>Ga0194132_10007019_pt1 | contig 17061 bp, 17 predicted proteins | sample TA2KigOf80mmetaG_FD_148612 | JGI IMG/M metagenome (GOLD analysis project Ga0194132, IMG submission 148612) | Freshwater microbial communities from Lake Tanganyika, Tanzania - TA2015054 Kigoma Offshore 80m | ecosystem: Environmental > Aquatic > Freshwater > Lake | place: Tanzania: Lake...
CCGGCCGCAAAGTAAACTCGAAACTGCCTATTACAAAGCTGATGCTTCCATCCGCAACATCATTGAACTTCTGGAGGCCGCCTGAACTTTGTTGAACTGTTTTTGTTGATGATTAAAGAGGTAAGAACCTAAAGGACGTGGAAGGTCCCATGCGGCGTTTTCTTGACGCTGCAGCCGTGCTTGAAGCCAAACTGGCAACGCTGCTCGTGCAACTGCCTCCCTTTCTGCGGAAGGACTCATCGGCGCTTGAAGCGTTTCTGGCGACCTACTCGAGCCAGGCTCGGCTCGCCTTCGAGTTCCGGCACGCTTCGTGGTTTTCTGACGAGATTCTGGAGCTGCTGCAGAAGCATCGCGCGGCGCTGGCGGTGGTAGAGAAAGAGGAAGGCGACAGTGCCGAGGCGCCCCGACAAGCCACCGGGCCGTTTGTTTACATGCGGCTGCGCAAAGGGAACTACTCGAACGCTTAGTTGGCGGATTGGGCCAAGTGGATTGCCGCGCAGCCAGCCGACGTCTTCTGCTACATCAAGCACGACGAGGAAGCACCTCTGCTCGCCAACCGGTTGCTGCAGGTCCTTCGCACCGGCTGAATCCGGTGTGCCAGTCTTTGGTGCAATCTCCACGGTTGCCGGGCTGCTGGCTACAAGGCACGACGCTGTATACGCGGCTTGGAGGGTACGACGCGATTTCTGCGGTGGTGGAGGACTTTGCCGGACGGCTGCTGAACGATCCCAAGCTGGCCAAGTTCTTCGGTGCCATGAGCACCGATACGCGAAAGATGTTCGTTCAGAAGAACAAGAACCTGGTTTGCAACGTCACGGGCGGTCCTTGTGCGGTCATCAGCTGCCCAGCCAAGCAGACGCACGCTGGCTTGGGCATCGGAGAGACCGAGTTCAATGCCGTGGTCGACCACCTCGTAGCAGCGTTGAAGAAGTCCAATGTTCCGGCGAAAGAGCAGAAAGAGCTTCTCGCGATTATTGGATCGCTTAAGCCCGACATTGTGGAAAAGAAATAGAGTCGTCGGAGCAGTTGAGCACCGTCCTGTCAGGGCCAATTCGGAACGACGTACACCAAGCAGAACGGTGCTACGGCTAACGCAATACTGGGCGGACGCGACTTCTTGCTTCAGCAGAATTGGATCAATCAAGGTCGCGGCCGTTGTGGGATGAGCCTCCAGTAGCTTGATCTGGGGCCGGGATACCGAAAAGACCACCGTTTGTTTCCAGCCTCATCTGGCGAATCCAAGCCACGCTCGACATCGAGCGCGGCTTGGGCCTCAGCAGCGTGCTCTCCCCAAAGCTTCTTCTGGCTCCTGAAACTCGCAACAGGTAAAGTGTGGATCGCAGGCTTAGAGAGTGTTTAAAAAGGCCCCCTTTGGTTCGTAGTCCCGCCTTTAGGCGGAAGGAAATGCTGTGATTCCGGCTAAAGCCGGGACTACAAACGTAGCTGACTCCTTGAACCAGGCCTTTCTAAACACCCTCTTAGCACCGCTACTCGCAAGTACCCCCGCGCCGGCTTCTGGCATCGGCTTTTGCTCGGGGCTCTCGCTCGTGGGAGTTTCGTGAGTCATTCAGGCCAGCGTCTCGAAGCGAAGCGTCCTTATGGTGAGCCCAGTTCCAGGTACCGCCGACTCTTCACTCAAGGTCGAAAGGATCCTTGTGTTTCGCGGCGGTGCCATTGGCGATTTTATCCTCACCGTCCCGGCCATTGCTGCGCTGCGGCAGCGGTTTCCTGGCGCCTGGATTGAAGTGTTTGGATATCCGCACATTGCGCGATTAGCGCAGGCTGCGGGTCTCGTGCACCGTGTGCAGGATCTTGAGGCGCAGCCAGTGGCGAGGCTCTTCGCGACGGATGGTGAACTCTCGCCAGAGCTGCGGGCCTGCCTTTCCGGGTTCGACCTCGTCGTGTCTTACCTTTCGGATCCTGACGCGACCTTACAGCGTAACGTGCGAGCGCAAATGCAGGGTTGCTTCATTCAGGGGCCGCATCGTCCGGAGCAAGCGCAACGGCTTCACGCGACGCAGGCTTATTTGCGGCCGCTCGAGCAACTCGGCATTCTCAAGGCTGATCCAGTAGCCCGGTTGTCGATCCGGCGTCAAGCGCCAACTCGGAAGCTGGCTGTGCACCCCGGTAGCGGCAGCGAGCGTAAGAACTGGCCCGAGGCTCAGTGGCGGCAACTGATGGGCCGGCTGATCGAGTGCTCGCCGATTGACTTGCTGTTGGTAGGTGGTGAAGCCGAAGGCCGACGCCTGGAACGGCTGGCAGAAGGGATGCCGGTTGAGCGATTCGAGCTGGCGAAGAATGTGCCGCTGGTCGAACTGGCGGAACGAATTCAGTCCTGTGTGGCGTTTGTGGGCCACGATTCGGGAATAACCCACCTGGCAGCTGCCGTAGGCGTGCCTTGCCTTGCGTTGTGGGGCGATACCTGCGAGGAGATTTGGCGCCCATTGGGCGAACGCGTGACGTTGCTGAAAGAAGGGGCCGGCCTCGCCCACTTGAGCGTCGAGCGGGTTGCGAGTGCGATCCGAACTCTGCTTTCGAGTTGTCCCTAACTTGGATGAACCGGTTCGTTTCGGCAGCCACGACTGAATGCGAATGGCACACGGATTCCCGCTCCGGCGGAAACAACGACTGGAGGTTCGTCGCATCGACCAACGGGGAGATATGAAGGGTGAAGCCTGGGTTGGTGGGTGCCTTTAGTACGTTCGCTCCAGCAGCTCACGCGGGTCCACTGAGCTCATTGCAGAACGAGAACGCTCGATAGCCGGGGTGGTTTGTTGCGTTACCGCGCTTCCTTCCAACGGCCACGCGTGAAGTCGGGGAACTTCGCAGGCGCACTACCTTGGGCGACCGACATTTCACTCAGCGGACCGGGAGCACTCCAGGCAGCGGCATCGTACACGTCCATGTCTGGCGCCAACCCATCTTTCATGCACTGCATCAGGCGATAGTTCATGATGAAGTCCATCCCCCCGTGTCCTCCCAGCTTACGCGCCAGCTCGCCGGCCTTCTTCCATAACGGGTGTTCATACTGAGCCTTGTAGGTGTCGAGGGTCGTCCATTGTTCGCCACCCTCCTGCCCGTCGATGCAGATCCGAGGCGGGTAGTCGCGAAAGGTGCCCTGCGTGCCGGAGATCAGATTGATGCGATCGTAGGGCCGGGGCGTCGTCACGTCGTGCTGCAGCATGACGGTGCGCCCTTTGGCCGTCTTGATAAGGCTGGTGTTCATGTCGCCGCAACGGTACGTTTCTTTCCATTTAGGATCGCCCGCCGGAACATGCTTGGCACGGTAGGCGGAGAGCCCAACCTGTGGGGAACTCATCGACACGAGGTATTCGAAACGGTCTCCCCGGTTGATGTTCATGTAGTTGGCGACAGGGCCGAGACCGTGGGTGGGGTATAGATTGCAGTCGCGTTTCAAGTGCTCGAAGCGGCGCCACAAACCTTCGCCGCTATTCGAGAACAGGATATCGCGAAGATTGTGGATATACGCGGCTTCTCCGTGAACGATTTCACCAAAGACGCCCGCGCGGACCATGTTGAGCACCAGCATTTCGTTGTAGCCGTAACAGCAGTTTTCCAGCATGACACAGTGCCGGCGCGTCTTTTCGGAAGCTTCCACCAGCTCCCAGCACTCTTTCATCGTGGTGGCAGCGGGAACTTCAACCGCCGCATGCTTGCCGTTGTTGAGAGCTGCCAACGCCATGGGCACATGCCAGGTCCAGGGCGTAGCGATGTAGACGATATCGATATCCTCCCGCTTGCAGAGGTTCTCGAAATCGCGTTCGCTGTTGTGGTAGAGCGCTGGTGTTTTCTGGCCCGACTTTTCGACCATCGCCTGAGCTTTGAGGACGGCGTCCTTGCCGATGTCGCAAATCGCTGTCACCTGGACGCTATCTACGGCGAGAAGATCGCGCAGCAAGCTTCTGCCTCTGCCTCCGACTCCCAAGATGCCGACCCGCACGACGTCCCGAGCGGCAAATTTCATCCCCACCACAGTGTCGTGCTTTGCCGAGGGTTCGTTCGAGGCCCGCTTGCCCATCGGCGAAGCCAAGGTTTCATGGCCTGGGTACAGGCCAGCTAGACCGAGACTGCCCATGGCAACCGTGGCCGACTTGAGTAGGTCTCTGCGGGTTACGTTCGAGTCCTTTTTGGCGTCCATGATTGTTTCCTCGAGGCTCAAGTGATCAGATACAATGCCGGTTCTCTCGAGAGAGCGTGGGAGCATTGGCTTGTTGCGGCAATGGGATGCTTCGATGGCGCGCTCTCTAACTCCGGCCAGGATGGGTTGAGCTGGCCGGGTATGCGTACCGTATTTCCAAATTCTCACTGTGTCAAAGCCTTCTTGGCGTCTTGAAACTTGGGAGTGGCGCACCGCCGGTGTCAGGTTGCAGACCTGCAAACGGCGGTGGATTTGGGTGACCGGGTCGCGAGATTGTGGCCCAGGCACATCCGTAAGGCTGAGGAGCTGTTGGCGATGAAATTGGACGGAGAAGTGGCGATTGTCACCGGCGGTGGGCGTGGACTGGGACGTTCGTTGGCGATCGGTCTGGCCCGTGCTGGAGCTGATGTGGTGCTTGCTTCAAGAGATTCGGAGAGACTGCGCGAAGTGGCTGAGGAGGTGGCTGCGCTCGGAAGAAACGCATTGGCGGTTGCAATGGACCTTGCGGACGAGGCTTCGATTGGGGACATGGTAAAGCAGACGCTGGCCCGATTTGGCAAGATCGACGTTCTGGTAAACAACTCGGGCATCGTGACACCCTTTCGCGAAGTCCGCGATTTGCCAACCGATGAATGGGATCGGACCTTCGCCATCAACCTGCGCGGAACGTTTCTCTGCTGCAAAGCAGTATTGCCTGCCATGATGGCGCGCCGCCGGGGAAAGATTGTTAATCTTGCCGCCGGCGTGGTTGACGAGCGCGTGCACGTCGGCATGAGCGCCTATTGCGCTTCCAAAGCGGGCGTCATCAATTTCACTCGCCAGCTTGCGGCCGAAGTTCGAGAGTTTGGCCTCAACGTCAATTGTCTGGACCCTGGCGCTGTCAAGACCTCGATGGCGGAGCAGTTTGAAGTGAATGAAACGAACCGGCAGTGGCTCCTCCGGCAGCAAACGGTTGAAGATGACGTGCGGCGTTTTCGCGATGAAGGTGACATTGTGCCACTCCTGCTCTTTCTGGCTTCCGACGAATCGCGTGCCCTGAATGGCCGTTTTCTTCAGGTGTCGTCCAAAGGCAGTCCCAAATACCTTCAACTCTAACGCTGGCTTCAAGGAGGCAACTGTGCGCCTGACCGGAATTCTTCCAGCCCTGATGACGCCTTACGACTCGAGTGGGAAAATCTCGGAACCCATGCTCTGCCGAATGGTGTCGCACTACGTTCAGACCGGCGTCGATGGGCTGTACGTGTGCGGTGGCACCGGGGAAGGAGTGCTGCTTAGCGTTGCCGAACGCAAGCAGGTGGCGGAGGTCGTCGTTCGTGAAACGCGCCACCGAGTTCCCGTCATCATTCACGTGGGGGCGGTTAGCACTCCAGACGCTGTGGAGCTGGCCACCCACGCCGAGCGGACGAGCGCCGAAGGCGTCGCGAGCGTGCCGCCATTTTTCTATCGAGGCTCCACAGAAGCGATTTATCAACACTATGCTGCCATCGCCGAGCGGTGCGGCTTGCCGCTCTTGCTTTACAACATTCCGGCCGTGACCGGAGTTACCGTCACGCCCGACATGATGGCGCGATTCATGGAGATTCCGACTGTCATTGGGATGAAGTTTTCTTCGAGTGATCTTTTCCAGATGCACCAGATCTTGCAGTTGGATCACGGGCGGCTCAACGTGCTCTCTGGCAATGACGAGATCTTTCTGGCAGCTCTGGCCATGGGAGCTCACGGCCACATTGGGCTGACGCTGAACTTCATGCCCAAGTTGTTTGCCCAGATCTTCAGTGCGTTTCGTGCTGGAAAAATTGCAGAGGCACAGAACGCGCAGTTTCTGGCGTGCCAGTTCATCGGCGTGTTAGTGCGATACCCCGTCATTCCTGCAGCCAAGGAGATCATGCGCTGGAAGGGTTTTGACTGTGGAATCGGTCGCGGTCCGCTGGAACGGCTGACTGACGGACAGAAAGCAAGCTTGAGACGTGAGCTGGAGGCCGTTCACTTCTTCGACAAGGATCTGGGTTTGTAAGGGGAAGCCTGCTGCAGCCATGAAGCTGAGGCACCTTGCGTCCGTACTCGTCTTTGGAACCAAAGCATCAGAGGAACGGCGCAGCCAGGAATCGCGCCCCGGCGTCTTGGGAGTGTGGAAGTTGTCTCCGCTTTCACCGATGAACGAAGCGTGAATTGCGAATGTGGGGGCGGACCTCCGGGCCGCGACAGTGACTGAGCCGGGATTCCCGTTGTGGTCCAGAGGCCGCTCCCAGGTTCTGCCCGGCGCAACAAGAAGTTTCTCTGGCGAGGTTTCCCTCTGATTTGGAGGCACAGAAATGCATCAGGTTCAATATCCCGATTTTCGAGTCGAAGAGTACCAGCAGCGCTACTCGAAGTTGCGAAAAGCGATGGAGCGTTTTGGTCTGGATGCGGTCCTGATCTCTAACCGCACCAATCATCGCTATTTCTCTGGTTTCTGCGCCGAAGTCTTTGCTCTGTACCACTACTACTTTTTCGCTGTCCTGCCGAGGGAGGAAGCGCTCGAACCCGTGTTTCTGTGCACCAACGCCTTTCCGGTAGCCGCGACCACCTGGATTCAGGAGAGACGCTTCTGGGATTGGCCCAGGAACATGTACATGAGCAAAGAATCTCCTGGTGTGCAGCTGCTAGCGAAGGTGCTGTCTGAAATGGGGCTTGCGGAGGCCACACTAGGGATGGAGCTGTCGAGCGACATGCACGTCCACATGGGCGCCAGTCATCTGCTGCAACTGCGCGGCCTGCTTCCAAACGTTCAGTGGGCGGATGCCTCTGACGCCATCATGGAAGTTCGGGCCGTGAAGTCGCCAGCCGAGATTCTGCGGTTGCGCAAGGCTGCTCGCATCAGTGCCGAAGCGGTGCGGTTTGGATTCGAATCACTGGTTTCCGGGATGACGGAAGTCGAGCTGACGCAGAAGATGGCGGCGCGTTGCCATGAGTTGGGAGGGACGGACATCCGCTACATGACGAACTATGCGGGTCCGCGCCGAATGTGGGCCGATGCAACGCCAACCTACTACCCGATTCAACGTGGCGATCTCGTTCAGTTCGATGGCGGCTGTCTGGTGGAAGGCTACTGGTGCGACTTCAAGCGGATGTGCAGCGTTGGCCCGCCAAAAGACGAAGACCGCCGGGACTACGAAATTGCCCGTGAAGGAATCGAAGTCGCGACGGCGCTGCTCAAAGCGGGAGTGAAGCCGAGCGAGGTGGTCCAAGCGGCATTCGACGTCAATCGCCGGCACGGCTACGGGGGCCTCGTGGACTGGTGCCATCAAACCGGCTGGGAAGCGGTCGGTCACGGTGTTGGCCTGGACGTGCATGAGCGGCCCGGGCTCGCGTTTCACAACCACACGCCGCTGGAAGCGAACATGGTTGTCAGCATCGAGCCTTTTGTCAGCCTGAATGGCGTCTATCCTTGGCTTCAGGCTTCCGGCAAGTTTGGATTGGAGGACTCGGTCCTGATTACCGACGAGGGGCATGAGGTTCTTACCAGCGAGTCGATCATTTCGCACGATCTGTTCGTCGTCTGAGCCTCGCGGTCTACCGCCGCGTCTGAGAAGGCGACACTGCTTGTCCTCAAATTCCGCTTGATTCGCCTAACCGGGCTGAGCATCATAGCGCTGTTTCTTTTCCCCCTTGGAACGGGCAAATACGAGGCGGCAACTCAGGCTGCGGCATGAGCCACCGCACCTACAGGAAACGCTTGCCTATCGCACCCGCGCGCAAGGCGGCTTAAGTCACAACTGGAAATGCTTTGCTGTAGGAGGTCGATTCCAATGCCTCAGCTCCAGGTCTTCTACTTCTTTCTTGTGCTCATGGGGATCGTCGCACTGGTGTGCATCTGGGTGGCGCTCAGCACGCGTCAGGCTGGGGAGGTCGACACTGGCGCGGCCTACCGGTTGCGGAAAGGCTTCTTCATCGGCTTATGCAGCGTCTTTCTGGTGCTCTTGTTCATCACGCTGCCCAAGGTGCCCTATTCGGCGGAGACATCACCGCCAGACCGCGTGGTGCACGTTGTGGGCAAGCAGTTTGCGTTTGCTTTGTCCGACAATCCGATTGCGACGGACCGGGAGTGGGAGGAGGGAACGTACTCGAAGCCCGTCGAGGTTCCGGCAGGTGCTATGGTTGAGTTCCGGGTGACCAGCCTTGATGTCAATCACGGCTTCAGCCTTTACTCGCCCAGCGGCCAGCTGTTGTCGCAAACACAAGCCATGCCTGGCTACGTTAACCGGCTGCGCGCCGTTCTGGACGAGCGCGGCCGTTACGCCGTTCTGTGTCTTGAGATGTGTGGGATGGATCACCACAAGATGCGCGCCGTTCTGGACGTCAAGTAGTTTCGCGGCATTAGAGCGCTCGGCGCAGTTGCACTCCACGGGCCGTCGGGGCAATGTAGCGTGGGCATCTTGCCCGTACACGATTAGCAGTTCCCCACGGGCTGGAACTGTCCGAGGAGGTTGTACATTTTCCACGGGGACATACGCGTGACGCTTACGTGCTTATAGTGCCGCACGCCAGTGCGGCCATGTGAAGCACTGGCGTGCGGCACTACGAACGAGCACAGAGGTTCCCGTAGAAGGCACCGGCGCGTCTGGGAAAGCCGGGGAAATTGACCTGCCTGGGGTCGTCAACCAGCTCACCACAAGAATCGTCGCTTCCATGCAGAGCGCCTTCACCGCCACGGCACCGCGAAAGCGGGCTCAGGTTTTGCGCCCAGGGGAAATGAGAACACCAAATTCAGGAGGTCCCAATGGCCGACACGTTAGATTCGGCGCCCTCTCCATATCGCGGCTTGACTTTCGTTTGGATCCTGACGGTGCTGGCTCTGTTTCCGATTCTGGTGATTCTGGGCTTCTTCCTGCGCGCGCTGCAGGCCGACTACATGACGAAGCTCCGTCCTGAGTGGTTCTATGCGGTGATGACTCTGCATGGATTGGGGATGGTGGGAACCTGGTATGTGGGCAGCATGGCGGGGGTGAGCTATCTGCTCAGCCGATACGTCAAGCCCAGCGTGGTCATTTCGAGGATTGCCTTTGGCGCGACGTTGCTGGGCGTAGTGCTCCTGCTGGCCTGCACTCTGATTGGCCGTTTAGGAGTGGGTTGGTACTTTCTCTATCCTCTGCCGCTTCATTCGAAAGGTGTATGGCCCGCGTGGGCGACGGCTGCGTTCCTCGGGTCGCTAGGGGTGTTTGGCGTCGGGTGGACGATCTGGAGTCTCGATCTGCTGCGTGCCATCGCCCAGCGTTACTCCTTCAGCGCCGCCATGGCCTGGCATTATCTGCGCGGGAAGCAGAATCCGGAGGTGCCTCCGCTTGTGTTGATTGTCACCGTGAGCATGGTCTCTTCGCTGGCGGGCTTTGTGGCGGCGGTCGTGTTGCTGGTGCTCTATGTTCTCGAGTTGCTGGGCGGGTTCAACAACGACGCGCTGCTGATGAAGAACCTGACGTTCTTTTTCGGACATGTCCTGGTTAACATCACCATGTATCTCGGGGTGGCTGTCGTGTACGAGCTTCTGCCGGCCTACGCCGGACGGCCCTGGAAGACAAACAAGATCATGGCCCTGGCATGGAACACCGTGCTGTTTCTCGTAATGTTTGCCTATCTGCATCACCTGTACATGGACTTCGCCCAGCCGCAATGGCTGCAGTATCTGGGACAGATTTCTTCTTACCTGATCTCGGTTCCGGCCGCCGTCGTCTCGATCTTTGGAGCCTTGCTTCTGGTGTACCGGTCGCGCATGCGTTGGAATCTGGTATCGCTTCTGATGTGTTTCGGAGTGATGGGCTGGGCGATCGGTGGCGTGGCTGCCGTCATCGACTCCACGGTTGCGGTGAACCTCCGCTTCCACAACACGCTCTGGGTCCCCGCTCACTTTCACACGTACTATCTGATGGGAGTTGTGCTGATGATTTTGGCGTTCGCTTACTACCTGGGCGAGCAGGGGTCGGGAATCGCGGAACGCCAGGGTTTGACGAAGCTGATCGTTGCCCTGATCGTGTTGGGCGGCTACGGGTTCCTCATGATGTTTTATTATGGCGGGGCGCATTCGGTCCCTCGCCGTTACGCACACTATCCGGAGGAGGTGAGCCAGGGCATCGGTCAAGCACGGGTCGCCCTGGTGTTCATTTCTTTGCTGCTGGTTGGGTTGGCGCTTTATCTGTGGGAAACCGCGCGGCGATGCTTCAAAGCGCTCTCGGCTTCGTCCGCGTCGTCGTAGCTCAACTTCAGTGCTTCGGGCGTACGTCATTTGGTTTCGATCCGCACTTCGGGAGACGCTCTTGAGATGGAGCCTTGATTCCTTTTGCCGGACTGTAACTCTTCTTTTAGCTCTGGTGGCACGCGGTTTCGCCCAGGGTGGAACCTCGGACGCAGTCGGTCTCCCCGACGAGGCACGCTACCTCAACAACGCCTTGCCGGACATTCGAGTGCAGACGATCGAGAGGCCCGATCTCCGGCTCTCCGATTTGTGGGGAGACCAGCCGGTGCTGCTGACGATGGTGTTTGCCCGCTGCGCAGGAATCTGTTCTCCATTTCTGAGGTCTTTGAAATCGACCGTCGATCGGGTGGGCGGACTGGGCCTCGACTATCGCGTGGTTGTGCTCAGCTTCGATCCAAAAGACAGTCCTGCCGATATGGCGTCTCTGGCCAGGCATCTCGGGATACCGTCCGACGGCAATTGGGTCTTTGGCACCAGCGAACCGGCGCAGGTCCAGCGAGTTGCTGCCGGGATGGGTTTTTGGTTTACCTGGAACGCGGAGCGGGAGCAATTCGATCACCCGGCTATGATAGCCGGCGTCAGGCACGGGCAGATTCTCCGACTGCTTATCGGCGGAACCGTTGCCCCTGTGCGACTCAGGGAAGTCGTCGACGAACTGAATGGCGGCTTTGTGAAGGCCTATCCGCTGCCGGGAAAGGCACTGTTTCGCTGTTTTCAGTATGACCCTGCAACACAGAAGTACCGGCCTGACTGGGGGTTTCTACTCCTGTTCCTTCCGGGCAGTGTCGCGCTCTTTGGCACTTTCTGGATATTCCGCACGGCGCGACGCTGACCATTTCTCGCAAGGCCGTGAGTCTTCTCTAGAACATCGTACCTGCCGCAGCGTTGATTCTCGCTCGCGACGCTTCGCGGCCAAAATGGGCACGGCGGGTCAAAGCCCCCAGCGAAGAGGACGCCAGCCCAGAGCGAGAGGGATTCTGCCGATTTGGGCGCACCGCGTCGCAGAGGACGTCCGGCAGTCCTAACTCCTGAAACCGCAGCCGCAGAGCTTTTCGTTCTTCCGCAAACCAGTACCGAGTTCACCAGTGACCACCGCCTGTAGGGTGTGGCACGCAGCTTGCTATGTGCCCATCGGTGGGGAGCGCAGCCAGTGGCGGCGTTGACCGACGGGCGTGGCGATTTGCCGACCCACAAGGGCCGGATTTGGACGGAGACGTGATTCTCGAACTTGTCTGGAACTGGTATTTTGGGGATGGCTGTTATAAGGCGCTTCCTAAGTTCCGGAAGACTCAATTCTCACTCCTAGAAGGTTGTTTAGAAAGGCGTGGTTCAAGGAGTCAGCTACGTTTGTAGTCCCGGCTTTAGCCGGAACCACAGCATTTCCTTCCGCCTAAAGGCGGGACTACGAACCAAAGCGCGCCTTTTTGAACACTCTCTAAGAAGGTGACATCATGACGAAGATCGAAGTTGCGCACGGGGCGACGCTCAAGCCCATCACACGCCTGGCCAGCGAGAGGCTTGGCATCGAAGCAGGCCAGCTGGAGCCCTACGGCCACTTCAAGGCCAAGTTGTCGCTGGAGTATTTGTCGGAGTTGAAGCCGCGTCCCGGAAGCAAACTCGTTTTGGTCTCAGCCATGACTCCAACGCCCGCTGGCGAAGGGAAAACGACGGTCACCATTGGGCTGGGCGACGCGCTGAACCGCATCGGCAAGAGTGCGATGATCTGTCTTCGCGAACCCTCCTTGGGTCCCTGTTTCGGGATGAAGGGCGGCGGCGCTGGCGGCGGACGCACGCAGGTGGCTCCGATGGAAGAGATCAATCTCCACTTCACCGGCGACTTCCACTCGATTTCCTTGGCGCACAATCTGCTGGCTGCCATGGTCGACAATCACATTCACCACCAGAACCGTCTGGACTTCGACCTTCGCCGGGTGTCCTGGAAACGCGTGGTCGACGTGAACGACCGGGCGCTTCGCAAGATTGTCGTGGGGCTAGGGGGCAGTGCGAACTCCTATCCGCGCGAGGATGGCTTCGACATCTTGCTGCCTCTGAGGTGATGGCTATTTTCTGCCTGTCCCGGTCGCTGGCGGATCTGAAGAAACGGCTGGGCAACATTGTTGTCGGCTACTCGCGCAGCCAGGATCCCATTCGAGCGCGTGACCTGAAGGCCGATGGCGCCATGGCAGTGCTCTTGAAGGACGCTCTGAAACCCAACCTGGTGCAGACTCTGGAGAACAATCTGGCCTTCGTCCACGGCGGGCCATTCGCCAATATCGCACACGGCTGCAATTCGATCCTGGCGACTTCATCGGCCATGAAGATGGCGGACTACGTCTTGACGGAGGCGGGGTTTGGAGCGGATCTGGGCGCCGAGAAATTTGTCGACATCAAGTGTCGCAAGTCGGGATTGGGCCCTTCGCTAATCGTTCTGGTCGCAACGGTGCGGGCGCTGAAGTATCACGGGGGCGTCGAGAAAGAACGGTTGAACGAAGAGAATCCCGCAGCCTTGGAGAAGGGAATTGCTAACTTGGAACGCCACCTGTACAACATCCGGAACCATTACGGCCTGCCGTGCGTGGTCGCCATCAACCGCTTCACCCACGACACACCGGCGGAGTTTGCCCAGGTGAAGCGCAACCTGGCCCATTGCGAGGTGCCGGTGGTTGTTTCCGATCACTTCGCCCAAGGCGGAAGGGGAGCTGAGGATCTGGCCCGAGCTGTGGTCGAGACGCTTGACGCCGGCGTCTCCGGCTTCAGATTCGTCTATGAAGACCAGGACAGTCTTTGGGAGAAGATCACCAAGGTCGCAACAAAGATCTATGGCGCCTCTGAAGTCGTCGCAGATTCCAAGATCAAGGGCAGAATCAAACAGCTGGGCAAGGAAGGCTATGGGCATTATCCCATCTGCATCGCAAAGACCCAGTATTCGTTCTCTACAGACCCGCAACTGCGTGGAGCGCCTTCCAACCAAGTGCTGGCGATCCGGGAGGTACGGCTGGCTGCCGGGGCGGAGTTCGTGGTGGTGGTTTGTGGCGACATGATGACCATGCCAGGTCTTCCTGAAGTTCCGGCAGCCCACAGCATTGACCTGGATGAGCGGGGAAGAATTGTTGGGTTGTTTTAGGCACTTAGATTCCTGCGCCGTCTATCGGGCAACTTGTTGCGGCATTTCGCTGCAGGTCGTCGAAAAGCTCTTTGGGGGACGCTGCGGCTGTAGCGACCACCGAAATTCGGCAACTTGTGAAGACGCGGCGCTCCAAGGGGAGCGGCCCGGGATCCTAGCCAAGTCCTCGAAGTCATTCAAGCTGGGCTGGGACACTGCCGGTCATGCGAGTACTCTGCCCGTTTGGGTGGTGTCATAACCGCCGAGCAATTCCAGCTCACGCCGAAAAGCGGCTCGATGAGGCGTTTCCAGGAGCGCTTGCGTGCTCGCCCATTCCAAGGACCGTTTCGGAATCACGAGGTCAAAACGCTCGCTGACTAGAGGCAGGAAGTCCAGTCCGAAAACCCGAGCTGCCGCACGCGTAGCAATACAGTAGTCTGCTTGGCCTACGTGAACAAGCCAAGCCGCGGGAATGTGCCCGTACGCGATTTGACCATAGCCGACCACATTGGAGTTCTCATAGCCAAGGCGACCCAGTACTGCGTCGAGTAACAGCCGGCTGCCGGCACCGGTTTCGCGATTGATGAGTCGCAGTCCCTTCTGAGCCAGGTCTTCGGCCTTGCGAATCTGCCGAGGGTTGCCCTGAGCGACGACAATACGCAGCGAAATTGACTACTGTCACGGTCTTGGACGGAAACAGTTCCCTGACTGCGAGGAGATTGGATTCCCCGGTTGCCTCGTCGCGCAAGTGGGACCCCGCCACATGAATGTGTCGCTGCTTCAGCAGATCAAGGGCTTTGGAACTCGAGCAGCTGGCAATCACCATGGGGAAGCCGGCGCTCTTCAGGTGGCGGCCCAGAACTGAAAGTCCGGGATCGCACCCCGCAACGAGCAGGCGCCGCCCATACTCCTGGTCAACGACAAAAGGCTGGATGTGCGCTTTGCCTTTCTTCAGCTCCTGTTCTGCGAGGATCGCATCAGCCGGAGGAAGGTAGGAGAGCAAAGGCATGGAGGGCACTCCAACGAGACGCTTTTGGACCCGGCATAGCTGGACTGGCTGGCCCGGCTGGAGATGACTCTCCAGCGGTAACAGAACCACTTCCTGAGCTGTGGAAACGCTCGAGACAGAGCCTTCCAGAGAAAACAAGTCCTCCACCTTCACGTCCAACACCCCCGCGAGCTGCAGGGCGATAAGCGTGTTGGGACGATCGGTAATAGCTCTCGAAACCCCGTGCGGGGGCCGGGCTACACAACTGCAGACCTGATGGTGGGAAAGAGCTTCACCCTGGCTGAACGTTTTCGCCTCGGGTTTCGCGCCGAAGCGTTCAATGTCACGAATACGCCACCGTTAGGCGCTCCTAACGGAAGTTTCGGGACAGCGGCTTTCGGGAGCATCACCACAGCCCTGGACCCGCGAGTATTTGAGTTTGTCCTCAAGTTGCATTTCTAGCGCTGGCAGCAAAGGCAAGCTGAGTTTCGTGAAGACACTCGTGGCCAGACACTCGAACTGAAGATCCAGTTTTGATGAACCGAAGCGAGCGCTTCCATGACACGCAGGAGTGACCGAGTGCTCCGTCTCATGCTTGCGAACGTTGCCCCACCTCAAGTATGCTTCCGGCCGCGGAAACGCAGGCACGGTTGCTAACGATTTCCAAAAATCTACGAGTGGAGGAGAGGCATGAGAAAGCGTGCTGTAGTGCTAGCTGGATGCGTCGCCGGAGCCGCCTTGCTGGCGGGACAGGCCTTGGTGGCCCAAAAAACCAAGGGCAAGACTCGGCTTGCCGCAACCAAGCAGATCATGGCGGGAATCATGCAACCCAACTGCTCGGCTTTGGTGGCTGCTTTCAAGGGAACAAGTCCTGCCGACGACAAGGGATGGCAAACTGCTGCGCAGCAGGCCGCCCTGCTGAACGAAGTGGGCTACCTCTTGATGGACGACGGGCGTTGTCCGGACGCAGTGTGGGCTGGGGCCGCGAAAACTTTGCGGGAAGGAAGCGCCGCGGTGTTGGACGCCGTCGGGAAGAAGGATGCGGCGGCTGCGAACACTGCCATCGGGACGATGACAAGCGCCTGCAAGTCCTGCCATACCGCCCACAAGGGCAAGTAGTTCTCGCCGCCCTCGCCGCTCCTACGCGATGGCTGGGAGCGGTGAAACAAACTGAACTCCCGAGCGAAATCTGCCTTCCCTTCTCGACACTCCTCGGCGGGAGAGGGAGCCGCTGTTTCGCGGAGTTCTAATTCCTTTGCAACTTCAGGGGATCGGGACGGGGCTCCTGAGGTGCCCCCGCCCCAATCCCTCAGGTTTCAGTTGGCCTGGCGTTTTTGTCCTTTGTCAGCCAAGCCCCCGGCCTGCACCTTCCCGTCGCGCATGACGACTCCCCGATGCTCGTCTCGCCAGCGGGAGACACCCGCAAGTTCGCCCTCTCCGGCTTCTTCCTCCCGAAGCTGAATGCCACCGAGTCGAGCCGCTGGCATAGCGATCCGCTCACCTTTACCCGCCTTGGAACATCGCTTGCAGCCATGATGATCGTTGAGACGGGTGGTTCGGGTGCTGGAGAGGTCAAAAAAGTGCCTCGCGCGGCACCTCTAGCCCCTTCCCAGGGCTGCCTCTGAGGGAGATCGGTTTGCGAGGACGGCTGCTCCTTGCTGTAGACCAGAGTGGCGGCCCTCGTGTTCGGGAGGCATTTTATGGCAACAACGACATTGCCGTACTTCTATGAAACTGAGGTGGAATGGAAGGAGCAGCGCCGAGGCGGCCTGGAATCGCCCGGATTGGCGCCACTTCAGGTGGCTTCGCCGCCTGAATTTCAGGGGCATGAAGGAGTGTGGACACCGGAGCACTACTTCGTTGCTGCCGTGAACTCGTGCTTCATGACCACATTTCTAGCCATAGCCGAGGCGTCGAAGCTGGATTTCGTGAGTTTCGACTGCAAGGCGGTCGGCAAGTTGGAGAAAGTCGAAGGAGCTGGTTTTCAGATCACCGAGGTCGTCATCAAGCCGAAGCTTGTGGTCCGGCATGTCAAAGATCTTGACAGGGCTCAGCGGGTTCTGGAAAAAGCGGAGAAGAACTGCTTGATCTCGAACCCAGATTATGCGCCGAGCGGGCTTATAGCGACTGAACCGGAACGGAGGGATTGAAAGGAAAGCGGGAGTGCCCTAGGATAGGCGGTTTGCAAAGACGACCTATCCAGACTTGATAGAGCGATCAAGGAAAGGAGCACTCCCGAATGGAGAAGATAGCAAAAGCGCCGAGGTCTGAAAAGGCCGTTGCGAGCGGAAAAGAAAGAACGCGGGGGAAAGCCAATAAAATCGGGGCGGCCACCCGGTACGACTTTGGAGGCGGGGTGCTGACCCCGTACGGCGGCCTGTTACCGCTGGCGGCGTTGTTGGAGAAGCTGGAGTTTGTGCAGCTGCTGTACGAGAAGCTAACGGTCAAGCGGCAGCCGGCGAGTCTGAGTAATGCCCAATTCGTGATGGGGACCGTGTTGATGTTTTACTTAGGTTTTGCGCGAATGCACCATGTGAGATACGTGCGGGACGATGAGATGGTGCAAGAGGTGTTGGGCAGCGCGG
>Ga0194132_10007020_pt1 | contig 17061 bp, 13 predicted proteins | sample TA2KigOf80mmetaG_FD_148612 | JGI IMG/M metagenome (GOLD analysis project Ga0194132, IMG submission 148612) | Freshwater microbial communities from Lake Tanganyika, Tanzania - TA2015054 Kigoma Offshore 80m | ecosystem: Environmental > Aquatic > Freshwater > Lake | place: Tanzania: Lake...
GCCGCCTGAGCGCTCGGGCGCGCCTCTTGCGGCCGCGGCGCGCCCGGCAGCGGCGGTCGCAGGTTCGCGTCGGGCGGGACGACCAGCGGCGCGCGGCTCACCACGGTGAACTCGTCCGGCTGGCGCTTGGTCAGACCGAGGGCCTCGCGGCTCTGTTCGCACCCGCCGAGGAATGCGGCCGCGAACAGGCCGATGACCGCGAGCACGGCCCGCAGCCGTCCCGGGTCGTGCTGGGCGTAGTCGATCATGACCCCCTTCTAGTCGTTTCCTCCGACCCGAACAAGCCATCGAGCACCAGCACCGCCACGCCCACGACGATGGCGCTGTCGGCGACGTTGAAGGCGGGCCAGTGTAGGTCGCCGAGGTGAAAGTCGAAGAAGTCCGCCACCGCACCCCACAAGAGGCGGTCCGCGACGTTGCCGAGCGCGCCGCCAGCGATCAACCCGAGCCCGGCGGCCGGCCGGCGGCGCCGCGTGCGGGTGAGCCAGTACAGGACCCCGGCGAGGATGGCCAGCGCAACCGCGATCAGGAGCCAGCGCCCGAGCGCGCCATCCGAGCGCAGGAGGCCGAAACTCACACCGGTGTTCCACGTCATCACGAGGTTGAGGAAGCCGGTGAGGCGGAGCGGCCCGTCCGCCATCAGCTCGATTAGGAGCCACTTCGATACTCGGTCGGCAAGGAAGGCCAGAACGGCGACGCCGAGGCCGAGCCACAATGGTGCCCTGATCAGGACGTACCCCCCGTCAGCACGTCCTCGCAGCGGCCACACAGATCGGCGTGGGAGTAGGCGCCGACCTCGGGCAGCACCCGCCAGCAGCGCTCGCACCGCGTGCCCTCGGCGAGCGCCACGGTGACGCCGACACCGGGCACCTCGGCCAGCCGGTAAGCCGCGGCCGGCGGCTCGCCGGCGACCACATGAATAGTCGAGGTTATCGCCACCTCGGCCAGGTCGACGCCCTCCAGCGCCGTGTGGTGCTCGGGCGTGACCCAGACGCGCGGGCCGGCAAGCAGGCTCGAGCCGATCCGCTTCTGCTGACGCTCGATCTCCAGGGCGCCGGTGATGACCCGGCGCACCGCCCTGATCTGGTCCCAGCGCTGCCCCAGCGCGTCATCGCGCCACGCGGCCGGCACCTCAGGCAGCGTACGCAAGTGGACGCTGTCGCCCTCGCTCGGCCAGCGTGCGAGCCACGCCTCCTCGGTCGTGAAGCACATGACGGGGGCGAGCCAGGCGGTGAGGCAGGAGAACAGCTCATCGAGCACGGTGCGTGCCGCACGCCGGCGCGGCGAGGTCAGGGCGTCGCAGTAGAGGAGGTCCTTGCGGACGTCGAAGTAGAACGCCGACAGATCGACCGTGCAGAAGGTGTAGAGCGCGTTGAACAGAGTGTGGAAATCGAAGTCATCGAACGCCTGGCGCACAACCCGGTCGAGCTCGTGAAGGCGGTGGAGGATCAGGCGCTCGAGTTCGGGCATCTGATCGACCGCGACCCGCTCGTCTGGCGCGAAGCCGGCGAGGTTGCCGAGGATGTAGCGGAGGGTGTTGCGCACCTTGCGGTAGGCATCGACGTGGTGCTGGATGATGTCGGCCCCGATCCGCAAGTCCTGCGTGTAGTCGCTGCTCGCCACCCACACGCGCAGGATCTCGGCGCCGGAACGGTCGGAGACCTCTTGCGGAGCGATCACGTTGCCGAGCGATTTCGACATCTTGCGGCCCTCGCCGTCGAGCACGAAGCCGTGGGTGAGCACGGCCTCGAACGGCGCCCGGCCGCGCGTGCCGCAAGCCTCCAGGAGCGAGGACTGGAACCAGCCGCGATGCTGGTCGGTGCCCTCGAGGTAGAGCGAGGCCGGCCAGCGTAGGTCCGCCCGCTGCTCGAGCACGTAGGCGTGGGTGGCGCCCGAGTCGAACCAGACCTCGGCGATGTCCTGCACCATCTCGTAGTCGGCGGCCTTGTGATCGGGGCCGAGAAAGCGCTCGGCGTCGCCACCGAACCAGGCGTCCGCTCCCTCGCGCGCGAAGACCTCGACGACGCGCCGGTGAACCGCCGGATCGCGCAGCGGCTCGCCGCTGGCGCGGTGGACGAACAGCGGAATCGGCACGCCCCAGGCGCGCTGGCGCGACAGCACCCACTCGGTGCGGTCCGCGACCATCGCTTCGATGCGGTTGCGGCTGTCCGGCGGCAGCCAGCGCACGGTCTTGATCGCCGCGAGCGCGGTGTCGCGCAGGCCCGTGGCGGTCATGCTGATGAACCACTGCGGCGTGTTGCGGAGGATGAGCGGCGTCTTCGAGCGCCAGGAGTGCGGGTAGCTGTGCACCAGCCGGCCGCGTGCCAACAGCGCTCCGACCTCGGCGAGCTTGTCGGCGACCGCCCGATCGACCTTGAACACGTGGTGGCCGCCGAAAAGCGGTACAGTGGCGAGATAGGTGCCGTCCTCGCCCACCGTGTGCGGCACCTCGAGCCCGTGCTTGAGCCCGAGGTTGTAGTCGTCGGTACCATGTCCGGGCGCGATGTGCACGAGGCCTGTGCCCTGTTCCATCGCGACGAAGTCGCCAGCATGGACCTCGACGTCGAAATCATAGCCAGCGCCGCGCCAGGGATGGGCGCAGCGCGCACCTTCCAGCTCGGCGCCGGCAAACCGGCCGGTGATCGTGTGCTCGGCGATGCCGGTCTCGGCGCAGACGTCGGCGAGCAGGGGTTCAGCGATGATGATCTCCTCGCCGACGATGGCGAGCGAGCGCTCGGTCACGGCGAGGACGCGGACGCGCACGTACTCCGCCGCGGCGCTGAAGGCGATGCCGCGGTTGCCCGGGATGGTCCAGGGCGTCGTCGTCCAGATCACCAGACTCGCGCCGGCGATCGCCGCCGGGGCGCCGACGAGCGGCCGGAACCGGACGTGGATGGTGGTCGAGGTGTGGTCCTGATACTCGACTTCGGCCTCCGCCAGGGCGGTCTTCTCGACCACCGACCACAGCACGGGTTTGGCGCCGCGGTAGAGCGCGCCGCTCATCAGGAACTTGAGGATCTCGGCCGCGATCTGCGCCTCGGCCGCATACGACATCGTGGTGTAGGGGTGGTCCCAGTCACCGACCACGCCGAGGCGTCGGAACTCATCGCGCTGGACGCCGATCCAGTGCTCCGCGAACGCGCGGCACTCGCGCCGGAACTCGGCGAGCGGAATGTCCTCCTTGCGCCGCCCCGCCTCGCGGTGGCGCTGCTCGACCTGCCACTCGATCGGCAGGCCATGACAGTCCCAGCCCGGCACGTAGTTCGAGTCCTTGCCGAGCATCTGCTGTGCCCGCGTCACGATGTCCTTGAGGATCTTGTTGACCGCGGTGCCGATGTGAATGTGGCCATTGGCGTAGGGCGGCCCATCGTGGAGGATGAACTTCTCGCGCCCCGTCGCGCGCGCCCGCAGCTTGGCGTAGAGATCGATCCGCTGCCACCGTGCCAGGAGGTCGCGCTCGAGGTTCGGCAGGCCGGCCTTCATCGGGAAGGCCGTGCTCGGCAGGAACACGGTGGAGCGGTAATCAGCCACGGATCAGGCCCTCCTGCGCTCGGGCGCCGCCGCGCCTGCGAAGCGATCGGCGGCGTGCTCGGCCCGCGCCAGGGCTGCTCTGGCCGCGTCGGCATCGGCGATCATCTGCGCCTGCAAGGCGGGCACCGAGGGGAACGCGCGATCCTCGCGCACGAATGCCACGATCTGAACCCGAACGCGCTGACCGTAGAGATCGCGCTCGACGCCGAACAGGTGAACTTCGAGCAGCGCGCGGACCCCCGAAAACGTCGGCCGCCGCCCGATGTATGCCACGCCGTCGTGCCAGGTGGCGGCCTCACCGAGGGCGACGCGCGCCGCGTAGATGCCGTGGCGCGGCTCGACGTAGGTGCCGAGCGCGAGATTGAGCGTCGGGAACCCCATGGCGGTACCGCGCCGCTCGCCGTGTCGGACCCGTCCCTCGACCTCCCACCATCGCCCCAGGAGGCGCGCCGCCCGCTGTGGCTCGCCCCGGCACAGCGCGTCACGGATCCGCCCCGAGGAATACACGATCCCGTCGTCGGCGACCGGCGCGACCGCGGTACAGCCGAAACCCTCCTCCAGCGCCGTACGCTCGAGCAGCGCCACATCACCCTGCCGCCCCTGGCCGAAGACGAAATCGGCACCCGCGACGACGTGGCGAACCGCCAGGCCACGCACCAGGACCTCGCGCACGAACGCCGCTGCGCTCAGTTGGGCGAACGCGCGATCGAAGCGCAGCACATAGAGGCGATCGACGCCGAGACCGCGCAGGATGCGGGCCTTGGTGCGCAGCGATGTCAGTCGGAACGGGGCCGGGTCCGTGCCGAGGACCAAGCGGGGATGCGGCTCGAACGTCAGCACGCCCAGCGGCGCGCCGCGCGCCTCCGCGACACGGGCGGCCTCGCCGATCACGGCACGATGGCCGCGGTGAATGCCATCGAAATTGCCGATGGCCACGACCGCGCTCCGGGTGCCGCCGGGCGGGCGCTTCCAATCCCGAATGATGCGCATGCGCTGTCCCTGGATTCCGGAAGCCCGTACCATCATCCGCGCCCCAGGATGGCGCGGCCGTCAAGCAGGCCCCGCAAGGGCGGCGAACTATAACGGAGGCCCCATGGGGCGACAAGAACAAGGCGCCGGTACGCCGGTACGCCGGTGCGCTGAGCGCTCGGCGCGATCGCGCGCGCGGTGCGCAGGGCTTCACCATTCGTTCAATGCGCTCGATTAGCGTAGCGGTTTCCGGGAACCTGCAATTCGGTCAGGCTCGACTGGACCGGCGCATAAACACGAAAGATCTTAGTAAAGAGATTGCCAACCTGGTGGACCTGCTCCGCAGCAGCGACCGCTACCCAGGCACGCTTTCGGATGTCGCCACCATCACCGAGGTGCTGATCACCTGCATGGAGAGCTACTTCGCCTCCATCGACACCCAGATCTATCGCGACATGCAGACGCTGTCCGAGGACATCGCCAAAGCGCGTCAGGAGATCGCGCTGGCCCGTCCCGGGGAGATCACCGGCGAGCGTATTCCGCGCGCCGGCAAGGAACTCGACGCGATCGTCAAAGCGACGGAGTCGGCGACCCATGAGATCATGCAGGCGGCCGAAGCGATGACGGCCGCCGACCCCAACGACCCCGCCGCCTACCGCGCGGCGCTCGAGGCGGCATCACTGCGCATCTTCGAGGCCTGCTCGTTCCAGGACATCACGGGCCAGCGCATCCGCAAGGTCGTGCAGACGCTCTCGTTCATCGAGGACCGCATCAAACGGCTGGTCGAGCTGCCGCTCGGCTATGCGGCGCAGTCCGCACCCGTCGCCGGCGAAGCGACGCCGCCCGACGCCGACAAGCTGCTGCTGAATGGTCCTGCGCTCGAGGGCGAAGGCGTGAGCCAGAGCGACGTCGACGACCTGTTCGATGCGCCCGCTGCACCCACGGCCGCAAGCGAGGCGCCGCCGCCCCGCTCCGCCGCGCGGCGCACCGCCGCCTAGTGCAGGACGCGCTCGGTCGCCGGGTCGATGATCACGGCCCGGCGCATGTCGACGTGCAGCTCGAGGCTCTCGCCCGGACCGCCAACATCGCCGGGCTGCAGCTCGGCGAGCACCGAGGCCTTGTCCAGATCGAAGTTGACATAGACGCGCGAGCCCGTCGGCTCGACCAGCTCGACCTTGATCGCCAGCGTTGCGACGCCGGGCGCTGCCAGGCCGCGGGCCCGAGTCATATGCTCGGGACGCAAGCCGAGCACGACGGCACGGCCCACGAGCGCTGAGAGGACCGCCCGGCGCGTGGCGGGCAGCGGCAGGGTCACCTGGCCGATGCGCACCGCGAGCTCGCCATTGGGCTCGATGAGCTCGCCGGCAACGAAGTTCATTTGGGGCGAGCCGAGGAACCCGGCGACGAAGCGCGAGGCCGGGCGCTCGTAAAGCTCCATCGGCCGGCCCTCCTGCTCGATCCTCCCCTGGTTAAGCAGCACAATGCGATCCGCCAGCGTCATCGCCTCGACCTGGTCGTGGGTGACGTAGATCATGGTCTTGCCGACGTCCTGGTGCAGCCGCTTGATCTCGGTCCGCATCTCATCGCGGAGCTGGGCGTCCAGGTTCGAGAGCGGTTCGTCGAGCAGATAGAGCCGCGCATCGCGGACCAGCGCCCGGCCCATCGCCACGCGCTGGCGCTGTCCGCCCGAGAGCTGGCGCGGCAAGCGGCTCAACAGATCGCTAATGCCGAGAAGCTTGGTCGCCTCCTCGACCCGCCGGCGCAGCTCGGCGTCGGGCACCCGGCGGACGCGCAACCCGAAAGCGATGTTCTCGAACACCGTCATGTAGGGGTAGAGCGCGTAGTTCTGAAACACCATGGCGATGTCACGGTCCTTCGGACGGACGTCGTTGACCACGCGGCCGCCGATCTCGACGGTGCCCTCGGTCACCTCCTCGAGGCCGGCGACGACCCGGAGCAGCGTGCTCTTGCCACAGCCGGAAGGGCCGACCAGGACGGCGAGCTCACCGTCCGGGATCGCCAGGTCGACGCCGCGGACGGCATGAACATCGCCGTAATGCTTGTGAATGCCGGTAAGCCTCAGGTCCGCCATCGTCTCCTCCCGCCTTGTCTCGCCGACGCGTTCCCGCGTCAGTCGAAGTAGTCCACTGGCGTGCCGTGCCAGCCCGCCTCACGCTTCTGCCAGTAGAGCTTGGTCAGCCGGCGGGTGAGCGGCCCGGGCAGGCCATCGCCGATCGGCCGCCCTTCGAGCCGCGTGATCGGCATGATGCCGCCGGCCGAACTCGAGATGAATACCTCGTCCATGCCGCCGAGCGCCGCCGCCGGCACCGCGCCGAGGGCCCAGCGCACGTTCGTCTCGGCGCACAGCTCGAAGACGGTCTTGCGCGTGATGCCCTCGAGCACTCCGCGTGCCGGCGTCGTCACCGTGCCGCCCTTCACCGCGAAGATATTGAAGCCGGGTCCCTCGGTGAGGTTGCCGTCGCGATCGGGCAACACCACCGTCTCGGCGCCGCGGTCGTAGGCCTCGAGTAAGGCCTGCTGCAGGTCCATCCAGGAGAAGTTCTTGTAGACGGGATTGACCGACTCCTCGGGTATGCGCTGGATCCGGCTGATCGCGATGTTGAGCCCCTGTTCCTGCTTCTCGGGCGGCGCGATCCAGACGTAGGGAATGGCGTGCGCGAAGAACTGGTTCTCGGCCTGGCGCGGATCGCGGCTGCCGATGGGCGGGCGGCCGCGGGTCATGATCATCTGGACGTAGGCGTCGCGCAGTCCGGTGAGACGGACGAGCGAGAGCAGGATCTCGCGCACTTCCTCGGCGCGGTAGAGCATGGTCATGCGCAGGCCGGCGACCGAGCGCTCGAACCGCGCGATGTGGTCGTCGAGGCGAAAGAAAGTGCCGTGCCAGGTCGTCACCACGTCGTGCGTGGCGTCGTTGCGCAGGAAGCCCCAGTCGAGCAGGGAGAGCCTGGCCTCGGAGATGGGGCAGAAGGCGCCCCCGACGAACGCCACGCCGGCCGCCGAATCGGTCAAATGCCGCGGTGGCGCGTGTACGCTCAAGGCGCTGGCCATGCCTGTCCCCCTCCCGGTCCCGCTCCCGAGTGTACGCGGCCAGGCCGCCCCGGCCAACAGGCGGCTTCCGCCGTACTGGCCGATTCTGGCGCAGGCCTCACACGGCCGGGTGGCGGTTGTGCCAGGCGGTCGCGCGCTCGTAGGCGTGGCCGGCGCGCAGGAGGGCGGCCTCGCCGAGGTGGCGGCCGATCAACTGGAAGCCGAGCGGCAGGCCCGCCGCCGTGAACCCGCACGGGAGCGAGAGCGTCGGGCTGCCCGAGAGATCGTAAGGCGCGGTGTAGCGGATCAGGTAATCGACCGCGCGCGGGCGCGCGAGCAGGGCGTCAAGCTCGGCGAGGGTCGGCGTCGGGATGGCCATCGGCGGTGCCAAGATGAGGTCCACGTCGCGGAACAGCGTCGCCAGGGCTCCGGCAAGCGCCAACCGCGCGAAGTGGGCGCAGGCGTAGCCGGTCGCGCTGAGGGCATGACCGGTCTCGATCAGCCCGCGCAGCACCGGGCCGTACTGGTCCGCCTGGGCGGGGAAGGTCGCGTCGTGCGCCACCGCCACCTCGGTGCCGCAGATCGGCACCCACGAGGCGACGGCCGCGGCATCGGGCGGCATGGTGATCGCCGTCAGCGTGGCCCCGGCGCCCCGCAGCACCTCCGCGGCGGCGCGGACCCCGGCGGCGACCTGCGGCTCCACGCCCTCGCTGCAATAGCGCTCATCGAACCCGATGGTCAGACCGCGCGCGCCTTCCGCCAGGGCAGCGACGTAGTCCGGTACCGGCGCGGCGAGGGAAGTCGGGTCGTCGGGGTCGTGGCCGGCGAGCACGCCGAGCATCGCGGCCGCGTCGGCCACGCTCCGCGTCATCGGGCCGATGTGGTCGAGCGAGTCGGCGAGTGCCAGCACGCCGTGGCGGCTGACCCGGCCCCACGTCGGCTTGAGGCCGACCACGCCGCAGCCGAGCGAGGGGAAGCGGATCGAGCCGCCGGTGTCGCTGCCGAGCGAGCCGAAGCAGAGGCCGGCCGCGGTCGCCACGCCCGAGCCGCTCGAGGACACCCCGGTCCAGTAATCGGCGTGCCAGGGATTGACCGGCGCGGTGATGCGCGGATGGTGGGCGGCGTAGGCGCCCTCGGTCAGCTCGAGCTTGCCGAGCAGGACGGCGCCGGCCGCACGCAGCCGCTTCACCACCGTGGCGTCGCGCTCGGGCACCCGGCCGGCGAGGATTGGCATGCCGGCGCAGGTTGCCACCCCCTTCGTGTCGCACAGGTCCTTGATGCCGAGCGGCACGCCGTGCAGCGGGCCGCGGTCGCGGCCCTGGCGCAACTCGGCTTCGGCCTGGCGCGCTTCCGTCAGCGCCGTCTCGCGCATCAGCCGGGCATAGGCGTGCAGCCGGCCATCGAGCGCGGCGATGCGGGCGAGCATCGCCTCCGTCAGCGCGACCGGCGACAAGGAGCCGGCGCGGAACCGGCGTCCGACCTCGGAAAGCGTCAAGTAGTGCAGCGCTTCGGCCATGTCTCGCTCCTCTGTCCGTACCGACTGTCTCAGATCACGCGCGCGAGGGCCACTCCGCTACTTGTCCGTCAGGCGCCAGACGCCGCCCCACTCGGCCGGCGGCGGCGTCGCCCGCAGCGCCGCGACGCGGCGGAGAAAGACGGCGCTTGGCCCATCGCCGGGCCGGCGCGCCTGGCATAGGCCGAAGTGTCGCTCCGCGGCATCCCAGTCCTGGGCGCGGTAGGCGGCCAGCCCCTGCGCGAACAGGTCGTTCAGCTCGGCCGCCGCCTGGGTCAGCCGGTCGGCAGCGGCCACGAGCTCGTGGATGAGCCGCGGCTCGGTCTTGCCGGCGACCGTCAAGAGATCGAGCTCGCGCGCCGCGATCTCGCCCTGCGCCAGGCGGAAGGTCGCGTCGTCAATGAGGATCGACGTGCCGTAGGCCTTGTTCGCCCTCTCGAGCCGCGAGGCCGCGTTCACGACGTCACCGATCACGGTGTAGGAGCGGGTGATGTCCGAGCCGATAGTGCCGATCACGACCTCGCCGGTAGCCAGCCCCATGCGCACGCCGAATTCCGGCAGCTTGCGCCGGAGGCCGATGATGTGGGGCAGCTCGGCCCGGAAGGCCGCGATCGCCTCCTGCTGCGCCAACGCGGCCATGCACGCATCCGCCGCCTGCCGGTCACCCGGCGAGAACGGCGCGGTCCAGAACGCCATGACCGCGTCGCCGATGAACTTGTCGATCACGCCGTGGCGGCTGCGGATCTCGCGGGTCACGGCGGTGAAGTAGCTGTTGAGAAGGTTGACCATGGCGCCTGGCGTCAGGTCCTCGCTCATGCCGCTGAAGCCCTTGATGTCGGAGAAGAAGATCGTCGCCGGCTGGCGCTCCGAGAGGGTGTCGCCGTGGGCCTGGGCATCGACTAGGCGGGCGACGACGCGCGGGTCGAGGTACTTGCCGAAGGTGTCGCGCACGCGCTCTTTCTCGCGGAGCTGCGTGACCATGCGATTGAAGGCGCGCGCGAGCTGCCCGGTTTCGTCCGCCGAAGCCACCGGCAGCGCCACGTCGAGCGCGCCGGTCTCGACCGCCCGTGTGCCGTCGAGGAGCTGGCGGAAGGAGCGCTGCAGGCGGTTCGTCAGCGCGATGAACAGTGTCAGTCCGGCGACGGTCGCCAGCGCGAACAGCGCGACGCTGACGCTCAAGATGCGCTCCTCGTGGGTCTCGACCTCGCGCATCGAGGTCATCGTGAGCTCATCGAGGGCGGCGCGCATCGTCGCGAGATCCCGCTCGAGCCATTCATCGCCGCCCTGGAATCCGGCGGCGAGCTTGCGCGCTTGGGCGTCGTCGCCGCTCTCGATCGCCGCTTGAACCGCCGCGCCCCGGGCGAGGAACGGTTCGACGCGCCGCTCGAGCACGGTGAACGCGCCGGCGATGCGGGCGAGCACGATGCGGTCGGGCGGATCGTTGCGCGGGTCGCCGATGCCGGCCTCCAGCAGGCCGCGGATGGTGGCGGCGTCGGCACGCAGCGAGTCGGCGAGCGCACCGAGGCTGCGATGGAGGTCCGCTCCCCCGTCCGCCCCGGTCTCCTGCGTCATCGAGCGCCGAAGCGCGAGCTCGTACTCGAAGGCCGTGACGTCGATCCGCGCCACCAGCTCATCGAGCGGGACGTGCGATCCGGTGATGGCATCGAGCTCATCGACCACCTGGCCGACGAGGCGGATGGACAGGCCGGTCGTGATGGCGAACAGCGCCAGGAACAACGTGGCCATCGCCAGGACTTTGAAGCGGATGCTGCGCAGCATCATCCCACCCTATCGCTCCCGACCCGTACCGAGGATCATGCCAGAAGATCGCGCGTGCTGTGGTCTTCCGGTGCCGGGGGGGGGGACAGCCGACCAGGGCGCGAACACCGATTCCGCTTGCAGAGCTGCCCGGAGGCCGGGAAACTAGGCGCCTACAGGGGGATGGTACCCCGACAACAGGGAGAACATCATGCGCAGGTCTCTTGCGTTGGTCGCGGGGCTGGCGGTGGCCGCCGGCGCCGCGTTCGTCACGGCGGTGAACGCCCAGGACAAGCCGCCGATCATCATCGGCCAGGCTCTCGATTTCTCGAACTGGATGCTGACGTATGACGGCCAGCCGCAGCGTTCGATGGAGATCGCCGTCGAGGACGTCAACGCGGCGGGTGGAGTGCTCGGTGGGCGCATGCTCGAGCTGGTCAAGTGCGACACCAAGGCCGATCGCGAGCAGGGCGCGAAATGCGGTGCCGAGGTGGTGCAGGCGGGCGCCAAGATGGCGGCGTTCTCGTGCGATTACGACATGGGCGGTCCGGCCGCCTTGCAGTTCGCCCAGGCCGGCATCGTCGGCATCTCGGTGTGCGGCTCCGATCCCAAGATCGGCGTACAGGGTATCGGCCCCTACACCTTCACGATGTCCACCGCGGCCAACGCGCAAGGCTACGTGCTGGCCGAGTGGGGCTACAGCCGCAAGGGTTGGCGCAGGGCATACACGCTCCTCGACAACTCGATCGAGTACGACAAGTCGCTCTGCCACGGCTTTGAAGAGCGTTGGCAGGAGCTCGAGGGCGCGACCTTGGCCGGCAAGGACGTCTTCAAGCAAGACGATCCCTCGATCGCGGCGCAGATCACCAAGCTCAAGGCGCTCGACCCGCAGCCCGAAGTGCTGATCCTGTGTTCCTACATCCCGGGCGGGGCGACGGCGCTGCGCCAGATCCGGGCGGCCGGCATCGAGACGCCGGTGCTGACCTCGGAATCCTACGCCGGGCAGTTTTGGTTCGACTCGGTGCCCGGCCTCAAGAACTACTACCACGGCACCCATGGCAACGTTTACGGCCCAGAGGCGTACACCGAGGAGGAGAAGGTCTTCCTCGAGAAGTACCGCAAGAAGTTCGGCGAAGAGCCGGCATCGGACCACGTCTACCTCGGCTACTCGATGATCCAGGCCTACGTGAAGGCGCTGGAGATGGCTGGAACGGACGATCCGGCGAAGGTGGTAGAGGCGATGGAGACGTTCCGCGACGTGCCGCTCCTGATCGGTCCGACGACCTGGACGAAGGATACCCACATACAGGTGCGCCGGCCCTTCGCGTTCTTCGAGATGGCGGACGGCAAGCTGAAGTTCATAGAGAAGTTCGCCGCCGAGAAGGCCTGGGATATCTCCAAGCTGAAGTCCTGGGACTGAAAGCATGATCCGCACGGGCCTCCGCCTCGAGCGTGAGGCGGGGGCCCGTCGCTTCTCCGTCCCCGACTGCCGGCCGACCTCGCGCCGGCGGCAAGGCGCGGGACCGGCAGCGAGCCGCGCATGACGATCGTCCTCCAGATAGCGATCGACGCGATCAGCCTCGGCAGCCTCTACGCGCTGACGGCGCTGGGCATTGGCCTGATCTTCGGCATCCTCCGCCTCATCAACTTCGCGCACGGCGATTTCATCACCATCGGCGCCTTTGCCCTGATCGTGCCCTCGGCGGCGGTGGTGGCCTCGCCGTTCATCGGCGCCTGGCCGTTCTGGGCGTTAATCCCTGCCATCATCCTGATCGTCATCGTGCTGGCGCTCGCCGCCGAGCGCATCGCGTTCCGGCCGTTGCGGGGCGCCAATCCGGCGACGCTGCTGATCGCCTCGTTCGCGGTCAGCTACGTGCTGCAGCACGTCATTCTGCTGATCTACACCGGCCGCCCGAAATCGGTCGATATCGGCGGCGGCCTGACCGAGCACATCGCGCTCGGCGAGCTCCGCGTGCCGGTCATCCAGATCGTCACGATCGCGGTGTCCGTCGCGCTGCTCGTCGGATTGGCGGTGTTCATGCGGCGGACGACGTTCGGTGTGCAGATGCGGGCCGCGGCGGAGGATTTCCACATGGCCCGCCTCCTCGGCGTGCGCGCGAACACGGTGATCGCGCTCGCCTTCGGCATCAGCGGGCTGCTCGCCGGCGTGGTGTCGCTGATCTACATCTCCCAGACCGGCATGCTGAGCTTCCGCATGAGCCTGCAGCTCGTCATGGTCGCGTTCATCGCCACCGTGATCGGCGGCATGGGCAGCCTGGTCGGAGCCGCCGTCGGCGGCTTCGTCGTCGGCATCGCCAGCGTCGCGCTGCAGGCAGTGCTGCCCGAGGACGCCGCGCTGATGCGTGATGCGTTCATCTTCGGCTTCGTCATCCTCGTACTGATGATCCGCCCGCAGGGGCTGATCATCACCCGGGCCGCACGGCAGAGGGTATGACATGACCAGCGGTTCGGCCGTGGCAATGGGACTGCGCAAATACTGGCCGCTCATCGGACTGACGCTGCTGCTCGTGCTCATCGTCGCGATCGCGGCCCTGACGGGCTCGACTCAGCTCCAGCGCACCGTCGCCGAGGGCCTCATCAAACTCATTATCGTCATCGGGCTTTACATCTTCATCGGCAACTCGGGCGTGCTGTCGTTCGGCAGCATCACCTACATGATGATAGGTGCCTACGGGACTGCTTGGTTCACCATGATGCCGAACTTCAAGAAACTGAGCCTGCCGGGTCTGCCCGAGTTCGTGATCGAGATGCAGGTCGATCCGATGGTCGGCATGGCTCTTGCCGCCGGGCTCGCCGCGGTCGTCGCCCTGGTGACCGGCGCCATGGTCATGCGCATGAACGGCATCGCGGCGAGCATCGCGACGTTTGCCGTGCTGGCGATGTTCTACACGATCTACAACAATTGGGAGCGGGTGACCTACGGCATGAGCTCGATCATCGGGCTCAAGATGTACGTCAACATGTATGTCTGTCTGGGGTACGCGCTGGTCGCGCTCTTGCTCGCCTTCCTCTATCAAATCTCGCGCTTCGGGCTCGCCTTGCGGGCGGCGCGCGAAGACGAGATCGCGGCCCGCGCTTTCGGCGTGAACGTCTACGCACAGCGGATCATCGCCTTTACCCTGAGCGGCTTCCTTATCGGGGCGGCCGGCGTGCTGCACGGCCATTTCCTCGGCATCCTCACGGTTGCGGCGTTCTACATTCCCATCACCTTCATCACCTTGGCGATGCTCGTCATCGGCGGCCAGAACTCGCTCTCGGGCGCCGTCATCGGGGCCATCGTCATCACGACGGTGATCGAGGTGTTCCGCATCCTCGAGAAGGGCGTCGAGATCGGCGGCGCGATGATCCAAGCGCCCCTCGGCATTCAAGAGATCCTGCTGGGCATCGTCATGCTCTTGATCCTCGTGTTCCGGCCGACCGGAATCATGCGCGGCCGAGAGATACCCTGGCCGTTCGGTGCCCGCGCCGCCGCGGCGGACGTGCCCGCCCGCTGACCTGCGCACGAAGGCGCCGAGCGTTTACGCCGCGTTAACCTTCGAAGCGGCAGAGTACCGCTGCGCCTGTCGCCATCGCGGCTTGGGGGGCGGCATACGAGATGTTGAAGCGAGAGGCGTGCCTGCCACAGAATGTAGTTGCAATCTGATTTTCTGTTGTCCATCATCCGAAGCGTTCTAACGGGAGCGGAGGACGGCCCATGGCCCGCGCACTAACCAGCTCGAAGAAGACGACGGCTCGCACGACCAAGGCGAAGAAAGCGACGAAGGCACCGGCGAAGCGCGCGGCCAAGAGCAGCGCGATGAAGGCGACAGCCAAGACCAAGACCGTCGCCAGGAAGACAGTCAAGGCGAAGGCGCCGAAGAAGAGCAGCGCGATGAGGGCCACGGCGCGGACCAGGACGGTGACGAAGAAGGCCGCGAACAAGAAATAGACTTTGCCGGCCGCGAGGCCGGCTGGAACGCGTGCTCTGCGCGCCGGCAGGGCGTCGTGCAAACTGTGTGACGCGGAAGCAGAGGCGGCTGTGCGTCTGCCTCCGCGTTGCCCAGCTGCAACGCGCCCGTGCCGGCAGTGCCTTGGTCCTCACTCTGGATCGATGGCGCGCGCTTGGCCGCGGATCGTTGCGCGCACCTCGGCGCGCCGTTGCTCGACGAGCTGGCGTGCCGCCTCGGCCGGTACGCCAGCTGCCCCGAGGACCACCTCGGCCAGTTCCAGACTGGCCTCGACGGTTTCCGGCACGACCTCCGTTGCTCCCACCGCGAGCAGGCGGCGGGCGTGCCGGCTGTCGCGCGCCCGCGCGATGATCGCGAGCGCCGGCCACAAGCGATGGGCCGCGAAAACGACGCGTTCGGCGGCGGCCGCGTCGTCCATGGTGACGACGAGCACCGCCGCGGTCTCGACACCGATCCCGCGCAGTATGTCGGCTCGGGTCGCGTCACCGACGAAGACGGCGGCGCCGCCGCTGCGGAAGCGCGCGACCGCGGCGGGGTCGAGGTCCAGGCCGACGTGAGGGATCGCCTGGGCCTCCAGCATTTCGCCGATGGTCCGCCCGACCCGACCGTAGCCGGCAATGATCACGTGGCTCGTCAGATCGGGCGCGACGTCGGGCGAAACGGCCACCCGTGCCCGGGCCGCGATGCCGCGCGATAGCCGTCGCGCGGCCGCTGCCACCACCGGCGTCGCGAACATGCTGAGGCTGGTGACGATCAACATGAACTGCGCGGTATCGCCGGCGAGCGCCCCGACGCTCATGGCCAGCGACACGACGACGAACGCGAACTCGCCACCCTGGCCCAGCAGCAGTGACGCCTCCGCGGCGGTAGCGTTATCCTCGCCAAACGCGCGGACGAGGCCAAACAGAATGATGGCCTTGACGGCGAACAGGCCGACGAGCGAGAGCCCGACCAAGGCGGGCGCGTCGAGTGCGACCGCGAGATCAACCGACATGCCGATCGAGATGAAGAACAGCGCCAGAAGCAGGCCCTTGAACGGCCCGACGTCGGCCTCGATTTCGTGGCGGTGCTCGGTCTCGGCGAGCAGGAGGCCGGCGAGGAAGGCCCCGAGCGCGAGCGAGAGCCCGAGCGCCTGCGTGGTCACGGCGGCACCGATGATCACGAGCAGCACCGCGGCCATGAACAGCTCGCGGCTTCGCGTCGCGCTGACGAGCGCGAACAGGGGCCGAACGACCTGGCGCCCGATCACCATGATCGCGACGATGGCGGCGACGGCCTTGGCGAGCGCGAGGAGGAGCGGCACGGCGACGCCATCCTGGCTCTGGCTGCCGAGGGCGCCGACGAGAAACAGGATCGGGACGACCGCGAGATCCTGTGCGAGCAGCACTGCCAGGCACACCCTCCCGACGCGCGAGCCGAGCCGGCGCGCCTCGGTCAGCAACTGCATCACGATCGCCGTCGAGGAGAGCGCGAGGCAGGCGCCGAGAATCACGGCGACGGTAAGTGGATTGCCGAACAGCCCGCCGATCGCTGCGATGACGCCCGCGGTCACCACCACCTGAACGCCGCCGAGGCCGAACACCAGCCGGCTCATCGTGAGCAAACGATCGAGCGAGAGCTCGAGCCCGATCGTGAACAGCAGGAAGACGACCCCGAGCTCGGCCAAGGGCCTGATGCCTGCCGGATCGTCGATGACGAACAACCGCAGCCACGGCACCTCCGGGGCCAGTCGGCCCAGGCCGTGCGGGCCGAGCGCGAGGCCCACCGACAGGAAGCCGAGCACCGGGCTGATCCGAAGGCGGTGCATGATCGGCACGACGAGCCCGGCCACCGCCAGGAAGATGATGACTTCTCTCAGGTCAAAGCCGGTGGCGTCCAATTCAGCACCCGCTCGCAAGCGCTTGCGGCCAACCCGACCGACCATCGCGGGCGGCGCCGGGGCGCGCCGGGGGGTCGGGCGTCAGACAAAGCGGAGGCGCAACTCTCCGAGCGGATCGCCGTAGCGGCACACCACCTGGCAGGGGGCCTCGATCCACTGCGTCTGAACCAGCGACCCCATCAGCACGACCTCGTCGCGCCGGAGCCCCCGGCCGGCCTCGGCCAGGATGTTGGCGAGCCAGGCGAGAGCGGTGTAGGGATGGCCCATGACATCGCCGCCGACGCCGGTGCCGCGCACCGTTTCATCGATGAGGGTGGCGCCCTGCATGGTGGCGAGATCGACGTGTGTCGCCGGTTGCGGTTCGCCGAGCACGCAGCCCCAATTGAAGAAGTCAT
>Ga0194132_10007024_pt1 | contig 17056 bp, 13 predicted proteins | sample TA2KigOf80mmetaG_FD_148612 | JGI IMG/M metagenome (GOLD analysis project Ga0194132, IMG submission 148612) | Freshwater microbial communities from Lake Tanganyika, Tanzania - TA2015054 Kigoma Offshore 80m | ecosystem: Environmental > Aquatic > Freshwater > Lake | place: Tanzania: Lake...
ACACTACATCGTGTTCTCCGGACACGCGTACTGAAAACACGGCGCTTGTCTTGACTGAAACCTCGAAAATCGCTGAAATCGATGGTCCAGTGACGAACTTGGGCTAACAGCCGGCTCGGTTCTTCCGAGGAGGCGGAAAAGTTCTTCCGGATGATCCTCGCAAAGCTCCCGGGATCGGTGTACGCCAAACGGGCGAGTGCGTGGATCGAGTCGCGCGCTCCGCTGCCGTTGAGTCAGACTGGATGCGTGGGATGCCACGCTTCCAGTTAATCCGGCAAGCTGCGGGCGTCCTCGCGGTCAACCTGGCGGTGGCGTGCGCGGTGATGCTGCTGACGTTCAGTTTCTACGGTGGCCGCCGGCCGCTGGTAGAACAACTGATCAACAACCTGGTCTTCGCGAACTGCATCGGGACCTTGGCGGCTTGCACGATCCCGTGGGCCTGCGGGCGGCTCTGGCGCTACCGGCCCGTGATCCGGTGGGCGGGACTGGTAGTGGTGCTGCTGCTGGTGAGTTTCGCCGGCTGCTCGGCCGCAATGTGGATCATCTTTGTCCTGCTTGGATCCCCGTGGACGCGGTACTGGCCATCGGTTCGCGCCACCTACATCAGCACCGCCGTCGTCACGTTGTGTGTTGGCATTACAGCGACGGTCTACGAGATGTACCGGCGGCGGATCACCGCCGCCGAAGTGGAACGGGAGGAGGCCCGGAAACTGGCCGCGGAGGCGCAATTCTCCTCTCTTGAGTCGCGTGTCCAGCCGCACTTCCTGTTCAACACGCTCAACTCGATCTCCGCCCTAATCGCCGAGGATCCGGCCAAGGCGGAGGCGCTTGTGGAACGCCTGTCGCGCCTGCTCCGCTCCTCGCTGGACTCGCAGGGCGCTGCGCTCATACCGTTGTCCAGTGAAGTGAAACTCGCGGGCGACTACCTTGCGATCCAGCAGACGCGGTTCGGCCAACGGCTCCGGTTCGAGATCGATTCGCCGGTGGAACTGGGCGGCGTCCTGGTCCCACCGTTCTCGATTCAAACTCTGGTGGAGAACTCCATCAAGTTCGTGATCGCTCCGAGCCGCGAGGGAGGCCTGATCCGTGTGGCCGCGGTCCGGGAGGACGCCGCGGTTCGAGTGGCCGTGCACGACGGTGGACCCGGATTCACGGCGTCCGCAATCGAGCCTGGCCGCGGGCTCGACAACCTCCGGGCGCGGCTGCGGATTCACTTTGGTGACGAGGCAAAATTGTCACTTGGCCCCGGCGGAGTTGTATCCTTCAGGGTACCGGAATGCGCGCCTACATCCTCGACGACGAAGAGCTAGCGGTCCGGCGGCTCGCGCGGATGCTGGAGTCCACGGGGCGGGTACGGATCGCGGGCTCGCAAACTGACCCGGTTGAAGCGCTGGCGGAAATCGCCGGGCTGGGCCCCGACGTTCTGTTCTTGGACATCGAGATGCCCGGCCTCCGCGGCTTCGACGTCCTCGACCAGCTTGGTCCGGACCCTCCGCTGGTGGTGTTCACAACCGCCTACCACGAGCATGCGCTGGCGGCATTCCGCTACCACTCGGTGGACTACCTGCTAAAGCCGGTGGAGCCGGCGGAGCTGGACCGGGCGCTCGGCAAACTCTCGCGGATCCTTGGTGGCGCGGAGCCGCGCATTGACCTCAAGGCTCTCGCCGCGCAGGTGGCCGCGGAGTTGCGCACTCAGGAGCCAGGGTTTCTGTTGCGCGTGGCATCAAAGCTCGGCGACAAGGTCGAGTTCGTTGATGTCGCCAACGTCACGCACTTCTTCGCGCAGGATAAGCTCACCTACGCGGCAACCGCGGGCAGGAACTACGTGATCGAGCAGACCATTGCGGAGCTGGAGCGGAGGCTTGATCCGAAGCAGTTCTGCCGGGTGCACCGGTCAGCGATCGTGAACCTCAGCCAGGTCCGGGAGTTGCACACCTGGTTTGGTGGCAAGGCTGTGTTGCGCCTCAAGGATGGCAGAACGGAATTGCAGGTGGCGCGGGAACGGGCCGCCGAAGTGAAAATCGCGTTGGGAGGATGATTCAGGGTAGCGCCGGCGGCGCGGGCACCTACGTCTGGCCTCTGCACCATGCCGCCCGCGGAAGCGATCCCGCCCAGGATCGCGACGTTGGACTTGACTTGGCCAGCGGTCTGGTCATTTCCGCGGGTTGAGCGCCGCCGCCGGGCAGCGCCCCTGACGTATCTGGTCAGGGCGCGGTTATGCTGGAACGCCTCGGCGACCCGCCTTCGAGAATTTTTCGCGCCACCCCTCTTGGGAGGAGGTCCCGGTTTCTGTTATCCTAATCTGCGCTGGAGTCGGACCTCCCAAACTAAGGAGACCGGATGGTTAAAGAATTTAAAGAGTTTGCGCTGAAGGGCAATGTCGTTGACATGGCTGTCGGCGTGATTATCGGTGGGGCATTTGGGAAGATCGTTGACTCGATGATCGGCGATTTGATCATGCCGCTGATCGCGAAGGTCATCGGAACCGTGGACTTTAGCTCGCTGTTCATCAATATGAGCAACGACACCGTCTACAAGTCGCTGGACGAGGCGAAGAAGGCTGGCGCCAACGTGTTCGCCTATGGAAACTTCATCACGATCGCGGTGAACTTCCTCATCCTCGCCTTCGTGATCTTCATGATGGTGAAGCAGATGAACCGGATCAAGCGTGAGGAAGCCCCACCGCCGCCTCCTCCTCCGGGACCCTCGGACGAGGTCAAGCTGCTGGGCGAGATTCGCGATTTGCTGAAGAAATAGCTACTTCTTCGTGGCTGGGGGCTTGGGTGGAGCCGCGGGACCTGCCGGAGCCCCCTTCAGCATCCCTTCGATCTCCTGCATGAGTGGGTCAAGCTGTTCGAAGTACTTCTCCTCGCCCCCCTTGTACTCGTGGTGCGCACGGATGATGCCCTGGGGATCGATGATGAACAGGTTGGGGAAGGTCGCCGTCGGCGACTGCGGCGTGAGCTTCAGGTACGACCCGGTCACTTGGCCGCAATCGAACAGAACCGGCGTCTTGACCGCGAAGTCGGTGACGAACTTCCGTACCGTCTGTTGGGTGTCCGGCGGGATCACGATCGCGATGATGGCGACCTTGTCGGGGTACTTCAGCCTGATCCGTTCGTAGATACGCTGCGACGTCTGGCAGACCGGACAAGCGGTCTGGATGAAGTCGAGCATCACGATCTTGCCACGGTAGTCGTACAGATCGTGGTAGTTGATATTAAGATCCGGAAGGGCGAAACCGGGAGCCCGGCGGCCCACCTGCTGGGCGAAGACAGATGAAAACAGGGAGAGCGCAAGAAAAGCGCCTACAACACGCATATTTTTCAGCGTAGCAGAGATTTTTGGCCTCCTCATCCCACTATATCTATGAGTGCGTGATCCGCTGGCGATTCCGGCCCTGGCACTTGCGGCCGGCGTCGCATCCGCGAGGTGGCTGGACCTCGAAATCGTCCCCGCATTGGTAGCTGGTGGACTACTCCTGCTTGTTGCCGTGTTTGCCGTGTGGCGCGGCTTCCGGATCGCAGCGATCACTGCGGTTGGGGGTATCGCCTGGTGCGCGGGGATCGCCGCTGAGAGATACCACCGCCCGGGTCCGGATCCGGTGATCGAGTTCGAGCCGGGCGAACTGATGCTGCTTGAAGGGTGCGTCGCCGAGCCTCCGTCTCTGTCGCTTGGGCGCGAGCAGTTCGTGCTGGAGCTCGTTTCGAACGCCCGGGTCCGGGTGACGTTCTACCTGAACGAAGGCGACACGCCCCCGGACCTGCACTACGGCCAGAAGATCGAGATGGAAGCGCGGCTGCGCAAGCCGCACAATTACCAGAATCCGGGCGCGTTCGACTTCGTTGGGTTCCTCGCCCGGAAACACATCTATTGGACCGCCAGCGCGAACGCCCGCACCCAGGTCCGCATCCTCGGCAACTGTGGCAACCGCTATTTGGCGATCCTCTACCGGATCCGTGAGTTCGCACTCGGCCGCTTGGACCAGTTCTACGCCGGCGACGCCTACGCCAATGGAATGTCGCGCGCCGTGCTGCTCGGGGACTCGGCGCGGCTCGAGCGGGTCTGGACGGAACAGTTCCGCCGCACCGGGACCTATCATGCGCTGGTGATCTCGGGCCTCCACCTGACGACGCTCGCCGCCTGTTTCCTGTTCCTGTTCCGGGTGTGCGGACTGCGGCTGGTGTGGTCGCTGGGCGGCACTTGTATGCTGGCTTGGGGTTACGCGATCATGGCGGGCGCGAGCGCTCCGGTGGTCCGCGCGGCGGTGGGGCTGTCGCTGTATCAGGTGGGAGTGTGGTTCTACCGGCGGCCGCGTGTGTTGAACCTGCTGGCGCTGACCGCGATCCTGTTCCTGCTCGCCGATCCGCACCAACTGTTCGACGTGAGCTTCCAGTTGACGTTCCTCGCGGTGGGGATGATCGCGGGCGTGGCGGCGCCGTGGATGGACGAAAAGGTGAACCCCGCCCGGCGCGGGGTGCGCTCGCTGAACCTGCGTGCGTGGGACCGCCATTTGCCCGCGGCGGTGGCGTCAATGCGGGTGGAGTTGCGGCTGTTGGCGGATACGGTCCGGTGGGTTGCGCGCGTTCCCCCGAAGTGGACCCTGCTGGCGTTCAGCGGCGCCGGCCGGGTGGTCTTCTTCGCCGTAAACCTGCTGGTGATTTCGGCTGTCGTCCAGATCGGGCTGACGCTGCCAATGATCGCCTACTTTCACCGCGTGCCGGTCTCCGGACTGTCGGCGAATCTGCTGATCGTTCCGCTCATGAATGCCGTGGTGCCGCTCGGGTTCGTGGCGGTCGCCACCGGCTGGACCTGGCTGGCGGACCTCGCCGCGATTCTTTTGCACGCATCGCGCACGGTGGCCGAGTGGCACGCGGAACGGGAGCCCAACTGGCGGATCGGTGATCCTCCGGACTGGCTCGTGGGGCTGTTCCTCGCCACTCTCGTGCTGGCCGCCGGGGGCTTGCTGCGCGGGAGGCGTTGGACCGCGGCGCCGTTCGCCGCCGTGTGGATCGTGCTGGTGTGGCATCCGTTCCCGGAGCGTTACCGGGCCGGCTGGCTGGAGCTGACCGCGGTCGACGTGGGACAAGGCGACTGCCTGATGCTGGTGACGCCGGACGGGAAGCGGATGCTGATCGACACCGGCGGATTCCCCAAGTTCCGCAACCAGAAGCGGGCCGCCTCGTTCGACGTGGGCGAAGAGGTCGTGTCACCGTACCTGTTCACCCGCTCGCTGCGGCGCGTCGACGTGATCGCGCTGAGCCACGCGCACGAGGATCACACCGGCGGGCTCAAGTCGCTGGTGGCGAACTTCCGCCCGGGTGAGATCTGGACTGGCGCATTCCCGGCGGATTCCGTGGTCCACCGGCTAGGCATCGTGGTCCGGTCTCTGCATGCCGGACAGGAATTCGGCTGGGGGGGCGCGCGGATCCGGGTGCTGTCGCCGCCAGCCGGTTACGAGGCCGGGGCGGAGCCGAAGAACAATGACTCGCTCACAATGCGGGTTGACTACGGACAGCGGTCGTTCCTGCTCACCGGCGATATCGAGCGGGCGATGGAGTTCCGGATGCTTGAGGACGGGCTGGTGTCGCGCGTGGACGTGCTGAAGGTGGCGCATCACGGGAGCCGGACGTCGACCACGGAGCAGTTTCTTGAAGCTGCGCGGCCGGTGCATGCGATTATCTCGGATGGTCCGGACAACGTGTTCCGGCATCCGCATCCGGACGTCGTGCGGCGGTTGGAGGACCGGGGGGTTCGAGTGTGGCGGACGGACCGGGATGGACTGATTACGGTAAGGACGGATGGGTGGAAGATTGAGGTGTCGGCGCACGGAGCAGGCCGATGATGCTGTGTTCTTGCGGAACTCAGACGCCCAGCGAGGTCATCGGCATGCTCGCCGCACCTTCGTCTTCCGGTGCTGGAGCCGCGAACAGCGTGGTGTGCGGGAGATCGAGGGGGATCACACGCGGTCCGGGGCAAAAGCTCTTCGATCTCTCCATCCGCCGTCGTTATGCGCAGGATCCATCCGAGCCAAGTGAGCGCAAAGGCGGCTGACCCATCGCCAGACAAGACTGCCCCCTCGGCTCGCATGTCCATGGAGGCTCTGTACTGAGGCACGAGGCACCAATGGGCTCAACTCGGTTCTGTTCAGACTGCTTGGCCAACCTCGCCAACAACGGTTTCTCCCCCGGTGCGGCCGAAACCGACGGGAAGAAAAGACGGTAGTGACTCGTGTCCTTCCACTCTCCGGAGCCGGGAAGTCAGTTTACAGCGAGGGCCGGCGCCGCGAAGTGCGCCCTACCGCAGCAACAGGACCGCCGCGGCGGCGGTGAGGACGATGACCAACAAGTCAAACAGCTTCTGTGGAATGTGCCGGAACAGCCAACGCCCCGTCAGCGCCCCGGCAGCCGTAGCGGGCGCCACCATCAGGTTGAACGTGAGTGACCGGGCGCTGAACAAATCGTGCCACCAATAGATGGGAATCTTGCTCAGGTTCACGAAGAAGAAGAACCATGCCCCCGTGGCGATGAACTCCTCCTTAGGCAGCCGCTTACTCAGCAGATACAGATTCATCACCGGACCTGCGGCGTTGGCCACCGTGGTCGAAAATCCGGCGGCAAAGCCGTAAGAGGGCCCGTGTCCGCCCGCGCCCCACGTATCAGGGCGCAGGTGCCGGCGGAGGTGCGCCGCGAGCATGATGAGCACGATAATCCCGACCATCGGCCGCAACGTACGCTCGTGGAGGTACAGGATCCCGGCTCCCGCCAGCACGCCCGCCAGCACCCACGGTGCGAGAGAGAACAGGCGCTTCGCGGCGGAGTGGTTCCTCCAGAAGTAGATCGCGAACAAATCCGCGATGCACAGGATGGGCAGGGTCCAGGCGGCGGCCTGGCGTGCGTCGCCGACCATCAGCACCATCGCCGGAATCGCGAGAATCCCGACGCTAGGCATCCCCGTCTTCGCGACCCCGATCATGAACGCGCTGGCCGCGCCCACGGCCCATTGAAGCGGAGAAAGCTCAAGCATCAGGAACGGTCAGGATATCATGATAAGGTTTATGCGCTCGCGAAAGCCTTTTCTGCTGACCATGGCCGCAGCCCTGTTCTTTGGCGCCGCGTGGCTCGCCAGCCAGTCGTCGACTCAGACCACGCTGGTGGATCCGCCGTCGGGAGCGGACGCGGTGTTCCTGGTCCGGCTGGGTGTGACGGACCGGTCAGAGACGGCGTGGAACGGATCGGTTGAGGTGACCGGAGGCGAGCTGGTGAAGCTCGCCGGATACGAGATGCGCGTCGACGACGTGGTCCATCCGCCCGCGCGCTGGGAGGCGCGGACGCGCAACGCATTCATGTTCCAGCGGCGTCCGCACGATGAGGACTACCTCAAGGACGTGCAGGCGCCGGTGCTGTTGCAGCCGAGCCTCTACGTCTACGTGCGGGGTCCGCAGTCCGCACGGGTCAAGCTTACAACGCAGCAGGGCGAGGTTGCGTTTGCCGTGAGCGATGTTCCGCCCGCGACAGAGAAGGCGTTTCTGAATGGGCGGGTCCTGGTGCAACGCACATCGCTCACCACGCTGGTGGGGCGGCGGCGTGGACAGGCGGCGCGGGGCCGGCTCACGGACAACGACCATCCCTCGATCACGGTCGCGCGCGACAATGCGACGTGGATCGCCTGGCAGGGATTCCGGCCGGACAACGATCAGGTCTTCGCCGAACGGATCCGCGGCGGCCAGCGCCAGTTGCACACAGTCAGCGTCAAACCGGGCGACATCTACCGGACGGCGATCGCCGAGGATACCGAGGGGAAGATGTGGGTCGTGTGGTCCGAGCGTGACGGCTCGAACTGGGACCTTTACGCGCGCGCCTATGACGGTGAGACCTGGGGCTCGCTCGCCCGGCTGACCACCGAGGCGCAGCCGGACGCGCAGCACCAAATGGTCCGCGCGCCAGATGGGTCGCTGCACCTGGTGTGGCAGGGCTGGCGCGACAACCGGGCAGGCATCTTCCACATGCGGTACAGCGTGGGCGAGGGCTGGTCGCAGGCCGCGCGCGTTAGTGCAGCGGGGGCGGGGAACTGCTGGGAGCCATCGATTGCGGTAGACTCCAAGGGCCTGGTCCATGTCGCGTGGGATCAGTATGGGGCCAACGGCTACGATATCTGGATGCGCACGCTGGCGAGTGGACTTTGGCACACGCCAGTCGCTGTGGCGTCGACGCCGCTGTTTGAGGCCTACTCTTCGCTTGCGGTGGATAAGCAGGACCGGGTGTGGATCGCCTGGCACGAGTCCGGTATCAATTGGGGCAAGGACTGGGGTTATCCGTACGACATCAAGGCCAAGGCGACCGGACTCTATAACTCGCGCAACATCCGCGTTGCCGTACGGGAAGGCGCCCGGCAAATGGAGCCCGCGCAGCAGTTGGAGGCTGCCCTGCCGCCGCCGGGGAACAACTTCTGGGAGTATCCGAAACTGGCCGCTGACGGCGAAGGCCGGATCCACGCGTTTGTCCGCAAGCGGACTCCGCAGCAGTGGAATGTGTATCCGCGGACGCCGTCGCACCAGGCGCTTTGGGAGATTTACACGGCGCACTGGATGGGCGCCAAGTGGTCCGGCCCGACGCTGGTCCCTTATTCGACGGGACGGCATGACATGCGGCTGGCGGCGGCGGTGGATCAGTCTGGGGTGCTGGTGGGCGCGTGGCCGACGGACCGGCGCGGATTCCGTGACATGGTAAACACGCTGCCGGATATCTTTACGGGCAGATTCGAGGCCGCCGATGCGCCCGCGGCCACTCAGTTGACGGCTTACACGCCGCCTTCCGTGGGAGCGGCTGAGCCCGTGCACGCGAACGAAGCGGCGGACGTGAAGAGGATCCGCGAGTATACCTACAAAACAGGCTCGCAGACCTATCACATCTATCGCGGTGACATGCACCGGCACACGGAAATCTCCTGGGACGGATATTCCGATGGATCCACCGAGGACACCTACCGCTATGCCATGGACGCGGCGGCGATGGATTATCTTGCGATCACCGAGCACAACTTCGGTGTCGAGGACGAGTACGACTGGTGGCGCAGCCAGAAGTTCTGCGACCTGTTCCGCGTAGGGACTTCGTTCGTTCCGCTGTACGCCTATGAGCGCTCGGCGATCTATCCGAATGGCCACCGGAACATCGTGTTCTCCTACCGCGGCGCGCCGGTGCTCGACGTGCAGCATTACGAATGGGTGAACAACGCGAACAACCTGCGCCAAGGCGCCGAGCGGCTGTTCGGATATCTGCGCAAGTACAACGGTGTCGCGATGCCGCACACCTCGGCAACCGATATGGGGACCGATTGGCGCGACTATGATCCGGAGGTTGAGCCCGTGGTCGAGATCTACCAGTCCGACCGGAATAGCTATGAGTGTCCGGATTGCTGGCGGGCCGCGCCGAAGGACATCAAGAAGATGCAGTATGGCGGATACCAGCCTGCGGGTTTTGTGTCCAACGCGTGGCAGAAAGGGTACCGGCTGGGCGTGCAAGCGAGCTCGGACCATCTTGGGGTCCACACGTCCTATGCGATGATCCTCGCGCCGGCGAACAACCGCGAGGCGCTGGTTGACGCGATCCGCAAGCGCCACACTTATGGCGCTACGGACAACATCATCGTCGATTTCCGGCTCGTGGACGGGGGGCGAGAGTACGTGATGGGGGACGACGCGCGGGTCGCTGGTCCGGCGCGGTTCCGCATTCACATTGAGGGTACGGGTCCGGTGCAGGACGTTGAGATCGTAAAGGATAACAAGGCGGTGTTCAAGCAGCAGCCACGGACCAAGGTGGTGGACCTTGAATATCGCGACTCGGCGCCTCCGGGGAAAGAGGCGAGCTTTTATTATGTGCGCGTGCGCCAGGTGGATCAGCAGATTGCCTGGGGATCGCCGATTTGGGTGGCATTGAGATGATTGATCTTCGAAGCGATACTGTTACGAAACCAACCGCGGCGATGCGGCGGGCGATGGCCGGGGCCGAAGTCGGCGACGACGTTTACCAGGAGGATCCCACGGTCAACCGGCTGGAAGCGCTGGCCGCGGAATTGACCGGTAAGGAAGCTGCGCTGTTCGTTCCCACGGGGTCGATGGGGAACACGATTGGCGTCAAGGTGAATACGCAGCCGGGTCAGGAGGTGATCTGCGAGGCGCGGTCGCACGTGTTGAATTACGAGTTGGCGATGATGGCCTGGTTCAACGGGTGTCTGGCGCGGACGGTGGCGGCACCCGACGGGATCCTGACGTGGGATCTGGTGAAGCGGGAGGTCCGGAAAGTGAGTCCGCACTGGGCGCCGACGGGGTTGATTGAGATCGAGAATACGCACAACATGGCGGGTGGCACTGTCACGCCGGTCGAGGTGATCCAGGAGATGTGCGGCGAGGCACACGATGCTGGGCTTCCAGTGCATATGGACGGCGCGCGGGTGTTCAACGCCGCGGCGTATCTGGGTGTTCCGGTGAAGGAGATCACAGCGCCGGTGGATACGGTTACGTTCTGCTTGTCGAAGGCTTTGGGCGCGCCGGTGGGGTCGCTGGTTTGTGGGACGCATCGCGCGATGGAGACGGCCCGGCTGATCCGGAAGCGGTTGGGTGGCGGAATGCGGCAGGCGGGCATTCTTGCGGCGGCGGGGATTGTGGCGCTGGAGCAGACTCCTCCGCAGCTCGCGGAGGATCACGCGAATGCACGGATGCTGGCGCGGGGGCTGGCGGGGATCCGGGGGATCAGCATTGATGCGGAGCGGGTCCAGACCAACATTGTGATTTTTGACGTGTCCGGCACGGGGATGGGAAGTGGGCCGTTCGTGGAGAAGTTGAGGGATCGGGGCGTGCTTTGCAACGCCACGGGTCCGATGCTGATCCGGTTTGTGACGCACTACGACGTTTCCGCGGATCAGTGCTCAGCGGCGCTGGGTGCGTGCGAGGATGTGGTCAAGGGGGCGCTCAGTTGAGCGCCTGGCGCAAGTCGTCCTCGGTTTGGGCGTTGAGGACCTTCAAGAGGGCTTTCTGGGCTTTGTGGTAGTCGAGGTGGCTGAGTCCGATGGAGCCGGAAAGGGTGGGGAAGCGGCTGTTGACTACCTGCTGGATCGCTTCAATGATCCCGGCCCGGGCGTGGTCCAACCCCTTCTCGATACCCTTTTCGATACCCTTCTGGATGCCTTTCTCCATCCCTTGGCTCATGCCCTTCTCTACCCCCTGCTCACGGCCTTCCAGCAAGGCCTTCTTCCTCAGCTTCCGGCCTTCCTTGGTCTCGGAAAGCAATTCCAGGACTTCGTTGTCGAATAGCACGTGCAACCTCCGTAGATCATTTTCAGAATAGACCATCCGGGCATACATTAGGAACCGGCTCATCAGATCCTCGTCTCCGAAGGTGCGGAGCAGGTCTGAGGCTTCGGTCATGTCGGCCTCGGTGTGCAGGCTCAGCGGAACCAGTGTGACCAGCGGCATCCCAAGCTCGAATAGGCGCCGGGCAGGCGTTCTCCAAATGAACACGTATTCCGGCTCGAGTGTATCCTTCAGGCGTCCCCGGACCCGGACGAAATCCGGCGGCCACTTCTTGGGCATATCGGTCTCGCGCATGATGATGATCCAGGCTCGGATCGGCAGCTTTCTGTGGGCAGGCACCAGCGAGATCAGCATCGCCCGCTCGATAATGTCCTCGATATACTCGATGCGCCATCCGCCGCCGCTGAGAGGACGCAGCTTGAACAGGCGGTCGGCTCTGCGCTGCCCGGCGACGATTTCGCACTCCAGGCGGCGGATCTCCACCTGCTCCCCTTCTTCGATACAGCCGACCAGCTTCAGGAACGCCCGCTGGTCGCTGTCCGATGCCCGTTTCGAGCCGTGATCAAATTTCCCCACATAAAGTAGTGCTTTTCAGAGGCGGAAAATCTCACGGAAATTGCGCTTTTTTTTCGAGCGGCGAACGGAGGCTCAATCGTGATACCGTTTCTCCCCCGCCTCGATTGAAACCGCCAAGTGATTCCGGGCCGGGGCGAGGGGACACGTGGCGTAGGGCGTGAACGCGCACGGCGGATTCTCGGCCCGGTTGAAGTCAAGGACTACCCGGGCGCCCTCCGGCAACGCCGTGTACAGGAACCGGCCACCAGGATACGTGGCAGTTCGGGCCGTCGCATCCTTGAACACGAAGAAGAGCTTGCCCGGCTCGGCGATCGCTTCCAGGCGATGCATGGCGCCACCGAGCGTGAACTCGGCGATGCCGGATGCGGTGAGCTTCTGCTGGATCCCGCCGGCCGAATCGATCAGCCGCTCGACCGGCTTCGCGTACGGCTGCCACTTCGCCTCCACCCGCCATTTCGGATCCACTGGATACCACTTCATACCCGTGAACTCACGGCGGAACTTGCTGTCGCGGTCACGGATGCGGAGTCCGGTCCTCGGTCCGCGTTGGATGGCGAGGATCGTCCGGCTGCCCGAGGTGATGCGGTCGGGGTTGCCGGTATTGTCGGGTGCCAGCGGGCGCTCGGCCCCGTTCTCGTTGAGGAACACCCTGCCGCGGCGCAGGGTGAACGTCATTCCGGGCGCGAGCCCGGCAACCGCTTGTCCCTCTTCGAGCCACTCGAGGCCCGCCACAGTCAGCCAGCCGTCATCAGAGGTGAGATCGCGTTCGCTGTCCCGGCGCCACTGTTCGATTTCCGCCGCGTAGGAATCGGAGCCGGCGCCAGACTTCTCCATCCGCTCGATCTGCTTCACCAGGAAATCCATGTCGCCGAACGGCTCCCCGCCTGACCGCGCCCAATGGAGCCGCCCCTTGCGGTCAATCAGGATCGTTGAGTGGATCTCCATTTCTTCGAAATCATCGAAGGACCGGAAGCGGCGGGCGTTGGCGAATCCCGTGTCGGAAAGGATCCGGGCGTAGGGCGCGTTGATCGTTTTCAATGCCGCGGCATTGGCTTCGGGCTTGTTCGACGACACCGCGAGGACCACGGTGTCCAGCCGCTCCCACTCGCTCTGCTTCGCGTTGATGTCGCGGAGCTGCTTCAGGCAATGCGGGCACTCTTTGCCGAGATAGAAGATCAGGATGACGTTCTTCCCGCGGTAATCGTTGAGCGTCACCTTCTTGCCTTCGGGATCGGCCACGTCGAGCTCCGGCGCCGTGGGGCTCCCACACTGCCGGCCCGAACCGGTCGAGCTGCATTGACGAGAAGTCGCGCTGCGGTCTCGGAGAATCGTCGTGTGGCTGGGCGGTAATGCCGGTGGCGCGGGCCCGCTCGATGGCGGCAAGTCCCTTGTCGGCGCCCGAGGTGGCGTGCAGCAGGCGGGCCATGGCATTCGCGGCCTGGGTGCGGTCACCGAGTGCGGCGTGCGCCTCCACGAGTCCGGCGAGGGCGAACCAGTCGTTGCGCGTGACATCGAGCGCCTTGCCGAACGCCCGGACAGCCAGTGCCGGACTCTTCTGGGCGAGGTATTCGCGGCCCAGCAAGACGTAGGCGACCTCCGGGTAGAACGGCGGATCATTCATGTCACGCTGGAGGTCGGCCTGCTTGCCTGCCGCCTCTCCGAGCAGGGCGAGTCCGCGAAGCGTCTCACCGCGCGCGAGATCGAGCCGCGCATCGAGGTCGACACGCATGACCCGGTATGTCTTCTCCATGCCCTTGTTCTTTTCGAGTTCCTTTTCGAGGTCGGCGAACGACGTGATGGACTGCTCGGCCTTGAAGACATCTTTCAGGCCGAGGTGAGCGCGCGCTTCAGCGTAGTGGCGGTACATCCTGTCGTTGAAGATGTCCCGCCAGGGGATGGTTTTGGGATCGAGCAGTTCCTTCCACCGCTCGAACTTGACCAGCGTGCGGACCATCGACACGATGCCCTGCGAGTGCGTGCTGTAGTTGGGATTCGCGTTGTACTTGGGATCGAGCGGAGCGTCAAGCATCTGCCGGGCGCCGAACACGGCCGCGTCCGCCATGCCCAACTGCTCCAGGATGTAGTTCAGGTAGTTCCGGTTGTGGCCGTAGTTCCAGGCGTTGAACGGGAAGATCATCCGCTCGCGCATATATTGCTTTTCCGCGCGGGTAGCGGAGTCCATGCTGATCGCGGCTTCGTGCCACATGCCGACCGTCGAGTAGATATGGCCGGGCATGTGCAGCGCGTGGCCCGCCGCGGGCGCGATCTCTCCGTAGCGCTTGCAACTGTCGAGCGCCTGCTCCGGCTCGTGTCCGTTCCAGTTGTGGATCCGGTAGTGATGCCCGCCGGGATGGCTGGGCTGCTTGGCGAGAATCTCGCGGATGACCTGCTCGGCGCCGTAGCGGGCCTCCCCTAACGTGTACAGGGCGAGCAGGGCGCGGGCTTCCATATCCTCGGGGTATTTGACGCACAACGTTTCGAGGATTTTCTTGTGGCGGCTGTCGTCCTTCCCGCCCGAATAGCTGTTGCGGTCGCGCAGTGCCTTCGGAGAGTGCTGGGCTTCGAGCGCCTCGATGTAGAGCCGCTCGCGCTCCGTGACCAGGTGCTTGCGCCGGACCGCCTCGCGGACGAAGGGGGCAGCGCGCTCCTCACCCACGGCGCGTGCGAGTCCCCACCAGGCCATGGCGTTCTCCGGTTCGAGCTTGAGACACCAGCGGAAGGAACGCTCGGCTTCGTAGTCCCAGAAAGAATGGAGGAGCGTGTTGCCCTGGTCGAACCACTTCTGGACTTCCGGGTTCTTGTGGGTAATCCGGAAATGCGTGGAGCCGATGCCGGGCATGTCCCAGGGCTTGGACCGGGGTCCGGAGTCGAATCCCTCGCCGTGGCGGGAGTGGCCGGGCTTGATCTGGGCGTTGAGGGTTGCGGCGGCAAGGGCTAGGCAGAGGAGTCTCATCGGCGGCGATGTCCCATCTTGCTTGAGTGTACGGCATGGATCGCTGTGCTAGATTCAGTTCAGTCTGTGACCGAGCCGGAAGCCATCTTCACTGCCCGCGGACTCACGAAGGTCTACGACATGGGTGAAGTCCAGGTCCATGCCCTGCGCGGAGTCGACCTGGAGTTGTACGCCGGAGAATTGCTGGTCCTGCTGGGGCCGTCGGGCTCGGGCAAGTCGACGCTGCTGAACATCCTCGGTGGACTCGACCGCGCGACGGCGGGAACGGTCCGCTACCGGACGCTGGACCTGACGCGCGCTCAGGACAAGGAGCTCACCGCCTACCGCCGCGGCCATGTCGGATTCGTGTTCCAGTTCTACAATTTGATCCCTTCGCTGACCGCGGTCGAGAATGTGGCCGCGGTGACCGAGATCTCGGACCATCCGTACCCGCCCGCCGAGGCGCTCGGCCTGGTGGGCATGTCGGACCGGCTGCACCACTTCCCGTCGCAGTTGTCCGGCGGACAGCAGCAGCGGGTCGCCATCGCCCGTGCGATCGCCAAGCGCCCGTCGGTGCTGCTGTGCGACGAGCCGACCGGTGCGCTGGACTCGGAAACCGGCGTCCTGGTGCTCGAAGCGATCGACACTGTGAATCGCACGTTGGGCACGTCGACGGCGGTGATCACGCACAATTCCGATATCGCGCGGATGACCGACCGCGTGATCCACATGAGCAATGGACATGTGCACAAGATCGAGACGAACCCGCACCGGATGAGTCCGCGGGACATTCACTGGTAAAACGGTGGCGTGATGGGAGTCCTCGACCGGAAAATTTTCCGCGAGATCCTCGCGATGAAGGGCCAAGTGCTGGCGATCGCCGCAGTGGTTACCGCGGGCACGGCCACCTATGTCCTGTCGTCGTCGACGCTTGACGCGCTCACTCGCACACAGGCGCGGCTCTATCGCGAGTACCGCTTCGCCGACGTGTTCGCTGCGTGCAAGCGCGCCCCACGGCAGATCCTCGGCCGGATTTCGGGACTGCCCGGCGTTCAGAGCGTGGAGGCGCGGGTGGCGGCTCCGGCGAACGTTGTCCTGGAGGGATTCCCGGAACCGATCACCGCAGTAGCGGTGTCACTTCCCCCTGGCGGAAAGCTCGCGCTCAACGGGCTGTGGCTGCGGCGGGGCCGGTTTCCCGAACCTGGACACGACGCCGAAGTGGTGCTCTCCGACGGGTTCGCGACCGCGCACAAGCTGCGTCCTGGCACGGTGATCACGGCGACGATCTTCGGACGCCGCCAGGTCCTGGATGTTGTCGGCGTTGCTTCGTCCCCCGAATTCATCTACCAGCTTCAGCCCGGGGCGATCGTGCCGGACTTCAAGACCTACGCCATCCTGTGGATGAACCAGGAGCCGCTTGAAGCAGCCTTCAACATGAAGGAGGCGTTCAACCAGATGTCGGTCCGGGTTGAGCGCGGAGCGCGGGCCGAAGACGTGGCCGACCGGCTGGACATCGCTCTCGAGCCCTATGGCGGACTCGGCGCGCACTTGCGCAAGGACCAGATCTCGCACCGCTACCTGTCGGAAGAATTCAAGCAGTTGACGCAAATGTCGACCGTGTTCCCGATGATCTTCCTGGCGGTGGCCGCTTTTCTCCTCAACGTTGTCATCACGCGGCTCATGGCCACGCAGCGCACCCAGACCGCGATCCTGAAGGCGTTCGGCTACACAACTCCAACGATCGTGGTCCACTATCTGAAGCTCGCAATCTGCATCGCGGTGACGGGAGCCGTCGCCGGACTGGGCCTGGGCACCTGGATGGGCCGCGGCATGACGAGTCTTTATATGGAGGTCTACAAGTTCCCCTACCTCGATTTCGCGCTCCGTCCCCACGTTGCCGCTGGGGCTATCGCGCTGAGCCTGGTAGCGGCGGCGATCGGAACCACTTGGTCCGTCATCAAGGCTGCGGCCGAGCCTCCCGCCGTGGCGATGCAAGCGCTCCCGCCGGGCCGGTACCGGCCCACGATCCTTGAGAGGCTCGGACTCGGAGGCAGCCTGTCGCAGCCGACACGGATGATTCTGCGGAACATCGAGCGGCGGCCGCTCAAGGCGCTGGCCTCGATCGTCGGAGTGGCGTTTTCCGGCGCGATTCTGGTGATGGGTGGATTCTGGAGCGACGCGGTGGATTACATGGTTACTTTCCAGTTCCGGCACTGCGCGACCGGACACATCCTTGACAC
>Ga0194132_10007025_pt1 | contig 17055 bp, 16 predicted proteins | sample TA2KigOf80mmetaG_FD_148612 | JGI IMG/M metagenome (GOLD analysis project Ga0194132, IMG submission 148612) | Freshwater microbial communities from Lake Tanganyika, Tanzania - TA2015054 Kigoma Offshore 80m | ecosystem: Environmental > Aquatic > Freshwater > Lake | place: Tanzania: Lake...
AAGTGCCGGTATCGGTGGTCACAGATGTGCATCAGACGCCCGCAGAAGGGGCAATCCCGATCGAGAACGTCGAGTTCCAGGAGGGCGAAATCGGTATCCTTGGGCCAGTGGTAAGGCATCCTGCCGACCTCCACGTTTGAGCCGCCTCCAGCGAAAAGATGATCACGCAAGAGTTTACACACAGAATACGCTACCTTCTAGCCCTCTCGCGGATCGTTGTTTAACTTCGACGTCCAGCTCGATATCGGTGCCTGTGATCTTTGTTTTCAGTTTCGATGTCGTTCGAGTGCAGTCGTACTCGCTGTCTCCGACTTTGATCTTCTCTTTGCTCCCCTCGACCTTCTCACTCTTCACCACTTCTTGACCTTCGCTGGTGCTTCCCGATAACCTTGTCGGATCAAACGCTTTGCTGAGGTCGATCTTCTGGAGGGTCTCAGCTTGGTTCTTACCAGTCGCTTTCAAGACGACAGCCTTCTCCTTGTCGCAATTCAAGACCACCATGTAGGTGATGCTGTCCTCACGATTGCTGAAGTCGAACTTGAAGACCCGCTTGTACGTCGCGAAGTCCCCGACCTTGGACTTCTTCAGCGGGTGCTCCTCGTCCGCGCCGCGAACCGAGAGAGGAGCCACGACAAAAGCGATCAAGACAGCGAGCAGACGAACGATCATGACCACTCCTCAGTTGGCGAGAAACGGTGTACGACAGGCACGAAGATAAGAAACGGCCAAGCACATTACGAGCAAAATCGCTGATTCTGGCATCTTCACTTCTTCCCGATGTCCTTGAAGCGGATCACCACGTCGCGCGGGTTGCCGTCGGTGAGCACCTTGTTCAGCGGGAAGTCGACGTGGTCGGCCTGGCCGATGTGCGTCCGCGCGTCCTTCTTCAGCACGAACGCGGTGACGTAGTACCGGTGGTCCGGCTTCAGCTCGCCCTTCGCGCCGATCGTAAACGCCTTCTTCGTTTCCTTCCCCTCGAAGTGCGTGAAGTCCTTGATCTCGACCAGCTCGATCAAGTCGGCCTTCTTGTCCGCGACGTTCTTCTCGATGGTGTAGAGTCGCAGCTCCAGCACGCGGCCCTCGAACGAGGCCACGTCCTTCGGGATGATCGCTGTGCCCGTTACCTTCGTCGTCTTGTCGTCCTTCTTGTCGTCGGCGGTTGCGCCCGTGCACAGCAGAGCGACGAGCGCGAGGGCGGCGAGGCGCGTGACCATGCGGAGGCTCCTTGTGGGCACGTGGTATCGAAGGAAACGATACGCGGCGAAGCCCGGGCCGACGAGAGCCGGCGTCGCGGCGGGCGCGGCAATGTCGTAAACTGACGGCTCCTCGTTGCGTGCGGCGCGTAAGCCCGCGAACGGGCATCCGGTATTCACCCTATGGCCGAGCCGCCGCTCACCCGCGTCACGCTGCTGACCCGCCTCAAGGACGGGCAGGACGCGGCCGCGTGGGGCGAGTTCGTGCAGCTCTACGGCCCGGTGGTGTACCGGTTCGCCCGCAACCGCGGCCTCCAGGACGCCGACGCCGCCGACCTGATGCAGGACGTGATGCGGAGCGTCGCCCGCAACGCCCACCGCATGGAGTACGACCCGAAGAAGGGCACGTTCCGCGGGTGGCTGTATACCGTCACGCGGAACAAGATTTACAACTTCCTGAGCAGCCAGAAGAACCGGCCGCGCGGCAGCGGCGACCCGGACGCGCAGGAGCGCCTCGACGCGACCCCGGCCCGCGAAGAAGATGGCCCGGACGCCGACTGGGAAAAGGAGTACCAGCGCCGCCTCAGCGCCCGCGCGATGGAACTGGTGAAGGGCGAGTTCCAGCCGAACACGTGGGCCGCGTTCTGGCAAACCGCCGTCGAAGGGAAGGGCGCGTCCGAAGTGGGCGCGAAGCTGAAGATGAGCGCCGGGGCGGTGTACGTCGCCAAGAGCCGCGTCCTCGCCCGCCTGCGCGAGGAAGTGCAGAGGCTGATGGCCGAAGAGGAAGAGCAGCAGTAGCCCCGTTAGCCGCGACCCGGAGTCCGCGGAGGGGAGCGCGCAACGAAGCGGCGCGCTCCAAACGAGTACAACCATGACCAAGACCGATTGCGAGTGCCCGCAGCCGGCGGAGCTGGAAAAGCTCCTGCACGGGCGCTGCACCGAGGCCCGGAACGCCGCCCTGTGCGAGCACGTCGGGGCGTGCCCGGAGTGCCAGAAGCGGCTCGACGCGCTGACCGGCGGCGCGGCCGATCTCGCCGACCACCTGCGCGACGCCGAGGTCGACACCCCGCCGAGCAACAGCGCGTACTGGAAGGCGCTGTCGCGCGCCGAGGCCGAACTGCGGGCCACCGCGTTCTTCGCGAACAACGGGTTCCCGGACCACACCCCGCACCCGGACGCCGGCGTCAAACTCGACTTCCTCCAGCCCACCGACAAACCGAACCGGCTGGGCCGGCTCGGGTCGTTCGACATCGTGCGCGTGGTCGGGCGCGGCGGCATGGGCGTCGTGCTGCACGCCTACGACCCGTCGCTCGACCGCGACGTCGCCATCAAGGTGATCGACCCACAGTTGGCGAACAACGAGGTCGCGCGCCAGCGGTTCTGCCGCGAGGCCCGGGCCGCCGCCGCCGTGACCCACGACAACCTCGTCGCCGTCCACCAAGTGAACGAGGACGAGCCGAGCGGCCTGCCGTACCTCGTCATGCAACTGATCAACGGCGAGTCGCTGGAACAGCGCCTGAAGCGCGCCGGGAAGATGACCGCGGGCGAGGTGGGCCGGTTGGGGATGCAGGCCGCGGCGGGGTTGGCCGCGGCCCACGCCAACCGGCTGATCCACCGCGACATCAAGCCCGCGAACATCCTGCTCGAAGCGCCGGTGGACCGCGTCAAGCTGACCGACTTCGGCCTCGCGCGTGCCGCGGAGGACGTGAAGCTCACGCGCACCGGGTTCGTCGCCGGGTCGCCGCTGTACATGGCCCCGGAGCAGGCGCGCGGCGAAGAGGTCGATCACCGCGCCGACCTGTTCAGCCTCGGCACCGTCCTCTACGAGGCCGCGACCGGCACCGCGCCGTTCGAGGCCAAGACCCCGCTCGCCGTGCTCAAGCGCGTCTCCGACGAGACCCAGATGCCGCTGAGCCGCATCAACACGGACGTCCCCAAGTGGCTCTCGGACGCGGTGGACCGGCTGCTGGCAAAGGAACCGGCCGACCGCTACCAAACGGCCGTCGAGGTCGCGGGCGTGTTCGCCGACGGGCTGAAGGAGATGCGGTTGCTGTCGCCGCTCGACGTGCCGGCCGAGGTGTGCGCCGGGTCGCGGTCCGCGGTCGCGCGGCCGGCGCGGGACCCGATCTGCTGGGCGAAGGTCGGGTGCCGGGCGCTGCCGTGGGCCGGCGGGGCGGTGCTGGGCGCGCTCCTCGTGGGGCTACTGTGGGCGTTCGCCGGCGGCGAACCGGCGAAGACCGACGCGCCCCCCGCGGCGCAACCGCCCGCGGCCGTCGCGACGGACCCCGGCCCGGCGCCGCGCCTCACGCTCGAGGGCAAGTCCGGCACCGTCTGGGCCGTCACCTTCCTCCCCGGCAACCAACTCTTCATGGGTATGGAAGACGGCTCGATCAAGATTTGGGACCTGAAGAAGGGCGAACTGATCAAGACGCTCGACAAGCAAGACGGCACCATCTGGACCGCGGACGTGACTTCGGACGGGGCGACGCTCGTGACCGCGGCCGACGAGTCCGACGTGACTTTCTGGGACCTGAAGACGTACACGAAGGCGTTCGCGCTGGCCGAATCGCCGATGACGAAGGTGGCCGCGTTCAGCCCGGACGGGAACTACCTCGCCACCGGGAACCGGAGCGGCGTGGTGAAGGTGTGGAACTGGACCGAGGGCATCCCGTACGCGCACCTGCGCGGGCACAAGGGCACGATCCACGCGCTCGCGTACAGCGCCGACGGCACGCGCCTCGCCAGCGCCGGCTCGCAGGGCGCGGTGAAGGTGTGGAACCTCAAGAAGGGCGAGTGGGAGATCAGCGGCGGTCCGCCCCCGTCGCTTGAACTGGCGCTCCACACGGGCGCGGTGTACGCGGTCGCGTTCAGCCCGGACGGGTCGAAGATCGCCAGCGCCGGCTGGGACGGCAGCGTCCGCATCTGGGACGCGGTCAAAGGCACACAGATGCACCGCATCGCGGCCCACGAGGGCGACGTGTGGTCCGTCGCGTTCGGCGGCAACGGCCAGTGGATCGCCAGCGCCGGGTCGGACGGCTACGTCCGCGTGTGGGACGTGGGCACCGAGAAGGAAGTGTGGAGCTACCGCACCGGGCGCGCGGTCTACGTGGTGCGGTTCGCCGCCGACGGCACCACCCTCGCCGCCGGCGGGCGCGACGGCACCGTCCGCGTCTGGGACGTGCGTCGATAGAGGGCAGTGGGCAGTGGGCAGTGGGCAGTGAGCAGTGGGCAGTGGGCAGGGCAGAGGCAGAGGCAGTGAGCAGTGGGCAGTGAGCAGAAAGGCGGAAGAGTTTTGACAGGATGAACACGATGAACAGAGATAGGACGAGAGGGCCAACTCCACTCTTCATCCTGTGTTCATCCTATCAACACTCTTCTGCCTTTCTGCCTTTCCGCCTTTCTGCCCACTGCCCACTGCCCACTGCCTACTGCCCACTGCCTCCTGACGCTACCTCGTCACTTCGACTTTCGCGTCCTTCGGTACGGCGAACACGCGGGCGTGGCGGCGCAGGTCGTCGGTCGCACCGGGGCTGTAGGTGAACTGCGCGGTGCCGCCGCGCTTCACCAGCGCCCCGGTCAGCTTGTCGCCGCCGCTGCCGCTCCACACGAACACCACCAGCTTGTACTTGTCGAAGTCCACCTGCTTGGCGAGCAGTTTGCGCCCGGCGTCGTCGCTCAGCAGCAGCGTCTTTTCGAGCTGCACGGCGGTCTTCAGCTCCACCGCGGTCGGCACGTTGCCGCCCTTCGTGAAGTCGAACGTCACGCCCTTGAGGTCCAGTACCTTCACGTCCGGCGGGTTCTCGCCGCGCACCGGGACCGCCAGCACCAGCGCCGCAACCGCACACATCACGCTCTTCATGGCACACCTGTTGAGTGGGGGGGAAACGACCACGCCCATCCGACGAGCGAGAACGCGCGGCGGATGGGCGGTAGGGGACCGGCGCGTTACCGCGGCGTTACTTCGCGCGGGCGTACTTCACGGCCGCGTCCTTCGGCACCACGAACACCTTCGTGTGTTGGCGCAGGTCGAACGTCAGCCCGAAGGCGTGCGCGAACGTGGCGCTCTTCCCGTCCTTCGCGACGGTGCCGGTGATGCGGTCGCCGCCGCTGCCCTGCCACATGAACACGACCACCTTTTCCTTCGCGAAGTCCACGTTCTTCTTGATGGCGTCCGCCGAGTCCTTGAGCGCGGACTTCGCCAGCTCGTCGGCGGTCTTGATCTCCGTCGGCGCGCTGGCCTTGGCGCTCTCGTTGAACGCGACCTTCAGGTCTTTGGTGGCGATCTCTTTGACCGCGGGGGCGTCTTCGGCGAGAACCGGCGCGGCCAGCGCCGCGGCCACGAGCACGGATGCGATGCGCACGAACAACCTCGGTTGGGGGAGCGGGTGCGAGGGGGGCCCTCGTTGGGGCGCAATACGGACGCGCGGCGCGAACGGCCAGCGCGCCGTTACTCGCCGCCGCGCTTGCGCCCGCCCTCTTCCTCGTAGGCCCGCACGATGCGCGTGACCAGCGGGTTCCGCACGATGTCGGACTGCTCCAAGTACACGATGGACAGCCCTTCGACGTCGCGCAGCCGGTGAACGGCGTCCGCGAGGCCGCTCCTCACGGTCTTCGGCAGGTCCGTTTGCGTCATGTCGCCGGTGATGACGATCTTCGAGTTCGCGCCCATGCGCGTGAGGAACATCTTCATCTGCGCCACGGTCGCGTTCTGCCCCTCGTCCAGAATGATGCACGCTTGGTTAAGCGTCCGACCCCTCATAAATGCCAGCGGGACGATCTCGATGACCTCGCTCTCCATGTACCGCTTGACGGTCTCCGGTTCCATCATGTCGGCGAGCGCGTCGTACAGCGGGCGCAGGTACGGGCTGATCTTGGCGACGATGTCGCCCGGCAGGTAGCCGAGGCGCTCGCCCGCCTCCACCGCGGGGCGCACCAGCACGATCTTCCGCACCTGCTTGCTCTTCAGAAGCGCGACGGCCCACGCGACCGCGAGGTAGGTTTTGCCGGTGCCCGCGGGGCCGACGCAGAACACCACGTCGTGCGTTTGCAGCGCCTGAACGTAGCGCCCCTGTCCGTCGGTGCGGGTGCGCAGGCTGCGCCCGCCCTCCGTGGCCACCACCGGGGATCCGCCGCGCTGCGTCGCGCCGCGAATCACCTCCAGAACTGAAGCCACGTCCTTAGCGCCGATCTCGCCGGCCTTGCGCCCGATCTGGCGCAACTGGTCGAGCACGCGCACGAACTGGTCGACGCCCTCGGCCGTGCCCTCGACGCGCAGCTCGCCGTTGCGGTACACGGCCTTCACGCCCAGCGCGTCGCGCACCGCGCGCAAGTGCTGGTCGCGCGGGCCGAACAGGATCACCGCCTCGTCGCGGTCCTCGATCGTCAGCGCGCGTGTCACCAGTTCGGGCATGTCGGGCCTCATGTGCGGATTGTCGATTGCAGATTTATGATTGGAGATTGAGACGCGGGAAGCCGGCCGGGTTCACTGCACGCCTTTCAATCTGCAATCATAAATCTGCAATCGTTGATCCGCACGCGGTTAATTGACAGAGAACCATAAGTAAGCGACCGGGGCGGCGAACAGCACGGAATCGACAACGTCCAGCACGCCGCCGAAGCCGGGGATGCTTTTCGACGCGTCCTTCGTGCCGCAGTCGCGCTTGACCAACGATTCCGCGAGGTCGCCCAGCACGCCGGCCAACCCGACCACGAGGCCGAACGCGAACGCCTCGGGCGCGCCGTGCCGGAACACCGGGGCCGCGAACGACAGGCCCACCGCCACCGCCGCGCCCGTCAGCGTCCCGCCCGCGAAGCCCTCCCACGTCTTCTTCGGGCTGAGTACCGGTGTCATCTTGTGCTTGCCGAGAAAAGTACCCGTGAAGAACGCGCCGATGTCGTTGCACTTCGGTACGAACACCACCAGCGCCAGCATGACGGCCGAGGTTACGGGGTCGGGGGTGAGCCAGCGCACCTGTGCGAAGAACCCGGCCAGCACGCCGAGGTACGCGACCGCGAACACCGTGAGCGCGAGTCGCGGCACGGCGACGCCCGGCTCGCCGCTGTAGCGGCGCATCTCCAACAGGAACGCGCCGAGCAGCACGCCGACGAGCACGACCACGAGCAGCGCCCATGGCGATGCCGGCGCGGGATTGAACTGTACGCGGATCGCCGGATACCAGTTCGTCGCGAGCGCGAGCAACACGCCACACACGACGAGCGCTTCGGACGGGCGCGTTTGCGCCGGGAACAGCCGCACGAGTTCGCGCGAACCGAGCGCGCCGGCCAGCAACAGGAGCGCGAACAGGCACGGGAAGTACGCGAACCCGGCCCGCGCGAGGAGCGTGTCGCCGACCAGCACGCCCGCGGCCCCGAGCGCGAGCAGCGAACCGACCCACAACCGCGTTCGGATCATCGACGAGGTCCGAAGAGGAAAGGCAGGAATGGCCGCAAAAAAGCACAAAAGCCACAGAAGAAGACCAAAGCCGAAGACAGCAGGCACCGTTCAGAAGACGACAGGCAGAGAACAACATCTTGTTGTCTTTAACCCAATCTTCTGCCGTTTGCCCTCTGTCTTTTTTTGTGGCTTTTGTGCTTTTTTGCGGCCATTCCTGCCTTTGGATTTCATGTGAGGCCGCCGAAGCGCCGCTCGCGGCGGGCGAAATCGCGCAGCGCGTCGTGCAGCAGGGGCGGGTCGAACTCCGGCCAGAACTTCTGCGTCACCCACAGTTCGGCGTAGGAGATTTGCCAGAGCAGGTAGTTGCTCACGCGCATCTCGCCGGCGGTGCGCACCAGTAGGTCCGGGTCCGGCATCCCGCCGGTGTAGAGCGCGGCGCTGATCGCTCGTTCGTCGATGGCGCTGGGTTCCAGTTCGCCGCGTTGCACGCGCGCCGCGAGCGCCTGCACCGCGTCCACGATCTCCGCGCGGCTCCCGTAGTTGATCGCGAGGCACAGCGTCAGGCCGGTGTTGCCGCGCGTCAGGCGCTCGTTCTCGTCGATCTCGGACAGCACCTCGTCCGGCAGCCCGTCGCGCCGGCCGATCACGCGGAACCGGATGTTCTGTTCCTGAATCTTCGCGCGCTCCGCGAGCAGGTACTCTTTCAAGAGCGCCATCAGGAAGTCGATTTCCGGCTTCGGGCGCTTCCAGTTCTCGGAACTGAGGCAGTACAGCGTGAGTTGGCCCAACCCCAACCGGCAGCACTCTTCGGTAATTACATCGACGGAGTGAGCGCCCTGCGCGTGCCCTTCGGCGCGCTCCTTCCCCTGACGCTGCGCCCAGCGCCCGTTGCCGTCCATGATGATGGCGATGTGCCGGGGCAACCGGGCCGGGTCCAGCCCGACCGAAGCGGCGTACGCGCGGGGGTCGTGAGCGGTGGTCATACCATGATGGTCTGTTCGCGGTCGGGGCCGACGCTGACCACGCTGGCCTTCAGGCCGACCAGTTCGCTGACGCGGTCGAGGTAGCGGCGCGCGCCGGGCGGCAGGTCCGAGAGTTTCCGCGCCGCTGTAATGTCTTCGCTCCAACCGGACACGGATTCGTACACCGGCTTGCAGCGCTCTAAAAGGTAGGCGTCGCTGGGGAAGTGCGTGATGCGCTCGCCGTCCAGTTCGTAGGCGGTGCAGAGCTTCAGTTCCGGCACGCCGCTCAGCACGTCGAGCAGCATGACGGTGATCTCGTCCGCGCCGGCGAGGGCCGCGGTGTACCGCACGGCCACCGCGTCGAGCCAGCCGACGCGCCGCGGGCGGCCGGTCACGGTGCCGAACTCGCGGCCCTTCTGCCGAATGCGCTCGCCCAGTTCGTTGTCCAGTTCGGTCGGGAACGGCCCCTGCCCGACTCGGCTTGTGTACGCCTTCACAACGCCGATGATGCGCTTGACGAACTTCGCCGGCACGCCGGACCCGCCCCAGATGCCCGAGGGCAGGCTGCTCGAACTTGTCACGAACGGGAACGTGCCGTGATCCACGTCGAGCAGGCTGCCCTGCGCGGCCTCAAAGATGAGCCGCTTGCCGGCCGCCAGCGATTCGTGGAGGAACCGCGGGGTGTCGCGCACGAACGGCCGGATGCGCTCCGCGTAGCCGAGGTACTCGTCCGCGATGGCGCTCGCGTCGAAGAGTTTGGTCGCGCCCAGCGCGCCGAGCAGCTTGTTCTTAAACGGCACGACAAACTTGAGTCGCTCGCGCAGGTGGTCGGGGCGGCACAGTTCGCCGACGCGGATCGCGAACCGGCGGCCGACCTTGTCCTGATAGCACGGCCCGATGCCGCGGCCGGTGGTGCCGATCTTCCCCTCGGTGCCGCTTTCGAGCAGTCGCTCTTCTTCCATGTGGTACGGGAAGATGACGTGCGCGTGATCGCTGAGGAAGAGCGATCCGGTCAAGTTGATGCCGCCCTTCGCGAGCGAATCGACCTCTTCGAGGAACCGCGGCGGGTACACGACTACGCCGTTGCCAATGACGCTGGTGACGTTCGGCCGGATCACGCCCGTTGGCAGGAGCGAGAGCTTGAACGCGCGGCCGTTAACAACTACGGTATGCCCGGCGTTGGCCCCGCCGTTGTACCGGACGACGATGTCGAAGTTGTCGCCGAGCAAATCGACGATCTTCCCTTTGGCCTCGTCGCCCCACTGCAATCCGACCACGCACGTTCCGGGCATTGTGTACCGCCGCCGCTCTAGGAAGGAGCCGGGGGGAACCTTAGGTTCCCCCAATAATCTGGGTGTGGATCAACCCGTCTCACGGTAGCCCCCACTGTAGGGGGCGTCAAGGGAACAGGGGTGTTTCGCGACGACGCCTTCGGCGTCACAGGTGTCGCCTGTGGCGACGTCGCTAAACGTGCGCCTGTTCGCCAGTACCATAACCCCTCTGCCACCCTCTTGCGAAAGGCGGTCGCCGTGGTTCGCGCCTTCCCGTTGCTCGCGGTCGCCCTCGTGGTCGCCGCCCTTGCCGCGCCCGCGCCGGCCGCGCCGCCCGACGCGCTCGCCCAGAAGCTCGACGCGGTCATCGACGGCCCCGACTACAAGCACGCCTCGTGGGGCGTCCTCGTCGTTGACGCCAAGACCGGGAAGCCGGTCTACTCGCGCAACCCCGACGCGCTGCTCGCGCCCGCGTCGGTTACCAAGCTCTTTTCGTGCGCCGCGGCGCTCGTCGCCCTCGGCCCGGACCACACGCAGGAAACCGCCGTGTACTCGCGCGGGCCGGTGGTGAAGGGCGCGCTCCGCGGCGACCTCGTCCTCGTCGCCAGCGGCGACGTGATGCTCGGCGGGCGCACCAAGAACGGCAAGACCGTGTTCAAGGACAAGGATCACACCTACGCCAACGGCGGCGCGAACGACGCCGAACTGACCGACACCGACCCGCTCGCCGGGCTGAACGACCTCGCCAAGCAGGTGAGGGCCGCGGGCGTCACCCAGATCGACGGCGAGGTACTGATCGACGACCGCCTGTTCGCCCGCGCGCGGAGCAGCGGCAGCGGCCCCGACGTGGTGTCGCCGATCACCGTGAACGACAACGTCATCGACATCGTGGTGACGCCCGCGGAAAACGAGGGCGACGCGGCAAAGGTGACGACGCGCCCGGCGACGAGCTTTTACGCCATCGACGCCCTCGTCACGACCGGGCCGGAGAAGGGCGCGGCGGACCTGCACCTGATCGCCGTCGGGCCGAACCAGTTCGCCGTGCGCGGGCGCGTGCCGAAGGGCGGCCGCCCGCAGGTGCGCGTCTACAGCGTGGACGAGCCGGTCCTGTTCGCCCGCGCGCTGTTCGTCGAGGCCCTGCGGCGCAACGGCGTGCAGGCCCAGTGCGCCGTGCTGCGCCCGTCCAACAACAACCTGCCGGCGCTCGCCGAGTACGAGAAGCTGACGAAGGTGGCGGGCCTCACGTCCGCGCCGTTCAAGGACACGGTCGCGGTCACGCTGAAGGTGAGCCACAACCTGTACGCGAGCACGCTCCCGTGCCTCGTGGCCGCGTCGAAGGGGCGCACCACCGCGGCCGACGGGCTACGCGAGCAGGGCAAGATTCTGAAGCAGCTCGGTGTGGACACGAGCGCGCTGTCGTTCGGCGGCGGGGCCGGCGGCGCGCCCGCGGACCACGTCTCGCCGCGGGCGACCGTTCAGGTGCTCGAGGGCATGGCGAAGCGCGACGAGTGGCCCGCGTACAAGGCCGCGCTCCCGGTGCTGGGCGTGGACGGCACTCTCGCCGACGTGGTGAAGGCCGACAGCCCGGCCCGCGGCAAGGTGTTCGCCAAGACCGGCACGCTCATCTGGTACGACTCCGTGAACGAGCGCTACCTGCTCAAGAGCAAGGCGCTCGCCGGCACCATGACCACGAAGGGCGGCGCGACGCTCTACTTCTGCGCGATGGTGAACAACGTGCCGCTGCCGGAGGGCGTGACCGCGAGCCGCGAGGGGAAGGTACTGGGCCGGCTGTGTGAACTGCTCTACGACCACGGCCCCTGAGCGCCCTCACCCGGAGCGCGGCATGCGCGTCCTGTTCGCGATCCCGCACTACTACGCGCCCGCGCCGCCCGGCGCGCGGCGGCACGGCGCGCTCGGCCCGGACCCCGCGCCGCGCGCCCGCGCGCTGGCCGACTGCCTCGCGGCCCTGCGCCAACTGTTCGGCCGCCCGCAGTGCGTCATCGACATCGCCGGGCGCACCACGCTCCCCGCGAACCGGTTGACCGCGACCGCCGCCGACGTGCTCGTCTGCACCACCGGCCCCGCGCACCTGCTCGACCAACTCCCCCTCGGCCCCGGCTACTACGCGCACGTGCCCACGCGCGCCGACCCGCGGTTGCTCGGCTACGAGTGCCACGCCGCGCTGCGCGACCGCCTCGCCGACAACTACGACTACTACTGCTACCTCGAAGACGACCTGCTGATCCGCGACGCCTTGTTCTTCACGAAGCTGAGTTGGTTCGTGCGGGCGTTCGGCGAAGACTCGCTGCTGATGCCCAACCGCTACGAGGTGGCCCGCGACCGCATCGTTCACAAGGCGTATGTGGACGGGCCGATAGTGGCGCGCGCCGCCGCGCCGTTCCAAGACGTGACCGCGGTTCCCCGGTTGGAGGCCGACGCGCTGGGACTGCGGCTGGCGTTCGAGCGCCCGACGAACCCGCACAGCGGCGGGTTCTTCCTGACGCGCGCACAGATGGCGGCGTGGGCCGCGCGGCCGTACTTCCTCGACCGCAGCGCGGCCTTCGTCGGCCCGCTGGAGAGCGCCGCGACCCTCGGGCCGGCGCGCACGTTCCGCGTGTACAAGCCGGCCCCGGAGTGCGCCGCGTTCCTCGAACTGGAGCACCCCGGCACCGCGTTCCTCGCGCAGATCGTCGCCCCGCCGTGAGGTTACTTCGCGCGCTCCAGTACCAGCAGGAAGGTTTTGTCCCCGCCCTTCGATTCGAGCTTCTTGGGCCGGGCCGCGCCGGGTTCGCCGTAGCAGATCGTCAGCTTGTCGCCGGCCAGCACGTACAGCCCCGCGGCCTTCTGATCGGTCGCGCTCAGCGTCAGGTCGATGTGCTTCGGGTTCGCGGTCGCGTCGAGCGCGAACGTGAGCGTGCGGCCCTTCTTGTCGCCGGTGTACGCGGTCAGCCCGTCGGCGTCGATCACCATCGTCCGCTCGCCGGGCACCTTCTGCTCCTTGCCGTCGAACGTGAGGGCCGTCACCTTCCACTTACCGTTGAGGGCGGCGCGGTCGCCCTTCGGGTCGGGCTTCTTGTCGTCGGCCCCGAGCGCTAGCGGCGCGAGTGCGAGGGCGAGGCAGGCGAACCGGGTCATGGGAACCTCTTGGGGTTGGGGCGCGGTCACGCGCCGAGTCGGTCGGTCAGGATCAGATCGATGAGTTCCGCGACGCCGGCCCCGCGCGCGCCGGCGGTGACGAGGTGCGCCGCGGCCTTCAGGTCCGGGAGCGCGTTGGCGACCGCGACCGGGAACCCGCACGCGGCGAGGAAGTCGGCGTCGTTCTCGGCGTCGCCGACGCCGACCACCGCGCCGGCGCTCAGCCCCATGTCCGCGAGGGCCGTGGCCAACCCGCTCGCCTTGTTCACCCCGCGCGGCAGCACCATCAGCGAATTCTTGTTCAGGATGATGTGGGACGCGAGGCCGAACTCGGCGAGCGCGGCGCGGACCATCTCGACGTGGCGCACGTCGGTCGCGACGACGACCTCGCCGGCGGAAAACGGGTGCGCGCCGCGCGCTTGCAGCGCCGCCGCGAACGCCGGCGGGGGCGGCGCGGCCAGCACGCGCGTGGCCCCGGTCGCGGGCGCGTGCAGCGTCGCGCCGTTTTCCAGTACCGCGAGGTCGAACAGGTCGAGTCGGTCGAAGTCGGCCCGCAGGTGCGGCAGCTCGCGCCCGGAGACGAGGAGCAGTTTGCGCCCGCTCGCCTTCAGGCGCTCGAGGGCCGCGAGGGTGGCGCGGTCCACCGCGCCGTCGTGGGCGAGGGTACCGTCGTAGTCGGTGGCGAGTGCTTGATACCGCATGCGCGCTCCGCGGGGGCGTGGCGCTGAATTGTATTCGCCGCGGCGCGCACGCGGGGCTATGCTCGCGGTGTGAGCGAACCGGCCCCGAACGTCGCGCTGTACTTCGACCCGGACGGGTACGTCGAGCCGGCGCGCGCCGCGGGCGCGACCGGGCTGATGGGTCGCCACGTCGCCGGCAAAGAGTTCCTCGACGCCTACCTGACGTACGGGAGTTGGGAGGCGCTCGCGGCCGTCGTGAAGGCCCGCGCCCGCGCCGCGCCGCTCGTCGAGCTGTGCCGCGCGCACCCGTCGAGCCGGGCGAAGGCGCGGCGGTTGCAGATCGTCGAAGAGGCCGAGTGCGCCGCCCGGTTCGCCGGCCCCGACCGCCCGGCCGACGTGCTCCACTTCCCGTGCCCGCCGGACGCGCGGTTCGCGTGGCTGCGGCGCGAGGCCGCGCCCGCCGCGGTCGCGCTGTGCGGGGTCACTCACACGCTCGCCTCGCCCGCCGCGGTCGCGGCGCTGGGCGACCTGCTGGCCGCGCCGTTCGAGCCGTACGACGCGCTCGTCTGCACCTCGCGCGCGGTGTTGGACACGGTGCGCGCCGTGACCGACGCCCGCGCCGCCTACTTCCGCGAGCGGTTCGGCGGCGCGCCGGCCCTGCGCCCGCGCCTCGAACTGATCCCGCTGGGCGTGAACGCCGAGCGCTTCCGCCCGGCGCTTCCCGACGAACGCGCCCGCGCCCGCGCCGCGCTTCAAGTGGCCGACGACGAGGTGATGGTGCTGTGCGTCGGTCGGCTCTCGCACCACGCCAAGGCGCACCCGTTCCCGCTGCTGGCGGCGGCGCAGCACGCGGCCCGCGCGACCGGGGCGAAGGTGCACGTACTGTTCGCGGGGTGGGCCGCGCACCCGGCGGTGGCGCAGGAGTTCCGCGCCGCGGCCCGGTACTTCGCGCCGGCGGCGCGGGTCTCGTTCGCGGACGGTCACGACCCCGCCGTGCGCGCCGCCGTGTGGCCCGCGGCCGACGTGTTCGCGTCGCTGCCCGATAGCGTGCAGGAAACGTTCGGCCTCGTCGTGGTCGAGGCGATGGCGAGCGGTCTGCCGGTGCTGGCGTCCGATTGGGACGGCTACCGCGACCTCGTGGCCGACGGCGAAACCGGGCTGCTGGTGCCGACGCGGATGCTGCCCGGCGCGCTGGCGGGCGCGGCGGCCCGGCTCGCGTTCGGGCAGACGAACTACGACCACTACCTCGCGGAGTGCGGGCAAGCGGTCGCGGTGGACGCGGGCGCGGCCGGGGCGCTCCTCGCGCGATTGGTGGGCGACGCGGGCCTGCGCGCGCGATTCGGCGCGGCCGGGCGCGCGCGGGCCGTCGAACGGTTCGCGTGGCCCCACGTCGTTCGCGCGTACGAAGCACTGTGGGCCGACCAAGCGCGCGAGTTGGCGCGGCACCGCGGCGCGGCCCGCCCCGCGCCGGGTTGGTACCCGCCGCCGGAGGCGGCGTTCGGCGCGTACCCGTCGGCGTGGCTGTCCGAAGCGAGCCGGTTGCGCGCCGCCGCGGACGCGCTCCCGCGCCTCGCGGGGCTGTTGGCGATGCCGCTGACGAGTACCGCGCCTGAGCGCCGCTGTACAGACCCCGCCGCGCTCGCCGCGGCGCTGCGTGCCGCCGCGCGACCGCGCGCGGTCGGCGAACTGGTCGCGCACCTCGGCCCCGACCCGACCGCGGCCCGCGCAGCGATCATGTGGCTTCTCAAGTACGCGCTACTCGAAGTCGCGGAGTAGCCCGCGGCCGGGCGCGGCACTTCTTCACTCCGATTCAGGTTCGGCCGCGCGAATGCCGATAAAGATTGCGGGTTGTACCGTTCGGGCGGGGGCGAGGCCGTGGCACAGACACCGCAGGCGCGCGAGGCCGAAGCCACCCGGCTGCTGGCCGCGGCGCGCGCCGCCCACCGCGAGGCCGACCGCGCCCGCGCCCGCGCCCACAAGCTCGGTGCCCGGATCGCTCGCAGACTTCAACACGCACTCGCCGCGGCCCGCGCGCGGATCGACGCCGACCGCGCCGCCATCGACGCCAAGATCACCAAGTACAACGAGTCCCTTTCCGCCTTCCATACAGAGGCCGCGGCCGACCGCGCCGCCCGCGCCGCGGCGTGGGCCGAACTCGAGGTCCGCCAGAAGCGGCTCGCGGCCGATTGGGACGAGACGAACCGCTTCCACGGAGACCAAGCCGCGGCGCTCGACGCCCGCGCCGCCGAGTTGAAGCAGCGCGAGCATTCCGAAGCCGAGGCCCGCCCCGCGCTTCAGCGGCAGGTCGCGGCCCTGCGCGAGGAGGTCGCGGCGCTGGACGCCCGCGCCCGCACCGCCCGCGAGGTGGTGGACGAACTGGAGCGCCGCCGGGCCGACCTGCGGGCCGAGGCACTCGCCCCGGTCCCCGGCACCGAGCCGCCCGCCGAACTGCGCGTCGCGCTCGACCGCCGCGCCGACCGCGACCTGAGCCGGCTGGCCGCGGACCTCGACCAGCGCGAGCAGCGCCTCGACCTCGAACGGGCCGCGGTGCAGGGGCTGTTCGCCAGCGTCTCGAAGGACAAGGCCGAACTGGGCGACCGCCGGCGCGTGCTCGCGGAGCAGTTCGCCGACCTCGCCCGCGCCCGCGCCCGGTGGCACGCGGCCGAGCGCGCGACCGTCGAAGAAATGGAACAGCTCGCGCGCACGCTGCGCCGCCGCGAGGCCGAACTCGACGCCCGCCAAGAACGGCTGATCCGGGCCGACGCCCGCCGCCGCGCCGACGGGTTCGACCTGTGGCAACTGCGCCTGCGGCTCGAGGCGTGGCAGTCGAAGATCGTCGCCTACGAGATGCGCTGGCATACCGAGCGCGCGGCGATGGACGCGGACTTCGACCGGCGCGAGGTGGCCCTCGCCCGGCGCGAACTCGCCCTCGGCCCGACCGCGGCGACCGACGCCGACCCGGACGCGGTGCCGTTCGCGCTCATCGTGCCCGACGCCGCGCCCGCGCTCCCGGCGGAACTGGTCGCGCTCCGCGACGAACTCGACCGGCTCGCCGAAGTCCTGCTCGAAGCCGAGTTGCCCGAACCGCCGGACCCGCCCGACAGCGAACTGCCGTGGGGCGCGGAAGACGAAGTGCCGACCGCGCAGAGCGCGGAGCCGGACGACGCCGACGTACTCATTTTCGACCTGCCCGCCCGCGCCGCCTAAAGCCGACGTGTGCGGTAACGGCTAGAGCCAGTTATGCACTATTGAGTCCGAGTCTGGGGAGCAGCAGCGTAAGGAAGGCGAGCCAGTGCCAGCCCGCGAGCGTCTCGGTCAACCGTTCGTAGTCGCGGGCCAACCGGCGGAACCGGCCCAGCCACCCGAACGTGCGCTCCACCACCCACCGGCGCGGCAACAGCACGAACCCCCTCTTCGCCT
>Ga0194132_10007026_pt1 | contig 17055 bp, 15 predicted proteins | sample TA2KigOf80mmetaG_FD_148612 | JGI IMG/M metagenome (GOLD analysis project Ga0194132, IMG submission 148612) | Freshwater microbial communities from Lake Tanganyika, Tanzania - TA2015054 Kigoma Offshore 80m | ecosystem: Environmental > Aquatic > Freshwater > Lake | place: Tanzania: Lake...
TCGATATTCATCCGTGTGGCGCGAATGAGAAGGGCCGCATGATGATGCCGAAGCCGTTTCAGATTCCGATGGCGGCGCTGCTGCCGAAGGACCTGACGAACTTTTTGGCGGCGTCGAAGAATCTGGGCGTGACGCACTTGACCAACGGAGCGTATCGCTTGCATCCGATTGAATGGAATATCGGCGAGGCGGCGGCGACGATCGCCGCGTTGCAGATCAAGAGTGGCGCGCGGCCGGGGGCGTTGGAAGTCCAGAAGGATCTGACGGCGAACGGCGTGCAGGTGTTCTGGTTCGACGATCTGCCGCAGACGCATCCAGCCTTCGCGGCGATTCAAATGGCGGCGATGCGCGGGTTCTATCCGTTTCGCTTCGACGATCTGCATGCGAGCCCCGATTCGCCGATCACGCGTTTAGAGGCGGCGCGGGCGCTGGCGGGGGCTTATAGTGAGGCGGGCGATCCGGTAAAGACGGCGGTAGCCAAGAACTGGATGGCGGTGGATCATCGCAACTGGTTTCATGGCGATTTGCCGTTGTACTGGACCGACGTTCGGATCGACGGGTTCGCGCCGGCGAAGCCGAAACGGACTGGGCCGGTGACGCGCGGAGAATTCTTTTTGCAATTGATGCGAGGGCGCTGATGAAGTGGGTGTGGGCTCTTATTGCGCTATCGTTACCCGCGCGATTCTTCCTAATGCAGCGAAGTATATGGCTCGATGAAGCTTGGGTGGCCAATTCGATTCTCGAACCGGCTTGGCGGGACATGTTTTATTACCCATGGTTTGCGCAGAGCACGCCGCCAGGGTTCCTATTTCTCGTTCGTTTGACCGGCGCGAGCGGTGACTTCTCATTGCGCCTGATTCCGCTGGCGGCGAGCGTGGCGAGTTGCTGGCTGTTGGCGCGGGCGCTATTGGTCAAAGTGGGAGAGACGGCGGCAATCGCGGCGGCCGGCGTACTTGCGTGTAACTACGCCGCCATTCTGTACGGCACACGTTTGAAGCAGTATTCAGTCCATATGTTCGTGGCGTGTCTGTTCCTACATGCAATCGCATCCCCGCCGCCGCGTTGGGCGCGGATAGCGCTGTGCACGCTGGCGCCGTTCGTTTCGTTCACGGCAGTTTTTTTCCTGCCTGCGATTGTCTGGCGCGGCGGAGCGATCAACGCCTTGGCGACGGCGGCGGCGTTCGCCGTGAACTATTTCGTGTTTATCGTGCCGAACAAGAGCGAGTTGTTCAACAACTCGTGGCTGGGAAAGTTTCTCGATCCGGCGCATCCCATCGACACGCTGGTTCGGTTTTTCTGGAGCGCGGGAACACTCTTTCTGCCTGTCAACAGTCCGTATGGATGGACGATTGTGGCGCTGGCGATTGTCGCATCGATGATCGGCGCGTGGTTGGTACGTAGGCAAGGACTTACGGTCGCTTATGCGGCGCCGATTCTGGTGGCGATAGCGATGAGCTTCGCCGGATTTTATCCGCTGCTCGATACGCCGCGGATCATTCTGTGGATGCTGCCGTGCATCGCGTTGGGGCTTGGGGCGGTAGCGGAAAAGCTGCCGAAGTGGGCTGTTGTTGTGGCGGCGGCCCTCGCTGTGGCGGGCATGCAGTACATCTACTTCACACGGCCGCCGGCGGTGGAGGAGAATTGTTCCGCGGTGGCGTCGCTGGTAGGCGTCGATGCGCTCTACGTCCACGCGGCGACGCGGGAGCAGTTCGACTACTATCGCCGGTTTCACGACTTTTCCAAGACAAAGATCGTGTATGGCAAGACCTCGTACCCGTGTTGCATGTTGCGCGTGAACGAGCGGGCGACGTATCCAGACGTTAGTGGATTCGAAAACGAAATGTTGGCCGCGATCAGCGATCACAAGCGTCTCTGGATCTACTCGCCGTCGGGCGCCGAAGGGCATTTTGGCGGATTCATGAGGAAGCATCTCGCCAAGCTAAATTCGCTGCGCGCCGGGTGCCGAGTGGCGGAGTCGCGGGACTTCGATCAGGTGCGGACTACGCGACTCGTTTGCGAATGATGCGGGCGAACAGAATCAGCAGCGCGCCGGCGGTGAGCACGGAGGTGGCGGGCTCTGGGACGCCGTCGGGTACGAACGCAAGGCTGTGGCTGTTGCTGTTATGGGTGAAGGCGAGTACGTCGGGGCCGCCAGGGTAAGCACGAGAGTAGACGTTTTGGCCTTGGATTCGGGTCCAAAGGAGACCTTGTTCGGTGTCGAAGGCGAGGCCCGCGTCGTTGCTCTGCGGAGTCGCGAAGAGCGATGTGAGTGCGCCCGTGGATCGGTTCACCGCGACGTAGCTTGCAGAAACGACCTCTAGCCCGATCAGCGTGTCGGACCCGGGATCGTAGGCCAAGCCGGTGACGAACACTGAGGCTGGGAACGTGGCGACCAGCGTGTTGCTGACCGAAGGGATGATCCTGTAGAGCTGAACATAGTTCGACGTTACGTAGAAGGCATTCTCGGAGGCCACGTACTCCAGTCCAGTCCTGCCTGTGTTGGTGCTGTAGGTGGCGATCGTTGTGGTCGTCAGCGCGACCGGATCGATCGCAAACAGCGCGGATGAGTTCGACCCCACGAGGCGCTGATTGAGCGTGTCGTAGGCGAGTCCGGTAATCGACGTCCCCGGCCCGCTCAGCGTACCTAGAAGCGTCATTCCGGAAGGCGAAGAAGACGAGAACGAGTAGAGCTGATTGGTGCTTTCATCAACGGTGTAGAGGGTGCCGGCGGAAAGTCCGAGGCAGCCGGCCAGAAGCAGCGTGAGGTGGCGCATGACACCGAAAGCGGAAACGGATGGAAAACTGTGACATTCGAGTTCATTCGCGATACAGTAACGAGAATGTCTCAACAGCAAGTTGTGAAAGACCCGTACGCGTACCACACTGAAGATGTCGCCGATCCGCCGCGTGAGTTTCTCCCGATCATGAAACGGATCGGGCCCGGAATGATTCTGGCGGCGTCGATTGTCGGCTCGGGAGAACTGATTGCGACGACCGTTCTTGGCGCCGAGGTTGGTTACGTCGCACTGTGGATCATCATCATCAGTTGCTTTTTGAAACCGGCGATTCAGTCCGAGATGGGGCGGTTCACGATCGCCACCGGAAAGACGGGGCTGGCGGCGTTCGACCTTGTACCCGGGCCACGGCTCGGTGTGAGTTGGGTGGTCTGGTGCTGGGCGCTGATGGTGCTGATTACGATGTTTCAGATCGGCGCGATGTTCGCGGGCGTGGCCCAGGTACTGGTCACGATCATGCCGCAGCTCAATATGGACATGTGGGTGGGCGTGCTGCTAGTCGGGACGTTGTGGTTGCTGTTAGGCGGGGGTTATGAGCGCGTCGAGCATCTGGCGACACTGAAAGTTGGGCTGTTCACGATGCTCACTTTCATGAGCGCGATGATGTTGACTAGCAAGCCGCAATATTTCTCTTGGCAGCAATTGGCGGAGGGATTTCTGTTCAAGCTGCCGGGAGAAGGGTTGACGACGGCGGTGGCCGTATTCGGCATTACCGGAGTCGGCGCGGCGGAGTTGTTTATGTATCCGTACTGGTGCGTCGAGAAGGGGTATGCGCGGTTCACCGGGCCGCGAGAGGACTCCGAGGCGTGGCGGGCGCGGGCGTTTGGCTGGATTAAAGTGATGAACGTCGACATCATTGCTTCGATGATCATCTACACGGTCGCGACGCTGGCGTTCTATCTGCTCGGCGCGGGCGTTCTGCACTCGCAGGGGCTGCTGCCGAAGGGCAATGAAATGATCGCCGTGCTGTCGAGGATGTACACCGAGACGCTGGGGCCATGGGCGCTTTACTTCTTTTACGCCGGAGCGATTGCGACGTTATACGGTACAATTTTCGCGGCGACAGCCGCCAACTCGCGCGTCTACGCCGATATGGCCCAGCTTCTCGGTGCCTATGACCGCGGCGATTATGCGACGCGCGTCATGTGGCGGAAGCGGTTCGTGGTCGGCCTGTGTCTGATTCCGGTAGCGCTTTACTTTCTCAAGGTCGATCCGAGCCGGATGGTGAAGATCGGCGGAGTTGGCCAAGCGATGATGCTGCCTCTGATCGCAGGGGGTACGCTTTTTCTTCGCCGAAAACACTTACCTAAGTCAGTATTGCCTACAGCTTGGGAGACGTTTGCCTTATGGGTTGCGTCACTTTTCACAATTTTTATGATGGGGTACTACACATTTCTCCTCGTTTGGGGGTAGTATAGGGCTAGGCGCAAACGCGTCGACGATTTGGTCGACCAATCCGCCCGCAGCGGCTAGTGACGACCCGCCGGTGAGCATCATCCTCCGAGTGCTCACCGGTTTTCTAATTTTGGACGGGTGAGAACGTAGAGCCAAGCGGGGGGAATGAGCGGGGCGATCCGGCTGGAGGGCGTCCATGCGAGGGCGCGGCGGAGGAGTGCGCAGACAACGCGCTGGCGGTCGAGCGCTTGAATGGCCTGCCCGTAGAAGTTCGCCGGCGATTCGTTGGCGGCGGCCATGCGCCCGGCCAGCGCTCCGGTCCAGAGGGCGATGGTCATTCCCGTTCCGGTGAAGGGATCGACGAACTGCAGGGCGTCACCGCTGAGAAACCGGGAGGGGTCTGCAGTACGGTGATAGACGAGCGGACCGGTGGTGAGCCAGTTCATCGAGCGGCGCAGATTGGAAAGGCGGCCATCCAGCCGGCTGGCGAGGCGGTCTGGATCGAAGGCGACATCGCGAAGCAGCGATTCGGAGGCCAGTCCACAGACATTGGTCACCCCGTTTTCAACCGGGTTGACGCCGATGTAGCCCTTGTCGAAGAAAAAGAGCTCGACGGCGTCAGAAACAGGACCTGTGAAATGGGCTTTGAAGCCGAAGATGCGATCGCCATTCGATGGCTGCGTGCGGCCATGCGCGAGGATGGCGCAATCGGCAGGCGCCCGTTCGGGGATGTGAACCGCGCCGGTTGCGAGCGCGGCGCGCTTCATTAGGCCGTCGAGCGCGATGCGGCTGAGGCCGTAGGCGGGGGTTTCGAACTGGCTCTCCGCTGCGCGGCCGTGGAAGATCAGCCGCATCCGAGACATACGAGCGGGTCGCAGGCCTTCGAATTCGGCCCAGAGGCCGAGCGACGTCAGCACCGGTTCAATTTCCGGCGTGAGAAACTCGCCGCAGACTTTGTGTTTGGCGGCCCGGGCGGGATCGTAAATCACAACTTCGGCACCGGCCGCGCGCGCGGCGATGGCGGCGGCGCACCCGGCCAGTCCGGCTCCGGCAATTGCGATTCGGTTAGTTGCCACCGCCAGCGGGGATGGGTTCGGTCCGTTTGCTGAGTACCGACTTGAGGCCATCAACCGCAGCGCGGCTTTCGGGGAATTGATCGAGAGCGATGCGGAAGGCGCGCTCGGCTTGGCGGCGATCGCCCGAGCGTTGTGCGGCCAGGCCCCAGGCTTCAGCGATCGGGCGCGGGTAGATGGGAGGCTCATTGTAGCGAAGCGCGCGTTCGGCTTCGGACGCTAATTTTAGGCCCTTTAAGCCGCGCTTCGAGTCGCCCTTGGCGATTTTCAGGAACGAATCGGCTTCCATGAGCGCGACTTCGAATTCACGCGGCGGGGACTGCTTGACGATTTTGTCGAAGCCGAGCTGCACTTCACGCATGAGACCGATTTCGGCGGCGGCGGAGGCGGTGTCTTTCTTCGCCGAAAAAGCCAGCGACCGCGCCCAGTGGCGCCAGAACTTCTCGCGGGGCGTGGTCAACTCGGGGATCAGTTTGCCGCCGAGAATGTCGTCCCAACGCTCGGCCCAGACGAGTGTGCGGACCATGGAGAAATAGCCCTGGCGGAAGGCGGTGCGGTGGGCGTCGGGCGTCTTCTTTTCTTTGTCGGTTTCGGCGATACCGAGGAGTTCCTTGGCGAAGTCGACGGCGCGATCGGCCTGGCCGTCGGCGGTGAGCGCGACAGTCAGAAAGTGCACGTTGTGACCGTGATGGCCGTTGCCGTAGTCTTTGTCCTCGGCCATGTACTTGCGCTCGAGATCGGCGGCGGTGATGAAAGAGTTCTGCGCCTCCTTGAGCTTTCCGGTCTGCGCGTAGATATGGCCGGGCATGTGGAGCGCGTGCGGGATGTTGGGCACCAGTTCGGCGTAGCGCTTGCAGCTATCCCAGGCGTCCTTGGCGAACGAAGAGCCTTCCCAGCCGTGAATCACGTAGTGATGGGCGCCAGGATGTCCGGGCGCCTCGTTAACAACGGCGCGAAGGATTTCGACGGCTTCCATCGACCCGGGGCGCGGCTTCTTTTCGGGGAGGACGAAGCCGTCCATCAAGTGCAGCGCCAGGTACGTGCGCGCTTCGAGTTCCTTGGGGTGGGCCGCGACGATTTTGCGTAAGCCGGCGATGTAGTCGGCGTCCTGATCCTTCGATTCGGGATTGCGGCGCGCCCAGATGGAATCGATGTAGAGCTTTTCGAGTGGTGTGGCTTTGCCGGCGAGTTCGAGGGCGCGCTTAGCAGCCGAGAGGGCGCGCTTTCCATTGGGCGTGGAAGGCAACGTGCCCGGGAGATGTTTGTCGCGGACGAGTTGGAAGTGCGGGCGGAAATCTCCGCTGGCGACCATGGCGACACCCCACCAAGGCATCGGGGCTTCGGGGTCGAGTTGCGCGGCTTGCAGGAAGCTGCGTTCGGCTTCGCGCGCCCAGAAAGAGTGCATCTGCGCGACGCCCTGCTCAAAAAACTTCTGTGCCTCTGGGCTCTTGGTCGATATGGGGAACTGGATGCGTCCTTGGCCCTCCAGCAGCTTCGCGGGCAGAGGCGGAGCGCCCTCGCTAATAACGACACAATGAGGGGCCGGTTGGCTAAAGGCGAGGGCCGAAGCCAGCGACAGGAGCAAAACAGTACGCATGGCTCTATGGTAGTTCAGGAATAGCCCGCATGGGTGATACTCTAGGAAGAATCTATGACTAAGACCAGTAATCTTGGCGAGTTGCAAGCTATCGCCAAAAAGGTCCGGCGCCACATCGTCGAGATGATCGGCGCGGCCAAATCCGGGCATCCAGGCGGTTCGTTGTCGGCCGTGGAAATTTTGACGACGCTGTATTTCGACGTGATGCGGCACGATCCGGCGAATCCGACGTGGGCCGAGCGGGACCGCTTCATTCTTTCGAAGGGCCACGCGGCGCCGGTGTTGTATGGCGTTTTCGTAGAGGCCGGTTACACTCCGGCCGAGCCGCTGAACACGTTGCGGCGAATCGGATCGATTTACCAGGGCCATCCGGACCGGCGTTTTATTCCGGCGCTCGAAGCGTCGACGGGATCGTTAGGCGTAGGGCTTTCGCTCGGTCTCGGAATGGCGGAAGCGGCGCGGCTCGATAACTCGCCAACGCGGGTCTACGTGATGTTGGGCGACGGCGAAATTCAAGAAGGCCAGATCTGGGAAGCGGCGATGTATGGCGCGTTCCACAAGGTCGATAACATCGTCGCCATCGTCGATTACAACAAGATTCAGTTGGACGGCTTCGTCAAGGACATCATGGAGCTGGAACCGCTGGCCGATAAGTGGCGTGGATTCGGCTGGAACGTGATCGAGGTTGACGGTCATGATATCCCGGCGCTGCAAAAGGCGTTTGCCGATGCGGCAGCCACCAAGGGCAAGCCAACGGTGATGATCGCGCACACGATCAAAGGCAAGGGCGTCTCGTTCATGGAGAACAATCCGAAGTTCCATGGCGTCGCTCCGACCAAAGAAGAAGTGGAAAAGGCAGTCCAGGAGATCGGCGCATGAGCGTGAACACCAAGTTTGAATTGAAGTTGGGCGCGGCGACACGCGAGGCGTTCGGCAAGGCGATCGTCGATTTGGGAAAGGCCGATCCAAACGTGGTTGTATGCGACGCCGATCTGTCGAAGTCGACTTTCACGCACCTGTTCGCAAAGGAGTTTCCGAATCGGTTCTTCTCTTGCGGCATCGCCGAGGCGAACATGGTTTCGATTGGCGCTGGTTTGGCCTCGAGCGGAAAGATCGCGTTTGTGTCGAGTTTTTCGGCGTTCGTGTTGAACAAGGGTTTTGAGCAGTTGCGCGTGAATTGCGCCTATGCGCAAGTGCCGCTCAAGGTTGTCGGCACGCACAGCGGCATTTCGATCGGCGAAGACGGGCCGTCGCAGATGTCGGTGGAAGACATTAGCTTGGCGTGTTCGCTGGCTGGTTTCACCGTGATCAGCCCGGCCGATGAAGTCTCTATGTCTGCGCTGGTAAAAGCCGCGGCGTATCACGATGGGCCGGTGTTCATTCGCGCCGGACGCGTGAAAGCGCCTATCGTACACACGGCCGAGCAGAAGTTCGAAATCGGCAAAGCGATCCAGTTAATCGAAGGCAAGGACATCACCTTTATCGCCACCGGGTTGTTAGTGGCTGAGTGTATTCGAGCGGCCGATATTCTTGCCGGTGAAGGCATTTCGGCGGGCGTTATCGACATTCATACGATCAAGCCGATCGATCGCGATGCGATTGCGGCAGCTGCGAAAAACACGGGTTGCATCGTTGTCGCCGAGGAGCACTTTACTGATTCGGGCCTTGGCGTAAAGGTCGCGCAGGTGGTTTGCGAAACGCATCCTTGCGTAATGGAGTTTCACGGCATGGGGAATTATTACGCCGAGAGCGGAACGCCGGAAGAGGTCATGACGAAGTACAAGATGACCGGCGCCGATATCGCCGTCACGGCGCGCAAAGCGCTGGCCCGTAAATAGGCCGTGCAGCGGCTGGCTGATCTCGTCATCCAACAGGAGCGCCGCGCTTCGCGCGCGGCGCGTCGTTTGCATGACGACGCCGGGCCGGCGCTGACGGGTATCGGCTTTCAGTTGAGCGCGCTGGGCCTGCCGAGAGAACAGACAGTCGAGATTCGTGAGGCGCTCGAAGCCGCGATGACCGCGGTGCGCGAGGTCAGCAACGAACTGCACTCGAATGTCGTGGAGCGATCGGGCCTGGCGATGGCGGTGGAGCGACTGGTCGACGCCGCGCGTTCGCGGACCGAAGGGCAAGTAACCTTAGAGATTTCCAACGAAAAGCGATACGACCCGGAATTGGCAGGAGCCGTGTTTCGAGTCTTGGAAGAATCGCTCGACAACGCAATACGGCACGCTCGGGCGAGCGTTATCCAGGTACGTGTTCATGCGGGTGCGGAGGCGTTGACGGCCGAGGTGTCCGATGACGGAGTCGGCTTCGACCCGGACTCGGGGCATGGCGCCGGTTTGATGCTGGCCCAGGCCCGCGCCGCCGCGGCGGGTCTAAAATTTATCATTGAATCCGGCACTGGACAAGGTACAATCGTAAAGATCCAAACATCCTAAGGCGGAATTGTTGTCGAGGGTTAGGGTCTTTCCGGCATGCCTTTTCGCGTCCTATTAGTCGACGATCACAAAATCCTTCGCGACGGAATCAAGGCGATTCTGCGCACTGAGGAGGAGTTTTCTGTTATCGGCGAGGCCGAGAACGGGACTGACGCGGTGACGTTTTGCAAGAAGAACACGGTCGATGTGGTCGTCATGGACATTGGCCTGCAGGGTTTGAATGGCGTCGAGGCGACAATCGAAATACTGCGTCATGCATCGGAAACGAAAGTAATTATTCTGTCGATGTACGACGATGAACACTCGGTCGTGAGCGCGATTCGCAGCGGCGCTCGGGCGTTTGTTTTGAAAAAGGCATCGGACTCCGATTTGGTCGATGCGATTCGCGCCGTGGCTAAAGGCGGCTTCTACATGAGCCCGCAGGTCTCCGAGAAACTGCTGGTGCGGATTCAAAAGGGAGATCTGGAAGCCAAGCCGGTGCCTTCGATGCTGGAAGGACTTTCGCCGCGCGAGTTGCAAGTATTGCGGCTGGTGGCCGAGGGCAAGACGAGCAAAGAGATCGCCGTGATGCTGGATCTCGGCTTGCAAACGGTGCGCAGCTACCGCAAGACGATGATGAAGAAGTTGAATGTCAACAACGTCGCCGGGTTGACGCAACTGGCGCTGGCGGCGGGGATCACGCGCTACCAGGGCGATTCGGCGTCGAACGCAGCCGGAGTCTAGCCGTGCAGACACTGTGGGGTGATATCGCCGTTCGCGATGCACACGTGCATTTTTTCGGAGATTCGTTCTATACGCTGTTGACCGGCGGCCGGGCGGCGAATGAAGTCCGCGCGCAATTGGGCTGGGAGGCAGCCGATGCCGATCGGTGGGTGGCCGAGTTAGACCGCCATAATGTCGCCAGTGCCTCGTTGATCGCCAGTCTGCATGGCGATGAGGACTCGGTGGCGCAAGCGATCGCGCGGCATCCTTCCCGGTTCCACGGTCAATTCATGTTGAATCCGATGGCGCCCGATGCCATGGACCGCGCACGGCGCGCCTTCCGCGCCGGCCTGCGAACGATGTGCCTTTTTCCGGCGATGCATCGATACAGCGTGGCCGACGACGCTCTGGCTCCGTTCTGGAACGCCGCCGAAGGACGAAACGTTTTTGTACACTGCGGCGTGCTGAGTGTGGGCGTCCGGAAAAAACTCGGACTACCGTCGCCGTTCGATATGCGTTTTTCGAATCCGCTCGACATGCACGGTGTCGCGCTTCGGAATCCTTCGATCAATTTCATCATTCCGCATTTCGGCGCTGGGATGTTCCGCGAAGCGTTGATGCTGGCGGATTTGTGTCCGAACGTGTTTCTGGATACTTCGAGTTCGAACGGCTGGATGAAGTATTGCGAAGCGCCGCTGACGCTGACCGATGTTTTTCAAAAGGCGCTGGCGGTATGTGGCGAAGGACGATTGCTGTTCGGCACCGACTCGTCGTTTTTTCCGCGCGGCTGGGTGAGCGGCGTCTATCGAGCGCAGGCGGAGGCGCTTGAAACCTGCGGCGTTTCAGCCGACGGTGCAGCGAAAATCCTCGGAGGCAACCTGGCGGCGCTTAATGGCGTCTCCACGCGACCAGGCGCCGTTCGACCAACGTAGCGCAAAAGTGTAGAGAGGCTCCGAGTAGCGCCGTCGTGAGCACGCCGACATAAACGCGCTCGGTTGCAAACGCCTGCCATCCACGCCAGATCATGTGGCCGAGGCCGCCGCTTCCGGTGACCAGTTCCACGCTCACCGCAACGCCCAGGGCGCGGCCGAGCGCGATTCGCATTGCACTCAGCACACTCGGCAGCACTGCCGGCAGATAGATCCAACGCAGCATGGAAGGGCCGCGCGCGCCATAGTTGCGGCCCAATTCGACCAGAGACACCGGGACTTGGCGGACCGCGTCCGCGGTCTGCAGCGCAACGACGACGAATGCGGCGATCGCTACCAGCAGGACCTTCGGAAATTCGCCGACACCAAGCGCCAGAATCAACAGCGGCAGGAGCGTGATCTTCGGCGAAGAGAGGAGCGCTGAAATCAGCCATTCGACCGAATGGCGCGCGGCGGGCCAGAGCCCGGTGGCGATGCCCGCCGCCAGACCGCACGCCGATCCGAGCGCGAAACCGAGCATCGTGCGCGTCATCGTTTCAAACACAACTCGCAACCACTCACCCGAGACGATGAGAGACTCCGCGGCGGCGCCCACGCGCGATGGATGCGGAAAGAAGAGAGGATCGAGCCAAGCGGATCTGCCCGCAATTTCCCAGAGCGCCAACAGCAGCGCAGGTAGCCACAGCCGCCATGCCAGTTGGGTCATACGGCGTTCCGGAGCGCGTCGATGAACCGGGTGTCGGCGATCTTTCCGGACGTGACCGGCTGCTCGATGTGTCGATTGGCAAGAGCCCATCGCAGCCAACGTTCCATGTGCGCATGTGTGATCTCGCCGGTAGTGGAGACGCTTTTGCGGCAGCTTCGTTTGATGACGTCGACATCGAGCTTGTTGTCACGCGCGAAGTCGTCGATGAATCTGGGCGTATCCCCCGCGACCCAACCGGCCGCTCCTCGCAGGTAAGCTTTGAGGAAGGCCGAACCGCGCTCGACGGGAGCGTCCAACAGGCCGCGTCCAAACAGAACGTGGCTGTATTGATACTCGCCGACGGTACGTTCGACGATGTCGCTGCGCTTGACACCCTTCGGCAAGCCGCCGGCCAGGAATGTCGGCCGGCCGCCGCCGATGCTCATGTCGATGTGTCCGCCGGCAAGGGCCGCCAAGGCCTCTTCGTAGCCCAGCTTTTCGATCTCGACCTTGCGCCTATCGACTCCAAGGCCCGCCATCACTTCATCGACATAGAAGAGATTATTGAGTCCGTCACCCGAGGTCGCAATGCGGCTGCCGGGCCATGCCGAAGCGTCGTCGGGCCCGCTCGGATATCGGGCTTGGCGGTAGTGCAGCGCGCCATTATCGGAGCAACCCGGCGTCAATGTTTCCCTTCCCGCGACGACACGAATGCGGGCACCTCGCGCGATGGCGTTAGGCGTGGCGGGCGTCATGGAAAACAAGGCCACGTCGAATTCGCCGCCCGCAAGAAGCGTCAACGCATCTCGACTGCTGTTGCTAACGGTGAATTCAACATCGAGGCCGGCGTCGCGAAAATAACCGCGCTCGCGGGCCAAGTAAATGGGCGCCATGGTGATTCGATCGCCGACCGAGACGCGGATCTTACTCGAACTCTTCCTTCCGCATCCGGACAGTGCCGCAAGCCCAAGCCATTCTCTACGCTTCATCGCGTCCTCGAAGTCCCGCCAAATCGAGCGACAACACCTTGCCTGTCCGGGTGCGCAGCGGCTCGGCAACAACTACTTCGAAGTTTCCCGAATGTTCCCATTCGCGGCGAGAAAGGGCGCCGCCGAACACCGAACGCACTTCGTCGAGAAAATAGGCACGGACCGCAGCGATATCAGCAACCCCAGCGCGCGGACTGATTCGCAATTTCATTTCGACCTGCGCTTCTCCCTGCCGCTCCACAAGTTGATAGTCGCCCGGAGCACCGCCAAATTTCGAGGGAAGCCGTGATTCCAGCAGCCGAACGACATCGGTGCCCACCAGTGTCGTCGAATGTCCCGTCAATTTTCCGAAACTGTGCACGTCGCGAATCACGCGAGTGTAACCGAGCTGCGAATGCAGGCAGCCGCAATCGGCAGTTCCGATCTCACCACAGTCATCGACCTCCAGATTTATGTACACACGGGAAGCGAGCGGATTGGTAGATGTCAATAGCAGGGAATCCACCTCGGTATCAAGAAGCGGCGCGGGCCGACGATGCGAGATTGCCGCTACCGAATCGGAATAGATATGCACAGAGTTGCCGTCGAGATGAGGACACCCTCCGCCAAGCGTTCCGACCTCGGTAGCCACGTAGCGCGGATAGGCGCGCATTCCGACGGCCTTATAGACTTCGCGCTTGCCAGGGGTGATCGCCTCTCCCGAAACTTCGCAAACCGTACCGGCGATATCCAGTCCCCCGTCCCGCGCCGCAGCGGCGACACGCGTGCACGCACTGGCATTTCCGCGAAGGAACGTGGAACGACCCTGGCGTTTTGCTTCGGCTATCCAACGCGCAGCGGGGCGGTAGTCGTTTTGAGGCAGATAGTCCGGCATCGGCAATGGCAAGCCGAGCAGTCTGCCTTCCAGCACAAGAGCAGCCGTTGCAGCCCTGTAGTAGAACGGACCACCGGAAGCGAACCATTTATCGACCCGCATTCCGTGTCTAGCCACGAACGTTGAAAAAAGCAGTCCGCCTGGCGCGGGCAGCGTGAACTGCATCGTCACGATGGCGCTGCCGGCTGGAACGTTTTCATCCATGAACAACTTCTCGTAATGGCTGCGATAGAACCGGTAGGCATTGGAGGCGTTAGTGGCTAGCCCGCCGCTCCTGCTGCCGCTACTGAACGTTTCGATTCCGTTTGGCGAGGCGGGGTTTCGCGTCAACGCAGGATCATGTTCCAACCGAAACGCACCGCGGAAAATCGGTGAGCCTTTGTTCTCGGCGTTGGTCATGTAGACGCCGGCGGCGTGCAATTTCTGGAGAGAAGACTCCAGCCCCTGGGCGGTGACCATCGTTTGCAAGTCGCCGAACTCGCACCCGGCTCGACGGAGCAAATGGTGAAACGGCGTATGCGGATTATCAAAGATCGCAGGCTTTACGAGTTCGAGAAATCGTTCCTCGCGGCGGGCGGTGTTGGCGCGTAGCAGGCTGCGATAGTCTGCCGGCGGCCGCATACGTGTGTAGGCGCCGTAGTGCCAGGCCATGCGCGAGTAATAGATCGCTTCGCGGATCACGGGACGCCACCGGCTTTCAGAATCTTGCGGCGGACGGCAAAGAACTCCGGCGAATCGATCTGGCGCGGCCGAGGTAGATCGACAATAATCTCCGCCGAGATCTCACCGGGCGTTCCACGCAAGACGTAGACACGATCGCAAAGAAGCACGGCTTCGTCGATATCGTGCGTGACGAAAACTACCGCCGCGCCGCTAGCAGGCCAAAGTTGGAGCAGCTCGTTTTGCAGGTGCTCGCGCATGGAGTAGTCGAGCGCGCCGAATGGCTCGTCCATCAATAGAATATCGGGCCTGCTGATTACACCGGCTATTACGGCGACTCGCTGTTTCATCCCGGCCGACAGTTGGCCTGGATAGGCGCGCTCGAAACCGGAAAGTCCGAAGCGCTGAAAGAGTGAGCGAGCCTCGCGTTCGCGATCGTGCTCGGGAACGCCAAGCATGCGCAGACCGAAGCAGGCGTTATCGAGAGCGGTCATCCATGGAAAGAGCGAATCTTCCTGCCGCACAAGCAATGCACGAAGAGGCTTGTCGCCTTTTACTCGCAACACGCCGGAGGCCGGCGGCATCGCACCTGAGAGCACGCGCAGCAAACTCGATTTTCCTGAACCACTCGGCCCGACGACGCCCACGAATTCACCGGCTCCGATCGAAACGCGAACCGGTTTCAGTGCTACGTGTTGTCCATAGGCGCACGACACTTCGTCGCAAGCCAGCAGAACGGCGCTTCCCACTCCATCGATCATTGCACGACGGCGACAGAAGCCACCGTACGCGGCCCCATGCGCAGTTGATTGACGATCTTGCCCTGCCTGTCGACTTCGAGCAAGCGGCGGCCAGTGTAATCGGACACAAGCAGATTGCCGTTGGCGAACTCGGCATGACCTGACGGCCAGCCCATCTGAATATCCATCTTCGCGCCGCCGATCGACCAGACGATCTCTCCCTTTGGCGTGACTTCGACGACCTCGCCCGGATCGGAAATCGTCATGCGCGTATTTCCATTCGGAAGGCGGATCGCCTGATACAACCTGCGCAACTTGAGATCGCCGCTGGCTTGCCACTGCCATACGATTTCGCCGCGGCGATCGATTTCGATGACCTTCGCCACGGCTTCGACGCAAATCAGTGTCGTGTTCTGGCCCGTACGCTTGGAGTTTCGCATGCGCATGTTGGCGATATCTTCGTGCGCGTACTGCCACACGTTCTTGCCGTTCTTGTCGAACTCAATCACCTTCCCCGCTCTGGCATCACCGATCAGCGTATTGCCGTTCGGCAAACGTTGCGCGGACAGCGGATGCTCCAGTCCGTCGCAACATTCCCACACACGATTCCCTTTCGCGTCAACTTCGACAACCTTCTTCTCCGGCCCGATTGTAAACAGCACATTTCCGTTCGGCAGCGATTGGACATCGTGCCCACGGCCGTTGGGATAACGCGCGATCTCCCGGCCCGAAGGCCAGTACATCAGCACGATCTCGCCCTTCGGCCCGTGATCGGAAATCAAGATTTTCCGCTCTGAAGCGGGCTTCAAATGCTTATCGAAGAATGCGAAGAGCGCGGCTTCGGCCTTATCGGCGTCGGCGCCTCTGAATCCGTGGCCCGCACCAGGCAACGTCAACAACTCCGCTTTCGCACCCATGGCTTGCAGCTTCTCAGTTAGCCACACCGATTGCGCGTGTTCCACGTACTTGTCTTCGGTGCCATGCACACTCAACAGCGGCGCCGCATTGGGATTGGCGTAATTGATCGGACTGGACTTGATGTGATAGCCGCGTTCATGTTCCAGATCGCCGCCTAGCCACAGCGGCAACACTTCGTGTGCGTCGACGCTTTTCCCATAAGACTTCGTGAAGTCCGTCGGGCCGTAGTAGTTAACGACGGCTTGCACTTTGGCCGACTGCTCCTGATTCGGGCCGAAACCGTCGAACACTTTCGAATCGCCAGTCAGTCCGAGCATCAGGACCAGATGGCCGCCGGCGGAGCCACCCGTCGCGCCGATGAATGCGGGATCGATTGCGTATTTCGCCGCATTGGCGCGGAGGAACCGAACGGCGGCTTTGACATCTTCGACCGCCGCCGGAAACTGGCTTCGCGGAGACAACCTGTAACTCGCTGACGCCGCCACGTAGCCGCGCTGGGCGAGTTTAATCGCCAGAGCATGATAGCTCACGCGGGAGCCGCGCCGGAATCCGCCGCCATGAACAAGCAGTACGGCAGGTTTGGCGCTCGGATCGCCTTTCGGACGGAAGATGTCCATGGCCACGCGTTCGCCGACACGCGAGTATTCGACGTCGTAGGTGGCTTCGACGTTCGCGGGAACGTCGGGCGGTTTCGGGGGTTGTTGCGAAAAAAGTGCGAAAGAGGCTAGAGCGAAAGCAAGAATGCGCATCGCTAGACAGCCTATCACGCCGCTGCTACGGCTGATCGTAGGACCGCAGTTTGCGAGCCCAAACGTTGCGGTAGCGAACGGGCTCGCTGTGGTCCTGCAGCATGAGCGGTTCTTCCGCCGAGTGCAGCTGGAACTTGGCGACGACGCGGTGTGCCATCGGCCCGATCATCTTCTGACGGTGATGCAGCAACACGCCGTTGTGGAACACGGTCGCGTAGGGGTTCTTCACCATCTTGTCGCCTTCCCACTTCGGCGCTTCGAAAATGATGTCGTAGTAGTTCCACTCGCCGCGCTTCTTGATGGCGTTCACCAGTGGCGGCCACTGGCCATAGATCGATCCGGCCTGACCGTCTGCGTATGTCGGATTTTCCCAGCTATCGAGCACCTGGATCTCGTAGCGGCCCATGATCAGAATGCCGCTATTGCCGCGCATCTGCGAGTTGCCGAGCACTTCACTCGGCGACGCCCATTCGATGTGCAACTGCATGTCGCCGAACTTCTCTTTTGTCAT
>Ga0194132_10007028_pt1 | contig 17052 bp, 10 predicted proteins | sample TA2KigOf80mmetaG_FD_148612 | JGI IMG/M metagenome (GOLD analysis project Ga0194132, IMG submission 148612) | Freshwater microbial communities from Lake Tanganyika, Tanzania - TA2015054 Kigoma Offshore 80m | ecosystem: Environmental > Aquatic > Freshwater > Lake | place: Tanzania: Lake...
CAAAGTCGTGAGCCTTCCCTGACGGTCGGGCTTACTGAATAGCCGCATCGACAAAATCAGTAGCCCGCGCGTTAGCAAGGGCTCGACCTCGACTCAAGGACTTACGAGACTTTGACGGGGCCCTGGTGCGTGCAGCTCACCACCAGGAACCTGCGGCCCGGGAAGATGCGTTGGCTTCGGGCATGCAAGGCAGAATGGATCCAGATTTCTCGCTTCGCGGCACATCACACACAACAAGTTGAAAGGCATGCGGACTGACGCAGGCCAGGATTAAGGTGGAGGAGGAACATGAATTCGAGAATAACCAATCGAGAAGGTCAAATTAAAGTAGTCAGGCTTCTGGCCGTTGTCCTGTTTTTGGCCGCCTTTTCGGCAGCCCCGGTGGCGGCTCAGGTAAGCACTGCGACACTCACAGGGCTCGTGCGAGACCCCAGCGGCGCAGTCATGCCGAATGTCAAGGTAACCGTCACCAACGTCGAAACCAACATCAGCCGAGAAGTTCAGACGAACGAGACGGGCACCTACCGGATTGCAGCGCTCAATCCTGGAAACTACACTGTTGAGGCGGAGCTGGCAGGCTTCAAGAAGGCTGTTCTGCCAGGCATCGTCTTGCAGGTGAATCAGCAGGGCCGCATTGATATTACCCTTGAGGTCGGAGAAGTTACCGAGACGATCACGGTAGAAGGAGCGGCGCCGATCATCGATACCGAGAGCCCGATGATCGGCGGTGTGGTCGATGAAACGAAGGTCATTGGGCTTCCACTCAACGGGCGCAACTTCATGGAATTGACCACCCTGACCGGCGGCATCAATGAGGGAGGTAACTACACCTCAAAGAACTTCCTCAACAAGGGATTTGCACCTGCTGCAGCCGGAGCGCCAGCCACCGAGAACAATTACCAACTCGATGGAGCCGACAACAAGGAAGAGTTCTTTCACTCCTACAACGTAGCCCCTTCGGTGGACGCGGTGCAGGAATTTCGCATCCAGATTGGCCAGTACTCGGCGGAGTTCGGCGCCGGTGGGGGCGCCGTGATCAACGTGGTCACCAAGTCAGGCACCAACGAGTTCCACGGAGCGGCCTGGGAGTTCATCCGCAACGACGTTTTCGATGCGCGAAATTTCTTCCTTCCGGCAACCACGAAGAAAGCTCCGCTGCGCCGGAATCAGTTCGGCGTGGCGGGTGGAGGCCCCATCTTTAAGGACCGGACGTTCGTTTTCGGTAACTACGATGGCACGCGCATTCGGCAGGGCGTGTTTCGTAGCGCCGTCGTTCCGACTGCAGCCGAGCGAGCAGGAGACTTTTCGGGCTTCAGTCGAGTCATTCGCGACCCTCAAACCGGCCGGCCTTTTCCGGGGAACATCATCCCGGCAAACCGAATCGACAAGATATCGGCCGGCTTGGTGAAGTACTATCCTTTGCCGAACAACCCATCGAACCCTCGGCAGAACTTCATCGCTAACGCGTCGCTAGTCGATGACTTGGATTCTTTCCTGGTCCGTTTCGATCATCGAGTCTCCGACAAGCACAACTTCATGGCGCGATACGCGGTTCAGGATATTTTTCGCTCCTCTCCGTCTCCGCAGGGCTATCCTCTGGTTGGAGGCCAACTCACTCCACAGCGGTTTCAGAACCTGGTGGGAGGTCTGACCAGCACCCTCAGCCCGAATGTTCTGAACGAGTTCCGAATGTCCTACGGCCGCACGGTTCACCGCCTCAGGGGTCAAAACACAGGAAACCCCATCGCGGCTGACTTGGGTATCCCTTATGCCCTCAGGGACAACTTTAATTCCGGCATGACCAACATCAGCCTGAACGGCACAACGTTTAGCGGACTTGGAGAGGGTACCCCGTGGTATCTCACGGTGAATTCTTTCCAATGGTACGATGGAGTCACCTGGACTCGTGGAAAGCATAACATCAAGTTCGGCGGCGACTTCCGCCGCAACGTAGCTCCAGTCAATTTCGCAACCCGGCTCAACAATAGCTACATCTTCAACGGCCAGTTCAGCGGCGACGCATTTGCCGATTTCCTGCTCGGACTCCAAGCGGAGAGCTGGTTAGCTCTGAAGGCCAACGACCCTGCCAAATTTACACGTCACCAGCTGGCCTACTACGTCCTTGACGACTGGAAGGTCAGCCCGAAACTGACGTTGAACGTTGGCCTGCGCTATGAGTACGCCCAAGTGCCGGTGGAAGCGAGCGGCTTTACCCCCACGTTCAATCCGAGGCTGGGCAATGGCGTGGGCGGGCTGATGTATCCGAAGCAGAACACAACTGCCAAGGCCTTTTTCGAGCAGGTGCGGCCCGATCTGCCCTTCGGATTCCTGGATCGGCGGAGCATGTTCACCTCCGACAAGAACAACTATGCGCCGCGCTTCGGCTTTGCCTATCGTCCGTTTAGCACCGACCGCACGGTGGTTCGAGGCGGCTACGGGATTTTCTTTTCGAACTCCCAGCTCATGAATCTCGTCCAGAACTCCACAACGGCGCCTCCGGGACAGTTGTGGCCAACTATCGTTTCAGACACGCGAACGCCCACGGTCAACTGGGGAGGCGTGATCGGCGTCGAGCCCATCAATGCGCTCAGATCCTTGGCTTTGGGCATGCTCACAGGGTTCGAGAACAACTGGAAGGATGGACTCACGCAGCAATGGAGTCTGAGTATTGGGCAAGAGCTAAGTCACAACTTTGTCGTCGAGGCCCAATACCTGGGGTCCAAATCGGATAACCTTGAGACTCTGATCGACTACAACACGGCTCCTCCAGCCCCAGGTGCGCTGGTCTCGCGCGTGCCGTTTCCCAAGTGGGGCCGGCTTTCTGGCTTTAGTAGCGGAGCGGCAGCCAACTACAACGCCGTGCTCCTTTCTGCCGAGCGGCGTTTCGCCAACGATTTATCCTTCAAGGGAGCCTACACCTTCGGCAAGGCTCTGGGTTTCAAGAACGGGCGCATCTCCGGCGGGAACGTCAGTTTTCCGCAAGATCCCAATAACCTGGGCCTGGAAAACGGGCACTCTTCGGACGATATTTCCAACCGGTTCACGTTCAACTATATTTGGCAATTGCCATTCGGCACCGGCAAGCGCTTTGGTAACGCTTGGGGTGGAGCTGCCAACAAGATCATTGGAGGATGGAGCTTTTCTGGGATCGTGACTTTTCGAGACGGCTTCTATCTGACCCCTGGCATTCCCAGAAACAACTGCAACCACTCGGTGAACAACTCCTGCCGAGCTGATGTGGTTTCTGGTTTCTTTTTGGGAGGCAATGGCGTGAATTCGCCGCGGTGGGATCGCTCTAAATTCGATTGGCCGACGCGCACTGGCGCTGCGCCGCGATATGGCAACGCGGGCGTCAATATTCTGAAAGGCAATGGGATCAACAATTGGGATTTGGCTGTTCTTAAGGACACTCAAATAACCGAGCGCTTTCGCGCGCAGTTCCGAGCGGAATTCTTTAACGCCTGGAACCACGCCAGCTTCGCGAATCCGATTGCCGATCCCACTAACCCCAACTTCGGACGCACATTCTCCACGATCCTGGACCCGCGCGATATCCAGTTTGGGTTGAAGTTCTACTGGTAGCTGGGTCGAAGGCTGTTGTCTAATATGCCCAGGGCTTCGGCCCTGGGCTTTTTTTTGGCAGGTGTACAGTGAAGTCTGCCGTCGAGAAGCCAACCTTTCGATCTGGACAACAAGAACGAGCCGGGTAGGATATCAAAGTCTGCTGGTCAGGTTTCGATACGCCTCGGACAATTCCAGAAATTCCCTGGGTTCCCGCTTTCACGGGAACGACGACGGGTCTCAATCGGCGGCAGCTCAAAGAATATTGGCGGTGCCTGCATGGCCCGTTTTTTAGTCACCGTGACCTGTTTTGCTGTGGCTTCCGTCATTCCCGCGGAAAGCCTGCCCCCGCGAAAGCGCGGGGTGGGAATCCAGCCATTACGACTCTTGGAATTCATCGGCACCAAGCAAACGATTCACTCTGCGCATCCCGTTGAAGACCGTTAGGCTAACCATTTCCCTCCTCGCTTGTTTCTCGGTGCCTGCGGCTGCCGCGACGACTCTACAGGAGCTCTACGATCGCGGCGCGCGCTATTTTGAACAAGGAAAGCTCCCCTTAGCCCAGCAGGAGTTCTCGAAGATTTTGCGCCTCAATGCCAATCAGCCGCTGGCCTGCCATTACTTGGGAATGATTGAGGTGAGGCAGGGCAACTTTCCGGAAGCCGTGCGATTTTTCGAACGAGCCTCGAGGCTAGATCCTCAAAATCCGCAGATCCTCTCGGACCTGGTCGCTGCTTATCTGGCTGCCGGGCACGCCGACAGGGCGCTGCAGAGAATCGACAGGCTTTCTCGCTCAAGTCAGAACGACCCGGAACTGGCCATGCAGATGGGACTGCTGTTCGCCCAGCATGCTCTTTATCCGCAAGCGATTCTATTCTTCGAACAGGCTGGCCGGCAGAAGCCCGGCTCGGCGGAAGCCAGCTACAACCTGGCGCTGGCGTACTTTCGCAACCAGAACTACTCGGGGGCTGTGAGAGTGCTGGAATCGTCACGCGATCGATTCGCAGGCCATGGCAGTTTTTTCAGCCTGCTGGGGTCTGCCTACGTCAAGCTGGACGACAGTCAACGCGCGCTGAAGAACCTCCGCCAAGCCGTTGTGCTGGAGCCAGCAAATCTGGATGCGGTCTACGATCTGGGAATTGGCCTGGCTAAGAACAACGAGCTTGAGGAGGCTCAACAGCTGTTCGAGTCAAAACGGTCGCAATTCCCCAAGGCATCCAAAATGTGGTTCGGCCTGGGCACCATTGCGTATCTCAGGGGAAACAGCGCAGAAGCCGAGAGGGCATTTCAAGAATCGCTGCGCCTGGAGCCGAACGCGGCAGATTTCTACGCCGCCTTGGGTGATCTGTATTCCGGAAACGGCGATTCTCAGAGAGCCGGCGCTGCCTATACCAAAGCCACTCAGCTTGAGCCCAGGCAGGCGGCCTATCACTACAAAGCGGGTGTGAACTTTCTCAAACTTCAGCAGCAGCCATCGGCCGTTGAGGCATTCCTAAAGGCTCTTGCCTGCGATCCGCAGAACGCAGACGCCTATTACAACCTAGGAAAAATCTATGCATCGGACGGCAAAGTCACGAAAGCCGCCGCCCGCTTCGAGAAGGCGGTGCGGCTCGATCGCCGGCACATGGAGGCGCACTATCAGTTAGGACTTGTCTACCGAAAGCTCGGTGACAAAACGAAAGCAGCCGAAGCCATGAAGCAATTTGCGGCACTCAAGGCCGAAAGGGATCGAGAGCTGAAGCACGAAGAAGCCACCAAACCGTAAGCCCTGTGCCGTTCCCAATTCAAGAACGCCTGGCTGGTGTTTCGCGAATCCGTTTTGGACTGCGGCAGTCCTCTGCTGCATTCGGGCAGCAAGGCCCGCTCTGCAACAGCAGTTCCTTGAAGTGTCACCATGAATGGTAACGCTCAGCAATGAGCCTCTTCATACATCACCAAACTCCTCACTCGTTCCGGGTGGCCAAACCGCTGGCACTGGCTTTGACACGGGCGCTCAGCCTGCTTGCCGTCGTTCCTCTACTGTATTCGCAGGGAAAGTCGATCGCTGGGCAGCTCGAAGGTCACTACAACAAAGGATTGCAGTTCTTTCAGGCAGGCAATCTGGAGAAGGCCGAAACAGAGTTTCAGCACATCGTGACGCTGGCGCCCCAGGTTCCCGAGCCCTACTATTTTCTGGCCAAGATTGCGGCAAGCAGAAACGCGTTGAGCCAGGCCGAAACTCTACTGAAGAAAGCGCTGAGGCTGAAACCAGATTTCGTTGAAGCCCATCACACTTTGGGTGTGCTCTGCATGCAGCAGAAGAAGGTTGAACTCGCCCGAGATTCTTTTCTGCGTGCGATTCAGTTAAAACCGAACTACGCTCTTGGGCACGTGAACCTGGGCAACGCCTACCTTGAGCTGCGACAATTCGAGCTCGCCTCGCAGCAATATCGAAAGGCACTCGACATCCAGCCGCTAGATGAGACCGTCGCCTTTTTGGCGAACTTTCACCTGGGCTCTCTCCATCACGGCCGCAGCGAATTCCAGGAAGCTCGGCCGTACTTCGAAAGAGCCCATTCACTCAACCGGCGTCATGCCGATGTGCTGTTTTCCCTCACCGAGGTCTATCTCAAGCTCGGGCGCCGTGCCGATGCCCTGGAAGTCGCTGCTCGCATCAGAGACGTGTCGAGCGGCGACTCTAAGGCCGCACTTCGATTGGGGCTGTTACTGGCCGAAAACGGACAATTCGCGGAAGCGGCCAGTGAACTCGAGCAGGCGCGTCGGAAACTTCCTGGTTCCTACGACATGCTTTATGGCCTGGCCGCGGCGTATCATCATCTGAATCGAAAACCGGAAGCCTTGGAGGCATTGCGCCAAGCCTTGGAACTGCAACCTCGCGAAGCAGGCGCATACTACCTCCTGGGGCAAATCCAGGCCGAGTTGAAAGATCATGCGCGAGCCATCGAGGCACTACGCCAGTGTGTCACCGTGGATCCGGCACGCCACGATGCCTGGGAGGCATTGAGCAAGGAGCTTTTCCAGCACGGAGCCTTCGCTGAAGCCATCACCCTATTCGAGGGGTACGTGCAGAAATTTCCAGAGCAGCCATTGCCTCACCTTCTCCTGGGCGAAGCACGCATGCACAACCAAGACTTGCCTGGCGCTCTGTCGGAGTTTCAGCGGGCGGCAGAGATAGCTCCCAGTCTGTCTCGCGCCCACTTTTCGGTGGGCTTCGTTTACAAAGAATTGGGGCAGCTCGACAAAGCCAGGGTCGCTTTGCAAATGGCACTGAAATGCGATTCCAGTAACGCGCTGGCTCATTACCAGCTTGGCAGCCTTCTGAGCTATGATGCGCCGCCCGATCAGGCTCTAGAACTCCTTCGGCGCGCGACCCAGCTGGCACCAGACCATGCCGAGTCCCACGTCGAACTCGGGAAGATCTTTCTGCGGCAGCAGCGCTATCAGCAGGCGCTCGATGAATTATTGAAAGCGGTTCGTCTAAGACCCGACCTGCCGGAGCCGTATTACGTCCTCAGCCGGGTTTACCTAGGTCTCGGCCACCAGCAGAAGGCTGCCGAAGCCCACCAGCAGTTTAGGTTGCTGGAGGAAAGGAACCGAACAGCCAAGAAAGCGCAGCGGACGATCGCTCCACGCTAGGGCGTGCAAGCCTTCCGTCATTGCCGCGAAAGCGGGAATGTGCCAACGGGATGTGTGAGCGAGAATCGCGTTCGCGTCGGGTTTCGCCTTTCGACCCCCACGACAAGAACGGGGCGGCTCGGATATGAACAGGCCTTGCCCGGTACGTTCTGATATACCATGGGATCGATTCCAAAAACTCCCTGGGTTCCCGCTTTCGCGGGAACAACGGCAAGTCTGCATCGGCGGTAACGAAAAAGCGGGCAGTGATTGGGAAACCGTTTCCTTATCACGGCGACCTGTTTTGAGGTAGTCTCCGTCATTCCCGCGGAAAGCGGGAATCCAGTCCCACCCAACGGAATGTCTGAGCTGTAGAGCGAGAAATTGTGTTCTCACGCGAACGACGGCAGAAGAACACTTTGGAAGTGACTAGACCCGAAGCCAAACATGGCAGAAGAGAGGACTGAATTGATACCGCGAGCAGATTCCAGTTGCGCACCACTCGCAAGACGCGCTGAGGGAATAGGCAGTTCAAAGAGCCTAGCCAAGGCTTGGCCCATGTTTCTGGTTTTGGCTTGTTGCTTGTCTCGCTTCGGCTTTGGCGCCGAGATGGAGCACATCACGGTTTATCGGGATGACACGCTGTACCACATCATCCCTTGGCTCTTGCAGCTCAAGAACGGAGACCTGATTCTCACTGCCCGCGAACCTCATGCTCGCACCAAGGAGCAACGCGGCCACGTCGATCCCACAGCGCGTGGCATCGTGCTGCGATCGCGTGATGGAGGCCGCACCTGGGGGGACAAGGTCGTTGCCGACGATGAAACCTACCGGTTCTCCCAAACAGAAGATGTCCCCGTCACACAGCTCTCTGACGGCAGCCTGCTGCTGAACCTGTATTCCTGGGCCATCAGCCCGTTCCCGGTGGGGTTTCCGCTAGATGGAGGCCGTCCGTACGCCTACACGTTCGAGGGTGAATGGACTTTGCGTTCGACTGATCTGGGAAGAACCTGGAGTTCCCGACAGCCGGTGAGAATCCCTGGTCTGCCGAAGCTTGCAGCGCGCTGCCCTGTCTTGGAATTGCCTGACCACACGCTGTTGATGGCGGTTTATGGCAATGATCCTATAAGAACAGCCCGTATCGATCCTGGGTGATTCGTTCTACCGACATGGGCAGAACCTGGGGCAGTCCGGCTCTGCTGGCAGAAGATGCCGAGAAGAAGCTGGACTTCGGCGAACCCTGCCTTCTGCGGACCCGCAACGGACGGCTGATCGCGATGCTGCGCACGGAAGGCTATCTCTACCAGAGCGATTCTGCCGATGACGGGCGCACCTGGACCCCGGCAGTCAAGACAGCCATGTGGGGATTCCCAGCACATTTGCTGGAATTGAAAGATGGACGCATCTTGTGCACCTACGGGTACCGGCGCCCGCCTTACGGATTGCGGGCATGCATCAGCGCGGATGGAGGCAAGAGCTGGAATATTCAGAACGAGATCATTCTCCGGGATGATGGAGGAACCCGGGACCTGGGTTATCCCAGTTCCGTTCAGTTCCCAGACGGGCGTGTGCTCACAACCTACTGGTTTAACCAGGAAAAGCCCGGCGACCCAAAGTCAGAGACACGGTTCATCGCCGGGACCTTTTACCGACCCTGATGCGCGACGAAAGCCACGGCTGAAGCAAACGCTGGTCGTCAAGGCTTCCGCGATCTGGGAAAACCCATCCGTACACCCTCTTCAGCCAAGCAGGTGATCCACGGAGCGCGCTCGATCATTTTTCGGGATTCCCGACTCGCGTCAGACTGGGTCCAAGTGCCAGTGGTCTGGCGAGTTTCAGGGACGGATTTCACGAAGCACCGCAGACGACGAGGCCTTGGCCGCTTTCGGAGTCGGAAGTCGCATCCAGCCGCGCCGTCGCCACATCACATCTCTTTTTCATAGGAGTACCCAACACCGCAGGCATGCGCGGTGTGAAGTAAGAAAGAAACTGGCCATCTCGTCTCGTGTTCCTTGGACTGTTGCTGCTGGCTACGAAACCCGCTTCACGACTCGTAGCGCAGATCCTGCGTTTTCTGCGGGTCTGCGGCAGTAAAGCTAGCGGTTCGCAATCGCCAAGATTCACCACCCCGCCATCGACGCGGGAGCTGCAGTGACGCTCCTTGCAACCGCGCTGCGCTGAACTTCAGCTGGTGCCAGCACGCTTCCTTTCAAGCCGCAGACCTGCGAACTGCGCAGGATCTGCGCTACGAAAGCCGCTTCATGACCCGTAAAACGAGGGGCTCTTTCACGCCCTTTCTGCCCCAGAGAACGATTGACATAGCACCTACCCGGATCTATTCTTGCCCAAACTTGCGAACACATCGTGAGGAAACGGAGTGTTGTATCCGTGTGCCTGCTGCCTCTCTCTCTTGTTTTGAAAACACGTTTGGTTCTTCTCGTAACACTGGTCGCTACCTTGACCGCGTGGACTACTGTCTTCGCGCCACCTGCCAACCCTCAATCTGCGAGAGCAACCCTTTCCTCTGAGCAGGCTGGAACCAAGCTGTACACTGAGCACGTTCGTGAGGTTCTCGATCAACATTGCCGGGCTTGCCATAACAGCAGCACTAAACAGGGCGGGCTCGATCTGACCACGCGGCAAGGGCTCGTGCAAGGTGGCACTCGCGGCCCAGCCGTGGTTCCAGGGAATGCTGGAGAGAGCCTGCTGTACAAGCTGATTACGCATCGGCAGGAGCCCTACATGCCGTTGCAGGGCCAGAGAATTCCGAGCGAGACGGCAAGTCTAATCGAGTTGTGGATCGACCTGGGCGCGCCTTTTGAAGCGGCTCCCACAATGGGCGAAGCCACGCACGCCGCCCACGCCGGAATGCGCTCCGAGCCGACCTCCCAGGCTTTTTTCGAAAAGGTGCGTCCTGTGCTCGAGACGCGTTGTCTGAACTGCCATGGAGGCAAACTCAGACAGGCCGGCCTGGACATTTCCACGCGAGAGAAGCTGCTGCGCGGCAGCGACACGCACAAAGACGTTGTCGTTCCTGGCCGTTCTGGCGACAGCCTGTTGATGAAAAAGATCAAACACCTGCACGAGCCGGGCATGCCCTACCGCAGCCAGAATCTGCCGGAGGAGGCAATAGCGAACATGGCAGCTTGGATTGATGCCAACGCTCCTTACTCCGGCGCGCTGCGAGCTTCAGGCGAGCAAGGCACTTCCCCCCAGGGCAGCAGTCATTGGGCGTACAAACCTCCAAGACGACCTCCACTGCCAAAGATCCGCAGGCAGGTCTGGGAACGAAATCCGATCGATGCTTTCATCGCCGAACAGCACGAGAGAAGGAATCTCGAGCCCGTGCCCGAAGCGGACAAGCGCACGCTGATAAGACGCGTCTATCTCGACTTGATCGGATTTCCGCCAGCCCCAAACGAGATCGATGCGTTCCTGAAAGACAACTCCAGCACGGAATACGAAACGGTGGTTGACCGGTTGCTCTCCAGTCCCGCCTACGGCGAGCGTTGGGGCAGGCACTGGATGGATGTTTGGCGCTATAGCGACTGGTATGGCCTGCGCAGCTCGGATTTGGTTCAGAGCAGCCAGCGGCACCTGTGGCATTGGCGCGATTGGATCGTGGAGTCTTTGAATGAAGACAAGGGCTACGATCGGATGATCCTCGAAATGCTCGCGGGTGACGAGATTGCCCCCACTGACCCTAAAACGCTAAGAGCCACCGGGTACCTCGCGAGAAACTGGTTCAAATGGAACCGCCACGCCTGGCTCAATGAGGCTGTCGAACACACGGCGGCGGGCTTTCTCTCAACGACTCTCAAGTGCGCCCGCTGCCACGATCACAAGTTCGACCCCATTGCACAGGAAGAGTACTATCGCTTCCGCGCATTCTTCGAACCCTACGACGTCCGCATCGATCCCATGCCGGGGCAGGCGAACCTGGTCGAAGCCGGATTGCCGCGGGTGTTCGACTCCGAACCGCGAGGCATTACGGAAGCCGGTCCGGCGATTTACGCAGAGACCTACCGGCTGATTGGGGGAGATGAAAAGAACCCGGACAAGGAAAGGCCTCTCTCGCCTGCGGTTCCAGAGGCGCTCGGCAAGCTCGGAGAACCGATCCAGCCTGTTCAGCTGCCGCCTGAATCCTACTATCCTTTCCTTCAGGTCCACGTACAAAGAGATATGCTCGAGCAAGCCCGCCGCGAGATCGAAAAGGCCCAGGTTGAGCTGGCCGAGGCCAAGAAGGCCCTGGCTCTAGCCGAGCAGCGGGCGGCCGTGCCCCAACAGCATGAAGAATCCCTGAAAGCAGCGCACGCCGCCTTCGAGAAGGAACTGAAACCCATCTTTGACAAGCACTGCCTGGTTTGCCACGGCGACTACTACGGGCGGAATGAGTTTCGCGTCCTCAGCGTGGCGTCGCTGTTGGAGGGCGGTACGGACGACGGCCCGGCGGTGATCCCAGGAAACAGCGCCCGGAGCCCATTGATCCTGCGGCTGCGCGGAGAAAGACAGCCGCGCATGCCCGGCGAAGCGGCACCCTTGCCAAAAGAGGTGATCGAGCGGATCGCCCAGTGGATCGACCACTTGCCGCCTGCCGACGCCCAGCTGGCGGTGCGCAAGGCACAGGAAGCTCTTGCGCTCGCTGAGAGAAAGCTGCCTTGGAATAGAGCTCACATGGCCGCTCTCGAAGCGCGAATCGCGGCGGACCAAGCCCAATTTCGCGGCGCTTCCGACGCCGAGATGGAAGCGCTTGGCAAGTCAGCCAGAGCTGCCGAGCGGTCCGCTGAGCTGCTCAAGGCCGAGATGAGTGTTCTAGACGCGCAGCAGAAACTGGCTGATGCCCTGCGCGCGCCGCCTCCCAATCAGGAAGGGTTTGCGCAGGTGCGCGAGAAGCGAGTGACGACTGCAACCGCCCAGCTGAAGGCTGCTCAGGAGGCGTTAGCCAGAGGGAAGGACCGCCACACGCCGGTCGGAAAGCACTACCCAAAGACAAGCACGGGGCGTCGCACGGCCCTGGCTCGTTGGATTGTTCGCAAAGACAATCCACTCACGGCCCGGGTGGCCGTGAATCACCTTTGGATGCGTCATTTCGGCGAGCCGTTGGTAGCCTCGGTCGACGATTTCGGCGTTAGAACGGCCCCTCCCTCGCACCCGGAGCTGCTCGACTGGCTTGCCGTGGAATTCATGGAGAACCATTGGAGCATGAAGCATCTCCATCGCCTGATCGTGACAAGCCGTGTGTATCGGTTAGGCTCGAACGCCAGTCGTCCCAATCACTCCAATGTCTCTGTAGACCCGAAAAACCAGTTTCTCTGGCGTATGAATCAGCGCCGGATGGAAGCTGAAACCATCCGCGACAGCGTGTTGTTTGCCGCAGGAGAGCTGGATCGGACCCTGGGCGGCCCGGAGTTAGACCACTACACAGGCCAGACTTCTCGCAGGCGCAGCCTGTACTTCACGCATACGCCGAACGAGAACATGCAGTTTCTGAAGTTGTTCGATCTTGCCGATCCGACAGGTTGCTACCGGCGTTTTGAAAGCATCCAGCCACAACAGGCCTTGGCCTTGTCGAACAGCGAGCTTAGCTTCACCCAGTCGCGCCTGTTGGCACGCAAGATTTCCGAGACTGTCGGCGGTGATTCGCGTGCTTTTGTGGCAGCTGCTTTCGAAAGAGTTCTCGCTAGAGCACCGGGAGCAGACGAGGAAGCTGAAAGTCTAAGGTTCCTTCGACAGCAGGCGCAGCTTCTGACGAATGCCACCAAGCTCACTCCGTTCCAGTCGGGCGAGCCCAGCGAAGTGCCGGCGGCTACAGAGCCTGCTCTGCGCGCTCGCGAAGGCTTAGTCCACGTGCTGCTCAACCGGAATGAGTTTGTGACGATTCGATAGCAGACCCGCCGGAGTGCGCGAGGGAGCGATGAACAAGGTTGGAATTAATCGCCAAGGACAAACGTCGATGAAAGAAGACTGTCCGTCGAAGGCCGACTGTTGTGGCGGCGTGCACCGCCGAAGCTTTCTCGCAGATCTCGGCATGGGTGTTACGGGAATGGCTCTGGGCGCGATGCTCCACCGCGATGGGATTTCCAAGGCAGACGCCGGCAAGGTGTGGACTCCGCCCGACGGCAGGCCCCACTTCGCGCCAAAGGCGAAGAGCGTCATTTGGTTGTTCATGCAAGGCGGCGCCAGCCACATGGAGTCTTTCGATCCCAAACCGGCTCTCAACAAGTACGGCGGATTGACCATCGCCGAGACGCCTTACTCGCATGTTCTGAATTCGAAACACAGCAAGAACACGGTGCTGTTTACCGGGAAGGAACGCTCGCTTCTAACCAAGCTCCTCCCGATGCAGGTGGACTTTCATCAGCGGGGCCAGAGTGGCATCGAAGTCACCAACTGGTGGCCCTATGTCGGCGAGTGTATTGACGACATCGCAGTCATTCGCTCCATGTGGACCACCGACAACAATCATGCCGCTCAAACACAGTTTCATACGGGGCGGCACATCTTTCAAGGCTACTGCCCATCGATTGGCTCGTGGGTGCACTACGGGCTTGGCTCCTTGAACGACAACCTTCCGCAGTTCATCGTGCTTGGCGGCAGAATCCTTCCCCACGATGGCGGACCGGCAGGCTACTCGGCCGACTACCTGGGCCCACAACACAATGGGATTGTCATCGACGTCGACCCGGCGAACCCACTGCCCTTCTCTGTTCCGGTCGCCGGCGTGTACAAAGAAGAACAAGAGGCCAAGTTCAAGTTGTTGCGACGGCTCAACGAACTTGAGGCGGTTCAGTACCCCGAGGATCCCGCGATGCTGGCCCGAGTGAAATCCTACGAGTTGGCATTTCGCATGCAAACCTCAGTCCCTGAGCTGTTCAAGTTTGCCGAAGAATCCCCCCAAACCAAGCAGCTTTACGGCCTCGACAACAAGGTGACGCGGCCCTTCGGCGAGATTTGCTTGACCGCCCGGCGCCTGGTCGAGCGCGGCGTGCGCTTTGTTGAAGTGATTCACGGCTATTCGACCGACACACTGGGGTGGGACGCTCACTTCCATCTCAAGAAGCTCCATGGACGCACTTGTTCGGAGGTCGATAAACCCATCGCAGGTCTGCTCAGAGATTTGAGACAACGCGGATTGCTGGACGAAACGTTGGTCGTTTGGGGGACTGAATTTGGCCGCACGCCTGGAGTTCAAGGCAACACCGATGGGCGTGACCACCACCCGTCGGCCTTCAGTTGCTGGATGGCCGGTGGAGGCATCAAAGGTGGTGTTGTTCACGGAGCCACCGACGAACTTGGCTACCACGCCGTCGATAACCGCCACTACGTCACAGACCTTCACGCCACGGTTTTGCATCAGCTGGGGCTTGATCCCCGCAAGCTCGATGTCCCCGGCCAGAAACGGATCGAGCTCGACTACGGCCAGCCTATCAGAGAAATCCTTATCTAGCCCCGGAGCTGGGAAAAGAAATCAAAATCGATCCACGAATCAGAGAGCGAGGCTTCTGCCGAACTGCTCACGATACGTTCAGAGTACTGCCTGCCGACCCAACGACTCCCTCTCCGAATTTCTTACCGACATCCGCCGCCCCCTAGCAGGTGAGTTCCCTCCGATATCTGCCATCTGCGTGCACCAGACGCGCTCGGCTCAAGATTTCTGTTCCCGGCCTCACCAAGCTTCAACTCGTTCTCAGTGCAAGCCCGCGAAGAAGAAACAGCGAGTTAGTGCAGATCCCCCAAAATGGGGCAAATGCCCCACAAATGACCCTCATTCAGTGGCGGTCTGATGAGCGGTACCGACTCTCGGAGCGGAGTTCAGCGCGATTGGAAAACCCGGCGCCTGAATGAGAACACGGAGGCCAACCCTTACATCGCCCTGCCTGCACACGCTACCAGCGTGACACTTTGGTTTCTCGCATGCTTTGGCTTTTGTGCCCAAAGTGATGCGTCTATTCTGCTATGTCCTCGCTTCTCGCAAGCCCGCCCGGCAGCGCCTATCATCAGGAGCTGATCTCCTGCCAAGTTGCCTGCCCGGTGCACACCGATGCGCGCGGCTACGTGCGTGCCATTGCTGAAGGCCGGTTCGAAGAGGCCTATCTGATTGCACGGGGTCCAAACCCGTTTGCGTCGATCTGCGGCAGGATCTGTGGAGCCCCTTGCGAGCTCGCATGCCGGCGGGGAAAAGTTCCCAGGGTTGACGACGACGGCCGGTTTGTGGCGGTCGACAAACCGATCTCCATTCGGGCCCTGAAGCGCTTCGTGTGCGAAAGACACGGTCCGGAAGCACGCGACACCAGCGAACTGATTCGCTCCGTTCAATCCTATGTGCCCAAGATCGCGAGCTGCGCCGAAGAAATGGCTCACTTGCTGCGCGACAGCTTGGGCAGCAGAATCGACCGTGGGTCCGGTGAAGCGGTCGCGATCATCGGCGCAGGTCCAGCTGGCTTGTCTGCCGCTCACGACTTGGCTCTGTTGGGATTCCGGCCTGTGGTGTTCGAGGTCGAGCCCGTGCCCGCAGGCATGTTGGCCGTGGGGGTTCCAGCCTATCGCCTGCCACGCACGATCATCGAGCGCGAAGTGGATGTGATCCGGGCATTGGGTGTCGAGATTCGCTGCGGCGTGCTGGTTGGCCGTGACATCTCGTTTCAGACGCTCCGGCAAGAGTTCAAGGCGGTGCTGTTGGCTGTCGGCGCCAAGTCCTCCCGCAGCCTCGGCCTGCCAGGAGAACGGGGCCCTCGGGTCTATGGCGGGGTCGATCTACTGCGTGCGGTCGCTCTCGGCTCCACACTCGACATCGGCAAAGACGTTTTGGTCATCGGAGGCGGCAATGTCGCTTACGACGTCGCTCGCACTGTGGTTCGTCAGATCGCCTTCGATGCAGCACGCACGGCGGCCCGGCTGCCAGAAACCAGCCGCGTCCGGCTCGTGTCGCTGGAAAGTCTGGAAGAAATGCCGGCCGACACAACCGAGATCCTGGAAGGAGACGAAGAGGGCGTCGAGCGGCTGAACGGCTGGGGTCCGGTCGAGATTCAACGAAATTCCGATGGCCGGGTCACTGGAGTGCTGTTTCGCAGGTGCCTGCGCGTGTACGACGACAACCGGCGTTTTGCGCCCGCTTACGACGATGCAGACCGTAAGTTCGCCGAGTGCGACACCGTGTTGCTGTCGGTAGGGCAAGCGCCAGCGCTGTCGTTTCTCGACGAAGGCGGCACGGACATCGAGCAGATCCGTCCGGGCTGGCCCAGGGTGGATGCACAAACGCTGGCCACCTCAGCCCCGGGCGTTTTTGTAGCCGGCGATCTGGCGCACGGAACGCGACTGCTGATTGACGCCGTAGCATCCGGCAAAGCAGCCGCGCGCTCGATCTATGAGTACCTCACCGGGCGGAAGCTTCACCAGGACGCGGTGACAGCTCACTTGGTTCAAGAGCTGTACCGTCGCGAGCAAGGCTATGAGTCCATCCGCCGGGTGGCCGTGCCTATAGCGCATCCGGACGAACGGTTGCGCCACCCCGAAGCGCTGGTCGAAACCGGCTATAACCAGGAGCAGGCCGTCCGCGAGGCTTCCCGCTGTCTGGACTGCGGCGTCACGCCTGTCTTCGATGGCAGTCGTTGCGTGTTATGCGGCGGGTGCGCCGATGTGTGCCCCACGTTGTGTCTCAAGCTCGTTTCCTTAGAGGGTGTTTAAAAACCCTCTGAATGCTGCGCCAGGCGGCGGAGCATCAGGTGAATCATGGCGATCTTGATGAAAGTCTCACTGGTTTCGGGCAAATACTCGTAGTCCTTGCTGAGTCGGCGATAACGGCCTAGCCAGGCAAAGGTCCGTTCCACGATCCAGCGGTGCGGCAGAACCGGGAATCCCTTCTGCGCATCGGAGCGC
>Ga0194132_10007029_pt1 | contig 17051 bp, 11 predicted proteins | sample TA2KigOf80mmetaG_FD_148612 | JGI IMG/M metagenome (GOLD analysis project Ga0194132, IMG submission 148612) | Freshwater microbial communities from Lake Tanganyika, Tanzania - TA2015054 Kigoma Offshore 80m | ecosystem: Environmental > Aquatic > Freshwater > Lake | place: Tanzania: Lake...
TCCGGGAGAGGGGGGAATGGTTACGCTCGCGTCGCCAAGGCGACGAAGCAGGACTGCGTGTTGCTCCCCTTGTATGGGGTGAGCGCCGACGACCACCACGGGGCGCCGTCGATGCGGAAGATGAAGCGGAAAACCGACTCGTCGTAGTCGAAGCGCAGATGGATCGACATGGCCGGCTCGACGCCGCCGCGCGTCGCGGTCACGTAATGCCGCAGATCGGCCAGGATGATGTCGCCCACGGTGCCAAGCGTCGCACACCACTCGACGGGGACGACCGGCCTGCCCATCAGCGTCGCGTAGGGATTGGCCGACAGTCCGCCCGGAGGCAGGTAGGCGACCAGGTTGGACGCGCCGGAACTTATTGTCATCGCTTGCAGCTGCGGCTCGACGTCCTGGTGAATGAGCCACACCGCGTTCTGCCGGCACGCCGCCCACATGCGCGACCACATCTTCATGACATTCGTCGAGTTCACCGTCGCCGCGGTCTGACCGCTCTCCTTGGCCACTGTGACCAGGCAATCGCTGTTGAGGATGCCAAGCGGCTGCCCTGTCCCGTTGCCATTGATGATGGCATCGCTGACGACGAAGCTGATTTCCTCGGAAGCGACGCGGAAGAGATATTGCTCCAGCGCAATGCCCTGGGTGTCGCTGAGCAGTTCATCCGACGCGTTGATCATGACGAAGAGCTTACGCAGGTTGAGTTGCAGCCGGCCGAAAGTGGCCTTGGTCGCGGTCCCCTGCTCGCCCTCGTCGCGCCAGTAAGCGCGCACGCCGCCCCAGCGCGACCCGTTGGCCCGCGAGGTCTCGGCACTGCGCGGGAACGCAATGACGTTCGACCCAACGGTGTACGAGTCGGTCATGGCCAGCAGGTTGCCCTTGGCGTACAAGCGTTCGAGGATTTTCTGCACGAACTCGGCTGGGACGAGGAACCCGCCGTCGCTGCCGGTGACTTCGCCCATGCCGGACGCCGTCTTGGTGATGAGGGCGAGACGATCGTCGGGTCGTTTGCCCGGCTGACAGGCGTCGCGGACGGCAAGTGCGAATTCCCCAAAGTGGCGGAAGCCGGCGCGCGGATCGTCGAGCGCCGAGTTGCCGAGCCCCGCGAACGGAAGGTGAGCCGAGTCGCGCGAGCGGCCGGGTTGCCGGCGGAGCCAATTTTGCATCGCGAGGTCGACGACATCGTCGAGACTGCCCTGCACCGCCCGCGTGATGGCCGGGGTCAGAACGTCATGGTCGATTGGTTGCGCCCAGCCCTGACGGATCAACTCGGCAGCGTCAGCGTCGGCGACATCGATCCGTTCGCCGACGGGCTTGCCGAGGAATTCTTTGCACAGTTGCACGAACATGGATGGTTCTCACAAAAGGTGGATGATGAGGTTTAATGACCGTGGCGGAACACTCGCGGAGCGTTGTTCGCGCTGTGTTTTTCGCTTCAATCTCCTGCCGCGAGTCGCGACATGATTGATAGTGTATTTTTGTATATTATCTGCGGTTTTCTCAGATTTCGATGTCGGTTGTGGATTTTTTTTTCGCCGCTTGCGGATTCGCGTTCGCACGGCGCCGTGCGAGCGCGAAGCCGGAAGCGGCGAGAACGTGATCTATACTTGCAATAGACTTGTTTCTCAAGGATCAGAAACGCCATGGCTACGGACGTTCTCGCGCCCATTCCCCTCAACGCCGCCCCGTCGTTGTAAATCATCGACAACTTCGACGATGCCGAGGCGCGGCGCCCGGAATGGCATGATCTCCTCGAACGGTCTGTGCGCAACGAACTGACGCAAGCGCCGGACTGGCTTCTCCCGTGGTGGCGTGTGTTCGGCGACCTGGACGGCCGCCGGCTGCGTATTGGGTTGTTTCGTGACGGCGATCGACTCATCGGACTTGCGCCGCTCCTCTGGCGGCGTCACTGGTATCGCGGGTTCCTTCCGTTCCGTAGGCTCGAACTGCTTGCGTCCGGCGAAGTGGAAGGCGACGCCATCGTATCCAATCACATCGGCATCATTGCCGAACGCGGCGCGGAGGCGACCGTCGCGCGCCGATTCGTCGATGCACTCGCAGACGGCGCCTTCGGCAGCTGGGATGAAATCGTGCTGTCGATGATGTCGGGCGACACCGCGATGCCGGAATTGCTCATCGCAGCGTTTCGCGCCGCTGGGTATTCGGCCGAGTCGATGGAAACCGCCGGCGCACCGTTCATCACGCTGCCAGCAACCTGGGACGAGTACCTTGCCAAGTTGCCTGGGAAGGAACGCAAGAATCTCAAGAGGCAACTTCGCCTGTTCGACGAGTGGAGCGGCGGCACGACCGAGTTGGAGAGCGTCAGCACCGTCGGCGACCTGGAGCGAGGCAAGAAGATTCTCGTCGATCTTCATCAGGCACGGTGGGCCAGCGAGGCGCAGTCGGGTGTCTTTCGCAGCCCGTTGTTCAGTGCGTTCCACGACGCCACGATGTACGACTTGGCTGAGCGCGGTGTACTGGAAATTCTCGTCCTGCGCGCTCGCGGCGAACCGGTGGCGGCGCTGCAAACCTACGTCTGGGCCGACAAGGTGACGGCCTACCAAACCGGCCGACGCCCCGACCTACCGCAGAACCTCAGTCCCGGCAGCGTGATTTTCGCCTGGGCCATTCGCCGAGCCATCGAGCAAGGCCGACGCGAGTTCGACATGCTCGCCGACGCGGTTCACTATAAACTGCAACTGACGCAGCAGATTCGGCCCTTGGTGCAGGTGCGAGTCGCACGGAGTTGTGTGGTCGAGTGGCTTCGTCGCGCCGGCGTAGGCATTGCGCGCTGGATGCGACGTGGCGAAGAACCAAAAGAAGCCCAGGGCTGAGGTACTCCGAAGCCCTGGGGTCCACGGTTGTCGGGCCATCCGAGGATTCACTACACTCGCCCTCGCGCCGTCTGCAACGCTCGCTCCATCGCCGCCTCCATCCAATGCTCCAGTCGCGGCGAGTCTAAGAGGCGCTTCGCCATCGACACCATGGATTCCATCGACGTAAACGCGATGCTCGGCGGCGCCGGCAGCCCCAACAACTCCACCCACTCCGCCGGCGCCGACTTCGACACTGTCTCCACGACGGCGTTCGGCTGCATCGGCAGATAACAGCACGCGTACTCTGCCAGCAGCCATTCTTCGATGATGTAGCGCACGTTCGCCAGTGCAGGATTCTGCTTGATCTCGTCCTCGCTCGGCATACGCAATTTGAGCGGGATGAAGCCGATGCTCTTGCCGCGTAACAGGCCCGCCTTGACAAGCTCGAACGCGATGTCCGGAGGCCAATCGGCGAGCGTCCAGCCGGCGGGGCGAGGCGGATAGTGCGTCTTGGCCTTGACGCCTCGCAACGCGCCGTCACGCGCCTTGCGGCGCCAGAGCGATCGGCTCACCGGCGGCTGATCGTACGCGTGATTGAGCGTGACGATCGGATTGTGCTGATAGTGGGAATCATCCATGCCGCTCGCCAGCACGACGTCGCCGAGCCGATCGGGCGATTCCTCGGTGATCCACGACACGTCGGCCCGTTCGCCCGGCTGTAGCTCCGACACGCCGCGCGTGAACGCGCAACGCCGTAAGCCGTACGCGTCATCGTGAGGCAACGATCGGAGCCGTTCCTCGAGCGCTTTGGCTTGCGCGTCCTTCATCGGCAACCCGAACGGACCTTCGGTGTCAAAATGGGATCTCATGAATGGGGTCATTGAGTATCTCCAGAACTCGCCGCTTGCGGCTTCGCGCTCACGTTGCGCAACGTGAGCGCGAAGCCGCAAGCGGCAAGACGTTAGTTCGGTTTGTCTCCCCACGCTACCGGCGCGAGGCCGCGCGAGGCGCGGATTTCGTTGATCGTGCGGACGCCGTAGCGCAGATCGGATTGCTCCTGATCGAGCAAAAACTGCTGGTTGGCCGGCGTTGGGTCCGGGGAATGGAAGAACAATCGGCCACTCGGATCGAACAACGGGATCATCTGCTCGTTCAACTTCTCATCGCGGCGGCGCAAGCGCGGCAAGATCGCCAGCGTCTTGTGCAGATGATCCGACGCCTGCATGTTCGCCAGGTTCGTCTCGCCCGACAGGAATGGCAACGGCACGTGAAACGCGTTGGCGATGTCGGCCTTCGTCGCTTTCATGTCAGCCAGGGCGGCCAGGTCCCCCATCGAATGCGAAAGAAGCGTGACGCCCAGGGAGGAGTCCGCCACGAGCGCCTTGCCTTGTCCGCCTTGAGCAAACTTCTGCTCCCAGAGTTTTTCCAGACGATCGCGGTCTTCCGGCAATATCGGCTCGCTTGGCGTGAGCACCACGCTCGGCACGCCGGTGTTCTCGTAGACATTTCGCTTCATCGCGGAGTATTCGGAAACGAGCGCGACCTGCTCGAAGCACGCCCGCAGCGGGCTCAGGCCGGCGACATACGGATCGCGCGGATCGGGAAAACGGAAATGGATCACTCGGCTCACCGGCAACTGCTGAATCGTCTGCCCGCGATACTCGTAGTAATCCACCACGCGCGGGCTATCCGGCGCTCGCTTCGGCGTCACGAGATGAGCGGGCAGAATCCAGATTGTGCTGGGAACGTTGAGCGCCGGATCGAGGTCAAGCAGCCAAAACGCCGAGCCGATGACCTCGAGATAGAGCTGCGTGAGCTCCCAGAGATCGAAGCTGTTTTGCTGCGGATTGACCTGGCGGAAGAGCGTCAAGATGGGATGATCGAAGACTTCCTCGATGACTTGCGAACTGGCTGCGGGCCGCGCAAGCCGTAGCTGACGCATAAGGTCCGACGGCAACGAGCGCGTGGCGCAGCGCGGCGGGGCCTGGCCGGCGCCGGTCGTCACGAACAACCGCGGCGGCAGCGAAGCACACACCGACGCATTGATCGACGCGCACGCCCAGGCCGTGCTCTTCAACTCGGCGAGCAATTCGACGCCGGTTGGCTGTCGGCGCCGGCGATTGACGTCGAGGAAAACCGGAGACGACGGTCCGGTCAGCGTTCCCGGAGCCGTCTTGCGCATGAGCCAGCGCGCAAAGCGATACAGAAGGTCTCTCATGGTGAGTACCTGGAGTAAGAGGGAATGAGGTGAATCCAGCGAGCCGAGTCCCCGGAAGGGGCCGGTTGCCGAGATCAACGCGCGCATCGTAACACGCGAGATGCGCGAATTGCAAAGTCGGTTGCAAAAAAAATGCAGAACGCAAATTGCAGAATGAAAGAAAGTCTACAATCTGCATTCTGCAACTACAGAGGCGTCCACTGCGATTCGTTATCGATCGGTGTGGACGCATGCGCGTCAACCGGCCCCTTCCGGGGCTCAGCTCTCGAATGAAGGCGCGAGACCAGGTAGCGCAAAGCGGCCAGAGCGTGGTTGTGAGCGTCGATCGGATTCTCGCCCAGCTGGTCGCGCTCGGCCGGCGTCGGATAGCGATACAGCCTCGATTCGGCGATGAGGTTCACGCACCGTGGCGCGACCTTGAGCCGGCCGGTGCGAATGCGGGCGGTAATCAAGGCGATGCCGCGGCGGATGTTGTTGTCGCCGTGACGCACCTTCAGTCCGCTCCGGCGCAGTTCCTCGATCTCGGTGCGACCGGCCGGATCGGCGTGCCACATCACATCGCGCGGCAACGCGGCGGCATGATCCGAGAGTGGCGTTTCTCGGGCGTACCGCTCGTGCGTGATCCACAGCACATCGTCATGATCGAGCACGCCCCAGATGGCGGCGAACGGATTGCGCCAGCCGAAGTCGATGCCGCCTACTTTCGCCGCTTGCGGCTTTGCGCTCGCTCCGACCGAACCGAGATCACCACGACCTGGCTCGAGCGAGAAGCCGCAAGCGGCGATCGCCGTCTCGAATTCCGAGAACACCAGCCCCTCCATCGCCGTGAACAGCCCGTTGTATTCCTGGTCGACCCACGCCTGGCCGAGGGCGCGCGTCTCCTCGGCGATGAAATCCGGTGCGATGCGCGGGCATTGCGTCCACGGCACTTGAATCCGCTTCCACGGCCCCGTGCCGATCCATTCCTCGTAAAACCAACCGCGCTGGCCGAACGGCGTCGACAGAGCTGCCAGCCGACCGCGGCTGACCGCCAGCATCGGCCGAACCGAACGGTAAAGATCGTCGGGAATGCGTGACGCTTCGTCCAAGATCAACAGATCGACTCCCGAAAAGGAGCGGATCGTTTCCTCGCGGCCGGGCAAGGCCACGAGCCGCGACCGATTCGCAAGTTCCATTTCGCTCTGGTTGGACTTCGTCGCTTCGATCGGCTGGCCGAGCGCCTGATACGCGTGGATCACCTTGCGAAACAACTCGTGGCTCTGTCGTTCCGATGGTGCGACGATGAGGACGAGCGAACCATGCTCCACCAGGAGCTGGGCCATTGCCAGGGCGGCGACCGTCGTCGATTTGCCGGTCTGCCGAGCGCAGTTGAGGAGCAAGTAGAGTTCCTGCGGGCGCAGCAGATCCCGCTGCCACGGATCGGGCGGCAAGCCCTGGGCGAAGAGAATCAGCGAGGGATCAAGCAACAGAGCCAGCGCACGGCGATGGTTCACGCCAGCCAACGTACCGCGCCGAACCGCGAAATGCGATGTCGGTTGTGCAGGCGATTCGATTCCATGAGGCCAGAAACGCTCGCCTGCCCTCGCCGATCGCAGTAGAAGTTCAGCATACGCCATGCTGACTGCATCAAACGGCGCGGCCAAATGCGTGAACGCGAAAGGAGAAGCGCCGGCACGTTTCACCAGCTGACGATCACGCCGAGTGGCAACACGCTGTCGTACTTGACCGACAAGCAGGGAAGCGTCTACGATGCCACTCTGAACGCCGAGCCAACGCTGGAGTTCCGCATTCGCTACACGACGTTCGGGGACATTTCCCACAGTTGGAACAGCACCGCCAACGGCGACCGCTACGGCTTCCAGGGCCGCGAAAGAGAGGAGATCCTCGGCCTCAACTACTACCGCGCGCGCTACGTCAGCTACAGCACCGGCCGCTTCTGGAGCCAAGACCCGATCGGCTTCAAAGCAGGCGATCCGAACCTGTATCGGTTCGTGGGCAATAGCCCGGCGAACCGGACCGATCCAAGCGGGCTCATGTCATGGGATAGTGCTTGGAACTATGGGACGGCCGCCTTCCGCGTGGCGGCGACCGGTGGGGTTCGCGCCTTCTTCGACGCCGACGGCCTGGCACGCGATCTGGATACACTGAGCTTCGGCTACTCGACGCAGTTCCTCAATAATCGCACGGTGGGAGCGGTGTACAATGCCGTCGACCAGACCGTGGCGGGCTTCTCGGACGCGCTGACGATGGGCGGCTCCACGCGGCTGCGCTCTTTGATGTGGGGCGAGGATGCGACGCGGAATCATCAGGGGACGTTCTTCGACGTGGGCCGAGGCGTCGGCATGGTGTACAATGTGGCGCTGTCGTTCGTGAACCCGTGCGCGTTGACCGGCTACGTGCAGATGGCCTACCGCGGCATCCAGGCCGCCCAGGCCGTCGCCGGCGCCATCAACGCCGCCGACAACTTCGCCCAGGGCAACTACTTCAGCGCCGGCATGGATGCCCTCGGCGTCCTCGGCAACGTCCTGTCCCTGAGCCGAGCGTGCTTCACGGGCGACATGCTGCTCGACGTGGAAGGGGGCAAGAAACGGGCGGATACAATACAGGTCGGCGACAAGCTGTGGGCCAGAAACGAGTTCGATCCGCATGGCGCGATCGAGCTAAAGGAGGTGGAAGAGGTTTTTGTCCGCGTCGCGCCAATCGTGAACGTGCATGTAGCCGGCCAGATCATCAAGACGACCAAGGAGCATCCTTGATCAGCTTCTGCGGCAAATGATGCTCGAAAAGGACGAAGACTTGACCGAACGCCTCAGCGACGCCGATCCATTGATCCGCTGGGTGGTGGTTCAGGCGGTTGGGCGAAAACGCGTTCCTGCCGAGGCGCAACTCATCGGTCTGCTCAGCGACAGCCACGGTCGGGTGCGTGAGGCGGCGCGGCTTGCGCTGGTCCAAGTCGCGGGCGGCACGGACTTCGGCCCGAGCCCCAACGCCACGCCGGTTCAGCGCAGCCAGGCAATCCAGGCCTGGCGCGCCTGGCTTGCCTTACAAAACACCGCCGCCACCGATCCAGGCTCGCCCGGCAACAACTGAACGGAGTTCATCCTGCGCGGCCTGCCGGGCTTGTCCCGGCAGATCCGCGAAGAATAGTGTGCACCGGCCCCGCCGCTCACAATGCCGTTGCGCCAAGAGAATTCGCCCCTCACCGCTTGTATCATGTCTATGAACATCCCGCCGCGTGCTTGAGCGATTGCCGCCGTGGTCAAATTCCCTCTAGCTGCCGAGAACGCGTACTTCATTCTGGCCCCGCGCTGGTCTGATCTCGATGTCCTTTGGCAGATCGGGCTACACGTTCTGTTGTTCTTCGTTCCGCTCTTGGCGATTCTTATTCTTTGTCGATACGAGTTGCGTTTGGTTTCGCGCGGCGCCGCCTGTGGGCTCCTTGCGCTCCGGGTACTAATCGTTGTCGTCCTCTGGGCGGCTGTTGCCTTACAGCCACATGTCGCTCATGTCAATGTCACCGAAACCAAGGCACGCATTCGCATCGCCGTCGATGTGTCGGCGAGCATGAACGTCGCCGACACGCAGCGCACCGCCGAGGAACGCCAGGCATTGGCGCGCACGTTTGCGTCGGCCGATGTCGACAAGCTGACGCGCCGCCAGATCGTCGAACGGATTCTGGCGCCGACGGGGCTCGATCTGATCCGCCGGCTGGAAGCACGGCATCATGTCGAGATCGTCGCTTTTGATCGCACGGCACGCGAGGCGACGGCGGAACGCTTGCTTGACGGCAAGGCGCTGGGCGAGCGCGAAGCCGCAAGCGAGGGGACCGATCTTCTGCCGCCGCTGGAAGGCATCGCAACGACGGCGGACGTGCCACACCTTGGCGTGCTCTTGTTCAGCGACGGAAAGCACAACGCAGGGGAGCCGCCCTACGTTCGCACGCGGGGCTTGCGCGAGATGGGCGTGCCGATCTATCCCGTCGTTATCGGCTCGCGCGAACCGCCTCGCGATCTGATGATCGTCAGTGTTCCCGATCCAATCAAAACCTTCAAGGGTTCTGCCGTGACGCTCAAGGTCGAGTGCAAAGTCGCGAACATGCCGGCACAACCGATGACCGTTGAGGTGCAGGTTGGCGACAAGAAAGTGTTGCCCGAACATCGCGTCGTCATTCAGCATGCCGGCCCCGATCGGACGTATCCCATTGCAATTCCGCTAAAGCTGGACGACGTCGGTGCTCATCGCTTGACGTTTCGCGCGATCAGCAAAGACGGCAAGGAAATCACGCTGGCCAATAACCAGGCGCTCAGCGCCATTCGCATTATCGACGACCGCGCCAAGGTTCTGCTCGTCGATAGCGACGCACGCTGGGAGTACCACTATCTAGCCACCGCCTTGGCTCGCGACAAGAACGTCACGCTCGATCGCGTGCTCTTTTCGCAGCCGCGCATCGGCGCGCTCAAGGACGATCAACTCGAGAAAGCGGGCCTCGCCAAGTCGAAGTTGCCCGAGGTGACCAAGGAGCGTCCCGATTACGATCCGCTGTCGGCCTACGATTGCATCTTTCTGGGCGATGTGTCGCCCGAGCAGTTGCCGCTTGCTGATCGAAAGCGAATCGAGCGATTCGTCGCTCATCGAGGCGGCACGCTGGTCCTGTCGGCCGGCAAGCGATTTCTACCTATGGAGTTCATCAAGGCCGACACGAAATCCGACGATCCGCTGGTCAAGCTGCTGCCGCTGCGCGCACCGCGCGTGTTGGCCGACGAGAAGGGCTTCACGCTCGAGCCGACCGCCGCGGGAAAGACGCAGCCCTTCATGACGCTCGATCCGGACACGCCGGAAACGCCTTGGCCGGAGCTACCTAAACATTTTTGGGCAATCGCGGGTGTGCCAAAGCCGGCGGCGGTGTCGTTGGCGCAGCCTCGATTCGAGAAATCGGACAACGCGCCCAAGCTCGACAAGGATACGGGAATTGTCTTTCAGCAAAAATACGGATTCGGCAGAGTGCTCTTCGTCGGCATCGACAGCACCTGGCGCTGGCGTTTTCGCGTCGGCGATGCCTATCACCATCGCTTCTGGGGCCAAATCGTGCGCGGGTCAGCCGTCGAAGATCTGCTGCCCGCCGGCAATCGCTGGGTCCGCTTCGGACCGATCGAACCGGTCTACAAGGAAGGAAGCGACGTCCAGTTGGCCGCACGCATCAACGACCAGCTGCCCCCGCTCAAGGATCCAGCTAGCGCACGCATGCGCTTGCATCGTCGACGCGAGGACGGCTCCGAACTCGCTCTGCCGCCTGTGCAACTCGCCTTGCACAAGCAGAATCCGAATATGCTCATCGCCGTGGCGGTCGGCCCCGCTCAGGGCAGCTATCGCGTCGAGATCGACATTCCCGAGTATCGCGACAAAATCGCCGAGAAGACCGGTGAGCCGGAACGCATGGGCAAGCACGGCGATCGATTCGACGTCTTACCTCGCGAGAATCGGGAATTGCTTGACCTTTCAAGTGATTGGAACTTGATGCGAAAACTCGCCGATGAATCAGACGGAACGCTCTACACTCCCGATACGATCGAAGAGATCGTCGATCGCCTGGAACGGCGCGTCGAACGCAAAGTTGAATCGACCAAGAGCGTCCCCTGGGAAGGCGAGCACGTGTGGTGGCTGCTTGGAACGCTGCTGGGATTGCTGACGCTCGAATGGTTGTGGCGACGATGGCTTGATTTGCCCTAACCGCGAAACCGCCGAGCGAGCTTCACCGACACGTGTCTGTGGCATCTATGAAGCTTGCTCGGCGGTTTCGCGCTCGTTGCTACGCGCCGACCCGGCCGCGAAATTCCCCGTCCTCGGTGCGGACCTTGATGCGGTCCCCCTTCCTGATATGCCCCGGCACCCGAACCTGAGCGCCGGTCTCAATCGTCGCCAGCTTCGTCACGGACGTCGCCGTGTCGCCGCGCGCTCCTTCCGGCGCATCGGTCACCTCGACTTCGACGACCTGCGGCAATTCGACCTGCACGACCTTTTCCTCGATCTTGAGCAAGCTGAGCCGCATGTTCGGAACCATGAACCCGTGCTGGGCTTCCGGCACCAACGTCTTACTCACGAAAACCTGTTCGTAGGTCCTCGGATCGACGCAGACGAACATGTCGTCTTCGGGATAGGAGTATTCGTATTCCTGGCGATTGAGCAGGATCTTTTCGACGTTGTCGTCGGGCGAGAACCGCTGCTCGACGACATTGCCTCGTTCGAGGTGTTTGAGCTTGATTTGCCAATAGGTGCGCAGATTGCCGCGCGTTTGTTCGTGCCGGTCGAAAATGACCCAGATTTCGCCGTTGTACATGATCGCTTCGCCGACTTTGACGTCGCGCATCTTCATGTTTGGCATGGGTAGGGACTCCTTAACAGCGCCGCTCGCGGCTTCGCGCTCGCTTGAAGGCGGCTATTCCAATTCGATTATTCGTTACCGTTCATGGTATCGGTAAGGAAGCCATTTCGCCAGACTGGTTCGCGTCAGCGGCGGCGCAGTTCGACGACAATTCCGTCGTGGTCCGAGATCGCGTCACGAACTCCAGGCACGGCCTGCGTGGTGATAATCCAGGAAGCCTCCTTGATTTCCCAGCGTTTGTGAAATGCCGGTGACAGAAAAACATGGTCGATCCATGGCTCCGCACTGGCATTGTTCGGCAGCGCCTCGACAAAGCCGCCCGCGACGAACGCCTTCATCGCGCGCGCGTTCGGCAGCGAGTTGAAATCGCCGGCGATGATGTCGGGGGATCGGTCGCGCAGGATTTCAATCAAGTACCCCGCCTGATCATCCGCGGCGTCGGAATTGCTCAGGTGAACGCCCACGACGGTCACATGCCCGAGGTCCGGGACATTCACTTTGGCAATCAACGCGATACGATGCTCCCACCACGGCCGGCGCGGCCTCAAAAGAATGCGTTCCGCCTCGATGATTGGAAACCGGCTCAGGATAGCGATCCCCTCCTCAAAGCCGATGTGATAGTGGGAGCCGTTCGCTCGCGCATAGGCATGATTGACGCCAAGCTCAGCGCCGAGCCGTTCAGGCATGTTGCCATGCTTGCTTGTTATCCAGGCCTCCTGAAGAACCACGATGTCAGCGTCGTGGCGTTTCAATTCCTTGACCGTGTCGCTGAATCGGTCGCGCTGCTTTTCGAAGTCGGGATACCCATGCAGAACGTTGAGGTTGAGAAGTCGAATTTTCCGAGGGGGAATTCCACCGCGATAGCCGATGTAATGCGTCCTGCCGGCCACCGGCATCCGGCCTTCTTCATTCGACAGAACTTGCAAGACGAATACACCGCCAGCGGCCCACGTCCCCAAACCCATAATGAGGTTGATAACGGCAATCATGCGGTAGGAGCTGCCAATTTCGTACAGCCCCTTCCCCATCAGGAATGCGCCGCCAAACAACGATAGTCCGAGAAACGAAATGCAAACGTAAACGCCCGCATATCCGACGATCCAGAGCAACCCCACGCACAGAATGGTGATTGCCCACGCCGCCAGCGTCACGCCGCTAAGCTGCCTGGGTTCATCCGTTGGCGTCATTGCGAGATCCTGTCTACCGCACGAAATCGTGCCACTCGAAGCCATCCGGCAACTGCTCGATACCCGAGAACTCGAAATGCAAAATACGCCGATGCTGCGTCGTGCCCGGTTCCGACGCGTTGCTTGCATGGCTCAAGAGCGGCCGCATCAGTAATACGTCGCCGCGCCGCCCCAGGATCGTGACCGGCGTCGCTGATTCGTCGCCGCGGTGCGATCTCGGCAGGACTTTCAGCGGGCCATTCATTTCGGTCACGTCATCAAGATGAACGCGCAGCGTCAGCATGTTCTCGAGCAGCCATTCCGGCGCCTCGACGTGTGGCACCCCGGCTCGGAACCTCGGCTTGCTGAAATGTTCGCTTTGTAGGCGATGGTCGCGGACGGCAATCGCCCGGTCTTTGTGCCACGGTAGTGCCCACGAATTTTCCGGCGGCTTGTCGAAAAACAGCACACGCACCAGGCCGAACGAGGGGCCCAAGATCTCGCAAAGCAACGCTTGCAGATGTGGTCGCTTCCAGATGCTCGCGACTCCAGGCCACAGCTGCAACAGGTTCCTCGCGCCATAAATTCCGCCGTCCGAAGCGCGCATTGTCGAACCATCGCGGTTTTGCGCCAATGCCGACGTCAATGCGTCGGCGATGCACTCCACTTCCACCACGGAGAAAATGGCTGCGAGTTCGACGTAACCGTCAGTATCCAAGCGTGTTATTGCATTTTGTGACATTACGAAAATTGTCGCGGATTCGCCCGGATTTCGCAATGCGTTCTTCGCACCGCAAATATTTTCCGCGTCCCCATTGCCGATCGAAATTCCCCGCATACCATGATCAGTCCCCGCTTCTCTGAAGCGGTTTTGTTCTTTGACAATTAGGCAGCGGAAAGAGTTGCATCTTCAACGCCCACGGCCGAGAGGCTGTGGGGTGTGTGAAGAAGAAATCTCTGTATGCGTCGTGAGAAACGAAGATCAATTCGTTACTTACTCCTGTTCGCTATGCACGAACAGGACGGTAGCGGAGCGCGATCGAATTCTTGTCAGAGCCTGAAGCGTAAGCGAAGGGATAATGTCAAGGGGTCGATCAATGCGGCCAAGCTACTAAGGGCGTGTGGGGGATGCCTAGGCGCCAGCAGGCGAAGAAGGGCGTGGAAGACTGCGATAAGCCCGGGGGATTGGTCAAACGCGAGTTGATCCCGGGATCCCTGAATCATTTGCATGTGAATCCATAGCATGCAAAGGCAAACGGAGGGAACTGAAACATCTCAGTACCTCTAGGAAAAGAAAGCAACAGCGACTCCGTCAGTAGCGGCGAGCGAACGCGGAATAGCCCAAACCAGGAGGGCTTGCCTTCCTGGGGTTGTAGGGCCGGCATTTAGAAAGCTTGTACCTTAGCAGAACAGGTCTGGAAAGCCTGACCAAAGAGGGTGATAGTCCCGTAAGCGACAAGGGAAAGCGGACGAGTCGGTACCTGAGTAGGACTCGACACGTGAAAGCGAGTCTGAATCCGGGAGGTCCATCTCCCAAGGCTAAGTACTCGCTGGCGACCGATAGCGCACCAGTAGCGCGAGCGAAAGGTGGGAAGAACCCCGACAAGGGGAGGATAGTGAACCTGAAACCACATGCCTACAAGCGGTCAGAGCTCAGTGTAGTGGCGAGTGACGAGTGGAGAGTGGCGAGAGAAGAAGTCCAATCTTATTCTCTCCACTCTGCACTCGCACTCGCCACTGCCGGGGTGATGGCGTGCCTTTTGCATAATGATCCGGCGACTTACCGTCACCAGCAAGGTTAAGCCACTTTGTGGCGCAGCCGAAGCGAAAGCGAGTCTGAAATGGGCGATTAAGTTGGGGGCGGTAGACGCGAAACCACGTGAACTACGCATGGCCAGGTTGAAGGAGGGGTAACACCCTCTGGAGGACCGAACTCACTAGTGTTGAAAAACTAGGGGATGAGCTGTGTGGAGGATTGAAAGTATCATCAAACGTGGAGATAGCTCGTTCTCTCCGAAATAACTTTAGGGTTACCGTCACGAAGTGTCTGTTGGGGGTAGAGCGACTGAATTCGATAGGGGGCCTACCCGGCTACCCTTCGAAACCAAACTCCGAATACCAGCAGTCAGCAGTGGCAGATAGACGGTGGGGGATAAGCTTCATCGTCGAGAGGGGAACAACCCAGATCGCCTGCTAAGGTCCCCAAATCACGCTCAGTGCGAAAGGAAGTTGGAGTCCTGAGACAGCCAGGATGTTGGCTTAGAAGCAGCCACCATTTCAAAAGTGCGTAATAGCTTACTGGTCGAGGATTCCTGCGCCGATAATGAACGGGACTTAAGCGTGATACCGAAGCAGCGGGTTTGGCGCAAGCCAAGCGGTAGGAGAGCGTTGCATACGCCTGCGAAGGGGTACGGACAACGAACCCTGGAGGTACTGCAAGTGATCATGCCGGAACGAGTAACGATAAAACGGGTGAGAATCCCGTTCGCCGAAAGCCTAAGGTTTCCTGGGGAAGGTAAATCCGCCCAGGGTTAGTCGGACCCTAACGCGAGGCCGAAAGGCGTAGCGGATGGAAGGCAGGTTAATATTCCTGCACCATGTGCGAAGGTTCGAAGTGCGTCGTGACGCTTTCTGGAAAGCGATCGGGGTGCTAGACATCCCCGTGCCGCAAGGCCGAGGACAATTACGATTCCGAAGTCGTTGGAAGGAGAGTCAAGAAAAGCCGATGCTCTACAACGTACATGCCCGTACTAAAACTGACACAGGTAGGCGAGATGAGTATTCTAAGGCGCTCGAGAGACCGCTTGTGAAGGAACTCTGCAACATGGCTCCGTAACTTCGGGATAAGGAGCGCCCTTGAGGGTGTTAAAGCCTTCGGGGGCCGCAGTGAAAAGGTTCTAGCGACTGTTTACTAAAAACACAGGTCTGTGCCAACGCGTAAGCGGAAGTATACAGACTGACGCCTGCCCGGTGCCGGTAAGTTAAGGAAGAGGGTTAGCCGTAAGGTGAAGCTCGCAACCGAAGCTCCGGTAAACGGCGGCCGTAACTATGACGGTCCTAAGGTAGCGAAGTTCCTTGTCGGGTAAGTTCCGACCTGCATGAATGGCGTAACGACTGGAACACTGTCTCCACAAGCGACTCGGTGAAACTGTAGTTGTCGTGAAGATGCGACATACCCGCGATTAGACGGAAAGACCCCGTGAACCTTTACTGTAGCTTAGTATTGGGTTTAGACCCAACATGCGTAGTGTAGCTGGGAGACTATGACCCCTCTCTTCTGGGTGAGGGCGAGTCGACGCTGAAACACCAGCCTTGTTGTGTTTGAATTCTAACCCCGATCCTGTGAATCCAGGCGGTGGACAGTGCTAAGTGGGCAGTTTGACTGGGGCGGTCTCCTCCCAAAGAGTAACGGAGGAGTTCAAAGGTACCCTCAGCCCGGTTGGCAATCGGGCATCGAGCGTAAGGGTAGAAGGGTGCTTAACTGCGAGACCGATGGGTCGAGCAGATGCGAAAGCAGGACCTAGTGATCCGGCGGTGCTGGATGGAAAGGCCGTCGCTCAACAGATAAAAGGTACTCCGGGGATAACAGGCTTATCTCCTCTGAGCGTTCACAGCGGCGAGGAGGTTTGGCACCTTAACATTGGGGTGCTGCGGAGGAAACTCCGTACCAACAAATCGGCTTATAACGGTGAACCCGTAAGTAGTGGCTAGTGGTCAGTGGCTAGTGGCTAGTTCAATGCCATTAGGGACTCTAGTTCTCTGCACGGCAACGCCGTGGGAAGTCCATCGTAGGCATCATGCTCCGCGTGATGGTTTGTGATGTGACCCCGTAACGACTGAACCGAAAGGTGAGGCTTCGATTCTTCTCGTAGGCACAAGTTGCTAGCTTGTGCCGTGACAAGCAAGCTGCTTGTCACTACGTCAAGTTCGTTGCAATACGCCGACTCCTGTTACACAAAGTTAGATCATGCATTGGCTGAAAGCGGATAGCTGACGGCTGATAGCTAAAATCAACAACAGGATGAAGACATAGTCTGCGCCACGAGAAACCGTGGAAGATCGTACGATGTCGGCTCATCGCATCCTGGGGGTGGAGAAGCTCCCAAGGGTTTGGCTGTTCGCCAATGAAAGCGGTACGTGAGCTGGGTTTAGACCGTCGTGAGACAGGTCGGTCCCTATCTGTCGTGGGCGCAGGAAACGTGAGCGGTTTTCTTCCTAGTACGAGAGGATTGGAAGGGACGTACCTCTGGTGTGCGAGTTGTCGCGCTAGCGGCATTGCTCGGTAGCCACGTACGGCCAGGATAAACGCTGAAGGCATATAAGCGTGAAACCCTCCGCAAGATGACGTTTCCAGCACTTTGTGCGTAGGCTCCCGGAAGACTACCGGGTCGATAGGCCGGATGTGTAAGGTCAGCAATGGCCTCAGCTAACCGGTACTAACAGCCAATCGCTTGACCGCATTGATCAACTCCTTG
>Ga0194132_10007030_pt1 | contig 17051 bp, 9 predicted proteins | sample TA2KigOf80mmetaG_FD_148612 | JGI IMG/M metagenome (GOLD analysis project Ga0194132, IMG submission 148612) | Freshwater microbial communities from Lake Tanganyika, Tanzania - TA2015054 Kigoma Offshore 80m | ecosystem: Environmental > Aquatic > Freshwater > Lake | place: Tanzania: Lake Tanganyika...
GCGTCGACGTCTCGAATCTGAGAACCAGCGCCGGACTCGACACGAGCCAAACGCTGATTGTCAACGTTAAGGGCCAGGATCGCCGTTTCATTCACACGTTTGGCGCTAACCGTGACTTTCGCGCGTCTGATATTCCCATGCACCTCTTGGGCGAGGCGAAAGTCCTCTACCTTGGCGGTTATCTGGTGATGCCCGCGGTCGCGCAGGACGAACTCGTCCCCGTGTTTACCGAGGCGCGTAAGCGCGGCGTCAGGACGGTGCTCGACATCGTCGTGCCCACCAAGGGAGAGTATCTATCGAAGTTCGATCGCTTGCTGCAGCATGTCGATGTATTCTTGCCCAACACCGATGAAGCGGAGATCATCACAGGCGAGAAGGATCCGCTCAAGCAAGCCGAGGTATTTCAACGGCTCGGCGCCGGCACGACGATCATCACGATGGGAAGCCAGGGCGCGCTGCTCGTGCAGAAGTACTTGAGGCTTCGCGCGGGCGTTTACCCAGTCCCGTTCGTCGATCCGTCCGGCGGCGGCGACGCGTTCGATGCCGGCTACATCGTCGGTTTGCTGCAAAATAAAGGCCCGGAGGACTGCCTGCGCTACGCCAGCGCCCTTGGGGCGTCGTGCGTCCGTGCCATCGGCACGACCCCGGGAGTGTTCACCCGCGATGAGTGCGAGGCCTTCATGCGCGGACATGAGTTGAAGATCGAACGGGTGTAACGACTTCGTTTAGCGCTCAGAGAAAACCACGCGAATGCGTGGCGCACTGCGATCGCTAAACGAAGATCGGTCACGCCTGGCTTGGATCGAGCGTCGCCTTGACCTGGCCGAAATCGATCTCGCAGCGTGATGTCAGCTCGATGCTCAGGCCCGGGTCGATCTTGCGTTCCTTGCCTTCGGCATCCGTGACCGTCCATGTCTGCTTTGAGCGGTTGCGCAAAAGGAAGATGTTCGGATTGTTCGGCCGGCGGCTGACGATGGCGACGACGCCGTCGCTTCCTTGCGCCTCGAGGCCCGGGATATCCTCGGCGGTCATCGGCACGCCGATCATGAGCGGGACATCGCGCGTGACGAGAAGGGTCAGCTTGGCGCCGGTCGGCGTTGCCTCGTCAGCGCTGCAGACTTTGATCTTCACTTTGCCGAGCGTTTGCACTTCGCCCGGTTTGACCTCTTCCGTTCGTCCCGTGGTGAAGTCGTCGACGAAGACACGATCGCGCTCGACGCGGTAGCCGAGCGCTTTGGGCGCGGCATTGGGAATATAGACGCCGACTTGTTTTTCATCGCCGCCCAGAGCGACGGCGTCGGCACCGAGCGTGACGGTGCGGACCTCGCGCTCGGTGAAGGAGACCTCAAGCCAAAAACGCCGCGATGCGAGTTCCGCGATGGCGACGAGGATGCCGATGCACAAACCGAGAAGGGTGGCGCCGACGAGACGCGCCAGGAAGCCGGCGCCGTCGCCGATGGATTGCTTGAGGTAGCTGGCGGCGAGCCATTCAACAAGCATGAAGGCGAGTCCGCCGATGAACCCGCCGATGGCGCCGCCGATTGCCGCGCGCTGGCTGTTCATGTTGGGAACGAACAGGCCCATCGCGTAGCCGATCAAAGCTCCCAAGAGGACCCAGCCGATTACTCGGCTGATGGCGTCCCACCAGCCGGTCCCCGTGGTGACGGTGAAGAAGAACCACTGTGATATTACGCCGGCGAAGAGTCCCGCGCAGAGGCCGGCGGCGAGCGCCTTGCCGGCTTCCATCGGGTCAATCCAGGCCTGGCTGAGATAGCGCTTCTGGGCGGCCGCGAGCGTCAGCGAAACGCCGGCGGCCAGCGCCGCGGTCCACAAGGCGACCACGAGCATCAGCTTGGTGCGATCCTCGTCGGCGTATTTGTGCGTCGATTGCAAGCCCTGGATGGTCGCCGCCTCGGCCCCCTTGGGCGGTGCAACGTCCTGGGCCAGGGGCGGGGTCGGCTCGTCGGCGCCGACGGTCGGCACCTCGCCGGCCTTCGGCGCCTGCGGTACGATCGGCGTTGGCGACGTCGGACTCGCCTCGGCCTTCGGCTGTTGGGCCTGCTCCGGCGGCGGCGACTTCGGCAGTTCCGCCGACGTCGGTTGCACCGGCGGGGCAGACTTCGGTTCTGGGGCGCCGATCGTCACCGCGATCTCTTTGCTCAGGTGTGGCAAGATCGCCGCGAAGCCTTCCTTCGTTCCCTTCGACGCCTCGTGAAAATCGAACAGCCCTCCCCTGGCCACATCGTGCAACCCCTTGTAATCGACGTAATCGCGCTTCTTGTTGATGATCAGGTGCACTTGATCGATCTTCGCCGCTCGCAACGCTTCTTGAGCCCCGGACATCTTTAAGGAGTTCCCCTTGGTCTGCGGCTTCTCGTCCGTGATCAACAGAAGAATTCTCTTGGCATCGGGGCGAAAGGGATATTCCGACGCTTTCTTGATGGCGTCGAGGCTGCTTTCGGGGTCGTCGCCGCCGCCGGTCGCCTTGAGCTTGCCAACCTCGCGCGAGAACGCCTTGAGATCGGTGGTGAAGAGGCTGCCCTTGTCAAACTTGAGCCATTCGAAATGGACTTCGTTGGGCACGGTAAAATCGCGGAAGCCGATCAGGCCGATGCGTGCTTCATCGAGGTCGCGATCCTTGAGCCCTTTGACGAATTGGCCGATGCCGTCTCGCAAGCCGGCGATCTGGGCGTCGAGACTCTGAGTGATGTCGAGAACGAAGACGATGTCGAGCTTGCGGTCGGCTGGATTGTAGGGCTTGACGTTGAGAATGAACGTGCTCTTGGTGGCGGGAATCTTGCCGTCGGCCGCGGGTCGCGTAGCAGTGGCGAACACGTCGATCTCGTATTTTTTTGGCTCCACATCGATCCCGGTGCTTCCCATGAGACCGAGTTCATTGCCGACCACTATGCCCGGCGAGAGATTGACGCCAGGCGGGACTTTGTTGTACGCGATATTGACCGGCCCGCTGAATCCGCTCCGCGCAATTTTGACGTTGAAGCGGCAGCGACCGCCCTGATAGACCTCGACCTCCGGCGACACAGCCAGATTCAGATCGCTCGGCGGCGCCAATAGCTCGATGTCGAATTTTTCCGACGTGCCGCCGGTGAAGCCTTTCACCGCAAACGTCGCGGAGACCGAGGACGAAATGCTGTCCTTGAGCTTGAGAACATTGAGGGCAGCCGGTGTCGTCAGCACTGTCAACTCAGCTTCGTTTTTGTCGGCCGGGATGGTGACCGGATTGATGCGCACAAGGCCTGGCATGCTCGGCTGCCCCGTGATCTGCACCGGGCCGCTGAAACGCGAACGATTGATCTTCACGCCGAACCTCGCCATCCCTCCCGCGTAGACCGGAACCTTCGGCGACACGGCCAGCTGCACCGTCGGCGGCGGATTGACGACGTTTAACCGCAGGGGGACTGTGTGTGTGATCTCTTCCTTGGGCGCCAGGCGGTCCGAACCGGCGATGGCTGTCCCGCGTATGCGCAACTCCTGTACTCGCGGCAAGTCGCCGGAGCGAATGTCGCGGCTCGCATGCACCTCGATCACCGCCTCGATCTCCTTCTCGCCGATGACGGCGCTGGTGAACTGAATGTCGCGCGACGCCCCTTCGACCTTGATCTCGATCGGATTCTCGAAATCTTTCCGTGAGATCTTCACGCTGAATCGGTTCTTCGTTCCAGGGAATACAGTCACTTGCGGCGGCGCAGCCAGCTGAAGATTTCCCGGCGGAGGCTCGACGTTGAGCTGAAATGTTCGCCGAAAAGCGATTTTGTGGTTATCGAGCGAGTGCACGTCCATCAGCACGTTGTCGCGATAGGGCTTCCGTTTGCTGTCCTTGTCCAGGCCGAACTCCTTGTCGACCCGCACTGTCACCATGCCGTCGGTCTGGTTCTCATTCAGCGTGATCATGTCGCAGTGGATGCCTTTGGGCAAGTCGAGCACTTCGGCCCGGACGGGTCCATCGAAGCGAGCCCGCGCAACCTTGAAGCCGAACTGGTTCTTGCCGCCGGCATAAACCGTGACGATGGGCGAGACCGTGAAGCCCAGGCTGGCCGGCAAGGGTTGCACATAAGCCGTGATCGTCGTCTCTACGGCGATTGTTGAACTGGCCGACGTCGTCGCTTTGAGTTTGATCTCGTAGGTGTCCACGCCCGCTTTCGGGCTGGCTCCGATCGGGATCTCGACGCTATCCTCATCAGGCTCGATTGTCATATCCGGAATCTGAAACCCACCCTCTACGGGCAACGACTCCGGCGGCGCGCTGATGATCACGGGACCCTTCCAGCCTTGTCGTTTGATGCGAACGTTGAATGAACTTCGGCTGCCTGGATAGACGGTAACGTCGCGCGAAACTTCCACCAGCAATGGCTCGACATGCTGCGGAGCCGGGTGAAAACGCATGATGAGTTCGCCCAGCAGCAGAATGCCCAGGAAACCGCCGAGCGCGCCGTAGAGGCCGAACAAGATCGGCTTCGGGATGAGCGTGTGCACGTACGACACCAGGCCCGTCGATTCCTCGGCGGCCGGTTTCACCTTGGCCTTTGACGTGTCAGACGTTGGTTTTTTGGCAGGCGGCGCCCCTTCGGCGACGGCCGTCGGTTCGGGCTCCTTCGGCTTTGCGGGGGCCGGCTTCGGGGCGTCCGGCGATGTCTTGGCGGCGTCCGGCGGCGGGTCAACCACCACGCTCGGCGAAGATTTCGGCGGTTCAGGCTTTGGCGCTTCCTCTTTCGGCGCCGCCGCTGCCGGCACCTTGAACCGCATCACCGTTGCACAATGCGGACACTGCAACCGCTCCGGAATCGGTTCCGGGATGGCTAGCGGCTGCTGACACTTCGGACACGGTCGCGTGATCGCCATGGACGGCCCTCGTGGGATCGTGGTGCGGTCGTCTTTGTTTAGCGCCCGCAGGACGCCGCGCAAAAACGCTGATACTGCGGGCGCTAAACGAAGACTGTTGGCGCTGCTACTCCTGCCATTGCACGAAACCTTCCAGCGCAAAGAACTCCGGCAAGCCGAGTTGATCGTAGGTTTTGGCGGTGTTACGGTTGCGGTCCTCGGCGCGTTGCCAGAACTCGCGTTTGTCGCTGCCGCCGGGAAACATGGCGCGGTCCTTCTGCGACTGATGGCGGAAGATGGCGTTCTTCTTGAGCTCCAGGTCGCATGGACTGAGCGGCACCGCTCGTTCGATCTCGTGTGGCTCCCATTCCTCCCAGGCGCCGCGATAGAGCCAGACCTCGAACTGCCGGCCGTCCCGCACCCCCGACCCCTCTCCCGGCGGGAGAGGGGAGCCGGCGCGCACGCGGCGAACGGCTTCATAGATCGCCATGGCGCAGGTCCGGTGGGTGCCGTGCGGGTCGGACAATTCGCCGGCGACGTAAATCTGATCGGGCTGAAGCTGCTTGAACAGGTGAACGATGTCCTCGATGTCGTCGGGATGGATCGGCTGCTTCTTGATCGTGCCGGTGCGATAGAAACGCAGGTTCATGAACACGAGTTGCTCGGGCGGAACGCCTGCCGCCAACGCGCCGGCGCGGGCCTCCGTCTCGCGGATCAGTTTCTTGATGTCAAGCAGGTCCGGCGAGTCACATTCGCCCGGCTTTTTCGTCCGCAAGAAGGCGCGCACGCGTTCCTTGACCGCGGCCGACTCTTCTTTGGCCAGGCCGAATAGCTCGTTGAACGACGAGACAAAATCGGTGAAGCGCCAGGCGTCGTGATCGAAGACGGCGATGTTGCCGCTCGTCATGTAGGCAATGTGAACTTTGTGGCCTTGTTCGACGAGGCGGATAATGGTGCCGCCCATGCTGATGACGTCGTCGTCCGGGTGCGGGCTGAAGACGAGGCAGGTCTTCGGCCCGTCGTCACCGGCAGGGTGAGTGCAGATCGTGCCCATCATCTCGTCGAAGACGCGCCGGCCGAGCTTGTGCGCCGGGCCGTACTCGCGCAACAATTCATACAGCTCGTGCTCGCGAAAATCATCGTCGGAAAGCTTCAAGAGCCCCTTGTTGACTCTGAGGCTAAGCCAAATGACGGCGCGGCGAATCAGGTTCGGCGTCCAGTTGACCGAGCCGAGGACCCATGGCAAGCGGATCGGCGTCAGATGCCCGGCCGCCGCCTGATCGAGGATAAAGGTCGCATCGTTGTGCTTTTGCAAAAAGCTCGCCGTCACGCTCTCGGAGACATCCTCCTCGACGGCGCGGCGGACGATCGGCGCTTTGTGCTCGCCGAAGGCCATGATGACGATTTTGCGCGCCTCCATGATCGTGCCGACGCCCATGGTGATCGCCTGCTGCGGGACGTTTTCTTCGCCGAAGAAGTCGGAGGCGGCGTCGCGGCGCGTCACCGGGTCGAGCGTGACGGAGCGCGTTCGGCTATGCCGTGTCGAGCCCGGCTCGTTGAAGCCGATATGCCCGCTGCGGCCGATGCCCAGGATTTGCAGATCGATCCCACCCGCGCGGCGGATCATCTGCTCGTAGCGGGCGCAGTACTCGTCGATGTCATGCGTCGGCGTCATGCCGTCAGGGATGTGCACGTTATTCGGGTTGATATTGATCTCGTTGAACAGCGTCTCGAACATCCAACGACGATAGCTGTGCACGTCGTCCGGCGCCATCGGGTAATATTCGTCGAGGTTGAATGTGACGACGCGCGAGAAGTCGAGGCTTTCTTCCTTGTAAAGCCGAATCAACTCGCGATAAAGCCCGACCGGCGTCGATCCCGTGGCGAGCCCGAGCACCGTCGGCTTGCCTGCGGAATTGTTTTGGCGAATCAAGCTCTCGATCATCAGCGCGACATGCCGCGCCGCCTGCGTGCTCGTCGGAAACACCAGGGTCGGGATCTTTGTATGCGTGTGTGGTATGTAGTGGGAAGTCATTTTTCAGGGGTCGGGGGTCAGGGGTCAGGGGTCAGAAGTGAGGCATTGCACACCTTCGCTTCCGTCAAATGATACTGTACACTGAATCTAGGTTGCTGACTACTGACTCCTGATCCCTGACCTCTGACTCCTCCCTATGATCACCATCACTCTCAACGGCGAATCGAATACGCTCCCCGACATGCTGTCGATTCAACAACTGATCGAACGCATTGGGTTGGATCCACGCAAGATAGCGGTCGAAGTCAATCGCGAGGTCGTCCCGAAAGCACGGCATGCGGAGCGGCGGCTGCAGAGCGGCGACGACGTCGAGATCGTCACCCTCGTCGGCGGCGGGGCGGGGCCCCCGGTGGACAAGCCATTACGCGTCGGGAAATTTTCATTTCAATCTCGGCTCATCACCGGCACGGGCAAGTATGCCAACTATCCGCTCATGCGCGATTGCCTCGACGCCAGCGATTGCGAAGTGACCACCGTGGCTGTTCGGCGCGAACGCTTGTTCGACAAAGAAGGCAAGAGCATTCTCGATTTCCTCGATCTGAAGAAGCTGACGATTCTGCCGAACACCGCCGGCTGCTTCAGTGCCGAGGACGCAATTCGCCATGCTCGCATCGCGCGGGAGTTGCTGACGAACCTGGGCAATCCCGGGGCCGACTGGGTCAAACTCGAATGCCTGGCGGACACGCGGACGCTGCTGCCCGATCCGGTCGCGACGTTGCAGGCGACGGAGACGCTGGTCAACGAAGGCTTTCAGGTGCTCGTCTACACTAGCGATGATCCGATCATGGCGCTCAGGCTCAAGAAAGCCGGCGCGACCAGCGTCATGCCCGCCGGCAGCCCGATCGGCAGCGGGCAGGGCGTGCTCAATCCGAACAACATCCGCATTGTCCTCGAATACCTCAAGGACGGCGATCCCGATTACCCCGTGATCATCGACGCCGGCGTCGGCACGGCCAGCGACGTCGCCATCGCCATGGAACTCGGCTGCGACGGCGTTCTGCTCAACACCGGCATCGCCTCGGCGCAAGACCCCTTGCGCATGGCCTACGCCATGAAGTTCGCCTGCGAAGGCGGTCGCTTGGCGTTCCTGAGCGGCCGTATTCCCAAGAAGTTGTACGCCACGGCGTCCAGTCCGATGGAAGGACGCATTGCCCCGGCGAAGTGATTTTTTCGCTTAGCCGCTCGCCTCTGGCGAGCGCGGAATTTCGTGCTCGCCAGAGGCGAGCGGCTATACCCAAACACATGTCGCTAAAACCCTATCTCGTCGGCATCGTCGGCGGCAGCGCGTCGGGCAAGTCGTCGTTTCTCGATGACCTCGTCCGCTTGCTGCCCGAGGGCCATTGCGCCGTCGTTTCGCAGGACAACTACTATCGGCCTCGCCACGAGCAAGAACGCGACGTGGCGGGGCATCCCAACTTCGATCTGCCCGGCGCCATTCGGGCTGACCGCCTTTTCAGTGATCTACAGCGCCTGCTCGCCGGCGAGACGATAGCGAAGACCGAATACACGTTCAATCAACCCAATCGTCCCGGCAAGTTGATCGTCGTCGAGCCGGCGCCGGTGATTTTGCTCGAAGGTTTGTTCTTGTTTCATTTTGCGGAGATTCGCTCGCTGTTCGACATGCGCATCTTCATCGATGCGCCAGAAGATGTGTGCAAACAACGGCGATTACAGCGCGACGCCGACCAGCGCGGCTACGATGCGGTGCACGTCGAGTATCAGTGGGACAACCACGTGAGACCTGCGTTCCAGAACTTCGTGCTTCCCTACCGCGATCAAGCGCACGTCATCATCACGAACCACGATAATTATGACACGGGACTACAGGTCATCGCCGAGTTTTTGCGGAATGCAGTACGATGAATGCGATTGACAATGGCCAAGTCGGGAACTACGCTGAATGTGTAGAATTCTCTGGGATTTTCCGAGTCGATGCATGTTGCGCCTGGTTCTGAGCATGGTGTTGACGTTCGTCGTGGCATTGCCGCCCGGCATGTGCTTCTGCCATTGCCTGGAGCCCGCATCCGGCACGATCGATGCGTCGCAGCATGATCACGACCTGCCGCAAGATGGGCCGAATTCGCCGGACGACGACGGCGACTGCCCCTGCAAGCTGCGTGAACCGTTGGCGTGCGGTCCAGAGCCGGTCGTACCGCAGAACGCCGCCGCCGCTCCCATTGCAATTCTCGAACAGGCAGTCGGCGTCGGCACTTGCGTTCTTTCGACTAATGATGGCCCTGTCACCGCCAGGACATCCATTCTCCCTGCACCGCAGATTCCCTGCGCTCTGCGGATCTGATCTTTCTTCCAATTCATCTTCAAGCATCGTAGCGACAAATGGCGCCGCCTGGAGGTTGGCGCTCCCGTTGCAACCCGCGTACTTGCGCCAGCATACTCGACCGTCTCCGAATCGATGAGGTACACATGGAATCGACGAACATCCTCAAGGCGGCCGCTGGGCCCGTGATCGTATTGCTCCTGATCGGCGGCGGCTGGCTGACGCGCGAGACATGGAAAGCTTGGCTGATCCCGCCGGCACAGAGACAGGCCGAGGAAAAAAAGGACGCACCGGACGGCCCGGAACGCGTCAAGCTCACGCCACAAGCCAAGGCCAACTTGCGCCTGGACGTCAAGCGGCTCACGCGCACGACTTACGAACGCAAGCTGCACCTGCCCGGCACGGTTGTGGACAAACCCGGGCACAGCGATCGCGGCATCTCCGCTCCGCTTGGCGGCGTCGTCACCAGCGTCAGCGCCATCCCAGGCAAAACAGTTCGGGCCGGCGACGAGTTGTTCCGCCTTCGCCTGGTGAGCGAGACGTTTCAGGCGAGCCAGATGGAGCTTTACAAGAGCACGCGTGAATTGGACATCGCCGAGAAGGAGTACAAACGCCTGGAGAAGATCTCCGGAGTCGCGGTGCCGGCAACACGGTTCCTCGAGCTTCAGTACCAACAAGATCGCCTCAATGCCGTGATTCAGGCCCATAAACAGGATTTGCTGACCCGCCAACTGACGCCGGCGCAGATTGAAAGAATCGAAAAAGGCAAGTTCGTCACGGAGATCACCATCAACATGCCGGACCGCCTGGGAAAGCACCACGATCATGAAGGCGATCCGCTGCCGGTTCCGGCGTCGTCCGATGCTCCCGATGCGTTGCCCGTGCCAAAACGGTCACCGACGCAGTATGAAGTTCAAGAATTGAAAGTAAATCTCGGCGATCACGTGCAAGCCGGGCAGATCATGGCCTACGTCGCCGATCACCGTTTCCTGTACATCGAAGGCCGGGCGCTGAAACAGGAAGCCAAGCTGCTCGCCCGCGCCGCCAAGGAAGGTTGGTCCGTCGAAGCCGAGTTCACCGAGGATGACGAGGACACGCCCGGCGATCGATTGACGAATCTCACGGTGGAGTTTCTCGGCAACACGATGGACGCTACCGGTCTGACCTTGCCGATCTACGTGCCCTTCACGAATCCACATCGTTCGTATGAACGCAACGGGCAGATTTATCGCTCGGGCGTGTATCGGCCGGGGCAAAAAGTGTTGCTCAAGGTCTCGATTGCCAGGCTCGAAGGGGTCTTCAAGCTGCCTCAGGCAGCCGTAGTGCGCGAAGGTGCGGAGGCGTACGTCTTTCGCCAGAACGGCGATGTCTTTGATCGCCGGCCTGTGCATGTGATCCTCGAAGATGCCGATGATGTCGTGATCGAAGACGACGGCAGCATCTCTGAAGGCAACTACATTGCGCGGAACGGCGCCGGCGCTCTCAACCGGATTCTCAAAACCAGCCAAGCCGATGGCGGCGGTGGACACGGCCATCATCACGATTGATCGAGACCCCAGGACGAGCGCGGCAAATCCTGGGGTTCGGCTTCGACTCATTCCCAGGTTTCGCTGCGCTCATCCTGGGGCTTCAGGCGACTTCCATGCTCAACGCCGTCATTCGTCTCTCGCTGCGCTATCGCATGCTCGTGATATTTCTGAGCCTGGCGGCGCTCGTCTACGGCAGCTACGTCACCGCTCATTTGCCGATCGATGTGTTTCCGGATCTCGATCGGCCTCGCGTCGTCATCCTCACCGAGGCGCCGAACTTGGCCCCCGAAGAAATCGAGACGCTGATTTCCTTTCCCATCGAGTCGGCCGTCCTCGGCGCCACCGGCGTGCAGGCCGTGCGAAGCCAATCGGTCATCGGTCAATCGATCGTCAATATCGAATTCGATTGGAACGTGCCGATATTCACGGCTCGACAGATCGTGCAAGAACGATTGACAGCGCTGGAGGGGACGTTCCCGCGAGGCATCAAACCGCAGATGGGGCCGATTAGCTCGCTCATGGGGCAGATCATGGTGGCCGGGGTGGTTCGCCGGTCGGGAAAGGAGGGCGGACAGCTTTCGCCGGTCGGCAAGACCAAACTGATGGCCGAACTCGTCAACGAGGACACGCTCGTGTTCTGGAACCCGCGTGACCGCGACGGCCGCCGCCTGCCGGACCAGTGCGATTGGACAGCCGTTTCCGTTGACGCTGCCGAACTCACGATGACCGTCGCTACGTTGGGTCGCGCCGGCAGCCTCGCATCAGCGATCCCTGACGACGCCGGCGACAAGCCGATTGTCTTCCACCCGGTCGCCGGCCGCACCGGTCGCTTTCAGTCCAACGATCCACGCCTCAAATCCCAGCAGCCGCGCGAACGCCGGCTGACGGTCACCGTCGGCAACACATCGCACGAGGTCCTCTTTGCGACACCCTTGCGGCAGGCGCTTGACTTGCGCACCACAGCCGACTTCACCATCCGTCCGCGGCTTCTGAAGATCCCCGGCATTGCACAGGTCATGATCATGGGCGGTGGACGCAAACAGTATCAAGTTCTCGTCGATCCGAATTCGCTGACGCAGCACGATGTCACCCTGATGCAAGTCGAAGAAGCCCTCAGGAAAAACAATCTCAACACGAGCGGCGGGTACGCCATGCAAGGCGAGAAGGAAAAGCCGATCCGCGTCTTCGCACGTCTCGGCCCCGAGCGGCACCTGGTGCTGCGCGACCTCGAACAAATCGTCGTCCGGGCGACGCCGAACCGCAACATTCTCGTCAAGGACGTTGCCCGCGTTGCTGAAGGGCCGCAAATCAAGCGCGGCGATTGCAGCGTCAACGGCGAGCCCGCCGTCGCCATGCACATCATGAAACAGCCGCACCGCGACACGCGAGCGCTGACCACGGCAGTAACCGAGGCGCTGCGCGAAATCGAAGCGACGCTGCCGGACGACATCGAGATCAACACCGACACGTTCCAGATGAAGAACTTCATCGATCGCGCCGTGTACAACGTCGGCGAGGCGCTCGTGATCGGCGCCGTCATGGTGCTCGTCGTTTTGTTCCTATTTCTCCTCAACTTTCGCACGACGTTCATCTCCTTGACCGCGATCCCGCTGTCACTGGTCGTCACCGGCATTGTGTTCAAGCTGATGAGTTGGATCACGGGCACGGAGTTGTCGATCAACGTGATGACGCTGGGCGGAATTGCCGTCGCGCTGGGTGAACTGGTCGATGACGCCATTGTCGATGTCGAGAACATCTTTCGGCGGTTGCGTGAAAACAACGCACTGCAAGAACCCCGCGATCCGTTGCGCGTAATCTACGACGCCAGCGTCGAGGTGCGCGGAGCGATTGTTTTCGGCACGGTGATGGTGATTCTGGTCTTCGTGCCGTTGTTCGCTTTGTCGGGGATGGAAGGCCGGTTGTTCGCACCGCTGGGAGTCGCCTACATTGTGTCGATCCTGGTGTCGCTCGTCGTGTCCCTGACGGTGACGCCCGTGCTCTCTTACTACTTGTTGCCGCAGGCCGAGGCGACGCATCAGCACGACGATAGTCCGCTTTTACGTTTTCTCAAATGGGGCGCGAGCTACCTGATCGTGTTGAGCATGGAGTGGGCCGGCACGCTTCTGGCCGTCACCTGGGTGCTCGTGGTAGCCTGCGCCTGGCTGGTGACGCAGGTCGGCGCCGACTTCCTCCCCCCGTTCGACGAAGGCACGGTTCAGATCAATCTGACGCTCCCGTCCGGCTCGTCGCTGGACGCATCGAACCGTACGGCTGCGATCGTGGACGCCAAATTCCGCAAGGAGCGCAAATCCGCCGACAATCCCAACGGCAAGATCCTGCAGTTTCTTCGCCGTAGCGGGCGACCGGAGAACTTCGAAGAAGCCGATCCCGTCAACGTCACCGAGTATTTCGTCGTCGTCAATCCGGCCCTTGGGCGCAAACGAGCCGACATTCTCAAGGAAATGCTCGAGGAATTGCAGGAAGCGCTGCCCGGCGTCGACATCGAGGACGAGCAACCGCTCCAGCACCTCATCGGCCACATGCTCACGGGCGTCAAGGCACAGATCGCCGTCAAGGTGTTCGGCGACGATCTGGATGTGATGCGCAAGTCGGCCGAACGCATCAAGCGCAGCCTCCAGACGGTTCCGGGCATCACCGACCCGGTCATCGAGGCGCAAGGACTGATCGACGAGATGCACATCAAGCCGCGACCGGACCGGCTCGCTTACTATGGCGTGGATCGCGCATTTGTCGCCGACTTCATTGCGACCGCACTGAAAGGCGAGGAGGTGACGCAGGTGATCGACGGCCACCGCCGATTCGACGTCATCGTCCGCCTGGACGATCGCTTCCGCACGGATTACGCCAGACTCCATCGGCTGCGCCTCGAATTGCCGGAGATCCCCGGAGCGGCGCATGCCGGCGACGGCAAGAAGCGCGTGGTGGCGCTCAGCGACCTGGCGACGTTTCACGAAGGCATCGGCGCCAACGAAATCAACCGCGAGAACGCCCGGAGGCGCCTGGTCATCAAGGTGAACACGCAGGGGCGCGATCTTGCCGGCGCCGTCGCCGAAATGAAAGCTGCCGTGCGCCATGACGTGACCCTGCCTCCCGGATACTCCGTGGAGTTCGGCGGCCAGTTCGAAAATCAAGTGGCGGCCACCAACCTCATCCTGATCCTTAGCGCCGTGTCCGTGGTCGGCATGTTCGTCGTCCTGTACATGCTCTTCCCTTCGACGCGCATCGTCCTGCAAATCCTCAATTCCTTGCCGACGGCGTTTATCGGCGGCGTCCTCGCGCTCGTGTTGACGCAACAAAAACTCAACGTCGCCAGCATGGTCGGCTTCGTCTCGCTCGGCGGTATCGCGGCGCGCAACGGCATCCTCCTCGTCACGCACTATTTCCACCTGATGAAACACGAGGGCGAATCCTTCAGCGAAAAGATGATCATGCGCGGCAGCCTCGAACGGCTCTCGCCCGTACTCATGACCGCCCTCACCGCCGGCATCGGCCTGGTCCCACTCGTCTGGGGCGGCCAGGAACCCGGACGCGAGATTCTCTACCCCGTCGCCACGGTCATTCTCGGCGGATTGATTACCTCGACGATCTGCGAGTTCCTCATTCACCCAGGAATTTTCTGGCGCTTCAGCGGCAAAGACGCCGACGCCCTCGTACAACAGTTAGAACATGAAGACGAACTGGAACTGACGTAGAAGCACGCAGCGCAAGTCAGTGTGGCACTTGCTTGCGCTGCGTGCCCGTCAACCATTCACCAAGGAGTACTGCATGAGTCGCTGGATTCAACTGCTCGCCGTATTCGCCATCTGCGGTTCGCTGGCCGTTGTGTCGTTGCCGGGATGCAAAACCGACAAGGACAAGGACAAACCACAAACCACCGGTGCCGACAAGGACAAGGACAAAGACAAGGACAAGGACAAAGACAAGGACAAGGACAAGGACAAAGACAAGGACAAGAACAAAGACAAGGATCAAAAGCAGCAAGCCAAAGATGACAAGAAAGATGGCAAGAAAGACGACAAAGACAAACAGGACAAGAAAGGCGAGCCCGAACACTCGCACATTGGTCCGCATGGTGGAAACTGCGCCGAATGGGGCGAGGACGATTTTCATGCCGAGTTCATTGTCGACGCAGCCAACAAGAAGGTGATTTTCTATGTCCTCGATGGTGCAGCCAAAGCGGCGCCAAAGAACACCGATGTCAGCAAGATCAAAGACCTGCAGGTCTCGGTCAAAGGCGGCAAGGGCAAGCCGATCGAACTCAAGCACGACCCCAAGATGAGCAGTGACAAGGACGGCATCGCCTACACCGCCACGGATGACGTGTTCGCGAAGCCGGACGGCTTGAAGGTAAACATCAGCGGCGTCGTGAACGACAAGCCCTACGCCGGCGACGTGGAATACAAGGCCCCGAAAAAGAAGACCTCGCGCCTCGACCCGGCCCCGCGGCACGATCGCCTGACGCAACTTACTGCGGGAAACGAATTCATCCAGCCGGTCGTGGAAAGCCTGGCCCTTGCTGGCGATTAGACGTGATTCGGAACGGCCTGTGGGGCACGTTGCCAACGTGCCCTTCGCGCCGGATTCGTTGTGTTCTGTTAGGCGTTCTTCCGCGTGAGCTTCAGTAAAAAGCATTCGAGCACGGTTCGCGGCGACAGAGGGCTGTTGCCGCGCAGGTCGAGATTGAGCTGCATGAGCCAATCGAAGAGGCGATCGAGTCGTCGTCGGCCGAGGTGACGGATTTGCGTCTCGGCGGCGCGTTGGCCGAAGGGGGGCACGCCGGCTTGGGCGATGGCCGCGCCGAGGCTGATTCCCTGTGACGTCAATCGCGCCGCCACCGCGAGCTTCCGCAGTTGAAAGCTGATGGCGCCAACGATGCGGATCGGCTCTTCACCCTGATCGAGCAAGCGATCGACCATCGCCAAGGCGTCTCGGCTGTTGCCCGTGCCGATGGCATCGAAGATTTTCCAGATGTTCTGCGCCCGATTGTTGCCGACGATCTTATCCACATCCGCGAATTCGATGCGTGACCGGTCGCCGACGTAGATCGATAGCTTGAGCAGTTCCTGGTCGAGCAGGCCCATTTCCGGATCGACGAGTTCCGTCAAGAGCCGGGCCGCATCCGGCGTTATCGGCTTGCCATACTGTTTGGCGCACCAGTCGCTGCACCAACGAGGCAACTCGCGGCTGTCGGGCGCCTTGCAGACGATCGTCACGGCGTTGTCGACCATCTTGGCCAGGCGCGTGTTGGCCGCCCAGGTTTTCACATCGAGGATGAGCACGCCGGTGTCTGGAAGATGGCCGACGCGCCCTTCCAACTCGCTGCGATATTTCGTCACGAACGGGTCTGCATTCTCGACCATCACGACGCGTCTCGGATCGAAGAACGGCACTGTGTCAAGATCGTCGAACACTTCGGCAAAGATGGCCTTGTCGCCGGCATAGGTCGATATCGATTGGCCGTCGGCTTCGTCGCCGAGCGCCTTCTTGAGGATGGCGCGGGTGGCGTGCCGTTTGAGAAACGCCTCATCACCGTGCAGGACGTAGAGCGGGCCGAGCTTGGCCTTGGCAACGCCGGCGAGAAAGGGGAGAGCTTCCATCCGGAAATTGTATCGTTTAGCCCCGCCTCGTAGAGGCGGGTGGGACACCGCGCCCACCCGCCTCTACGAGTCGTGGCTAAACGACTAGCGCGGCTTGCAGTAGCTGAGCGCCATCAGAGCGTAGCCGGTGACGAGATTGTCGTCGGCTTCCATCCAGTTGGGGACGTTGCGGAAACCGCCGTCGGGGCGCTGACGCTTGGCGAGGGCTTCGGTGATGTCCTTGCGCCAGTCGTGCTTGACGCCTTTGCTGTCGACAACGTGATCGATGCCAAGCGTGTCCAACGTCTTGGCCATCGTGTTGTAGTAGTAGAACAGGCCCCATTGCGAGCGAACGTCGGGCATGCCGGGGTTCTTGTCGACGGAGTAGTTGTTCTGAATCCACTCGTAGGCTTTCTTGACGCGAACATCGTCCTTGGAGACGCCGCAATAGATCATGCTCTTGACGCCGGCGTAGGTCATGCTGCCGTAGCCGGGCAGGGCGCCGTCGTCGAGCGGCTTGTCGACGACCTTGGTGACGCCGCCGTGCGCCGGCGTATAGATATAGCTGCCGTCGTTGATCAAGCCGGCCCAGGGGCGATTGTTGTGCTCGCCCTTGAGGTTTTGGCATCGGCTCACGAAGATCAGGGCGTTCTTCATGGCCGGATCGTCCGGACCGACGCCGGCGGCCTTCATTGCGTCGATGAAGATTTGCGTGTTGGACAAATCGGGGCGTTCTTTGCTGTCGTAGCCGGCGCCGCCGAAGAAGTCGTCGT
>Ga0194132_10007031_pt1 | contig 17050 bp, 15 predicted proteins | sample TA2KigOf80mmetaG_FD_148612 | JGI IMG/M metagenome (GOLD analysis project Ga0194132, IMG submission 148612) | Freshwater microbial communities from Lake Tanganyika, Tanzania - TA2015054 Kigoma Offshore 80m | ecosystem: Environmental > Aquatic > Freshwater > Lake | place: Tanzania: Lake...
GGTCGAGCCGTGGAACTCCAACTTGATCTCGCGGTCGAAATCCACACGCAGGGGGTCATTTCGGCGGTCACCCATTGGGTTCCTCGGTCATTTCGGCAGGAAAGAGGCAGAAACGCTGGGAATCCCAAGGTTCCGGCGCACATGCCATGCCGAAAGTCGAAGGTCATCTGGGAAATAGGGGGTTCGAGGTCGCGCGGCACGCCGGGTACGCGCTTCCGCGGCGGCTCCGGTGCGACCTCCAGCACCTGATGGATCAGCGACCACGCGTCGCCCTCGGTCGCGAACGGCAGCGACCCCGTCAGGCACTCGTAGAGGATCGTGCCGAGCGCGTACACGTCCGCGCCGGGGCCGACGAATTTCGCCTTGCCGCCGGCCTGCTCCGGGGCCATGTACTGCGGCGTACCCATCACCGCTTGCGAGCGCGTCAGGTCCGAGGCCAGCCGCTTCGCGAGGCCGAAGTCGGATACCTTGGGGATTACAGATTGAAGATTTGTGATTGACGATTGAGAAGCCACACCTTCGTCTTCAATCTTCAATCGGAAATCCTCGATCTGCAATAACACGTTGCCCGGCTTCAGGTCGCGGTGAACGATGTCCTGCTCGTGCGCGGCCTGCACCCCGCGGGCCACGGCCTCGACGAGGACCGCGGCCCGCGCCGGGTCGAGCCGCCCGGCCTTGAGCAGGTCCGCGAGCGTGCCCCCGGCGACGTACTCCATCACGAAGTACGGCCGCCCGTCGGCCTCGCCGAGGTCGAACACCTGCACCACGTTCGGGTGCTTCACCAGCGCGATGGCTTCGGCCTCGGCCAAGAACCGCGCGACCTCGCCGGCGCTGGCCCGCGCCGCCGACAGGATCATCTTGATGGCGACCGCGTGCCGCAGTCCGGCGTGCTTCGCCTTGTACACCACGCCCATCCCGCCGCGGCCCAGTTCGCTCTCGATCTCGTAGTTGGGAATTACGGGAAACGCGCCGGCGGCGCGCGCCGGCGCGCGGGCCGCGCCGAGTTTGATGTGGTTCAGCAGCGATTCGGCGTCGGACGGGAACGTCGGCGTGCTGAGCTCGGGCGCGCGCGCGGCGTGAACGGTCGGAGCGTGTTCGGGCCGCGGGTCGGGTTCTTCGGTCGGCGGCACGAGCGGCCTCCGGGGAAGCGGGCTGGGAGCTATTCTACCCACCGCTTGCGCCGGGCGAGCCAGTAGAGCGCGGAAAGGCCGAGCAGCCCGCCCGCACCGAGGGCGAGGCCCAGCGGCTTGCTCGGCCGCCACTCGGTGTACGTGACCGGCCCGTCGGCCGGCGCGCCCGGCACCTCGAACGGTACCTTCGCCGTGTGCCCGACCGACTTCACCGCGAGCGTGTACGCGCCGGGCTTCGGCGCGGGGAACGACCACACGCCCTTCTCGTCCGTCTTCCCGCGTAGTACCACGGTCCCGTCGGAATCGGTCACGACGACCTCGGCGAACTCGGCGGGCGCGTCCTCGTCGTAGTACGCGAGCAACTTGATTTCGGCCCCAACGGTCACGTCGGCGTGGAGGGCGTGGGCCGCGGCGCGCCCGGGCGCGAGCAGCACGCCGGCCGCGACCGCGGTCGCTAGAACGAGGGGGCGGAACGCACGCATGGTGACCTCACAACGGAACACCGAACGCTGTTCATGATACGCGGATCGCCCCGAGGTGCGCTCGTGACGACGCCCGAACCCGCCCGCCGCCGGTGGCCCACCGTCGCACTCGCGGCCGCGCTCGCGGGCGCGCTCGGTACGGGCGCGTGCCTGTGGCACGACCGGCAGGCGGCGAAGGCCGAGGTCGATGCCCTGCGCGCGTTCATCGACGCGCGCGAGCCGCGCGACCCGCGCCCGGCCGTCGAACCGGACGCGCGCGCGCGGGCCGAAGCCGAGCGCGCCCGCGCGCTCCTCGCGCGGTACGACTACGCCCGCACAATTCAGCACGCCCACCGACTTTGGGAAGCGAACCAGATCGGCGCGGCCCGCGCGCTGTTGGAGGCGACGCCCGCGGAACTGCGCGGCTGGGAACACGGGTACGTGTACCACCTCTGTTCGCCGGGCCGCGCGCGGGCGACCGCCGGGGCCGGCGCGCCGGCCCCGACCGGGCCGCGCTCCCCGGACGGCACGCAAGTTCTGGCGCTCGAGGGGATCGTGGTTCGGGTGCGCGACGCCGCCGGCGCGGACCTGTTCGAGCTGCGCGGCCACCGGGCCGCGGTGCGCGCCGCGGTGTGGAACGCCGACGGGGCGCGCGTCGCCACCGTCGCGGACGACGGCACCGCGCGCGTCTGGGACGCGACGACCGGCGCGGAACTGCTGACCCTGCCGGGCGCGGACGAGGTCGCGTTCTCGGCAGACGGGCACAGCTTACTCGCGCGCGCGCCCGGCGACGGCGCGGCCCTGATCTACGACAACCGCCCCGGCACGCGCCCGGTGTTCCGCGTCCCCGTCGCGCCGCCCCCGCGCCCGGTCGGGCGGTGACGTGCAGGGTTTCAGCTTCCGTTCGGCGCGGCGCGCGGATAGCATCGCGCGGACGCGCCATTTCACCCGAGGACGCCATGCGCCGTGCCGCCCTTGTGCTGCTGTTGTGCGCCGCGCCCGCGGCCGGGGCCGAGCCGACGCGCGGCACCATCACCGTGCCCGCCGATGGCGCGAAATCGGCCGTTGTGGAGCGGTTCCGGTTCGAGGCCGAGTACAAGGGCGAGTACCAGTTCGCGCCGCGATTCGACCTCCGACACAGCGGCGTGAGCGTACACGGCCTAGTGTTCCCGTCGCCGGTCAAGAGCGACATCGCCGAGAACAACACCGTCTACGCCGAGTACTTCGTCCCACAAGGCCGGGAGAAGGAGAAACTGCCGGCGGTGATCGTGCTCGACATCATGCAGGGGAACCAACTCATCGCCCGCGGCGAGGCGATGTGGCTGGCGCAGAACGGGGTCGCGGCGCTGGTCGTCGTGCTGCCCCACTACAACGAGCGCCGCGCGCCCAACAGCAAGGTGAAGCTGGTTTCGACCGACCTCGTGCGCACGTTCGACGGGTTGCGGCAGGGCGTGCTCGACTGCCGGTGCGCCGCGGCGTGGCTCGCGGCGCGGCCCGAAGTGGACCCGGAAAAGCTCGGCATGGTCGGCACCAGCCTCGGAAGTTTCTTAACCGCGCTCACGAGCGCCAACGAACCGCGGATCAAGAACGTTTGCATGATACTCGGCGGTGGCGGCCTCGTGGACGCCTACTACGAGCACCCCAAGGCCAAGCCGGTTACGGAGTGGATCGACCTGCTCGGCGGCAAGAACTTCGTGAAGAAGCTCATCGCCCCGTTCGACCCGATCACCTACGCGGCGCAACTGAAGGGGAAGAACCTGCTGCTGATCGCGGCCCGGAACGACGAGATCGTGCCGGCGAAGGCCGCGGAGCAGTTGTGGGAGGCGACCGGCAAACCGCGCATCGTCTGGCTGGACGCGGGGCACGTCACGGCCGCGTACTACACCATGACGATGATGCGCGAGCTGCGCGACCACGTCCGCAAGTAGGGCGGGATTCAGGCCCGTCCGGATTAACAGGGGGCTTCATGTCTCGATTGCTCGTGTCGGCGGTCTGCGTGCTGGCCCTGATCCCCGTGCCCGCATTCGGCAACTCTGCCCGGCAAACCGCCAACGAAATCACCGAGGGCCGCGATCCGCCCGAACTGGTCGCCGCCGCCCTCAAACAGAAGGTCGAGATCCACGGGAAGAAGATCGGCGACCAGCCGCTCTTTGAAGTGCTCCAAGCGCTCGCCAAGAAGCACAACGTCTCGTTTGTTGTGATGGAAGAGGAGTTCACGGCGCTGAAGGTGGACAAGATCAAGGACCGGAAGTCGCGGATCAAGAGCCTCGACACGACAGGGCTGATGCTGGCCCAGTTCCTCGACGTGGCGCTGCCCGGATACGGCGCAACGTACGCGCTCTACCCGGACTACATCGCCGTCGTGCCGCTGCCCGTGAAGGCGATTCAGCCGGCCCCGGTCATCAAACTCCGCAAGCCCGACCCGGAACCGAAAGCCGACCCGAAGCCCGCGAAGCGCGCGGACGCGACCGAGGCGCTGCTCGATGTGCTCGAACAGGAGTTCCAACTCAAGGAAGGGGCCAACGTCAACGAGATTCCGCTGTTCGAGTTGCTCCAAGACCTCGCCAAGCGCCACGGCGTCACGTTCGTCATCAACGAAGAGAGCTTCCAAACGAACGGCCTGCCGGACGCGAAGGAGATGAAGCCGAAGCTCGCGGCCACCGGGCTGCGCGGGTTGAAGTTGCGCCAGTTCCTCGCGCTGTCGCTCGACAGTATGGGCGCGGCCTACCTCATCAAGAACAACACCATCGAGATCGTGCCCATCGCGCACGCGCTGAAGGTGACGAAATCCGCACCCAAACTGGAGTTGGACGGGAACACCCCCCAGATGGGCGAAGCGCCGCGACTGGTCGAACCGCTCGTGTCGGCCGTCATCAAGGAGAAGCCGCTGAACGAGACCGTGGCGAAGCTCGCGGAGATGTACGACCTGACCGTTGTGGTGTGCCCGCAGGCCGGCGACGCGCGGACTGGATTCGTTTCGGCCCGTCTGCTAAACGTGCCCGCGGACAAGGCGCTCGACCTGCTCGCGCTACAGGCCGACCTGCGCGTCGTGCGCCGCGGCACCGCGTACCTCGTCACCAGCAAGGACCACGCGAGCGAGCTGTTCAACGAGAAGCTGGACAAGGAACGGCAGAAAGTGGAACTGCAAAAACTGAAAGAAACCCCTGCGAAACCGCCGGTTCCGCCCGCGCCGCCGGAAAAATGAGTACCCGGCGCGCCGCGGCCAATCCGGGCCGCGTCTTGCCTCGTCTGATAGGATGATCGTGTTTTCGGTCGGTTCCCGGCCGCGCTCGGCGGCCGTCACATCTTCGGAGCGAGTCCATGCGTTTGACCCTGTGCCGGCTGTTCGCGGCGGCGGTGTTCGCCGCTAGCCCGGCGGTCGCGACCGCGGCCCCCGCGCCGGCGGCCCCCGCGAACAAGGCCGCGTCCCCGATGGATGCCGCCCGCAAAGCGCTCGACGAAGTCGGCGACATGAACTATCAGGGCAAGACCCTGAACGAGGTGCTGGAAGACCTCAAGGGCAAGGCCAAGGTAAACGTCATCATCGACCCGATGGTGTTCCAGTTCGGGTTCGACCCGAACCAGCCGGCGGTCACGGTGAACCTCAAGCAGGTGAAGCTCAAGGACGGCCTGCGCCAAGCGCTGGCCCCGTTCAACCTGAAGTGCGGGCTGACCAAGGACGGGCTGTACATCTCGACCGAAGACGGTCTGACCACCAAGCAACTGCGCCAGCGCGTGAGCGTGGACTGCGACGGCACCCCGTTCGCCACCGCGATCAAACAACTCGCGGCCGACACCGGGGCGAACGTGGTCATCGACCCGCGCCTCAAGGACAAGGCGAACGCGGCCGTGACCCTGAAGCTCGAAGACGTGCCCCTCGAATCGGCGATCCGCCTGATGGCGGAAGTGGCCGACCTCGGCGCGGTGCGGATGAGCAACGTGCTGTTCGTGACCACCGCAGACCGCGCCGAGAAGCTGCGCCCGTCGTCCGACGGCCCGACGCAGCCCGCGCCCGGCAACCCGGTGTTCCCGTTCCCCGGCGGCGGCCCGGATCGCCTGATCCCGTTCCCCGTGCCCGGCATCGGCATCGCGCCGGGCGGCATGGGCGGCGCGGCCCCGGCCCTGCCCCCGGTGGAAGTGAAGCCCGAACCGGCCCCGGCCCCGCCGGTGCAAGCGGTCCCGCTGCCCGCGACCGGCACCACGACGCCGGCCGCGCCCCCGGCGCTGCCGCCGGCCCCGCCCGCGCCGCCCAAGTAGTTCTCGCGAACCCCGCAGTACGCACCGCCCGCCGGCTCACCCGGCGGGCGGTGGCGTTTTCCGGTGTGTCCCGCGCCCGCGCCGCGTGATACGATAGCACACACCGAGGAGGACCGCGCGTGAGCGTCGACGCCATTCTGAAAGAGATCGAAGCCCTGAGCGCCGCGGAGCAGATCGAGTTATTCCGTCGTCTCGACCAACTCTATCCCCACAGCGGCTGGCACGAACTGAAAGTGAAGTCGGAACAGCGCCTCGCTGTTGCGAACGCAAAGGGATAAACGCCGGCGGCCCGCCCTGTTCGGGGCGGGCCGCGCGGATCACGGCCGGGATAAACCCGGCCGCTCGCTTCGTGTGTTACGGCGCTTCGGTGGTTTCCTGCGCCGCCCACTCGCGCAGCATCTTCATCCCGCGCACGTTGATCTGCCGCACGCGCTCCTTCGTGATGCCGAAGTGCTGGCCGATCTGTTCGAGGGTCATCTCGGCCGACCCGTCGAGGCCGGTGCGCATCCGGATGACGTCGCGGGTGCGGGCGTCGAGGTGCTCCAGTAGGCGGTTCACCTTCGCACGGGCCGCGTCCGCTTGGGCCAGCACTTCCTGCTCGTCGGTGCGCACGTCGGCCTTCGCCTCGAACAACTCGTCGTGGCCCGTCATGTACCGCTGCTTGTGGGTCTGCGCGTCCGGGATCGAGCGCGCGAAGTTCTTCATGATCGCCCACGTCGCGTAGGTGCTGAACTTGAACCCGCGGCCGTAGTCGAACTTCTCGACCGCCCGCATCAGCGACAGGTTGCCGTCGCTCACGAGGTCGTCGATGTTGTCGCCCAGCGCCAGCTTCTGCTTGGCCTGCGCGTACACGAGGCGCTGGTTGCAGTTGATGAGGCGGTCGCGGGCCGCGGTGATCCCGGCCTTCAGCCCCTCGGCCCGCATCAGGTCCGCGACCTTGGCCTTCGCCGGGTCGAGGCCCGTCTGGAGCTTGTGCAACTGGTGCTTCAGGAAGTTCATCTTGCGGAACACGTGCTGTTCCTGCTCCTTGGTGAGCAGCGGCCACTCGTACAAGTGGGCCATGTGCGGGGGCACGTCCTTGGGCGGCGACTTGGCCGCGCGGTCGGCTTGGAACTTGTCCTCGTTCGGCATGTCGGCGAGGATCGCGGCCTCTTTCGCGGCGTCGTCGAACTCGGCGTTGTAGATGTAATCGACCGGGTCGCGGACCAACTCGTTTGCCCGGACCTCGTTCACGATCCGGTGCGCGCTGGAGCGCGAGCGGCCGTATTGCTTGGCGATGGTAGTCACGGTATCCCCCGTGGGTGTGGCGGTCTGACGGTCGGCGTCGAGTTGCCGCTTCGCGGCGTACAGCTCGTGCTTCGCGGCGGCGCTCAGCGGGCCGGTGGCGTGCGGGAACAGCGCGCCGTCCGGGTGCGCCCGGTCGTAGTTCTTGATCGTGTACCGAACGGCCTCCGGGCTGCGGCCCAGCGCGTGCGCGATCTTCTTGCTCACGTCGGTGAGCGTCCCGCCGGCGTCGCGTAGCTCGCGCGCCAGTTTCAGGATGTCTTCCTTCTCGGCGTCGGTCAGGTGGCTGAACTTCGCGCCCTTCTCGACCAGTACCTTGTGGTCGGCGACGAACCGCTCGACGGCCGCGGTCGGGAACCCGAGCTGGCTGCGCCCGTTCACCTTCACCCGGCGGGCGGTCAGCCCCTTGACGCGCCAGCGCGAAATCGTCTTCGTCGAGACGTTGAACTTCCTGCTGACCTCGTCGAGCGTCAGCATCGGCTCGACGGTCTGCTCGGCCGGCACCGCGGGCACGGAGCGCGCGACGCGCCGGATGAACAGCGCGAGATCGTGGCGCAGGTCCGCGCCGGCGATCAACTCGGACGGCCCCGCGTCCGGGCTGTACCCGGTGACGCGGAAACTGACGAACGAGTACGGGTAGTTCCGCCCCGGCTCGACCTCGGCCAACAACTTCTGCGCGTTGGCGATCTGCACCTGCCGGCGCGCGGCGGGGGCGAACCGGGCCTGTTGCTCGGTCAGCTCCTTCAGGGCTAAGCTTGTGAAATCGGACACCGGCTCCTCCCGGCCGCGGGCGACGTGCCCGCTTGTGGCTCTGTTCGATCGGACCTCACGCGCCGGTTGCCCTGTCGCGTAAGATGGGATTGGTCCCTATCAGTTGTTCGCTAGTCCCCCCACGGGGATTCGAGGCTTCGTCGCCTTTACCCAGTTTTACTCTCTACACCCGATGTTTCTAACACGATCGGATGTAACTACTGGCACGGAAAGCGAAATCGGACTTGCACGAGGCTCTTCAAAGGGATAAAGAGCCACACCAAAGGGTTCGCGCGCGCCCAATTTCTCCGCACAACCCGAACCGGACACCGTGCCGGCCGACGCTCGCCGCGTGGCTCGTTGGCCCACGTTTGCAAAGCACTTGGGAATAAGCACGCCTCGCGCCAAACTGCTTGCGGGCCACGGTTCTCGTGTACCCTCACGTTCCTAACTGTTTCTAGTGCGCTACTTGCGCCCGAATCCGATTCCCCTTCTTGTCAACTTCAACGGTCCCGAAGGACCGCCTAAGTGTCCCGCCACGCGGCACGTTGTTACCATGCAATGAGTTGTTTCAATCCGCTCAGGCGAAGTTACATTGCCCCCGCACTGCGAGCGAATCCGTCTCAACCCCGCTAACCGGCAAACGCCATTCGCCATCACTGACGGACCTCATTTCGCGCCGGGTTTCTGTCGGGCGAAAAGTCGGCAGGCGCTAGAATTGCGCGCACTCGCCCGCGCTGGAAACAACAAAGCAGTTCACCATGCGCCTCTCCTTCTGCTTCCTCGTCGCGTTCGTCGCGCCCGCGGCGCTCGCGCAAGACGTTACCCTGAGTGAGCCGTTCAAGCCGGGGCACACAACGAAGGTGGACGTGCGCGTGAAGGTCACGGGCAAGCTCGCGCTCCCCTCGACCGAGAAGGGCAAGGCCGGGCGGCTCGTCGCCATCACCGGCACCAGCAAGCTCGCCTACGACGAGCGCCTCCTCGCCCCGGACGACGCGACGACGCTCAAGACCGTGCGCGCGTACCGCGATGTTGAGTTCGAGCGCACCGTAGACGCCGCGAAGCAGGACGCCGGCATCCGCCCGTCGGTGCGGCGCATGGTTGTCATCAAGGCCGGCGCGCGAAAAGCGCCGTTCTCGCCGGACGGCCCGCTGACGTGGGGCGAGATCGACGTCGTACGTACTGATGTCTTCAACCCCGCGCTTATTCCCGGATTGCTCCCGCCGGGCGCGGTGAAGCCCGGCCAGTCGTGGAAGGCGTCCGCGGCGACCGTGGCCGAACTGACCGACATGGAGAAGGTGGAAGAGGGCGCGATCACCGTCGAACTGGTCGGCGTCACCAAGTTGAACGACAAGCGCGTCGCGCGCCTGAAACTGAGCGGCACCCTGCGCGGCGTGAACGAGGACGGCCCGAACCGCCAGAAGATCGACGGCACCGCGTACTTCGACCTCGACGGCGGGTTCCTCTCGTACCTGTCCGTTCGCGGCACGAAAGAGTTGCTCGACGGCAAGGGCCAAACGGTCGGCGTGGTGGAAGGGCAGTTCGCGCTGACGCGCGCGCCGGTGGCGAAGATGCCCGCGGACCTCTCCGACGCCAGCCTGCGCGACCTCGACCTGAAACCCGGGTCCGAGAACACACTGCTCCTGTACGACAACCCCGATATGGGCGTGCGGTTCCTGTACCCGCGCGGCTGGCGCGTCGGCGCGGTGCAGGGCAAACAACTCACGCTCGACCACGCCCGCGGCGGCGGCGTACTGCTCACCGTCGAGCCGCCGACGAAGGTGCCGAGCGCCGCCGACTACCTAAAGGAAGTGCTCGCGGACCTGAAGAAGCAGAAGGCGACCGTGACCGACACGGAACCCACCAAGCGCCTGCGCGCCGAGCCGGTGCAGCTCGACCGCTTCGCGCTCGACGCCACCGTGGGCGCGGACAAGCTGCGCCTCGAGTACGCGGTCCTGAAGCAGAGCGACGGCGGCGCGACGGTCGCCGCCACGCTCCCCGCGGCCGACGCCGACCTGCGCCCCGAAGTCGCCCGCATCGTGCGGAGCCTGAGCGTCACGAAAGCCATAGAAGAGAAGAAATAAGAGAAAGCTCACGCAAAGACGCGAAGACGCAAAGAAGACAAGAGGATGCGAAGCAGAGATGGTTCGACAGGATCACAGGATGAACAGGGATGGAATACAAGTCGGACGCGCATAGCTGTATTCAATCTCTGTTCATCCTGTGATCCTGTCGAGACTCTTCTCTTGCGTTCTTTTCGACTCCGCGGGTTTGCGCGACACTTCTTTGAGGGGAATTGAAGTTGAGGGTACTTGTCGCGGCGAGTGAGGTGGCCGGGTTCGCCAAAACCGGCGGGCTGGCGGACGTGGCCGGCGCGCTGCCGGCGGCGCTCGCCCGGCGCGGCAACCTCGCGGCCGTGGTGATGCCGCTCTACAACGCCGTGCGCAAGACCGGCGTTCCCATCGAACGCACCGGGATCGTGCTCCCCGTGCCGATGGGCGACCGCACGCTCGCGTGCCGCGTGTTCCGCTCGCGCTTGCCCGGCACCGACGTGCCCGTGTTCCTCGTCGAGCACGCCCCGTACTTCGAGCGCGACGACGCGCGCGCCGGCCGCGGGCTGTACCAGTTCCAAACCGACGGCGGCAAAGCCGACTACTGGGACAACGGCGAGCGGTTCGTGTTCTTCAGCCGCGCGGTGCTGGAACTGGTGCCGCACTTGGGGTTCCCGCCGGACGTGATCCACGCCAACGACTGGCAAACGGGCCTCGTGCCCGTGTACCTCGCCGAGACGTACCGCAACACCCCCGGCTACCAGCGCATCCGCTCGGTGTTCACGATCCACAACATCGCCTACCAAGGCTCGTTCCCGCGCGAGCTGATGAACTACACCGGGCTACCGGGGTGGTTGTACAACCCCGGCCAGCTCGAACACTACGGGTTCAACTTCCTCAAGTCCGGCATCGTGTACGCGGACGCGGTGAACACCGTCAGCCCGACCTACGCGCGCGAGATCCAAACCGGCGAGTTCGGCTGCGGCCTCGAAGGTCTGTTGAACAACGTCCATTGGAAACTGTCGGGTATCGTGAACGGCTGCGACTACCACGATTGGAACCCGGAGCGCGACAAGCACATCGCCGCGAAGTACACCGCGGACACAGTCTTCGACCGCAAGCCGCTGTGCAAGGCCGACCTGCAGCGCCGGTTCAGCGTGAAGGAAGACCCGGCGGCCCCGGTGCTGGGCGTGGTCGCGCGGCTCGTCGCGCAGAAGGGCATCGACCTCGTCATCAGCGCCGCACAAGGCTTCCTCGACCTCGGGTGCCAACTCATCGTGCTGGGCGACGGCGACCTGCACTTCCACCACCAACTGCAAGCGCTGCGCGACCGCAACCCGGAGCGCGTCGGCGTCTTCCTCGGGTTCAACGAGGGCTTGGCGCACGCGGTGGAAGCGGGCAGCGACCTGTTCCTGATGCCGAGCAAGTACGAACCGTGCGGCCTGAACCAGATGTACAGCCTGAAGTACGGCACCCCGCCCGTCGTACGCACCACCGGTGGCCTCGCGGACACGGTCGTGAACGCGACGCTGGAAAACCTCGCCGACGGCCGCGCGACCGGGTTCACCTTTGGTGACTACACGGCCCACGCGCTGTACGAAACCGTGCGCTGGGCGCTCACGCTGCTGCGCGACCGGCCGCTTGAGTTCCGGCAGATCGTCCGCACCGCGATGGCCCAAGACTGGAGCTGGGACCGCAGCGCGGACGTGTACGAGCGCCTGTACCGCAAGATCACCGGCGCGTGATTGCCCTTCCGCCCGCGCCCGCGCGACGATAAACGGCTCCCGCCTTCGCCCGCTCCGAGGTGCCGATGGTGCGTCGCGCGCTCGTGCTGGTTGTGTTCGCTCTGCTCGTCGCGGGCGCTCGCGCGGACGTGGCCCCGTGGCCGTTCAAGGTGCCGCGCCCAGAACCGAAGCCGCAACCCGCGCCACAGCCGCCCCCGCCCCCGATCGATCCGGCGACCGGCAAAGAGCTGTTCGACACGCGAGAAAAGCCGAAGCGCACCGGGCCGTTCCGCTCGTGCGGCAGCGGCGCGGGCGTCGGCCTCGCCGGGATCGGCGCGGCGTGGGCCGCGCTGTGGCTGGGGATGCGGTTCGCGCGCGCGAAGAAGTAATCGTGTCGGGTGGGACGGCGCAAAGCCGTGTCCCACCCTACGAGGCACTTCCCTTTTCCAATCGCAGCGTTTGCGTCACGCAGCGCGGCAGTTCGCTCGGCTCGTGCGTGACGAACAGCAGCGTTTGCTCAACGGTCAGTTCGCGGTCGAGGTAGTCGCGACAGCGCGCCGCGGTTCGCGCGTCCATTCCCTGAAACGGCTCATCAAGGATCAACAGCGGCGGGCGCTTCGCCAGCGCGCGGGCGAGCAGCACCAACCGCTGTTCGCCGGTCGAGAGCGCGCGGAACGCCCGGCCCGCGAGGGGCGCGATGCCCAGCGCCGCGAACAGCTCGCGCACACGCGCGTCCTGTTCGGGCGTCGTCGCGCGATCCGCGAGCGCGTCAAAGAAGCCGGTCGCGGCGGCGCGCTCCGCGGTCAGGTGTTCGCCGAAATAGAGGTGAAACTCCGGCGACAAGAGGCCGACGTTGCGCTTCACGTCCCAGATCGTTTCGCCACTCCCGCGCCGCCGGCCGAACAGCCGCACGTCGTTCGAGAACGCCTGCGGGTGGTCGCCGCACAGCAGGCTGAGGAGCGTCGATTTGCCGCTGCCGTTCGGCCCCAGCACGGCCCAGCGCTCGCCCGCGCGCACGGCCCACGACACGCGATCCAAGATCGTGTGCCCGGCGTGGGCGACGGTCACGTCGGTGAGTTGGACGACTTCTTGGCGAGCGGGGGGCGTCAGCCCCCTGTTCTCTCTTCGGTCCTCACTATCGAACAGGGGGCTGACGTCCCCCGCTCGTCCAAGAACGAGCGTGTCCGTCACCCACGCGGGCACGGCGTCTTCGCGGCAGATCACCAGCACGCACGTCCCGTCGCGCACCAACTCTTCCAGCAGCGCGGCGAGGTCGGCACGCGCGGCGGCGTCGAGTCCGATGAACGGGTCGTCGAGGACCAGCACTTCGGGGTTCGTTAGCAGCGCGCGCGCGAGTCGCGCGCGGCGCGCCTGACCGTTCGAGAGCGTCATAAAGGGTTGGTGCAGTATAGGCGCGAGGCCGAATCGCGCGCACACCGCGGCCCGCGCGTCAGCGCCGCCGACGTTCAAGAAGGCGTCGAGTGACAACGGCGTGTCACTCGCGCTGTCGGCGAACTCGAACCGCTGCTGGTAGTAGCGGCCGGCGTAGGAGAACAGCCGCGAGTCTTCTTTGAAGGTGACGAGCGCGACCGCCTGCGAGGTGTACTCGACGGCGTGCCCGGCGGCGCGGAGCCGGTCGAACAGCGGCCATGTCAGCGTGCCGCCCCCGAGCGCGTGTTTGCCGAGCAGCGCTTCGGCGAGCGTCGTCTTCCCGCTGCCGGTCGGCCCGACGACGGCCCACGCCTCACCCGCGCGCACGGTCCAACTGAAGTCGCGAAGGACTGGCACGCCGGACCGAACGACGGTGGCGCGGTCGAGGTGGAAGACGGTCATGTCTTGAGCACTTCGTCCGCGCCTTCGGCGAGGAGCTTCGCGGCGAGTTCTTGGCCGAGCGCGAGCGGGGCGTCGGCCGGGCCGGTGTGCGTCGCCACGATTCGCCGCGCGCCGTCCGGCGACAGCACCGCGCCGCGAACGGTCAGTAGGCCGTCGAGTACCTTCGAGGTCGTGCCGATGGGGACGAGGCACCCGCCGCCCAGCGCGTACAGCATCGCGCGCTCGGCCAGCACGCGGGCGTAGGTGTCGGGGCAGCGCAGCGCGCCCACGAGGCGCTTCGCTTCGGCGTCGTCGGCGCGGCACTCCAACCCGATCGCGCCCTGCCCGACCGCGGGCAGCATCCAACTCGCGTCCAGCACTTCCGTAATACGATCCGCGAGGCCCAACCGGATTAACCCGGCTTCGGCGAGGATGATCGCGTCCAGCCCTTGTTCGTCCAACTTGCGGAGCCGCGTATCGACGTTCCCGCGCAGTTCGATCAGTTTCAGGTCGGGCCGGCGGTTCAGCACCTGCGCGCGGCGGCGCAGGCTGCTGGTGCCCACGGTCGCGCCCGGCGGCAGGTCGTCGAACAGCTTGTGCTTGCGCGACACGAACGCATCGCCGGTCGGCCCGCGCGTCGGCACGGCGGCCAGTTCGAGCCGCGGTTCCGGGATCGTCGGCAGGTCTTTGAGGCTGTGGACCGCGACATCGGCGCGGCCGTCGAGCAGCGCGTTCTGAATGGCCTTCGTGAACACGCCGAACCCGCCCATCGCGGAGAGCGCGGAGGCTTGGTCGCGGTCGCCGTGCGTCTCGATCAGCACCAGTTCGACGACGCGCGGGGCCGCGACCGGGCGCAGCGCGCCCGCGATGAAGTTGGCCTGCCAGAGCGCCAGCGGGCTGCCGCGCGTACCGAGTCGGAGGGGAGTCATTGGCCCGGTGCCCCGTTCGCTTTGAGCCACTCGCGGAGCCGCTGCGCGACTTCGGCGCGCGGCACGGGGCCGGTTTCGAGCCGGCGCTTTTCGGCCACGTCCGCCTCCGCGTCGTCCAGCGCGAACCACACCGCGCGCAGGCGGTCGGGGTCGGTCGCGTAGCGCGGGAACACGTGCCAGTGCAGGTGCGGAACCTGATTGCCGAGCAGTTCGTAGTTGAGCTTCAACGGCTTGAAACACGCTTCGACGGCCGCGGCCAACGTACACATCTCGTCGAGGTACGCGGCGCGCGTCGGGCCGAGGTGGTTCAGCTCGCGCGCGTGGTCGCGCGCGATCAACTGGCAGTAGCCGGTGTAGAACTGCCACGGCCCCAGCACCGCGACCGAGTGCGGGAACTGCCAAACGACGTCGCCCGCCGGCCACCCGTCCGGTGCGGCGAGCTTCACGCAAAAGGGGCAATTCGGATCGTGCGCCATGAAGATATGGTAAGTGGCGCGCGGCAAGAAAAAAGGTGTGAGCCACCGGCGCGCGACGCGCGCCGGTGGCTCACACCTAACGGAACACAACTGAGGGCTTAGAAGTCGCCGCCGTAGTCGCCGCCGCCCCCGCCGTAGTCACCGCCCCCACCGTAGTCACCGCCCCCACCGCCGCCGTAATCACCGCCGCCACCATAGTCACCACCGCCGCCACCGGCCCCGCCGCCGTCGTCGTAGCTGCCGCCGGCCCCGGCATCGCCGCCGAAGTCGCCGTCACCGGGAGCAGAACCGCCGTCACTGCCGCTGTAGCCGCCATCGGCCGCGCTCGCGTCGCCGCCGAAAGCCGACGGCGGGTAGTGGGTGCCCATCATGCTGTTGTAGAGCCACATGCCGGCCATCGCGCCGAACATGCCGCCTAGCATGGCGGTCATGAACCCGCCGCCGCCACCGCCACCGCCGCCACCACCGCCATACCCGCCGCCGCCACCGCCGCCACTGGTGAGCGCGCGGATGAGGCCGACGACGATCCAGATGGTGAGCAGCACCGCGAGACCGATGCAGATCCAGCCGCCGAGAGTCATGCCTTGCTTCTTCGCGGGCTGCGTCGCGTCGTTCTTCGTCGTCCCCGTCGGCGTGACCGTCGCGACGGTCGTGTTCTGGAGGTCGCGAATCGCGAAGTTCATGCTCGCCAGCAGCGCTTGGTCGCGAATCTCGAACTGCTTATCGGGGTTCGCTTCCTTCGCCGCGTCGCGGAACGACGCGAGGAACAGGTCGCGCAGTTGCTTCTCGTTATCGTTCGTGAACCCGCGCTCGCGCGTGGTCTTGTCCGCGATCACTTCGACGTAGCCGGGGCTGCGGCACACGAGCACGTAGATGCCCTTCGCCTTGTCGCCGGTGGCGAGTTCGACCGCCCAGTCGCGGAAGAACTTGGCTTCCTGTTCCTTCGTCGGCTTGGTCTTCGTATCGGGCACGGTCGCGTGCGTATCAACGGTGATCGTCAGGCCGTGGTCGAACAGCGTGCCGCTGACGACGTTCTTGGCCCGGTCGATGCCGGCTTGCGTGAACATCTTGCCGCCGTCGAAGACGTGCAGCACGCCGTTTTGCTTCGCGGGCGCGGCCTTCGCCGCTTCCACGGTCATCGGCGTCGCCAGCAGCCCGCCGGCAACCAAGGCGGCGAGCGTCGCCATACCCTTCGTCAGCAGTTTCATAGGGTCTCCCGGTGGGTGACGGGCCGCGCACGTCGCGCCGCCCACTTCGCATGTCGCATTCTATCGCACAATAGCCCGATAACGTCAGCAATTCGCGTCCGGTTCTTGCGGTCGCTGTCGGTTCCGACCCGCCGGGGTATCATAACCCCAGCGGGACGAGGCCGCGAGCGGCTTCCCCAGAGTATTCGCCGCCCCCGGAGCGATCTTTACCGTGCCCAAACTGCGCGCCACAACTATTTTGGCCGTCCGAACTTCCGCCGGGGCCGCGCTCGGCGGCGACGGCCAAGTCACGCTCGGCAACATTGTGATGAAGGCCGACGCCCGAAAGGTTCGCAAACTCCACGACGGCCGCGTGCTGGCCGGGTTCGCCGGGGCCGCCGCCGACGCCTTCAGCCTACTCGACCGCTTCGAGCAGAAGCTACGCGACTTTCAAGGCTCGGTGCCGAAGGCCGCGACCGAACTGGCGAAGGAGTGGCGCACCGACCGCGTTCTGCGCCGCCTCGAAGCGATGCTGGTCGTACTCGACCGCGACCACCTGCTGCTGGTCAGCGGCACCGGCGACGTGATCGCGCCCACCGACAACGTGCTCGCCATCGGCAGCGGCGGCCCCTACGCGCTGGCCGCGGCCCGCGCGCTCATGGCCCACACCGCACTGAAGCCGGCCGAGGTCGTCCGCGCCGGGCTGGAAATCGCCGGCGACCTGTGCATTTACACCAACCGCAACATCGACGTGCAAGAACTCTAATGGGCAGAAGAGTTGATCCACAGATTGCGCAGATGGACGCAAATTGAAAGGCAGAAGAGATTTAACCACAGAGTCACAGAGGGCACTGAGCAGAGAAGAACAGCAAGCGAGTATTAGACTCGTTGCGCAATAGCGATCGATGGCCTATTCATAGGGTTATGACGAATTACGAGAAATTGCGTCGGAAGCCGTTGTTGTTCCGCATGTTCACGGGGCTCTCGGC
>Ga0194132_10007033_pt1 | contig 17040 bp, 14 predicted proteins | sample TA2KigOf80mmetaG_FD_148612 | JGI IMG/M metagenome (GOLD analysis project Ga0194132, IMG submission 148612) | Freshwater microbial communities from Lake Tanganyika, Tanzania - TA2015054 Kigoma Offshore 80m | ecosystem: Environmental > Aquatic > Freshwater > Lake | place: Tanzania: Lake...
CGCGGCGACGAGCGGCAGCACCGCCGTTGCGATCAGCGCGCCTTCGATGCCGCTGCGATCGGCCAGCAGGCCGATCAGAGGCACGCTCATGCCGCTCGTGCCCCACGCGAAACCCATCATAAGCGACGATACCGTGGCGGCGCTGACCGGCGCAATCGTCTGCGCGAATGTGACGTTCACCGGCAGCGTGGACTGCAGCAGGAAGCCCCCGATCGACAGCACCACGACGAAGAGCCAGCCCGTCAGAAGCGGGGCCGCTGCCAGGAAGGGGACCGACAGCGCGAGCGACAGCATGATGATGCGGCGCGCGCCGATCCGATCGGCCAGCGCCCCGCCGAGGAACCCGCCCGCGCTGGTCGCCAGCAGGTACACGGCCGCGACGACACCCGCCTGTCCGACCGACATGCCGCGGCGGGTCAGCAGCACGGGCACGAACGTCGAGAACGCGAGCGCGGTCAGCGTCCGCAGGACGACGATGAGATAGAGAAGCGTCAACGGCTTCGCGTACGGGCGCAGGCTGGCGCGGGGCGCGTGCGGGTCGTGCTCGTGCAGCGCGTCGAAGCGCGGCATGTGACGGAGGCAGACGGCCAGCGCGAGTAGGCCCGGCAGCGCGAACAGCGGCGTCCACGCGAGCCCCAGCCGCTCGATGGCCGGGGCGAACGCCACGGGACCCAGCGCGAAGCCGAACGACCCCGCGGTGATGTGGAACGACATGCCGAGCCCGCGGCGCTCGCCGCTGAGGCGGTGCACCAGCGCCGCCGCCGGCGGGTGGAACGCGGCGCCGCCCAGGCCTCCCACGACCAGCACGGCACCCAGGGTCCACACGCTGTCGGCCAGGCCCACGAGGCTGAGGACGGCGACCGAGACCACGGGGCCGCCGATCAGCAGGAGCCGGGGCTTCCAGCGATCGGCGAGCTGCCCGAAACCCAGCTGGGAGACCGACGACGCCATCTGGAAGCACATCTGGAGGACGCCGGCGGCCGCCAGCGACAGGTCGAGCTTCAGGATCAGCAGCGGAAGCAGCGGCGCGTACACGTTGCCGAAGCCGTCCACGCAGAAGTGGGTGCCCGCCAGCAGCAGCACGGTGCGATCGAGGCCGAAGGGACGCCTGGTCACGATCGGCTCCGTCCGCGTCCGGCCACGAGCGCGAAGGCGTCGGCGAGTTCTGCGACGCGCAACAGCCGCGCCGCAGCGGCCAGCACGGCGAGTGCCGCGCCAATCGACGCGCCCAGTCGCAGGACCTGCACCACGAGCCCCTGGCCGGGGAGCCACGCACCGGCGGCGGCGCAGGCCGCGTACGCGGTGACTCCCATCAGCACGGTGGCCGCGGTCACGCGCAGCAGCGAGGCACCCACGCGTCGCGCCTCGAGGCCCTCGATCTCGCGGCCGAGCAGCGCCAGCAGCATCCCGGCGTTCGCGACCGCGGCAAGCGATGTCCCGAGCGCGAGGCCGCGGAACCCCATGATCTCGACCAGCACCAGGTTGAGCCCGACGTTCAGCAGCACGGCGCCCGCGCTCACGGCCACGGGCACGCGGCTCCTGTCCATCGCGTAGAAGACCGGCGAGGCGATCCGCACGATGGAGTAGCCCAGCAGGCCGACGGCGTAGCAGCGGAGGGCGGCCGCCGTGGCGGCGGTGTCCACGGCCGTGAACGCGGCGCGCTCGAAGAGCAGTTGCACGATCGGCGTCGCGAGCACGAGCAGGCCGCACGTGGCCGGCACGTTCAGGGCCAGCATCAGCGACAGCGAGTCAGCCAGCGTCTCACGGACCGCGCGCCGATCGCCCGCGGCGGCGTGCCCGGACACCACCGGTACGGCGGCGGTCGCGACCGACAGGCCGAACAGCCCGATCGGGAGGTACATGATCCGGAACGCGTAGTTGAGCCACGACACGGCACCGGTCCCCTCGCCGGTGGCGAGCACCGTGTTCACGAAGACGTTGACCTGCGTGGCCGCCAGCCCGATCGCGCCGGGTCCCATCAGCAGGAGCACGCGGCGCAGGCCGGCGTCCCGGAAATCCAGCATCGGTCGATAGCGGAAGCCTTCCCGCCGCAACGCCGGCCACTGCAGCGCGATCTGCCCCACGCCCCCGAGCAGGGCACCGAGGGCGAGCGCCATGATCGGCGGCTGGCCGAGGGCCGGCATCACGGGCACCAGCGTGACGACGGTCAGGATCGTGGCCACGTTGAACATCGCCGGAGACAGCGAGGGGATGAAGAAGTGGTGCAGCGCGTTCAGCATCCCCATGCACGCGGCCGCCACGGCCACCATCGCCAGAAACGGCAGGAGGAGACTCGTGAGCCGGACCGTCAGCGCCAGCTTTCCCGGCACGCCCGCGTAGTCGCCGGCCAGCAGGCGGACGAGCGGATCCGCGAACACGATCGCCAGCACGACGATCGTGAGCGTCGTGACCAGCAGGGTGTTCAGCACCAGGTTGCCGAGGCGGAAAGCGCGCGCCCGGCCACCCTGGCGCAGCTCGCGCGTGAAGGCGGGCACGAACGCGGCGCTCATGGCGCCTTCCGCGAACAGATCGCGGACCAGGTTGGGGATGCGGAAGGCGACGTTGTACGCGTCCATCGCGTCGCCCGCGCCGAAGAAGAACGCGAGCGCCTGCTCGCGGACGACGCCGAGCAGCCGGCTCGTCATGGTGGCCGCGCCCGCGACACCCGCACGACGCGTCAGGGAGGCGCGACCGGGAGAGGCGGCGCGAGCGGGAGGCATGACGCCGTACAAAAAAATCGGGCCTCCGCAGAGCGGAGGCCCAAAGGGAAGGGTGAAGGCTGACTAGGCCTTGCGCCGAGTATAGACACAGTGGGCGGCCGAGCGCCAGCCGAAAATCGCCTGCGCGGACCGAAAAATGTCTACCCCGATCGGGGTATGTGGCGGAATCAGGCCTGTTCACCGGCCAGCCGGCGTCGTACGGCCTCGTTTACGGCCTTGCCGTCCACCATCCTGCCGGCGAACCTCGGCATGGCGGCTTTCATGACTTTGCCGACGTCTTTGGGCGAAGATGCGCCAGTTTCGGCTATGGCGGCCGACACCGCCTCGTCCATTTCGGCCGGGGTGACCCCGGGCGGCTCGTACTCCTGGAGGACCGCCATCTCCGCCGTTTCCTTGTCCACCAGGTCCGTTCGGCCGGCCTTTCCGAACTGGTCGATCGAGTCCCGCCGCTGCTTGATCAGCGACGCCACGACCTGCACGACCTCGCCATCGTCGAGGTCCCGTCCCTTTTCGACGCCCTTGTTCACGATCGCCGTCTTGAGGAGGCGGAGCGCGGACAGCCGGCGTTGATCGTGCGCTTTCATGGCCGCCGTGATTGCCGTGTTCACGCGTTCGACGAGAGTCACGTGCCCGTCAGCTCCTCTCAGTGATCCTGGCCGGAGTCGCCGTAGGTGACGTGCCATCCGTCGGTGGCCTCATAGAACGCCCCCGGCACCTGTACGGCGTTGAGCTTCACGGCGACGTCGAGGTTGGACTTCACCACGAAGTAGCCGTTGCGCCGGAGGATACGGCGGAATCCGCCGTGCATCACCGCGCACCGGATCTTGTCGGTGTCTTCTGCCCGCGCCTCTCGGTCCACCCACCGCAGGAGCGTCTTCAGTCCCGAGACGTCCCCGGGGGCGACGAGGAAATCCACCAGCAGCGTGACCCGGCCGAGCGGCTCGTGCGTGTGCCGGTACACGGCGTAGCCGTGGACCTGCCCTTCGCGCTTCAGCGCAACGACGGAGTAGCGCACGTGCGGCGGTTCGATGTAGCGCCAGTTCAGGTACGCGGCGTCCCTGCGCACTGCCATGTCGAACTGCGGCGCGAGCCGCTCCCAGAGATCGTTGAAGCCGTCGTCGAACCGGCGGATCGGTTCGCACTCGGCGCGCAGGGGCCTGGTGCGGGACACGACGCGGACCACCGGAAGCGTAACCGCCGACACCAGCCGGTTGAGCGCCAGAGGCCAGTGCGGCAGGCGGAGCGCACGTCGCGTCAACGGCTTCACCAGCGTGGGCACCGGTCGTGGGGCGGGCCAGCGCAGGCGGGTCAGCAGGTCCCGTGTTTCCGCGGTGGGTCCCAGGACGAGCGCCGCCCCGGTCTGGCGGTCCCAGGCTCGCAGCAGCGATTCGCCCACGCCGAGCGCGTCGCGCTCCGGAGCGACCAGCGTCTCGGCGCCCCAGGCCCCGTCCACCTCCAGGCCCTTGAGCGACACCCGCACGGGCAGCGTTTCGCACCCGCCGACCACGGTGGGACCCTCGCGCGCGACCCAGATGCCCGGGTACCCGGTCCGGTTGTGAGGGTTCCTGCGGTGCTGCCAGTCCCAGCGCAGGCGGCTGGCGTCAGCGGCGTCCGGTCCGTACATGCGCCGGAAGAGCGTCTCCACCCCTCGGCGATCCTCGGGGCGGAAGCGGGCGATTTCCGGCATGAGACGGACGAATCAGTTCTCGGGTGCCTGGTCGTCGGGCACCGGGATGAACCCGGCCGGCAGCGGGAACTGTCCGGGTTGTGCCGAGCCGGGGACGGGGGTGATGGTGCCGGCCGCCCCGGAGCCAACCGGCAGGCCGAACGGGTTCCGCGCCGTGGGCTGCGCTGACGGCACGTTCTCCATGGCGTTTTGTGCTGGGGCGCGGTTCTGCGGGGGGAACGTCAGTCCGCGAACGCCGGGCGCCACCGCCTGCGGTGAGGCGCCAACCGTGCCGAACCGGCGCCGCATGGCGTCGCGCAGCGCTTCGAGCGCAGCCGGATCCTGCGCTCCGGCTCCGGGCGCCGTCAGGTCGCTGAAGTCGTCGATGGCCGCCGGATCCTGAGGCATGCCGAAGTCCGCGGGCTCCTCGGGCGGCGGAGTGTACCGGGAGGCGGCCGAGGGTGGCGGCGCCGGCGCAACCGGCGAGCTCGTCGGCAGAATCAGGATCCGATCGTAGCGGGAGGCGTGGGGCGCGCCGGTCCCCTCCGCCCGGGCCGCCACCATGTAGCCGCTCACGCCGCGGAGCACGGTGTCGATGGCGTCGCGCTCCGGCACGTTCTGAAGACTCAGCGTCAGCGCCGGGCCCTGGACCTTGTCCCCGTTGACGATCTGCACGTCCCCGACCCGGCTCCACTCGGCGAGGATCTGTCGCACGGGGACGCCCGTCGCCTCGAGCGACACGCGCCCGCCGCTCATCGTGAGCGTCAGTTGCTGCGCACCTGCGGGAACGGGTCCGGCGAGGGCGACGAGCAGGGGAAGGGCGATCGGCTTCATGACTGCGTGTGCCGCCATTGTACGACCGTGTGACACGGCCGCCAAGGGCGGGATCAGGCGCGCTGGTGCTCGATGACCATCCGGATGATGTCGTCCAGTGCGACCCGGGGCGTGAACCCGATCAGGTCGTGGATCCGGCGGATGTCCGGGACCCGTCGCGGCATGTCCTCGAACCCGGCTTCGTAGGCCTCCTCGTAGGGAACGAGCCGGATCTCCGACCGGCTCCCGGTCAACGTCCGGACGCGCGAGGCGAGGTCCAGGATCCGGATCTCGTGGGTGCTGCCGATGTTGAACACCTGTCCGACTGCCCGAGGCTCTTCGACCAGCGCGGCCAGGGCGTCCACGACGTCGGTCACCGACGTGAAGCTGCGCGACTGCGTGCCGTCGCCGTAGACGGTGATCGGCTCGCCGCCGAGCGCCTGGCGGACGAACCGCGGCAGCACCATGCCGTAGCGCCCGGTCTGGCGCGGACCGACCGTGTTGAAGAGGCGCACGATGACGATCGGCAGCGAGTATTCCTTCCAGTAGGCGAGCGCCAGGAACTCGTCGATCAGCTTGCTGCACGCGTACGCCCAGCGATGCCGGGTGGTGGCGCCGAGCACGAGGTCGGCATCCTCGCGGAACGGCACTTCCTGGCTCTTGCCGTACACCTCCGACGTTGAAGCGATCACGACGAGCTTCTGCTTCTTGTTCGCGTGCCGAAGCACCACCTCCGCGCCGTGCACGTTGGTCTCGATGGTCTGTACCGGGCGCTCGACGATCAGCTTCACGCCGACGGCCGCAGCCAGATGGAACACGACGTCCGCCCGGTCGATCATCTCCGCGAGCAGCGGCTCGTTCGTGATCGAGTCGATCGCGTAGCCGAAGCCGGGGCGCCCCTTCAGGTGGGCGATGTTGTCGATCGATCCGGTGGAGAGGTTGTCGAGCACGGCCACGTCGTGGCCGCCCGCGAGCAGGCGGTCGGCGAGGTGCGAGCCGATGAAGCCCGCGCCGCCGGTCAGCAGGAATCTCACGTGAGCGTCCTTTCGGCCGCCGCCGCCACGACCGCGCCGGTCACGCGGTCCACGGCCGCGTCGTCCAGGCCCGGGTGAAGGGGAAGCGACAGCAGCGTGGCTGCGGCCAGGTCGGCGTTCGGGCAGTCGTCCGGGCGGAGGCCGGCGAACGCCCGCTGGCGCGGCAGGGACACCGGATAGTGAATCAGCGTCTGCACGCCGGCGTCGAGCAGACGCTGCTGGAGGCGATCGCGATCCGACCAGCGGATCGGGAACAGGTGATGGACGTGTCCCGGTTCCTCGGCGGCGACCGGCGTCACTCCCGACTCGCGGAGTCCGAGGCGGTACCGTTGTGCGATCTCCCTGCGCCGGGCGGTCCATGCCGGCAGGCGGGGCAGGCGGGCCCGCAGCACCGCGGCCTGGATCTCGTCGAGCCGGCTGTTCACGCCGGCGGCCTCGTGTTCGTACCGGTTCGCCTGGCCGCCGTTCCGGAGCCGGCGGATGCGCGCCGCGAGCGACCCCTCCGTGGTGACGACCGCGCCCCCGTCACCGAGCGCGCCGAGGTTCTTGGTCGGGTAGAAGCTGAACGCGCCCGCCACGCCGATCGATCCGACGGCCCTGCCGTCGAACGTGGCCAGGTGGGCCTGGCAGCAGTCCTCGACGATCGGCACGCCACGCGACGCCGCCACGCGCTGCAGCGCGTGGAGGTCGGCCGGCTGGCCGTAGAGGTGGACCGGGATGATGGCCGCCGTCTTCGCCGTGAGGCGTGCCTCGCAGGAGGCCGGGTCCATTGTCAGCCTGTCCGGATCCACGTCGGCGAAGACCGGCCTGGCGCCGACCATCGTCACGGCCAGCGCCGTGAACGCGGCGGTCATCGCCGGCACGATCACCTCGTGTCCCGGACCGACATCCAGCGCCCGCAGGATGAGTGCGAGGGCATCCGTCCCGTTGGCCACGCCGACGACGTGCGTCACGCTGCACGCGCGCGCGAACTCGTGCTCGAACGCGTCCACCTCCGGTCCCAGGACGTACCAGCCGCTGGCGACGACGCGGTCGATCGCGTCGCGCACCGCGGCGGCATCCTCCCCGAGCGACAGGTCCAGGAACGGGAGGCGCATCACGGGCTGGCCGTGCCGCCGGCCTCCGCGTCCACGTAATGCGGGAGGTGCTCGCGGTAGTAGCCGACCGTGCGCAGCAACCCCTCGCGCAGGCTCGTGCGCGGGCGCCAGCCGAGCGTGGCGGCGATCAGGCTCGAGTCGGCGTAGAAGCTGCCAATGTCGATCGCCTTCTTGTCGGACGGCCAGTCCACGAAGCGGTACGAACCCGTGCCGGCCACCGACAGCAGCAGCTCGACGAGATCGCGGTGCGCGATCGGCTCCGCTCCGCCAACGTTCAGCGCCATGCCGTTGCAGGCGTCCGAGGCACCCGCCCGCAGGAACGCGTCCACGGCGTCGTCCACGTAGACCAGGTCGCGCACCTGTGTCCCGTCTCCGTAGACGAGGATCTCGCGGTCCTCGATCGCGAGGCGGATGAACCAGCCGATGAAGCCCTGGCGGCTGTGCCGCACGAGCTGGCGCGGGCCGAACACGTTGGTGAGGCGGAGCGATGTCGCCCGCAGGTGGAACACGTCGTTGTAGACCAGGTGGTAGTACTCGCCCGCCGCCTTGTTGACGCCGTTGACGTCGGTCGGCCGGACCAGGTGCGCCTCGGACACCGGCAGGCCCGACGGACGTCCGTAGATCTGGCGGGTGCCCGCGTAGACGACCTTGGCGCCCGGGTTGTTGTGCCGGCAGGCCTCCAGCAGGAAGAGCTGCGCGCGGCAGTTGATGTCGAGGTCCGTCCGCGGATCCTGCATGCTCTCGATGTGGCTCACCTGGCCGGCCAGGTTGAAAATCACGTGGTGTCCCTGCACCAGGTAGTTCATCGTGCTCTGCTGGCGGATGTCGGCGACGTTCACGCGCAGGGCGGGCTCGACGTCCCGCACGTTGAACAGGTTGCCACCGTAGCCTGGAATCAGGCCATCCACGATCAGCACCTTCGCCTGCAGCTCGACGAGCCGGCGCGCCAGGTTGCTGCCGATGAAGCCGAGGCCGCCGGTGATCATCACCGGGCGGCCCCGGTAGAACTCGAGGTAGTCGGTCACTGGTCCGGCGTGTGCCTGCGGTACGGCGCCGCGCCCGGCAGCGTCGGGTTCCGGAACAGGACGCGGGCAGAGCCACGACGGAGCACCACCAGCGTGATCCAGAGGCGTGTGAGATCGATTGCGGTCCAGAAGAGCCGCCGGACGTTGAAGAACTGCGACCGGCCGTGGGCGCGGTGGTAGTGGTTCACCGGCACCTCGACGATCCGGAGCCCGGCCTGGTGAAACTTCCTCATCATCTCGACGCAGATCACTCCCGTGTCGCGCACCAGGTGGACGCGATCGAAGGCCGCGCGGCGGACCAGGCGGAAGTCGCAGTCCACGTCGCGCACGGGCAGGTTGAAGAGCAGCTTCACCATGTGGTGGTAGATCCGCCCGATGACGATCCGGTGCATGGGATCGGAGCGCGCGATCTTGTAACCGTTGACGATGTCGACCTCGGGCGTCATCCGTGCCCAGAGCTGCTCGAACTCGGCCGGGTCGTACTGCGCGTCGCCGTCGGTGTAGGCCACCAGATCCTTCGTGGCGCTGGCGAACCCCGTCCGCAGCGCGCCGCCGTAGCCGCGGTTCTTCGGGTGGTGCACGGCGCGTACGTACGGGTACGTCCGTGCCAGCTCGTCGATGATCTCGCCGGTCGCGTCGGCGCTCCCGTCGTTGACGACGATGACCTCGTAGTCGTCGGTGAGGCGGGTGGCCACCTGGACGGCGCGGATCACCAGGCTCGCAATCGTGCCCGCGTCGTTGAAGGCCGGAAAGAAGATCGACAGGCTCGGGGCCCGGCCGGCGGACCGGTCTGACATGGCCGGGTCACTGTACCTCCGCTCCGGGTACCGGGCAAGGCGGACCCGTCTCCGGGCCTATGAACTAGGTGGCGAAGCGGAAGTTGATCACGTCGCCGTCCTGGACGATGTAGTCCTTGCCTTCCAGGCGGACCTCACCGTGTTCCCGGCAGGCGGCGTGGGACCCGCGGCCCAGCAGCGCCTCGCACGGCACGACCTCGGCCCGGATGAACCCCCGGCTGATGTCGCTGTGGATCTCACCCGCGGCCAGCTGCGCCGCCGTGCCGCGGGGAATCGACCAGGCGCGGCACTCGTCCTCGCCGACGGTGAAGAACGAGATGTACCCGAGCAGGTCGTAGGTCGCGCGGATCACGCGGTCGAGCCCCGATTCGGTCAGCGAGAGATCCGCGAGGAAGGCCGCCGCGTCGGTGGGATCGAGCTGGGCGATCTCGAGCTCGATCTTCGCGCAGACGGCGACCGCGTTCGTGGCGGCGCCCGAGAGAAAGGTCGTGAGTCCCGCGCCTGCCGCCACCCGATCGATGCCGGCGGCCACGTCTCCGAGGTCGGCTTCGTCAACGTTGGCGACCAGCAGCAGTGGCTTCGCCGAGAGCAGTTGGAACCCGCGGAGCAGGCGGCGGTCGTCGCCGCTCAGATCGAGCGCTCTGAGCGGTGCGCCGTCCTCCAGCGCGGCCCGGCAGCGCCCGACGAGGCCGGCTTCCTTGTCGAGTTCCGGCGACCGGCCCTTCTTCGCGTCCTTCTCGATGCGTTCCGTCCGGCGCTCCAGCACGCCGAGGTCCGCGAGGATCAGCTCGTCTTCCATCAGCCGCGCGTCGCGCGCGGGATCGATGCTGCCCGACGGGTGTGGCACGGCCTCGTCGCGGAACGCCCGCACGACGTGCACCAGGGCGTCGGCGTTCTTGAAGCCCGCCACCTCGACCAGCGTGCGCACTCCCTGACGGCCGCCTCCGGCGGCGTCGGTCAGCTCGACGGTCGCCGGCACGTGGCGCTTCGGGTTGTACAGCACCGACAGGCGATCGAGGCGGGCGTCCGGCACCTTCGAGACGCCGATGGCCACGTCGCCTTTGGTCTTCGGCGCTTCGCGCGCCGTGGTCATGAGCTGAAAGAGGGTGGTTTTGCCGCTGGCCGGGACGCCGATGAGAGCCGCGTGCAGCATGCGCGTCCGAGCCTATCAGAGCCAGGGGTCAGACCCGGGTCAGACCCGGGTCTGACCCCTGGCGAATGTACGACGAATATCAGGATAGCGAATATAAAGCATAAGTCATGTTGGTTCTTTGGTTTGCGGTTGACAAGGGGGGTGGGCTCTCTTACTATCCGAGTGGCTTTTTGTGGGTGTGAATGGAGCAAAAGGGCCTACGAGGCAGCTCTGCGACCCGGATGGACGACAAGGGGCGACTCAAGGTGCCGTCGCTGTTCCGGGGCGTCCTCCGGGACCAGCACGGCCCGGACGTGTTCGTCACCAGCCTCACCGGTGATTGCGTGCGGGTGTACCCGATGGCCGTCTGGCTCGAGCTGGAGCAGAAACTGGCCGCGATGCCCTCGAACCATCCGTCGCGCCTGAAGTTTCTGGACCGCGTGAACTACTACGGGCAGTCCGCCGAGCTCGACGGGCAGGGGCGTGTGCTGATTCCGTCGCACTTGCGGGAGCGGGCGGGCATCGTCGGGGACGTGCGGGTGTTCGGGCGCATCGACTACCTCGAGGTGTGGAACGAGGACCGGTTCGCCCAGCGTCTGGACCGGGATCCGTGGACAGACGAGGACGGGCTGCGTCTCTCGGAGCACGGCATCTAGGGGAACGCGGCTTCAGTGCGCGGCGCCAGGGGGCCCTGGTCCGGCGGGTCGAGCAGAAAGGTTCGGGGTTCGTGGATGAGCAGGGGCCGCTGCATCAGCCAGTCTTGCCCGCCGAGGTGGTCAGCGCCCTGGCGCCGCAGCGCGGCGGCCTGTTCGTGGACTGCACGGTGGGCGCGGGCGGCCACGCGCGCCTGCTCCTCGAATCGGGGGCGACGCGCGTGATCGGCATCGATCGCGACACCTCGGCGCTCCGGCACGCCGCGCGGACGCTCGCGCCCTGGAGCGCGCAGGTCGAGCTCGTGCACGGCGACTACCGCACCCTCGCGCAGATTCTCGACGATCGGGGCGTCGCCGCAGTCGACGGGCTGCTGGCTGACCTGGGCGTCTCGTCGATCCAGCTCGACACGCCCGGCCGCGGCTTCAGCTTCCGCCGGGACGAACCGCTCGACATGCGGATGGACGTCACGTCGGGCGAACCGGCCGCTGCGGTGCTCGCCGGCATCGACGAAGCGGATCTGTCGCGCGTGATCTTCGAGTACGGCGAGGAGCGCTACGCGCGGCGCATCGCGCGGGCGATCGCCCGCGCGCGCAGCGAGGCGCCCATCACCACCACGGGCCGGCTCGCCGAGATCGTCCGCCGCGCGATCCCGCGGCGCGGGTACACCCGCATCGATCCGGCGACTCGGACGTTCCAGGCGCTGCGCATTCACGTCAACCGCGAACTGGACGGCCTCGAGGTATTCCTGCGGACGGCAGCAGCCCGGCTGGCGCCGGCAGGCCGGCTCGCGATCATCGCGTTCCACTCGCTCGAGGACCGCGTCGTCAAGCACACGCTGCGGGCGATGCAGTCGGCGGGCGACGTTCCGCTCCGGCTCCTGACCCGGAGGCCGGTGACGGCCGCTGACGACGAAGTGGCGCGGAATCCCCGGGCGCGCAGCGCCAAACTCCGCGCCGCGGTGCGGGAGGACCTGGAGGAGGCGGCATGAGTGCGGAGGCGTTCGAATACGCGATCCGGAAGGACGTCAAGAACAACCCGATCGTCCGCGAGGTCGACGAGCGCCGCCAGCGCGAGATGTGGCGGTCGATTGCCGTTGGTGTCGTGCTGGTCGTCGTGCTGCTCGGCTGGGCCTGGCAGCAGTTCGAGCTGCTCCGTCACGGCTACCGGCTCGTGGAGATGCAGCGCGACCGCGCGGCGGAGGCCGAGGTGCACCGGCACCTGCGCCTCGAGATCGAGACGCTCCGATCGTCGGCGCGGATCGAGCGGCTCGCGACGGAGCAGCTCCGGATGGTGCGGCCCGGACCGGAGGACACGACGATCATCGAGCGGGTGCCGTCGGTCGATCCACCACCGGGCTCGGTCGTCGCGAGCCGGTGAGGTATTGAATGGCGCCACAGCCCCCCTTTCCGTGGCGGCGCACGATGAAGCCGCGAATCGTGCTCATGGGGCTCCTCTTCGTCGTCTGGGCGATCGGCATCGAGGCCCGCCTGGTCTACCTCCAGGTCATCGAGCACGACGACCTCACGGCGCGGGCGTCACGGCAGCACATGCGGACGATCGAGGCGCCGGCCAAGCGCGGCGAGATCCTGGATCGGAACGGGCGCGTCCTGGCGGTGAGCGTGGACGTCGACTCGGTCTACGCCGTGCCCATGGAGATCGAGGACGCAAAGGCGGCCACGGCCCGGTTGTGCGAGGCGCTCGGCGACTGCACCGACCGCGACCGCAGCACACTGGTCGAGCGGCTGGAGCGGCGCCGACCGTTCGCGTACGTGCGGCGCCAGGTCACGCCCGAGCAGGCGGGACGGGTGGCGGCGCTGAAGCTCGACGGCCTCGGCTTCATGAAGGAGACGAGGCGGTACTACCCCAACCGCGAGCTGGCGGCCCACCTGCTGGGGTACGTCGGCATCGACAGCGACGGGCTCGCCGGCATCGAGAGCACGTACGACGGGCTGATCAAGGGGCGTCCCGGCGCGGTCCTGATCCAGACCGATGCGCGCCGCCAGGCGTTCAGCCGCCTCGAACGCCCGCCGACAGCCGGCGGCTCGCTCGAGCTGACGATCGACGAACAACTGCAGCACGCAGCCGAGCGGGAGCTGCGCGCTGGCGTCCAGCGCGCCGGTGCGGCCGGCGGTTCCGCGGTCGTCATGGATCCCCGTACGGGCGAGATCCTGGCGATCGCCAACCACCCGACGTTCAATCCCAACGAGTATCGCGAGTTTCGTGAAGACCGCCGCCGGAACCGCGCGGTGCAGGACCTGTACGAGCCGGGATCGACCTTCAAGATCGTCACGGCGGGCGCAGCCCTCCAGGACGAGACGTTCGCGCCGGCGACGACGATCCAGACGAGCCCGGGCGTGATCCGGTTCGGCTCGCGCGCCATCGACGAGGACAAGGGGCGCGACTACGGTCCGCTCTCGTTCACCGACGTCATGGTCAAGTCCAGCAACGTCGGCGCCATCAAGGTGGGCCTCAGGGTCGGCGCCGACCGCATGGTGGACTACGTGCGCCGCTTCGGGTTCGGGCAGACGTCCTCTCCGGACTTCCGCGGCGAGAGCCCCGGGATCGTCTGGTCCGCGGCGAACCTGACCGACAGCGCGCTCGCGTCGGTGTCGATGGGGTACCAGGTGGCGGTCACGCCCCTGCAGATGGCGACGGCCGTCAGCGTGGTTGCCAACGGCGGGGAACTGGTGCAGCCGCGCGTGGTCCGTTCCGTCATTCGCGACGGCCGGCGTGCGCTCGTGCCCCGGAAGATCGTCCGGCGTGTGCTCGATCGCGAGACGGCGGTGGACCTGACCGCGATCATGGAACAGGTCGTCGAGCGCGGCACGGGCAAGCAGTCGCAGGTGCCGGGGTATCGCGTCGCGGGCAAGACGGGCACGGCGCAGAAGATCGTTTCGGGACGGTACTCGCACACCGACTACAACGTGTCGTTCGTCGGATTCGTGCCCTCGCGCGATCCGGCGTTCGCCATCGTCGTGGTGGTCGACACGCCGCGGAAGATGCCGCCGTACGGCGGCACGGTGGCCGCGCCCATCTTCAGCCGGATCGCCGAGGCGGCGCTCCGCCGGGCGGGGATCCCGCCGGCGCTCGATCCGTCGCCACAGGTGCTCGTGGCCACGCACCGTCAGGCCCCTGAAGCCGCAGTCCGGGCGACCCCGGCCATCGTGCCGGTCAGCCGCCGCGAGGGGCGGGCCGAACCGGTGGTGCCGGATCTTCGCGGTCTCAGCGGACGCGACGCACTGCGCGTCATGGTGCGGCTGGGCTTCCCGACACGCCTGCACGGCCACGGCCTGGTCGTCGAGCAGCACCCCGACCCCGGTACGCCGATTGAGGAGGGCGTGCAGGCCGCGCTCTGGCTCGACCGCTGGCCGGAACCTCAGGCGGAGGATGAGCCGCGGCCATGACCCTCGGCGACCTGCTTCGGGTGCTCGACCCGCCGGAGGGATGGCTCGGCGCAGCCGAGGTGCGGCTGGACGCGCCCGCGACGGCGATCACGCTCGACTCGCGAACAGTCACGCCGGGGAGCGTGTTCGTCGCCGTGCCTGGACGGAATGCCGACGGCGCGGACTTCGCGACCGACGCCCTCGCGGCGGGAGCTGCCGTGGTGGTGGCCGAGCGGCCGGCGCCTGCAGGCGTCGGGCAGCCATGGCTCGTGGTGCCCGATGCCCGCGCAGCCCTCTCGGCACTGGCCGCGGAGCTGCACGGTCATCCCAGTCTCGAGATGACGGTGGTCGGTGTCACCGGCACGAACGGCAAGACGACCACCGCGTACCTGCTGGCTGCGATCTTCGAGGCCGCCGGCCTGCGCTGCGGCCTGCTGGGGACGGTTGCCTACCGCCTGGGCGCTGAACAGCAGCCGGCAACGCGCACGACACCCGAGGCGCCCGACGTGCACGCGCTGATGCGCCGCATGGCCGATGCCGGATGCGGCACCGCGGTCCTCGAGGTGTCGTCGCACGCGCTGGCGATGCGCCGCGTGGACCACACGCGGTTCGGCGCGGCCGTGTTCACGAACCTGACGCGGGACCATCTCGACTACCACGTGAGCATGGAGGCGTACTTCGCCGCCAAGCGCCGGCTGTTCGAGCTGCTGCCGTCGGGTGCGCCGGGGCTCGTCAACCTGGACGACCCCCGCGGCCAGGAACTGGCGGCGATGCCGGGACGGCGGATCACCTACGCGCTCACGCGCCCGGCGGACATCACGCCAGGTCCCCTGTCGACGTCGCTCGATGGGCTGGCCTTCGACGCCCGCACGCCGGCGGGCACTGTTCGGATCCGGTCGAGGCTGGTCGGGCGGCCGAACGCCTCGAACGTCCTGGCCGCCGTCGGCACGGCTGTGGCGCTCGGGATACCCCGAGACGCCATCGAGCGGGGCGTGGCCGGCCTCCAGGCGGTCCCCGGCCGGTTCCAGCTCGTGTCCGGTCCGGGAGATGACGTGGCCGTGCTCGTGGACTACGCGCACACCGACGACGCGCTGCGCGGCCTGCTGGAGACCGCACGTGGGCTGACGCATGGCCGGCTGATCACGCTCTTCGGGTGCGGCGGGGATCGCGATCGCTCGAAGCGGCCGCTCATGGGCATGGTCGCCGCGCGGCTGAGCGACCTCGTGATCGTCACTTCCGACAACCCCCGCACCGAAGATCCCGCCCGCGTGATCGAAGAGGTGCTGCGGGGCGCGCGCGCCGAGGAGCGCCAGGGTGGCGCGGAGCTGCTGTCGCTCGTCGATCGCCGGGAGGCGATCCACGAGGCGATCCGCCGGGCACGGCCGGGCGACATGGTGCTCGTGGCGGGCAAGGGGCACGAGACGACGCAGGAGATCGCGGGCCGGTCGGTGCCGTTCGACGACGTGGCGGTGGCCGGCGAGGCGCTGGCGGCCCGTCGCGTGGAGTCCAGGGTCGGGTGAAGGAGGCGTGGCGCGCGATGCGATCGTTCTCACGCTCGACTGGGTGGCGGCGGCGGTTCGGGGGCAGGTGCTCGCCGGCGGAGGCGCCGAAGTGATGACGGGTGTCTCGACCGATACCCGCCGCATCGGCCGGGGCGATCTGTTCGTCGCGCTCCGCGGCCCCCGTTTCAACGGCAACGCGTTCGTGACCGAGGCGCGCGCGCGCGGCGCGGGCGGCGCCGTGGTGGACGCCACCTACGGCGGACCGCCCTGGGGCGCGATGGTGCGGGTGGCCGACACCACGCGGGCGTTGCAGGATCTGGCGCACGCGGTCCGGCGCGCGTCCGGCGCGCGCGTCGTGGCGATCACGGGCAGCGTCGGGAAGACCACGACGAAGGACGCCATCGCGGCCCTCGCCGGCACCTGCCTGCAGGTGGTCAAGAACCAGGGGAACCTCAACAACCACATCGGGCTGCCCCTGTCCCTGCTCCAGCTCCGCAGCCGTCCGGACGTCGCGGTGATGGAGCTGGGCATGAACCACGCCGGCGAGATCAGCCGCCTCGTCGAGATCGCCGAGCCCGACGTCTGTGTGTGGACCAACGTGGGCGACGCGCACCTCGGGCACTTCGCGTCGCTCGATGCGATCGCCGACGCCAAGGCCGAAATCTTCGATCGCGCGCACGCGGGGACGCTGCTCGTGTGCAACGCGGACGATCCGCGCGTGATGGCGCGCGCCGGCCGCTTTCCCGGCCGGGTCGTGACCTTCGGGTTCACCGAACGCGCCACCGTGCGCGCCGTGGACGTCGAGCGCCGCGGCGCTGCGGGCATGCGGGCGCGCCTGGTCACGGCCGCCGGCGCGGTGCCCGTCGAGACGCGACTGCTGGGAGACGGCCAGCTCTCGAATCTGCTGGCGGCTGCCGCCACCGCCCTCGAGCTGGGTGTGCCGCTCGATCGGATCGCCGGCACGCTGCCGGCCATTGCGCCCGCGGACCGGCGAGGGGTGGTGCACCGGCTTGCGGACGGGTTGACCCTGATCGACGACTCCTACAACTCCAGTCCCGGCGCCCTGACCCACGTGCTTGGTGTGCTGGCCTCGGATCCGTCCGGCGCCCGCCGCGTGGCGGCGCTGGGCGAGATGCGCGAGCTGGGATCGTCCGCCGTCCCGCTGCACCGGGCGTGCGGCCGCGCCGTCGCGCGGGCGGGGACCGCGTGGCTGGTGA
>Ga0194132_10007040_pt1 | contig 17033 bp, 13 predicted proteins | sample TA2KigOf80mmetaG_FD_148612 | JGI IMG/M metagenome (GOLD analysis project Ga0194132, IMG submission 148612) | Freshwater microbial communities from Lake Tanganyika, Tanzania - TA2015054 Kigoma Offshore 80m | ecosystem: Environmental > Aquatic > Freshwater > Lake | place: Tanzania: Lake...
CGGTACCATTGCCAGCCTCTCTAGGGCGTCGTGGCGCGAGACGCTGACATCAGCTTGCGATGACCTTGCGAGAACTCAGAGGCATTTTGCGGGGGCCTGCGCGCAAGAAGGGGCTTGCCGGGTCAGCAACGATGCAAAGGACGCCCTTCAGCGTGTCATCCGGGACCTCGAGGCCGCAGGACCTGATTTCGCCGATGTCGAGCCGAAAGATGGGTCGGTTCCGACTACAGAATAAACTGCGGGCGCCGTCATGTTCCCGTGCGGTCATATCGTCCCCTGCCGCTTGACAGCCGATTTTTCGCATGCTAGTCTCCCGCCCGCTGCGAGTGGCCGGTAGGGATTCGTGTGCAGCTGGCGAGCCCGCTTCCGTGACCACCAGCAACTCACGAACTGGAATGGACGGCGCGTGAGGCAGCCGCCACTGAGCCCGGATGCGTACAGGGCAGGCAATTGCCGAGTGCACTAAAGTCCGTGCCCGAGGCCGTGAATGGCGCCCGCGAATTGCGCCTCAACTCATATCAGGTAAGGGCTGTCGTCTTTGACGACCAGACCCAGCTGTCCGGGGGTACGCTGCGGGTTTCTCCAAAGGCAGTCGAAGCCGTTGCGCGAACGGACCCTCGTATCAAGTCGGCGACGATGGAGCTGGTCGCACCCAGGCAATCGACCCGTGTAACAGCGATAAAGGACGTGATCGAGCCCCGGATCAAGGTCGAAGGGCCGGGGCAAGTTTACCCGGGAGTGGCAGGTCGCGATGTGGCCGCGGTCGGGTACGGCGTGACAAACCGCCTGGCCGGCGTCGCGGTCGTTCTGGTCAACCCTACCCCTACGTTCGGGAACCCGTTGCACCAACGGGCGATGGCGCACTCGTTCTTCGACATGAGCGGACCGCAGGCGGACGCCTCGCCCTATGGAAAGCTCCATCATCTGTGCCTGATCGCCGAATGCCACCCCGACCTGCACTTCGACGACGCAAACGAGGCGCTCCATGGGGCCGCACTTCGCGTGGCAGATCTCCTGGCCCGTACGACGCTCGGCATCGAACCAGATTCCACCGAAGTCTTCGACACCTCGGTACGAGACGCGGATCTGCCAGGCGTCGTCTACGTTCCGTGCATGAACTCGCCCGAGCACTACTCCAATAGCCTTCATGCATACGGAGTAGCGATCTACGGCCTGACACGCCTGACGCCACCATGGGTGCTGCGGCCGACAGAAATCGTTGACGGTGCAATCTGCGGACGGTATTCCTGGCTGATGGCCAATAACCCGGTGGTCTTGGGCCTGCTTCGACAGCACTCCGCCGGCAGGTGCAACTTCCGCGGGGTCATCACGGTGAGGACCCGCTGGAGCTCGCAGACGGAAAAGGACATCACGTCCAATCAGTGCGCCAGCGTGGCGCGTAATCTCGGCGCGGCGGGGGCGATAGTCACGTGGGACGCGGGCGGCAACGACTTCATGGAAGTGGCCCGAGTGGTCCAGGCATGCGTGAGAGCGGGCGTTGCGACCGTGCTGCTGACCGGGGAAGAAGACGCCGAGAGCGGCGGCCCGGGCCTCCTGGAACCACTGCCTGAGATGACAGCCGTCGTTAGCTCGGGCGTGGGCGGGAACATGTGGTATCAAAAGACCAGACTGCCCGCCGTCGAGCGCGTTGTCGGGCCAACAACGCTGGCGCTGAACTATGGGCCGAACTCGCCGCTGATCGAGATCGAAGCCCACTCGGAGATCGAGACGCTCCAATGGGAGGACCACTACGGGTTCGAGCGAAGGAGCTGCTACACGTTCTAAGCGTGGGGTCCCCACGGGGGGACGGCGAGAGCAGCGGATGGTTTGAGCTAGGAGGCCGAACGCCATGAGACTCAATGCTCTGCTGGTTCTTGCGCTGTCTGGCGCGCTGGCTGTCGCACTCGCATGCGGAGGGGGTGACGAGCCGACGCCCACGGCGGCGGCGAAGGCCCAACCTACCTCGCCCCCACAGCCCACGGCGACCCAGATTGTCATCCCCACCGTGGCGCCCCTCGTGCCGACCGCGACGCCGGAGCCCGCAAAGCCCACACCCGCGCCCACTGCGACACCGCCACCGGCACCGGTCGGTCCAATGGGGACCCTCAACGTGGCCATTCCCCTGATAACACCCGCAAACTTCCTTGCGAGCAAGATCCCGTGGCCGGGGAACCTGAACCTGGTGGCGTTCGGCGTGGGCGAGGGCCTCCTCCAGACGGACTACGCCGCGCCGCCGCTGATCGGGCCTCTGAACAAGAACGGGATCGCATCAGACTGGACGGTCGCAACCGACCTCAGCAAGATCACCTTCAAGATCCGCAAGGGCGTCAAATTCCACCGTGGCTATGGTGAACTGACGGCGCAGGACGTCGCGTTCTCATTCAACGAGGCGATCAAACCCGGTAGCACCTGGGCGCGAGTCGAGATGGGGGACTTCCTGGCACAGGCCGAGGCCGTCGATGCCGAGACGCTCGATTACAAGTTCAAGAAGTGGAGCGGTACCTGGTACGGCTGGATGTATCCGGTAACAGGTGCGGCGCCCATGGTAAGCAAGAAGGCTCACGATGAGCTTGGATTCGACAAGGCGGTCCTGACGCCGGTCTTCACCGGTCCATTCGAGGTCGTGGAATGGAAGGCGAACGACAAGGTTGACTTGAAGGCGGTCGCGCCGCACTGGCGAGCCACGCCCAAAGTAGAGAGGGTCAAGATCGTCGAGATCCCAGAGGTGTCCGCACGCCTCGCGGCCTTCAAGACGGGTGAAGTGGCTATCACCCAGCTCCCGAACAAGTTCCTGAAGGACGCGGTGACGACGACCAAGGGACGGATACAGATGATCGGCCAGCCCGCAAGCAAGCACGTGGCGTTCGCGGGCAACTACTGGATGAAGCAGCACCACGACACTGGGGAGAACATCTTCCCGAGACCGGGCTTGAAGCCAGACGCTGCTCACCCATGGATCGGCGACCCCGACAACGCAGATCGCATGGAGAGCGCGCGTCTTGTCCGTCAGGCCATGGCCATGGCGATCGACCGGGACCTGATCAACAAGGAGACCCAGGACGGATTCGCCTCTGCCTCCCACACCTGGTACGGGTTCGTCCCGCAGATGAAAGAGTTCAAGAAGGAGTGGATGATTCCCTATGACCCGGCGCAGGCCAAGCAAATGCTAGCCAAGGCGGGCTACCCGAACGGTTTCAAGGTCCCGTTCTACCTCCCACCCGACGTTCCGGCGGTGGTCAGTGTCGAGGTAGGGGAGGCGATCGCGCTGATGTGGAAGGCGATCGGACTGGATGTGACGATCGAGAACACCGCTTACCAGGCTCGCCGACCCACAATGGTGAGCCGCTCGATCGATGTGGTCTGGATGTGGCAGCGCGACGCTGTAGGGCAGGTGGACATCGCGCAGAGCCAGGGCACGATCCCATCCGCCGGATGGAACCGCGGCATGGAGATCCCGTGGGTGGTGGACTTGTGGAAGAAGGCCGAGAAGGAAAACGACCCCGCCAAGCGAGTGTCGATCAGCATAGAGGGCGAGGACCTCTCACGGCACTGGATGGTCGTAGCTCCTGTGGTCGACATCTCCAATCTGTGGGTGGTAGGTCCGCAGGTCAAGGAATGGCGGCCGTACACCGAGACTGCCGGCTATGCAGGCACGTTCGAGACCGTAGTTCTTGGCAAGTAGTCTTGCAGCCAAGCCTGTAGCTGCAAGGTGTAACGAGGAAGGCAGAGGCGGCGAAGGGGCATGGACCTTCGCCGTCCGCTGCTTCCGAAAGCGTTCGGCTTGATCAAGTTCCTAATCCGCCGGTTCATCTCCATGGCCGTGGTGGCCATCCTGGTCACGCTGTTTGTATTCGTGTTGTCCCGGGCCTCCGGTGATCCCAGGACAGTCTTCCTGAACGAATACACGACGAAGGAACAGTGGGAGCAGTGGGGAAAGGACTGGGGTCTAGACCGCCCGCTCTTAATGCAGTATCTGATCTGGCTTGGACGGGCAGCCCGGGGCGATCTCGGCAATTCGCTGCGTGAGAGCCGTCCGGTGACGGACGTCATCAAGGAACGCATCCCCGCCACCGTTCAACTGGCGATGGGTGCATTCCTATTCGCCGTGGGGCTGGGGCTGCCGCTCGGGGTGCTCTCGGCGGTGAAACGCGGCTCCATCTGGGACTACTCCGGCCGCACGATCGCCCTGTTCGGACAAGCGCTGCCGCCATTCTGGCTCGGGATCATGTTGATCCTCGTCTTCGCGGTGCACCTCAACTGGTTTCCAACCGGCCGGCGTGGCGGCATCGACCACTTCGTCCTGCCCTCGATCACCCTGGGGTGGCTCACGGCTGCCGGTCTCCTGCGCCTGGTGCGCTCGTCAATGCTCGAGGTACTCGACTCAGAGTACGTCAAACTGGCACGTGCGAAGGGCGCCTCACAGTTCACAGTCATCTGGAAGCACGCTTTTCGGAACGCCCTCACCGCGCCGCTGACCTATACGGCCCTGGTATTCGTTGCATTCCTTACGGGCGCAGTTGTGACGGAGACCGTGTTCGCCTGGCCGGGGCTCGGACGCCTCGCCGTCACGTCAATGAGCAATCTGGACCTGCCAGTGCTTTCAGGGGTCGTCTTCGTGCTCACCGGTCTCTACGTGCTGGTTAACTTCCTCACAGACCTGCTCTACGCCGTCATTGACCCAAGGATCCGCCTCGCATGAGCGTCGAAGCTGCTGCACGACTACCGGTCCGTCGGCGCATGCGCGCGAATTACCAGACGGTAAGGCAGGTGCTGGCGCGGATCAACCGCTACCCGGTGATCCCGGCGGCGATCATGACCGTGATGGTGGTGGCAGCCGTGTTCGCCCCTTACGTCGCTCCGAAAGACCCGCTCCTTGGATCGCTCAGGGACCGGGAGATTCCACCCATGTGGCTCGAAGGCGGCAGATCGGAGTTCATACTCGGCACGGACCCGATCGGTCGGGACATCCTCAGCCGTATCGTCTACGGGGCGCAAATTTCCCTGGTGATCGTCATCACGGTGACAGCTGTGGGTGGGACGGTCGGCACAGCGCTGGGGATCATCGCCGGATGGTACGGCGGAAACGCAGACGAGATCATCATGCGGCTCGTCGACTTCACGCTCGCGGTTCCCTTTATTCTGGTCGCGCTCGTCACGGTGATCGTATTTGGACAGAGCTTCGCGATCGTCGTGACATTGATGGCTGTCTTCAGTTGGAACGGTTTTGCGCGCCAGGTCAGGGCGGAAGCGCTTGGGATAAAGACGACAGACTACGTGGCCGTGGCGAAGGTGGCAGGAGCGTCCGGCTACCGGATCATGGTCCGGCACATACTGCCGGGTGTGATCAACACGGTCCTGGTGGTTGCCAGCCTGAGGGTTGGATCGCTGATCCTCACCGAGGCCATTCTCAGTTTCCTTGGCGCCGGGATCCCTAAGCCGACCCCGGCCTGGGGCGTCATGGTGGCCGACGGGCGCGATTACCTCGGCACCTCGTGGTGGATCGCGTTTTTCCCTGGGCTTGCGATCTTCCTGCTTGTGCTTGCGAGCAACTTCCTGGGCGACTGGCTGCGGGACAGGCTGGACCCCAGGTTACGTCAACTGGCCTAGCATCAGAGGGGAATGCCATTCTTCGAAGGCCGGACAAAGCAAAAGGTTGAGATCGAGATGGCCAAGAAACCGAAGGTTGCCCACTACCTGAACCAGTTCTTCGCCGGCCAGGGCGGCGAAGAGAGAGCCAACGTCGAACTCTCAACGATCGAGGGGGCGGTAGGCCCGGGCAAGCGGCTGCAGTCGCTCCTGGGCGAGCGCGGGCAGGTAGTGGTCACGTTAGTTGCGGGAGATAACTGGACCACCGAGCGGGCAGATATCGCCGTCCCGGCGATAGGGAGGGCCATTCAGGATGCTCGCCCGGACGTGCTGGTGGCCGGTCCTGCATTCAACGCAGGCCGCTACGGCCTCGCCTGTGGCGAGGTGTGCCGCGTCGCCGAGTCACTCGGAATCCCCGCGATCACGAGCATGTTCCACGAGAACCCCGGCGTCCTCACGCATGGCAAGCGGGTCGTGATCGTCCCCTCCTCCGAGGACGTCCAGGGCATGGAGGGCGCGCTCAAGACGATGGCAGCGCTGGCCCTGAAGATGGCCTCCGGCGCCGCTCTCGGTCCTGCTGATCAAGAGGGGTACCTGCCGCGCGGAATCCGACGAGAGGGTGCGCGCTACGCGCCTGCCGCAAAGCGGGCTGGCGACATGCTCATGGCCCGGATCAACGTGAGGCCGTGGAGTACTGAACTCCGCATCGAGACGCCCGACGCGGCAGTGCCCGCTGGACCGATCAAAGACCTGTCACGAGCTGCAATCGCGCTGATCACGTCGGGTGGCCTCGTGCCTAGGGGCAATCCAGAAGGGCAGGTCCGAGGCGGTTCGACCAGCTGGTGGAAGTATCCGATCGGCAGGATCCGCAGCCTGAGCCCAGGCGATTGGGAATCGGTGCATCGGGGCTTCTTCCTGGGGATCACAAACGAGAACCCGAACTACATCCTGCCCCTCGATGTGATGCGCCAACTCGAAGACGCCGGTGTTGTCCGCAGCGTGCACCCCGTTGCACTGAGCGTTTCGGGTGTCGGGACCCATGTCAGCGACGCGAGGCGGATCGGAAAGGAGATGGCTTCGTATTTGCTCCAGCAGGAGGTCGACGGAGCGCTGCTGGTCGCGACTTGAGGGACCTGTAATCGTTGCGGTGCAACGATAGCGAAGCAGATAGAAAGCGCCGGGATACCGGTGGCGGTCATTTCAGCATTGTTCAGCCTGGCACTGACCACGGGAGCGCCCCGCGTGATCAGAGGCGCCCGGATCGAGTACGTATGCGGTGACCCGTCCTTGGGTCCCGAAAAGGACGTGCGCTACCGGGAGGCGATCGTGAAGACTGCACTGAATTCTCTGACGACACAAGTTAGCGAGCCCACGTTGTTCGAGCCTGCATCCGCCTGACGATGGGACCCGACTTCGGAATACGCCAGTGAACCGGAAAGCGACCTGGAAATGAAGCTTGATCTTGGATCGTTTCCTGTAGCCGATGTCCAAGAGGGGCCGGCAACCAGGTACTCGGACGGACTGCTCGTAATCGATACCGGTAGGCTCGTGGAGCAGATCCTCAAAGACCCCGCCATCACCCAGGCGAGGATCGAGTTGGTGCACCCAGGCGACTCGGTGCGGATCGTCGGCTACCGGGACGTCATCGAGCCCCGGGTGAAGGTGGAAGGTCCCGGCGTCTGCTACCCGGGCATCTGTGAGCGCCCTGGCGAGACGGTTGGTCAGGGCCGGACACACCGCCTGGACGGGGTGGGCGTTGTGAACCTCACCGACGCCACCCCGGCGCACGGAAACGAGGACAGCCCCCGAACGCGGGGCTTCGACACCTTGTTCGACATGGCTGGGCCCTCGGCCGCGATCATTCCTTACGGCAGGAATCACAACGTCTGTGTTCTCGCAAGCACCGACCCCAACCTGTCCGACGCGGCTCGCGCCTGGGCGGGCGAAAAGGCCGCGCTGCTCGTCGCGGACGTCCTCGCGGGCGCCGTGGCCCGGGGAAAACCGGCAAGGACACAAGTCTTCCAGAGCCCGCAGGCTGATCGGAACCTCCCGAGGGTCGTTTACATCTCCTGCCACAACTCCCCGGAGCACTACGCCGACTCGGTCCGAGCGTATGGGATGGGTATATACGGGCAGTCCCGGCTGACCGCTCCCTGGCTGCTGAATCCCAATGAGTGGCTGGATGGGGCGCTTGCGGGTCGGGACTCCTGGATTCTGGTCAACAATCCCGTCATCCACGACCTCTACGAGAGGCACAACCGGGACGCGATCTTCGCCGGGTGCATTGCGATACGCACTCGCTGGAGCCACCAGGTAGAGAAAGACGTCACGTCGAATCAGGCGGCGAAGATAGCGCAGCAGATGGGCGCGACAGGCGCGGTCGTAACGTGGGACGCCGGCGGCAACGACTTCATGGAAGTCATTCGTACAGTCCAGGCATGTGAAAAGGTCGGGCTGAAGGCCGTCTTCTTGACGACCGAGGAGCATCCCGACACAGGAAGCCCGCTCCTTGAGCCGCTCCCCGAGGCGCGGGCGGTCGTTTCGACGGGGTGGGGCCGCAACGAGCTGATGCCGCTCACGAGCATACCCAAGTACGACCAGCCCCTTCCGGCCGTCAAGCGGGTGATTGGTAGAAAGACCATCCTGGCCAACCAGAACTCGCTCTCAGGCGTCATCGACGCACATGGCGAGCTGCGCACCTACCAGTGGGTCGACCGTTACGGCTTTACATCCTGGAGCGCGTTCGACTACTGAGCGGCCCATGTTTTCATCGGCGGTATCGCCTGGCCTGACGAGGAGTCACACATGACCCGGCAATCGGGGCAGCACCGAATCAAGGCTCTCCATTATCTGAATCAGTTCTTCGCGGGCATCGGGGCCGAAGTGGCGGCAAACCATCCGATTGAAGTGAGGCAGGGCGCGGCCGGGCCGGGGAACGCTCTGAGCCGCGCGTTCGGCGGGCAAGCCGAGATCGTCGCCACCGTCGTTGCTGGCGACAACTACTTCAACGAACAGCGCGAACACTCCCTCAACGTCGTTCTCGACGCTATCCGCCGGCATCAGCCAGAAGTCGTCCTGGCAGGGCCCGCCTTCAACGCGGGACGTTACGGCCTGGCATGCGCGGAGGTGTGCCACCTCGCGCAGTCGCAGGGCATCCCGGCGGTCACCGCGATGTTTCCCGAAAACCCCGGGACGCTGACCTTCCGCAAGGAGGTCATCATCGTCCCCACGTCCGAAGGAGTTTCGGGGATGGGGGCCGCAGTCTCTGCGATGACTCGACTGGCGCTGAAAATGGCACGCGGCGAAGAGCTCGGGCCGGCGGCAGCAGAGGGCTATCTCCCGCGCGGGATCCGCAAGCCGGGCCTCCGTGAAAAACCGGCCGCCGATCGCGCGATCGAGATGGTGTTCAAGAAGATCCGCGGAGAGCCCTTCGACACGGAGCTGCCGGTCGAGTTACCCGACCGCGTCGAGCCTGCGTTGCCCATCGCCGATCTGTCGAAGGCCAGGATCGGGCTTGTCACATCCGGCGGACTGGTTCCGGTCGGCAACCCGGATAGGCTTCCGGGCGGACCAGCGCAGGTCTGGTTCAAATACGAGATCGGCCACCTGCCGACGCTCAGGGCTAGAGAATGGGAGTCCGTGCATGTGGGCTTTTTCACCGACCATGTGAACAGGAACCCGAACTACGTCCTGCCCTTGAACGTCATGCGGGCGCTCGAGGACCGGCGAACGATCGGATCGATCTATCCGAAATACCTGTCGACCTCGGGCCGCGGCACGACGGTCTCGGATTCCCGTCGAATAGGCCGGGAGATGGCCGAGGAGCTGGTCGCGGGCGACGTCGATGCGGTCGTGATGGTCGCGACTTGAGGGACCTGCAATCGTTGCGGCGCAACGATCGCAAAAGAGATCGAGCGGGTCGGCATCCCCGTCGCCTTGATATCAGCCCTCTTCAGCCTGGCGCTTACAACGGGCGCGCCCAGAGTCATCCGCGGGCACCGCATCGAGTACGTTTGCGGAAACCCGCGCCTGACGCCGGAGGAAGACCTGGCCTTCGGGACGATGATCGTCGAGAAGGCCCTCACAGCGCTGCAGACGCGGGTTTCCGAACCTACCTTGTTCGATCCGTTCGTCCCGGTTGATCGCGCCTCCGTCGATTCGGGGGTCAGTAGCTGAAACCGCTGGCCTTCCCGAAGCCTTAATAGTCGACCCAGCGAGTGCCCTCGATTGGGCCGCTCGACGGGATGGGGCCGCTTTGCGTGTTCGGATCGGCCACCAGAGTGTCTGCGCCGATCACCTTTTTCACGGGCTGCAGTCGCCCTGTTGCAAACCATCCACCGCGTGAGGCATGAACGGGATCGCTAAAGCCGTCTTCCGTTTTTCGAAGAAGCTGTCGACGCGCCAGGGCTGACGCGAGCTAGATTCTGCCGCAACACGGGCTAGATCTGCCGCAGCACGGGGTCGAACCGGTCCCGGAGCCAGTCGCCGAGGAAATTCATGGCGAACACGGTCAGGAAGATCGCGACTCCCGGGAACAACGTGATCCACCATTCCGAGTCGATGTAGACGCGCCCTTCGGCGACCATGAGCCCCCACGCGGGGGTCGGCGGAGGAATACCGGCCCCGAGGAAGCTGAGGATCGATTCCGTCAGTATCAAGCTGCCAACACGCAGCGTGGCCACTATGATCACCGTGTTGATCACACCGGGCAGAAGGTGGCGGATCATGATGCGCGAAGTGGAGGCGCCGGCGATGCGAGCGAACGCGACGTAGTCACGCGTCTTGAGCGATAGCGTCTCCGCCCGGACTTGACGCGAGAACGCGCCCCAGCTGAAAAGGGCAAGGAGGGTCAGCAGCACCTCGAGGCTTTGGCCGAATACGATGACGACCACCAGCGCGATGAGAATGAATGGGACCGCGAGAGTGAAGTCCACGATCCGCATCAGTACTTCGTCGAGCTGGCCGCCGAAGTAGCCGGCTATCAGCCCAATAGTGACCCCGATGGCCCCGCCCGTCGCTATCACGACGACCGCGATCAGCAGTGAGATCCTGGCCCCGTAGATCACGCGGCTGAGGACGTCTCTCCCCTGAATGTCGGTGCCAAGCAGGTATTTCGAGCTGCCCCCCTCGAGCCATACGGGCGGCATGCCGCTCTCGAGCAGATTGCCCTTGATCGGGTCGTGCGGAGCGATGACGGGGGCGGCCAGGGCGCAGAGTACGAGCACCAGCACAAGGAACAATGGAAACAGCGGCCACCTGCGGAGGGTCCGCCACTCCAGCGAAAACCGGGGCAGATTCCGTATCGCGACCGAGGCGTTGCTCATCGTTGTTGATCAGTCGGCCGAGCTAATACCGGATGCGCGGGTCTATCAGGGCGTACGCAACGTCGATGAGCAGGTTCATCCCCAGGTAGATCAACGAGAACATCAGGACGACCCCGGTCATCGCGGGGAAGTCATTGTTGTTGACCGACTGCACCGCGAGCCTGCCGACGCCCGGCCACGCGAACACCGTCTCGGTGACGACCGCGCCCGTAATCAGCCCGGCCAGCACCAGTCCGGCGTAAGTGAGCGGCGCCAGAAGGGCGTTTCGGAGGGCGTGCTTCCAGACCAGGGAAGTGTAGCTGACTCCCTTGGCCCGGGCCAGCTTGATGTACTCCGAGTCCAGCACTTCGAGCATCGACGAACGCATTATCCGCAGCATCCCCGCCGCGGTCAGCCAGCCGAGCGTGATCGACGGCAACACATAGTGCGCGATGTTCCCGCGGCCGGACGTGGGGAACCAATCGAACCTGACCGCGAAGATCAGGATCAGCATGATCCCGAGCCAGAACGGGGGCAGCGCCTGACCGAACAACGCAAACGTACGGCCTGCGTAGTCCAGGACGCCGCCTCGCCTGACGGCCGACAGGACACCGAGGGGCACGCCGATCAGGATCGAAAAGGCAAAGGCGCCTCCAGCAAGTTCCAGAGTCGCCGGGATGCGTTCCGCGATCACTTTGCCAACGGGCCTGAGCTCCCGGAGCGACTCGCCGAGGTCGCCCCGCAGCGCTCGTCCGAGCCAGATGGCGTATTGCTGGAGAAGGGGCTTATCCAGACCCCATTCCCGACCCCAGGCGTCCCATTGCTCCTTGCTGGTGTACGCCGTGAGCATCACCGTTCTCGGGTCGCCCGACTTGTGTGACAGGGCGAACACCAACAAGCTGAGCGCGAGCATCACGACGGCCGCATAGATCAGGCGGCTGATTACGAAACGTAGCAACAGGCACCCCGATCAGCGCTGCGAATGCGGCGTCTCCGTCTCGTTGACCGGCTATTTCTTGATGGCCGCCTTCTCGAAGTCTCCCGCGTCCACCCCTGGCAGCGTCGTTGGGCTCCATTCGACGTTCTTGGCCACGACCGCGTTGACCGTCTGCGTCAGGACCACCGTGTTCCATGCCCATTTGTCCAGGCAGTCCTGGGCCTCTACGTTGCGCTTCACGCGGACTGTCGAGTCCAGCTCCGCCCTGTTCTCGTACCAGACCTGAGTGGCGCACGGGATCTCGACTCCCGGGTTCCATCCTTTAATCGGGTACTGGTTGTAGATCTGTGGCTCGTCCGGCGAAGGGCTGCCGTAGGTCCAGATGTAGATGCCCGAGAAGCTTCGGTCAACGAGCGTCGGGCGTTTTGCGGCGTAGGCAGTGGAATCAACGCGCACCTTGATCCCCAGGCCGTCCTGCCACATCTGCGCGATGGCCTGACCCACCTGCGGGTTCACGATGGCCGGAAGGTCTGGAGCTACAAAGAACTCAGCCTCGAAGCCACTGGGGAAGTTGGCCTCCTTGAGCAGCGACTTGGCTTTGTCGAGGTTGAACTCGAACTGCTCCGCCCACTCCTTCTTGTAGCCCGTGTCGCTCGGGGCGAAGTTGTACCAGGTCTCGGGCCCGACCTGGCCCAGGCCGTTCAGGATTGCCTTATTCAAGGCCTCACGGTTGATCGCGTAGGCCATGGCCCGCCGGACTTTCCTCGCCCTCTCCGCCCGGTCTGGATTGTCCGGATCGCCGATCCACGGATGGGCGTCGTCGGGCTTGAAACCATCCCTCCGGGCCACGTCAGTGCCCGTTACGGGATCCTTCTTCTCCCAGTAGTTGCCACCGAACCATACGACGACGCGGGTCGGCGGGCCCGTCTGCTGGGCTCGCGCACCCGTCTCATCGAGGGTCTTCTTCAGGAAGCGCAAAGAGACCGGCGCGATGTCTAGCTCGCCCGCCTTGAATGCCGCGAGCCTGGTCGCCTCTTCCGGTATTTCGCGAATCGCCACGCCCTTGAGCTGCGGAGTCTCGCGATAGTGCCGTTCGAGCGCTTCGAGGGCGATCTGTTCGTTGGCGATCCACTTCTTGACCTTGAACGGGCCCGTGCCAATCGGCGTCTCACTCGCCTTGTCGGCGCCGAGCTTGTCGAACACCGCCTTGCTCCAGATCCCTCCCATCTGACTGTTGTTGGAAAGGATTCTGGCCCAGAGCGGCGGGATCCTCTGCCCGGGCTTTACGGTCATGGTGACGGTGTAGTCGTCCACCAGGACCCACTTGGACATCCAGAGCCCTTCTTCGGAGATCTTGGCCAGGGTGCCTTCCTTGAAGGCCTCGTCGAACGTGTAGACCACATCCTTGGCCGTAAGTTCGCCCCAGCCGTCGTGAAACTGGACGCCCTTTCGGATCTTGAAGGTTACCGAGGCTCCGTCCGGCGCCACCGTCCACGATTCGGCAATGGCCTTCGGCACGACGTCGCCGAGCTTCGGTGCGGCTATTCCGTGGTAGGTGATTGGATCGGCGACGCCCCACGCGATCTTGTCCAGGTTGGTAGGCCACTTCAGCTTGCTTGGCAGGAATACAGGCGGCGATATGCTGCCGACCGCGACGCGCAGGGTTCCTGACTGTGCCACCGCTGCCGGCGGCGCAGCGGTCGGAGCTTGGGTCGGTGCAGCGGTCGCGGTAGCAGCCACCGCGGTTGCCGCAGCCTTGGTCGGCGCCGGCGTCGCGGTGGGAGCCGTGGCCGCTGGCGCCTTGGTCGCCGGAGCCGTGGTCGCGGTCGGCTGCCCCGCGGGCGCGGTCGTCGGCCTGGGAGTTTCCTCCCCACAGCTCATCGCAATGAGCGCCAGCACCCCCACGGTCGCCAAGACAACCCATGCACCGATGCGCAAACGTCTGGTCGAGGTCATGGACATCGCCCCGTTTCTCCGTGCATAGCTACTGTATGAGTTCTGGTCGAGCGCTCCGTTGGGCCAAGTGCGGGAAGTGGACGGGATTTTCTATTCCTGACGGATAATTGTCAATCACTGCTCGCTGCCCGTCGATGTCGGGCGACAGGATGCGAATCATCGTGACGAGCTTGTGAATAGTTTGGTCCATGGCATGAGGATTTCGTGAGGCGGGGCCGCGCCCCGGAAGACGGCCGCTTGATAGGGCGCTTGCCGCGCCGGACGGGGGCTTGCCCATCATGCCGGCACACATGCTGCCCAGAAAGGACCCACCAGTGCGCGTCGTTCATTTCGTCAACCAGTTCTTTGGCGGGTTGGGCGGTGAGGAAAAGGCCAATCTGCCCGTTCAGGTCGTCGCCGGCCCGGCTGGTCCCGGCGGAGCACTGCAGCAAGCTCTGGGCAAGGAGCCGGCCATCGTCGCCACGGTCATCGGCGGCGACGACTACATCAACGAGGAGACACCGACCGTGATTCGCGCGGTGAAGCAAGCGCAGGCCGAACACAGGCCGGACCTTGTCGTCGCCGGCCCCGCGATGAACGTCGGTCGATACGGGCTCGCATGCGGCGACGTTTCAGCCAGTTCATGCGATAGGGAATTCAGAAACGCAATCAGAATCCCTCTTGAAATCCTCAAGGGGCCGTACAGGTCTTCACAGAATCTTCACTCTGCACCGCCGCTCACCCGCTGCTACCCCACGAGTCCGGCCCTCGGTGACCGCGCGTCAGCGGCGCGGAATGCGCGTCGCCTGCCCGACCGCGACGTATCCCCCGCTTGCTCAGCTTTTTGGCGTAATCAGTTGCGCGAGGCGCGCTAGAAGTCGGCGTAGCTCTGCTTGCCGTACCCGTAGTGGTCGCCGAGGTGACTCACACCGTAGCGACCGTGAACAGGAGGCTGCTCTCCGAACCACGCCTTTGCCGGTGAGCGCGCCCCGATCACCTTTTTCACCGGCGGAAACGGGCCGTCCCACCCGCCCGTCCCGGTGCTCACGGTCGCCTCGAGCTCCGGCACCCAGTTCAGGAACGGCGGCGCCGTCCCTTCTTCTGGGTCCTCCTCTTCGCTGAGGAACACAGTCTTCAGCCCCGCCTGCTCACAGGCCTGGACTGTCAGCATTGTCTCGACCATGCGCTGGCCCCGAACGTCAGTCGTCACGAGCGCGCCCTGCGCGCCGAGCATCCTGGCGATCCTGGCCACCCTGCTGGACACGGACTGCTTCTCGGACTCCATGCTCCAGTTCGTCGGGTAGGCGAGACAGGCCAGGTAGTTCCAGTCAGTGCCGTGGCGACGCAGTAGCTCGAGGTTAGTCGGGTTGTTGGTGTAGATCCACGACCGCACTTGGCTGATCGCTCCATCGAGCAGCTCACGAGGGTCGAGCACCCAGGGTGGGGCCGCACGGGTGATCCCGTATACGGCCATCCCGACCTTGGTGTAGGGCCCGCGGTAGAGCTCCAGGGTCGAAAGGTGAGGTATCCACACGACCCCGGGCAGCCCCGACTTCGGCGTGATGTCGAAGATCTCCTCCTTAGGCGGCTTGAGGCCCACCACGGTCTGGGCCAGCCGGTCGACCACCCGCATCACCGCACCCTGCGCTACCGTGTGCCAGTACTCGGAGCTCGCGTCCTGTGGCTGCTCGATGGTGACGCAGACACTTGCGGTGGGCGCCGAGAACGTCACCGCACCGGGTCCGGACTTGTCGATGAAGCGGTAGTTGGTGAGCCCCCGGGATGCGGCGCGGGCCCGCGCTCCGGGGTCGTCGGGCGCGGCCTGCGAGATGTCGACGCATGCAACGACAGAGCAGCCCTCGAGCCTGAACGTCGTGCCTTCACCGACCGCGTCGGGCCGGCGGCCGACGATCGACGGGTAGGTCTGCCCCGGGCCTTCAGTCTTGATTCTCGGCTCGACGATGTCGTACTCATTAATGATCCGCGTGCCGTCGCCCGGGTTCACAAGGTCAACCGACGCCCACGCTATGCGCTCGTCCTTCTTGATCACGCCCATGATCTCGTCGATGTTGACTTCCAGAGTTCCGTCGTGCCAGCGTGTCTTGGGACCGGCAAGGGCCTTCGTTACAGGGAAGGAACCAAGCTTAAGCACCGACCGCCTCCTTCCCGGTCGCCACCTGGGCCGGTTCGAACAACGTCGGTCGGTCGACTGGCGTCCGCAGCGCGCTCAGCGCCGCCTCGACGATATGTCGCTGCAACTTTCGGTCGTCACTCTGCGAGAGCAGCGGGTTGCCGCAGACGTGCTCCACCCTCATCCCCTTGACAACCCTGTTTGCGCCCACCGCGAGCGGGATGTTCGGTATCGCCGTCAGCACTGCTGTGGGGATGCCGACCCGCTCGATCTCCTTGGCTACCGTTGCGCCGCAACGGTTGCAGCTCCCTCAAGTCGCGACCAGGAGTACCGCATCGATGCCGCTCGATTTCATCTCCTGCGCCATCTCGGCGCCGAACCGCTTGGACTCCTTCACGGCTGACGCGACCCCGGGGAGCGAGAACATCTGGGGGAAGACCTTCTTGATCGTACCGTCCTGCTCGAGCTGCCTTGCCGCAGCCAAGGGCAGGGCGTAGTTCGGGTCCTGCGTGTTGATGTAGTTCGTGTTGAAGCCCGCGTGGACCGACTCCCACTTGTCCTTTTCGAGCTCCGTCAGGCCTTCGACCGAGTACTTGAAATATCTGGTGGCGAACACCGCGGGCATCTTGTCCGGATTGCCCCTTGGTACGACCGCGCCCGTCGTCACGAGCGCGACAGTTGCGGCCGCGAAGTTTCGAATCGGCTCTGGCGGCTTGATAACCTCATACTTCTGCAGGTAGACCTCAGTGACGACCGACTTGCCGTCCAAGCGCGCCTTGAGCATGTCGGTAGCACGCTCTGCCCCCGTTCTCTGCCTCATGCCGAACCTGCGGAGGCCGCGTGGCAGGTATCCCTCCTCAGTCGCAGGCCCGAGCGGCTCATGACGACCAAGCTTGAGCCCGATCTGCGCCATCTTCCTGAGCACGGCGGGCATCTCGGTCGGGCTCGTTCCGGTCGGCACGCAGATGATCTCTTTGCGGTGGGTCAGGACGCCCGGGTTGTCCGGGTACATCGCAGTCACCGCCGGCACTCCTCGGTCCTGGGCGGCCTTGCAGACCTCCGCGCATGCGAGGCCATAGCGGCCGGCCTCAAAAGCCGGGCCCGCCACGATCACGTCCGGTTTGAACCGTGCGATAGCCGC
>Ga0194132_10007041_pt1 | contig 17032 bp, 13 predicted proteins | sample TA2KigOf80mmetaG_FD_148612 | JGI IMG/M metagenome (GOLD analysis project Ga0194132, IMG submission 148612) | Freshwater microbial communities from Lake Tanganyika, Tanzania - TA2015054 Kigoma Offshore 80m | ecosystem: Environmental > Aquatic > Freshwater > Lake | place: Tanzania: Lake...
CGGCGGTTGGCGATATGCGCGTCATGCACCTCGAAGTCGAAAAAGCAGCGGCCCAGCAAATCGTTGGGGGCCATGCCGAAAATTTCATGGGCCGCGTTATTCAGATAGGTAAAGCTGCCTTGCGCGTCGGTGGCCCAGATCAAATCGTGCGAGGTTTCAACCAGATCGCGATAACGGCCTTCGCTTTCGACCAGCAACTGGATAATGCGCCCCTTTTCGGCGAGTGCTTTTTTCGCCGACGCGAGTTCGTTGGTGACCCGGCTGTCGCTGCTGCTGGTGCTGGCGATTTGGTCGATCAAATCCTTGGGGTAGCGGCGATGGCCGCCTTCGGTGCGTACCGCGACCAGCACGCCTTGCTGGTCCCAGCGGCGCAGCTTGGGGATGGGAACGCCCAGCAATTTGGAGGCTTCGTGTATGCTGTATTCTTGGCTCGACGCCGAAGCGGCGGGTGCGCGCGCCATCGGCGTAGGCGGATTGGTTTCGAATGGTTGCACGGGCGGGTGTTCCCCTTAACTTAGTGGATGTGGGCGGATTGAGCCGGCGCGCCCAAGCCATTTTGGCGCGACACCAAGCGTTGCATGAGTTTCAGATCGCGAACATTCAGGCGCAATGCGGCATCGACCCATATTTGTACCACGTCCATCAACTCCTCAAACGTAATACTGTGCACGCGCCTGCGCACTGCAGCAAGCGCAGCCAAGCCGTTACGGCTGCGGCTGCGTTGCTTGATCAGATCGTGGACGCCCTGATCGCCGGCGCCGTCTTCCGTCACGACATCGACCACGCCCAACGCCAGCATTTCATCGGCGCTGTAAATTCGGCCGCTGCTGATGATGTCTTCGGTTAATTTGCGGCCGATCTTGCGGTCTAAAAAGCTATAGGCGCCCATGCCGGGGAATAAATTGAACAGCACCTCCGGGAAGCCGAAGCGCGCGCTTTTTTCGGCAATGATGATGTCGCTCGACAATGCGGCTTCGAAGCCCCCGCCCAGACATTCGCCCTGAACCAGCGAGATGGAGGAGAGCGGCAGCTCGTGGCCAATATAGTTTCGATAAAGCACGTCGATGCACGCGCGCCCGTAACGCAACAAACCCTGGCGATCCTGTGCGGCGATCAATTGCTTGAACAAATCGAGATCGCCCCCCAAGTTGAATATCCCCGGCGTATCCGAGGCCAATACTGTGTATTCGATCGGCATAACCTCGGCATCGCATGTAACGGTGCCGCCGCTTTGCGCCACGAAATCGCAGTATCCGCGCAGTTCCGCCAGCAGCGGCGGCGAAAAGCAAGGCCGCGGATGCGCCGACCAGCGCGACCAAAGCGAGCGCGTGGTTTTGTCAAAACGCGCGGTGAGTTGCGGCGAAAATTCAAATTCGACCGCCGCATTGGTCGAACAAACTGCTGGCTGTAGGCGAGCTTGCTGCACCGCCGCAGGTACACGTATATCCATGATTTATCCCCGATTTCAAAAAACGAGTCAGACTGAACGCCAAGATCTACCGCGGCTGTGCCGCGGCAGTGTCAAGATTAGACGCAGACCAAACGAGAAAATCAAATCTACTCGTTTGGTAGATTTTTATTAAAGTCATAAATACAATTACTTACATCACACTTATTGGAGAAATCTGTAAAATATTCGAAAAATCTGTTTTGCAGATAGAATCACAATATATTTACATTCGTAAGACATGCTAAGGCCCGGGCTATGCTTTACTGGCCCACAACAAGGGGGCCTGGGAGGAGGTGTGGATTGCTGTCGAGTAACCTGCGCTTGGTGCCTATCGCGTGTGCCGGCGATTTGATTTCGCGCGCCTTTAGCTATTGACATGCGTGGATTGGTGCGCTGGCTGCTGCGTACGCTGTTGCGCGTGCGGGTGAGCGGTGCGCTCGCCGGCGGGCCGCAACTTTTGGTTGCGCACGCGGAATCCGCGCTGGACGGCGTGTTACTGGCCTTGTTGCTGCCGCGCGAGCCGCTGCTGGTGCCAACGCCGGAAATGCTTCGAACCTGGTGGCCGCGCCTGCTGCTGCGGTGCGTGCCACATGTAGTCGTTGAGGCTGCGGATGCGCAGCGTTTGCGCGCCGTGGTGCGCCATGTGCGCGGCGGCGGGGTGGCGGTGATTTTTCCGCAGGGCCGGGTGAGCTCCAACGGCAGCCCCATGCAAGTGCTGGAAGCCGCCGGTTTGCTGGCCGGCTGGCTGGACAATGTCGTGGTGCCGGTCGATGTGAATGGCACGCTGTATGAGGCGTTCCTCGATGCGGCCGCGCTTTACGGGCGGCGTAAACGCATCATCGAGGATGCGCGCCGCGAACCGGAAACCTACGGCAAGCTGCTAAAGGCGGCGCTGGCGCTGGGCCGCTTGCTTGAACGCGAAACCATGCCGCGTGAAACCGTCGGCATATTAATGCCCAGCATTTCCACCACGATCGCCCTGTTGTTCGGCCTTACCGCCAGGGGGGCGCGTGTGCGCCATGCTTAACTACAGCGCGGGCGTTGAAAAAATGCGCGAGGCGTGCGCGGTGGCGAAGGTGCGGCTGGTCATCACTTCACGCCGTTTTTTGGAGGCTCTGCAAATCACCGGCCTGGAGCAATCGTTCGCGGACCTGCGCATTATCTACGTCGAGGATCTGCGCGAACGTTTCACGCTGGCGGACAAGCTGTGGCTGATGGGCTATGCGCTATGGCGCCCGCGCGGCGTCGCGCTCAAGGTCAGCGCCAAAGACCCCGCGGTGGTGTTGTTCACCTCCGGCTCCGAGGGCGTGCCCAAGGGCGTGGTGTTATCGCACGCGGCGATGCTGGCGAATCTTGCGCAAATGCGCGCGGTGATCGACTGCGGCCCCGATGATAAATTTTTCACCGCGCTGCCGCTTTATCACACCTTCGGGCTGGTGGCGGGGGCGTTGTTCGCACTGACCACCGGCACGCCGCTTTTTTTGTACGTCTCGCCGCTGCGTTACAGCACCATCCCCAAACTGGTGTACGAAACCGGCGCGACGATTTTTTTCGGTACCAGCACCTTTTTGGGCCACTACGGGCGCCAAGCCGAGCCCGGCGATTTTCAGGGTTTGCGCAAGGTCATCACCGGCGGTGAAAAATTAAATCCCGAAGTGGCGCGCTTGTGGCAGGAGAAATTCGGCGTGCGCTTGCTTGAAGGTTATGGCGCCACCGAGTGCGGCCCGGCGATGTCGTTGAACACGCCGCTGGCGTATCGCAAGGACAGCGTGGGCTTGTTTTTGCCCGGCGTCGAATACCATTTGTTCCCGCTGCCGGGCATTGCCGCCGGCGGTGTGCTGCACGTGCGTGCGCCCAATCTGATGAGCGGTTATTGGCTGCGCGACGACCCCGGCGTGTTTAAGCCGCCGCGTTCCGCCGCGGGCGAGGGGTGGCACGACACCGGCGATATCGTGTGTGTCGATGCCGATGGTTTTGTCAGTTTCATTGGCCGCACCAAGCGCTTTGCCAAAATCGCTGGCGAGATGGTGTCGCTCGATGTGCTGGAGCAGGCGGCGCTCGCCGCTTCACCCCAATTCCAGCACGCCGCGGTGCTTGAGCAAGTGGCGGGGCTGGGGGAGAGCACGGTGTTGTTCACCACTGATCCCGCGCTCGATCGCGCCGCGCTGTCACGTGCGGTGCGCGCCGCGGGCGCCACCGATCTCACCACCGCGCGGCGCATTGTGCAGGTGCCGGAATTGCCGTTGTTGGGTAATGGCAAAGTTGACTACGTGGCTTTGACTAAGCGAGTTAACGCATCCGGCACGGTGGTAACGCCGCCGGCGTGATATGCTCGCCGCGCCACACGGGAGCGACGCTTTAATCGTCCGATGTGATAAAAAAATATTCAATTAAATCAAATACTTAGGTAATCGGATGGCTTTATACGCCGGGACCATTTTTTTAAGCGCGTTTTTGTTGTTTTTGGTGCAGCCGATTATCGCGCGGCAAATTTTGCCGTGGTTTGGCGGCGGAGCATCGGTGTGGGCGGTGTGTCTGGTATTTTTCCAAAGCATGTTGCTTGCCGGTTATGCCTATGCCGACTGGACCTCGCGCCGCTTAAGCCCGCGCACTCAGGCCAAACTGCATCTCGCGCTGCTTGCGCTGAGTTTGCTGCTGCTGCCGATTATTCCCGATGTGCGCTGGAAGCCGGGCGACGAAGGCATGGCGCCTATCGTCACCATCCTCGCCTTGCTGGGCGTCACCATCGGACTGCAATACTTCTTGCTGTCGTCCACCAGCCCGCTGCTGCAAGCGTGGTACTGGCGCCACTATAAACACGCGGTGCCCTACCGGCTGTTTGCGTTATCGAACTTCGCTTCGCTGCTGGCGCTGCTGTCCTATCCGGTGCTGATCGAGCCGTGGCTGCCGAGCACCCTGCAATCTTATGGTTGGTCGGCCGTGTACGGCCTGTTCGCGCTGTTGTGCGGCTTCACCGCCTGGGTGAGCGCGCGCGCGGCGGGGGATATCGCCGCGCCGGCGCGCGAGATGGCGGGTGATATCGCCGCGCCGCCATCGCTCGGGCAACGTCTTGCCTGGATCGTCTACTCGGCGATGGGCTCGTGCCTGCTGCTGGGCATCACCAATCATCTCACCCAAAACATCGCCTCGATTCCGTTTTTGTGGATCGTGCCGCTGTCGCTGTATTTGATCACCTTTATTTTGTGCTTTGATCATCCGCGCTGGTACGTGCGGCCGATGTTCATCGCGTTGGTGGCGGCGGCGCTGCCGGCGATGGCGTGGTACTCCGATTCGCTGGCGCTTTATTTCGCCGCCCCGCTGTATGCGGCGGGCTTGTTCGTGTGCTGTATGTTCTGCCACGGCGAGCTTTATCGCATGCGCCCCGCGCCGCGTTATTTGACGACGTTTTATTTGATGATCTCCATCGGTGGCGCGCTCGGTGCGCTGCTGATCGCAATCGCCGCGCCGCTGTTGCTCAAGGGCTATTTCGAACTGGGCATGGTGCTGGTGGCCTGCGCGTTTTTGCTCGCGTGGAGCGCGCTGGCGGCCGAGCGCTGGCTGACCTTTCTCGCCTTCGTGGTGGTGTGCGTGACCACCGGCTTTGTGTTCATGAATGTCGCCGAATACACGAGCGGCGTGCGCGTCATGGTGCGCAATTTTTACGGCGTGGTTCGCACGCGCGACTACACCGACCCGGTGCCGTTTCGCGTGATGTATCACGGCGGGATCAACCACGGCGGGCAGTTGCTCACGCCGTCGGGTGCGCGCACGCCGTCGACTTATTTCGGCCCCACCAGCGGTTACGGGCGCGCGCTCGCGAGCTTGCGGGCGTTTCACAACGAGGGGCCGCTGCGCGTGGGCGTGGTCGGGCTGGGCGCGGGCGCCATCGCGGCTTACTCGCGCAAGGGCGACACGTTTCGCTTTTACGAAATCGATCCGCAAGTGGCGGCGGTGGCGCTGAGCGATTTTTCGTTTTTGAGCGCGGCACGCGATGCGGGCACGCAGATCGAAATCGCCTTGGGCGACGGGCGTCTGACGCTCGAACGCGAAACGCCGCGCCAATTCGATTTGCTGGCGATCGACGCGTTCTCCGGCGGCTCGATCCCGATGCATTTGTTGACGCGTGAAGCGATGGCGGCGTATGTCAGGCATCTTGCGCCCGATGGCGTGATCGTGTTTCAGGCGACCAACCGTTATGTGAGCATCGCGCCGGTGGTGGAGCGGCTTGCCGCTGGCGTTGGCATGCAAGCAGTACTGGTGAGCGATGAGCCGGACAACGCCAACAGCACCGGCGCGGATTATTGGCTGTCTTCCACCGATCAAATCATCGTTTCGCGCAATCGCGCGCTGCTTGCATCTGAAAAGATCAAGTCCGCGGCCGAGCCGCTCGCTGAAAATCCGGCGTTTCGCGTGTGGACCGACGATTTTTACAACCTGCTCGGTGTGTTGAAACGTTAGCGCGCGGCGCTCAAATTTTAGGCGTCGCAACCTAAGTTCAAGCGGCACCGTTGTTCGCGGCGCTCCCCGCGGCATTTTGCACAGGGTTATCCACAGTTTTTGTGCATAGCCCTGGACTTGGATGGTTTTATAAAAATACCAATAAAATCAAGTGCGTACATTTTAGTTTAGAAAGGGCGGGCCGCTTTGTCCTTGATTCGTTTGAGAAAACGCTGCACGCGATGGCGCGCGCGTTGTAATTTGCTTGTCACAACTGAAGCGATTTGCGAGTTGATTGCGGCAAGCCTTTGTCGCCGCGTATTTTTTAGCGGCCGCGGGATGTTCAGCCGCAAGCGGCGCTGCTAGAATGCGCCGCTGCGATTTTTGGAGTCTTTAACGCGCAACGGTCGCGGCGCCAGCGCGTTTCATGCCGCAGGTGTTGCGGACAAACCAGCCACTAGACATTTTGCATATGATCAAGCTAGCATTAATTTCCGAAGGTGTGAACACTTGGCCGGTCTATATCGCGCAGTCGATGGGATTCTGGAAAAACGCCGGCATCGACGTCGATATCACCGTGACCGGCTTGTCGATCAAACAACTGGACGCGCTTAAAAAAGGCGAGTTCGATATCGGCTTTCAGCAAGTTGATCACATCGTGCGTGGCGTCGAGCTGGGTGCGGATTTGTTTATTTTCATGGGCCAGTCGCACGCGCCGGCGTTATCACTCGTCGTCGCCAAGGACATCAACACGGTGGCCGATCTCAAGGGCAAAACCATCATCGTCGACGATGCGCGCACCGGCTATTCGCTGATGCTCAAAACGCTATTCGCGCGCTATGGCCTGGCCGAAAGCGATACGCATTTCAAAAATGTCGGCGGCTCGCAAGAGCGCTTTGACGCGATGAAAGCGGGCGAGGGCTCGGCGTGTTTTTTGAACCCGCCGTTCGATCGGAATCTGATCGCGGCGGGGTTCAAAAGCCTGGGCAGTTCCAGTGAATTTTTCCCGACCTATCCGGGGCCGGTTTCCGCCACGCGCCGCGCGTGGGCGCAAGCGCACAAGGCGGAGTTGATTGCGTTTATCAAAGGCTTTAACCGCGCCTATGCCTGGCTGCAGGATGCGGCCAACCACACCCGGGCGATCGAGTTGCTGCCCGCGCGTTTGAATACCCCCGCCGATGCCGCGCAGCGCGTTTTGAACACCGTCTACCGGCAGCCGCGGCCGCAAGTCACCGAGGACGGGGTGCGGCAGGTGATGGACTTGGTGTGGGCCGCTGAAAAATTCACCGCGCCCAAGGGGAGTCCCGCGAAGTACTTTGATTTGAGTTACCTTCGGGAAGCCGGCAACTAAAATTTCCCCAACCGGCGAGGAGCAAAGCATGCCCGATAAACGGGTCGAAGCCGCCATACACCATTGGGCGCCGCGCTTTGTCGCAAACGGCGTACCGCTTACCGACTTTCAGGAAGTCACCGCCGGTATCGCGCAGTGGGCTGATTGGTGCCGCGCGTGGAGCGCGCGCGCGGCGGTGCATGAACAACTGGGCAACGACGCGCACGCCGCGGGCAACAAGTTGACCGCGGGCGAACACTGGAACCGCGCGGCGGTGTGTTATCACTTCGCCAAGTTCGTGTTCGTCGAGGACGTGGCGCAAATGAAAGCCGCGCATCTGAAGGCGGTGGCCTGCCGCGAAAAAGCGCTGCCGTATTTGCGCCCGCCGGGCGAGCGCGTGTCGATTCCGTTTGAAGGAACTTCGTTCAAAGGCATATTGCGTAAACCGGTTGGCATCGAGAAGCCGCCGATCGTCATCATGTGCATGGGACTCGATTCCGCCAAAGAAGAAACCGGCGCCTACGAAGAACCGTTTCTCGCGCGCGGGATGGCGATCCTCGCCTTCGACGGGCCGGGGCAGGGCGAGGCCGAGTACGAGCTGGGCATCCGCGGCGATTACGAAGTGGCGGTGCGCGCGGTGGTGGATTGGGTGGAGCAACGCGGCGATTTGGATTGCACGCGTATCGGACTGTGGGGCGTGTCGCTCGGCGGTTATTACGCGCCGCGCGCGGCTGCGTTTGAAAAGCGCGTCAAGGCGTGCATTTCGCTCTCCGGCCCGTTCGACTGGAGCGACAACTGGGCCTCGCTCAACGAGCTGTCGCGCGAAACGTTTCGCGTGCGCGCGCATCAGAAAACGCTGGCCGATGCGCAACGCCACGGCGCCACACTCACGCTCAAAGGTGTCGCGCAAAACATCACCTGCCCGCTTTATATCGTCGCCGGCAAACAAGATCGCATCGTGCCCTGGCAAGACGGCGAAAAACTCGCGCGCGCCGCCAGCGGGCCGGTGGAATTTGTGTTGCTCGACGACGGCAATCATGTGGCGAATAATCGCGGCTACCGCTGGCGTTCGCAGTCGGCGGATTGGATGGCGCGGCAATTGGGTGTTTCATCAGCCTGAGGAAAAAAATGTTTAAAATCAAATACTTAAATATTTTCGTGGGTGCGGCGCTGGCAATGGGCTATGGCGTTGCGCAGGCGCAAGAAAAATTCCCCACCAAAAATATACGCATGCTGGTGCCGTTCGCGCCGGGCAGCCAAACCGACATCCTCGCGCGCTGGATCGGCGAGGAGTTTCTGAAAACCTGGAACCAGCAAACGGTGGTCGACAATCGGCCCAGCGCCGGCGGCACCATCGCCTCGCAAGTCGTGCTGGAAGCCAACCCCGATGGCCACACCATGATGATGGTGTCCACCGGCCACGCCGGCAACGCCACGCTGTATTCCAAACTGCCGTACGACACGATCCGGGATTTCGCCGGCGTGTCGCAAGTGGCGAGCGTGCCGAACTTGCTGATCGTGTCGCCCACGCTCGGCCCGAAGTCGGTCAAGGAGCTGATTGCGTATATCAGGAGCAAACCGGGCGCGATTAATTTCAGCTCCGCCGGCATCGGCAGCGGTACGCAAATCAACGGCGAAATGTTTAATCTCGCCGCGGGCGTCAAGGCCACGCACGTGCCGTACAAGGGCGCGCCCGATGCGTTGAACAATGTGGTGAGCGGCAGCGTGCAGTTTAATTTCGCGCCGATCCTGGTGGCGATGGGGCAAGTCAAAGCCGGCCGCGTGTTGGCGCTGGCGGTGAGCACGGCGAATCGCTCGCCGCTGTTTCCCAACCTGCCCACGCTCGCCGAGGCGGGCTTGCCGGGCTTTGAATACGATCAATGGTATGGCTTGCTGGTGTCGGCGAAAACGCCGCGCCCGGTGGTCACCGCGGTGAATAAGGAAATCGTGCGCATCTTGTCCGCGCCGGAAATGAAAGAACGCATGCTCACCCAAGGCGCGCTACCCAAGCCCACCACGCCGCAACAGTTCGACGAATTCATCCGCGCGGAGGTTAAGAAGTTTGCGCCGGTGATAATTGCGTCAGGGGCAAAAGTTAATTGATGCGTGAAGGGGGAATCCGTGAAAAACATAGCGTTGGGTTTGACGACATTGCTGCTGGCGAGTGCGGCATTTGCACAACCGAAAGATAACTACCCGAATCGCCCTATCCGCATCATCACCGGTTCGCCCGGCAGCACCTCGGATTTGTCCGCGCGGTTTGTGGCACAGCGCTTGACCGAGCGTTGGGGGCAGCAGGCGGTGGTGGATAACCGCGCCGGCGCGGGCGGCATCATCGGCACTGAAATCGGTTCGCGCGCGGCGCCCGACGGCTATACGCTGGTGGTCGGCCATGTCGGCACGCATGCCAGCGCGCAGGCGCTGCATAAAAACCTGGCGTACGATCCGATCAAGGATTTCGAGCCGATCTCGAATCTGGTCAATGTGGCGATTGTGCTGGTGGTGCACCCGTCACTGCCCACGGGGAGCCTTAAGGAATTCATCGCTCATACACAGGCCAATCCGGGCAAAGTCAATTACGGCTCGCCAGGGTTGGGCACCAGCGGCAACTTGACCGGCGAGTTGTTTAATCAAATCACCAAGGCGCGCATGGTGCACATCCCGTACAAAGGCGCGGGCTTCGCGGTGCAGGCCAATGTGGCGAACGAAGTGCAGGCATCGTTTTTGTCAACGGCCACCGCGCAAACACAAATGAAAGCGGGCCGCTTGAAAGGGCTGGTGGTGGTGCGCAAAACGCGTTTTGCCGGCGCGCCGGATATTCCGAGCGCGGCCGAAGCCGGTTACCCCGACATGGAATCGAACGCGTGGTTCGGCCTCTTCGCCCCGGCGAAAACGTCGCGCACGATCATCCAGCGGGTGAACAAGGAAGTCGCCGATGCGCTCAACACGCAACAGGTGAAAGACATCTTGCTCGCGCAGGGCGCCGAAGTCGCGCCGAGCACGCCGGAGCAATTCGGCGCATACGTCAAAAGCGAAATCGCCAAGTGGTCGCGCGTGGTGCGCGAGGCGAGGTATAAACAGCAGTGAGGCGTGAGGGGTTAGGCGTGAGGAGTGTGGTGATGAGATTTTTTTTCGGCATGGTTCTCTTGACGGTTAGCAGCGTATCGATTGCGCAAGACGCGAAGGACTACCCCAACCGTCCGATACGCATCATGGGCGGCGGCGTGGGCAGCACGGCGGATTTTTTATCGCGCTTTATCGGGCAGAAGTTGAACGAAAAATGGGGCCAGCCGGTGGTGGTGGATAACCGCGCCGGCGCCGGCGGCACCATCGCCACCGATATCGTCGCCAAGGCGGCGCCCGACGGTTACACGCTGTCCATGGGCCACGCCGGCACGCATGTGAGCGCGGTGTCGCTTTACAAGGATTTGCCGTACGACCCGGTGCGCGATTTCGCGCCGATCACGCGTGTGAGCAGCGGCGTCACCGTGGTGGTGACGCATCCGTCGCTGCCCGTTAGCAGCGCCAGGGAATTGATTGCCCTTGCCAAGGTAAAAGGCACCCTGAGTTACGGCTCGGCGGGCAACGGCACCATCAGCCATTTGACCGGCGAATTGTTTAATCAGATCGCGGGCGTCAAGCTGCAGCATATCCCGTACAAGAGCGCGGGGTTTGCGCTAAACGCGTTGCTGGCGAATGAAGTGCCAGTGTCATTTTTGTCGCCGGTCACCGCGCACACGCAGCTAAGAGCGCAGCGCGTGAAAGCGCTGGCGGTGTCGGGCAAGGAGCGTTTTCCCAGCCTGCCGGATGTGCCCAGCGCGCCCGAAGCGGGGCTCACCGGTATGGAGGCAGAGCTGTGGTTCGGTCTATTTGCCGCGGCGAAAACACCGCGTGCCATCGTCATCAAGCTCAATGAAGCGGTGGTGGAAATTCTGAACCGGGCGGAAGTCAGGGATGCGATACTCAAGCAGGGCGCGATCGTGCGCCCCGGCACGCCGGACGAGCTCGGCAACTTCCTGCGCGACGAATTAAAACGCTGGACGCCCATCATCAAAGCCAGCGGTATCGTCGCGGGATAACGAGGAATTCACCTAAGTAATTGATTTTATTAAATATTTTATTATGGCCCGAAAACCCAAAAAAGCAGAACCAAAGAACATCAAGGCATCTTCCATCGACCCCAAAAAGCGCGTGTCATCCGCGCCCGATGGTTTGTATGATCCGGCGAACCCCGATCACCGCTGGGATCGCCCGTTGCAAGCGCCGGGGCGCATGCAGGTGGATTTCGAGGAGCGCGTGGATTTTCGGCGGCTGCACAACTATCGCCTGGCGCGCACGCGCAATGCGCTGGCGGCGTCGCCGCTCGGTGCGTTGCTGGTGTTCGACCAATACAACATCCGCTACATCTCCAGCACGGTGATCGGCGAGTGGGCGCGCGATAAGTTAACCCGCTGGTGTTTGTTGACCGGCAACGGCGAGCCGTGGGTGTGGGATTTTGGTTCCGCCGCGCGCCATCACAAAATTTACGCGCCGTGGCTGCCCAAGAATCATTGCCTGGCGGGTAACGTCGGGCTGCGCGGCGCGATCAATCCCAAAGTTGGTTTGTTCGAGGAGGCGGCGAAGGAGATTTACGACATCCTCAAGGCCGAAGGTGTCGCCGATATGCCGCTGGGCATCGACGTGTGCGAGCCGCTGTTTTTGTTCGCGCTGCAAAAGCTGGGCTTGAAAGTAGTCGACGGCCAGCAAGTGATGCTCGATGCGCGTGAAATCAAAAGCCACGATGAAATCACGCTGCTCAACATGGCGGCGGCTATGGGCGACGGCGTGTATCAGGATATTTTCGAGGCGCTAAAGCCTGGCGTGCGCGAGAGCGAAGTGGTGGCGATGGCGACCAAGCGCTTTTACGAAATGGGCTCCGATTGCGTGGAAGCCGTCAACGCCATCGCCGGCGAGCGTTGCAGCCCGCACCCGCATAACTTCACCGACCGGCTGATCCGCCCCGGCGATCAAGCCTATTTCGATTTGATTCAAACCTACATGGGTTACAAGACCTGCTACTACCGCACGTTTACGGTGGGCAGCGCCACGGCTGCGCAGCACGACGCCTACAAAAAAGCGCGCAAGTGGATGGATGATGCGATCGCGATGTTAAAGCCCGGCGTCTCCACCGAGGCCGTCGCCAGGGCCTTCCCCAAGTGCACCGAAATCGGTTTTGAAACCGAAATGTCGGCCTTTGGTTTGAACTTCTGCCATGGTCTGGGCATGGGCCTGCATGAACGCCCGCTGATCTCGCGTTTGAATTCGTTCAAGGACCCGTACGAGTTGAAAGCCGGCATGGTGTTCGCGGTGGAAACCTTCTGCCCGGCCAAAGACGGCGTCTCCGCCGCGCGCATCGAGGAAGAAGTGGTGTTGACGCCCAACGGCGCGCAGGTGATTACGTTGTTCCCGGCGCAGGAGTTGCCGATAGCGAACCGCTATTAACCCCTTCACCGCAGAGGCGCGGAGGCGCAGAGGTTACGCAGAGAAAATCGAAATTAGGTTTTTCTCTGCGTGGGGTTCTCTGCGTCTCTGCGCCTCCGCGGTGAAGCTCTTGAAGTTGTGACTTAACAATGAATCAAAAATCCAAAGAAACCGTAGCACTAGGCCACGACATCCGCCTGGAGCTCTACAAACTGCAACTCGAACTGCGCTACTGTGAAAAGCGCGCTTACGATTTGTTCCTGCAAAACCTGATCAAAGGCACCAGCCATTTGTCGCTGGGGCAAGAGGCGATTGCCGCGGGCTTTGGCGTGGCGATGCGGCCCGACGATTACACGTTTTGCACCTATCGCGGGCATGCGCACACGCTGGCGCGCGGGGCGTCGATGGAAGGTGTGCTGGGCGAGTTGATGGGGCGTGAGTGCGGCTTGCTCGGCGGCAAGGGCGGTTCGATGCACTTGACTGATGTCAGCAAAGGCGCGATGGGCTCGTACGCGATCATCGGCGCGCATTTGCCGGTGGCGGCGGGTGCTGCGTGGAGCGCGCAATATCGCGGCACCGAGCAAGTCGCCGTTTGTTTTTTCGGCGACGGCACCACCAACATCGGCGCGTTTCACGAGGCGTTGAATTTCAGCGTGATCTGGAAGCTGCCGGTGATCTTCGTGTGCGAAAACAACCTCTACATGGAATACACCCCGATTGGCAGCGTCACCGCGGTGGAGCACCCGGCGGCGGATCGCGCGGCGGCATATAACTTGGAGAAGGTGGTGGTCGACGGCAACGACGCCGACGAGGTGTATCGCACCGCCGCTAAATACATGGCACGCGCGCGTGAGGGCGGCGGGCCGGCGCTGATCGAGTGCATGACCTATCGCCACAGCGGCCACTCGCGCGCCGATCCGGGGCAGTATCGGCCGCCGGGGGAGCTCGACCGCTGGTTGGAGCGCGATCCGCTGAAAATTTATCGCGAACGTTTGTTGGGGCTGGGCATCGTTGAGGCGACGCTCATCGATCTGGAGGGCGAAGCGATGCGCAAAGTCGACGCCGCCACCGAAACGGCCAAGGCCTCGCCCGCACCGGGCTTGGATGGCATACATAAAAACGTGTGGGCGGACGGGGGTGCTGCATGGCGGAATTAACCTATCGCGAGGCGGTGGCGGCGGGTATCGCGCAGGAAATGCGCCGCGATGACAACGTGGTGTTTCTGGGCGAAGACATCGGCGCGGCGGGCGGCGTATTCAAGGCGACGGTGGGCTTGTTCGAGGAATTCGGCCCGCGGCGTGTGCGCGATACGCCCATTTCCGAGCAGGCGATTCTCGGTGCGGCGATGGGCGCGGCGATGACGGGTTTAAAACCCATCGCTGAAATTATGTTCTCTGACTTTCTCGCGGTGTGCTGGGACATCGTCGCCAATGAAATGGCGAAAATGCGTTACATGACCGACGGCCAGGTGACGATGCCGGTCGTGATCCGCACCGCTAACGGTGCCGGCAGCCGCTTCGGCGCGCAACACTCGCAGGCGGTGGAAAATTGGGCGATGGCGGTGCCGGGCTTGAAGGTCATCGCGCCGGCGTTTCCCGCCGATGTCAAAGGCTTGATCGCCGCGGCGGTGCGCGACCCCGATCCGGTGCTGGTGTTCGAGCAAAAGTCGTTGTACGCGTTTAAAGGCGAAGTGCCCGACGGCGAAGTGGTGGATGAATTGGGCAAAGCCAAAGTGCTGCGGCAAGGAAAAGATTGCACCATCGTCGCGTTGGCGCTGATGGTGCACCGCGCGCTGGCGGCGGCGGAGATTTTGGAAAAAGAACACGGCATCTCTTGCACCGTGGTCGACGTGCGCTCGCTGGTGCCGCTGGATACCGTGACCATACTCGCTGAAGTGGCGAAGACCGGGCGCTTGGTCACCATCGAAGAAAATCCGCGCTTGTGCGGCTGGGGTGCGGAGATCGCGTCGATCGTGGCGGACGAAATTTTTTGGGATCTCGACGGCCCGATCATCCGCATCACCACGCCGCATCTTCCGTTGCCAGCGGCGGATTATTTGGAAGATAACACCATCCCGTCGGTGGAGCGGATTGTGCGGGAGATACGCGAGAGGATTGATTGAACACCAACCGCTTCACCGCAGTGGCGCGTAGGCGCAGAGGTACCGCAGAGAAAAACAAAAAAAGAATTTCTCTGCGAGGGGTTGTCTGCGCCTCTGCGTCTCTACGGTGAAGGGTTTTTGGGGAAAACATGAAATATCGTAAGTGTTTGATTTTATTGAGTTTTTTATTTTACGCGTGTTTGTCGCCCAACGCCCACGCCGTCGACACCCTCATCCTCAACGGCAAAATCGTTACCGTCGACGACCGCTTTTCCATAGTGCAGGCGCTGGCGATCAAGGACAAACGCGTTGTCGCTACCGGCAGCAACGCCGAAGTGCGCAAGCTCGCCGATGCCAACACGCGAGTGATCGACCTCAAAGGCCGCACCGTCATCCCCGGCCTGATCGACAACCATTCACATTGGATACGCGCGGCCGAGCATGATGAATTGCGATTCGATGGCGTGACTTCGCGCGCGCAGGCGCTGCGCATGCTCAACGCGCGTGTGCGTGCCGCCAAACCCGGCGAGTGGGTGAGCGTGCTGGGCGGCTGGTCGGAAGAGCAGTTCACCGACGATGCGCGCGGCTTTCCATTGGCGGAGCTTGACCAGATTGCGCCCGACAACCCTGTCGTATTGCAGGCGATATACCGCCACAGTTACTTGAACAGCGCGGCGTTGCGCGCGGCGAAAATCGATGAAAATACGCCCAACCCGCCCAACGGCACGATAGAAAAAGACGCCGCGGGTAGGCTCACCGGGGTGGTTGCGGGCGCGGGCGGCGTGGCGTTTGTCGCGGCGCGCATTCCGAAGTTGATGAATGAAGCGCGGTTGGACAACGCGCGCCGCCTAGTGCGTTATCTCAATTCGCTCGGTGTAACCGCGTGGGGCGATGCCGGCGGGCGCGGCATGAGTGTGTCGCACTACCAGCCCTATCAGCAACTGGCGGATAAGGGCGAGCTCGATATACGGATCTTTTGGACCACCATCCGCCAGCCGGCCACGCCGGAGCAAGTCGACAAGGTGCTGGCGGAAATTCCGAATCTCAAGCCGTTCCAGGGCAACGATTACATGGATCACATCGGCTGGGGCGAATCGGTGTTCTCGCCGGCCACCACGCAATTGCTGCGCGTGCAAAAAGCGGTGAATCCCGACGCGATCACGCAAAAAATGCGCATCGCCTCGGCGTTGGCGCGGCACGGTATTTATCTGAATTCGCACGTCGAGATGAACGGGCCGATCGAGCAATTCATCGCGGCGTACGAGGAATTGAACAAAACGCATCCGATCAAGGCACTGCGCTGGAGCTTTTCGCATCTGGATCAAATCGACGACAGGCAACTGCAGCGCATGAAGCGCCTGGGCATGACCGCGCAGATTCATTCGCGCCCGCTGATTCAGGGCGTGCTGATGCACAAGGTGCATGGCGACGCGGCGTGGGACATGCCGCCGTTTCGGCGCGTGCAGGATAGCGGCATCATCTGGGGTCTGGGCTCGGACGCCACCGCGGTGACCACTTCGAACCCGTTTTACACGCTCGGTTTTGCCATCACCGGCAAAATGATCGGCGGGCACCCTGTCAATCGCCAAAGCATCACGCGCGAAGAAGCGTTGATCGCGCACACCCGCAGCAACGCGTTTATTCTGTTCCAGGAGGGCAACATAGGCTCGCTGCAAAAGGGCAAGTATGCGGATTTGCTGGTGCTCGATCGTGATTACCTTACCGTCCCCGCCGATCAGATCAAGGACATCACGCCGGTCGTTACCATGGTCGGCGGCAAAATCGTTTACGAGAAAAAGTAATGGACATCATCATGCCGCAGCTCGGCGAGACCGTCGCCGAGGGCACCGTGACCCGGTGGTATAAAAATGTCGGCGATGCCATCAAGGCCGACGAAGCCTTGTTCGATGTGGAAACCGACAAAGTCAGCACCGAGATTCCCTCGCCGGTGGCCGGGGTGGTGGACGAAATTCGCGTGGCGGCGGGTGTTACCGCAAAAGTCGGCGCCTGTCTCGCGGTGATACGCGAAGCCGGCGCAGCCGCCAGGCCCGCGGCGCGGGTGCAAGCGAGCACCGCGGCGGCGCCGGTGCCGACGACTGGCGCAGCCGCAGCCGCAGTGCAAACCGCCGCCGCCGGCGCCAAACCGCCGCGCGCCCATGCGGGCGCCCGCTGGTCACCTGTGGTGCGGCGCTTGATTGCCGAGCACAATCTCGACAATCAAGCGATCGCGCGCATCAACGGCAGCGGCCGCGAT
>Ga0194132_10007042_pt1 | contig 17029 bp, 17 predicted proteins | sample TA2KigOf80mmetaG_FD_148612 | JGI IMG/M metagenome (GOLD analysis project Ga0194132, IMG submission 148612) | Freshwater microbial communities from Lake Tanganyika, Tanzania - TA2015054 Kigoma Offshore 80m | ecosystem: Environmental > Aquatic > Freshwater > Lake | place: Tanzania: Lake...
CCAGTGTGGAGTCGTTGGGGATCCGGCTGGCCGCTGGTCAGGCTGTTCTCGATCTGCGTGTACACGCGGGTTCTCTGGTGTCGGTGCCGTTGATCTCCGGTTCGACGTGGATGCCGACGTCAGTGATCGTGGATGGTGAGGCGGCGGTATTGACCCGTCAGGGCAATACCCTCGAAGTGGCAGTGCGTGAAGGTGTTCATCGAGTGCAGCTTGCAGGCGCCGTTTCGCATCTCGAACGGTTCGAGATCGGTTTGCCCACCCAGCCCGCAGTGATCGAAACATCGGTCGACGAGGTGTGGCTGATCTCCGGTTTGATTGAAGGCCGGGCAGTGGGTGGTTCACTCGGGTTTGAGCGGCAGAAGCGACAGGAGGCCCGCGACGATGCGTCTGTATTGCAACAGGACGCAGCCGCGCCCTTCGTGGAAATTCGCCGCCACATCCGTTTTGATCTCGACTGGCAGGTTTCCACCGAAGTGACCCGTCTTGCCCCCGTCATCGGCGGTTTCACTGTCAAGGTCGCGCTGCTGCCGGGCGAGTCCATTCTCGAGGGTGGTTATCAGGCCGACGGCGGATTTGTTGAAGTGGTGTTCGGCCCCACGGATGAAGACCGTCAGTGGAACGGTGTTCTGAAACGTGAATCGCCGCTGACGCTGCAGGCCGCACAATCCGGGGACCAGATGCAGCGCTGGTTCATTGAGTCCACGAACCTCTGGCACGTGAGTCATGAGGGCCTGACACCGGTTCTCGATGAAGACGTGAACGGCGTGAGTTTTCGCCCGCGAAACGGCGAGGAACTGGTACTGACGGCGACACCGACCGAGCCGCTGCCGGGAAATACCAGCACGGTGGAATCCGTTCGGCATCACATTACTCCCGGTGACCGACTCGCGACCCACCAGCTCGATCTCGGCTTGCGCGCAAGCCAGGGTGGCAACTATCTGCTGACCCTGCCGGAAGGAACCAACAGTGTGGTCTCCGTGGTCATCGACGGTAATGAGGCGCCCATTCCGCTCAAGGACAATCAGCTCGCGCTGCCGGTGTTGCCCGGCTCCACGTCTTACGTAATTGGCTGGACGAGTGAAGAAACCGTCGGTGTACGGTACACCGCAACACCGCCCGTGTTTGCGGGTGCGACCAGCAACATCACGTCGGAAGTCCAGTTCCCGGAGAACCGCTGGGTGCTCCTCCTCGGTGGGCCGACCATGGGCCCGGCCATGTTGTTCTGGGGGGTGATGATCGTCGTACTGGTTCTGGCAGCGGGTATCGCGCGGATACCGGGCATTGCGCTGACACGCACCGATGCCTTGTTGCTTGCTGCAGGACTTGCGCTCTGCAACCTCGAAGCCACCCTGCTGGTCGCCGTCTGGTTGTTGCTGTTGGCAGTGCGGCCCAGGTGGCTTGAATCGATCACCAGCGCCGCCAGCAAGAATCTCGTGCAGATCCTCACCGGCTTCGTCACGGTGATCACCGTACTCGTGCTCATTGCGAGTGTTCCGGACGCGCTGCTGTCTTCACCGGACATGCACATCGAAGGCAATGACTCGGGTTCACACTTCTACCGCTGGTTCACGGATCAGGCCGGTGAGATGCCACCTGCTCCGTGGGTGATCTCGTTACCCATGTGGGTGTATCGGGCGGCGATGCTCGGCTGGTCTCTCTGGCTCGCGTTCGCGCTCATTCGCTGGGTTCGTGCCGCGTGGGAAGGGTTCAAGTCACCGGAAGCCTGGTATGAGCGGCAGAAGCCGGTTGATCTGACACCACAAACCGGTGGCGGAACGACCAGTGAGACCGGTGAGACAAAGGAGTGATGCAGGAATATCCGGAGTGTGGTGCCGAGGAAAGGACTTGAACCTTCACGGGGTTTCCCCCACCAGCACCTGAAGCTGGCGCGTCTACCAATTTCGCCACCTCGGCAGGCGGGCATGGGTCGGTGACCCGTTCGAGGCCGCGCAATTTACTGAATGCGCCGCTAGAGTGTCAAACCATGGATTCGGATTTCGCTCACCGGAAGATCACAGCTGCCGCAGTGGCTGCATTGATGCGCGCGAACGGTTTTTCCATGTCGTTCGAAGAACTCCGGGAAGAGTTCGTTGAGCGCGCCGGACGACAAGCCCGCGAACTGAAACAGGTGCTGCGGGGCATGTTGCGTAACGGCGATCTCGAGCAGGACGCCACTGGACGCTGGTATCTGATTGAAACCGAAGAAGTGGTCGAAGGTGTGGTGGCGCAGGACGGCAAAACCCTGCGCCTCAATGGTCTGGAAATCGAACGCGAGCGGAATCTGCACCTGCGGGCCGGTGACACCATCAGGGCGCGTGTGGTTGCCGACAAGGTGCAGGTAGTCGATGTGCTGAGCCGCACCGACCGCATGCTGGTGGGTGAACTGGTATGGCATGGCAGCCACCCCTATGTGGAATCACTCGCTGCTGACTATCGTGGCCGTGTTCATCTGGTCACCGCGCCTGATGTCGGCCGCAATGGCGATCTCGTGCGTGTGGAAATCACCGGTGAGGATCGCGCCGGCCTGCGCGGCCAGGTGATCAGCGTGGTGCAGGGCGAAACACTGCTCGAGCGCGCCATTCGCACCCAGATCGACAGCCTGCACATTCCGGAAGCCTGGCCCGCCGGCATGGCGGATGCGGTGGCTGCGTTGCCAAAGAGCGTGCCCAACAGACTGCCGAAGGGGCGTACCGATCTGCGTGATCTGCCCCTCGTCACCATCGACGGCGAGACCGCCAAGGACTTCGACGATGCCGTCTTCTGTGAAAAGGACGGGCGTGGCTGGCGACTGATCGTCGCCATCGCCGATGTCGGTCACTACGTGAAGCAGGGTGGTGCGCTCGATACCGAAGCGTCCGACCGCGGCAATTCGGTCTATCTGCCGGGCACCGTGGTGCCCATGCTGCCAGAAGCGCTCTCGAACGAACTCTGCTCCCTCAAACCCCAGGTCCCGCGTCTCGCCATGGTCTGCGACATGCGCATCTCGTCAAACGGACGCGTGCGTGAGTCGGTTTTTTATGAAGCACTCATCTGCTCCTGGCAACGCCTTACCTACACGCGCGTTGGGGCCTGGATAGAAGGTGCTGCGCTCGAGGTGGAAGACGAGGTGCTCGCCTCTCTCGATGCGCTGCACCGCTGTTTCAGGGTGCTGCTAAACAGCAGGGAAAAACGCGGCGCGCTCGATTTCGACAGTCACGAAAGTGATCTTGAACTTAAGGACGGCCGCGCCATTGCCGTGAAGCCGGTGGTTCGTAATGACGCCCACCGCCTCATCGAAGAAGCCATGATCGCCGCCAACGTGTGTGCCGCGGAGTTTCTTGAACAACACGAGGCCCTTGGCCTTTATCGGGTGCATGGTCAACCCGATGTGCTCAGGGTGCAGATGTTACGCAGCGCATTTGCCCTGGCGGGGGTGCATCTCGACAAGGAGATCACCCCGAAAACTGTGCAGGCGGCACTCACACAGATCGAAGGGCGGCCGGATGCGTGGATCTTCGAGATGCTCACGCTGCGCACCATGCAACAGGCAGTCTATCAACCCGGCAACATCGGCCACTTCGGGCTGGCGCTCACGCATTACATGCACTTCACTTCGCCCATCCGCCGTTATGCCGATCTCATCGTGCATCGTGCCATCAAGGCGGTTCTGCACGGCAAGAAAACCCCGCTCGATGAACACACGCTGGCGGACATCGGTGTGCACATCTCGTTCACCGAACGTCGTGCGGAGTCCGCCGAGCGCGCGGTCGACAACTGGCTGAAGTGTGATCTTGTCGGCGAGCATGTGGGCGAAGAGATGGCCGGCCGCGTGGGTGGGGTCACCGAATTCGGTCTCTTTGTCGAACTTGAAGGCTTCTACGTACAGGGGCTTGTGCACATCAGTGAACTCGGCCAGGACTACTACCGCTTTCATCCCCATGCCATGGCACTGGTGGGTGATCGCTCCGGTCAATCATTCCGCCTGGGTGATGCCGTGCGGGTGCGGATCCGCGAGGTGCGACCGGCACTCGGGCGCATCGACCTGGAACTGATTGGCACCACCGGCAAGGGCAGACAGAAAAAAGAAGGGGATGATCGCGGCAGGAAGGGCGGTCGACGCGGCAGACGATGAGTTATGTCTACGGTTTTCATGCGGTGCGTGAAGTGCTCGCGCAGCATCCTGAGCGCGTGCGTTCCTTTCACTATGTTCAGGGCCGCCGTGATGCACGGGTGCAGGAACTCATCGCCCTTGCGAAAGAAGCCGGTGTTCGTTTCGAAGCCGTCGACAAGACGTGGCTCGATTCCAGGATTGAAGGCAGTCACCAGGGTGTGGCGGTGTATTGCCAGGCACTCACCCCCTTCGATGAAGACCGGTTTTTCGAACAGCTCGATTCGCTTCCGAAACCACGTTTGTTGCTGATCCTGGATGGCGTAACCGATCCACGTAATCTCGGCGCCTGTCTGCGTTCAGCCAATGGTGCGGGTGTTCAAGCGGTGATCTTTCCAGAGCGGCATACCGCACCAGTGAACGATGTTGTGCTGAAAACTGCTGCAGGTGGCGCGGAATCGCTGACGCTCGTCACCGTCACCAACCTTGCGCGTTGTCTCGAGCGACTCAAGGAGGCCGGCATCTGGCTGGTCGGGACAGATGACGCCGCAGAAACCAGTTGGTTTCAGACGGATTTGAAGGGAGACGTCGCCATCATCCTCGGCAGTGAAGGTGAGGGCATGAGACGACTCACCCGCGAAGGGTGTGACTGGCTCGTGTCGATACCGATGGCGGGCGCGGTAACGAGCCTCAATGTGTCGGTGGCGGCGGGGATATTGTTATATGAGGTGGTGCGGCAGAGGAGTGTAAGTGGCGGAACCTGAGTCAGTGATCGTTGGTTACTCGGTTTCGGCCGAAGTTTTCGTCTTCTTGAACTTTCGGTGTGACTCGCTTTCTTGTTTTATGCCTTCAATAGATCGCTGGTAGTACTTCCCACGCACGCCTTGCTCCAAGCGGTCTTTCGAATACTCAGCGGGCATGCCTGGCTCTTTGTTATTTATTCTACTCTCGCGCAGGGCGTTTCGTGGTTGATGTCAAAAACGGATGATTAGGTTGAGGTCTGCGATTGGTCCCACTGTTCCACACCTTGAGACTTCACGATGGTTCACCACAAACTTCGGTAGAAGGACCTGCAGTGTGACCTCTTTTAATTCACGAAGTGCGCAGTATCTAGCGACAACGTGGTGAATATCGACCTCGGGATCACCCAGTCGTTTGCCCATTCACTGGTTCGAATGAAATTCTCAACCGCGTACCCGTCGCTTCAGCGATTCGCTTCAATGTGCTCGTCGATGGCAACTGACCACCCTCGATCCTCGCGATGGCGGGTTGCCGTGTGCCAATACGCTCCGCCAGCTCCGCCTGAGAAAGACCAGCTTCCATACGGGTTCGGATAACCGCTGCTGCGATGTCGAACTCCTCAGCCAGCGCGTCATAGGCAGCGCGATAGCCTGGTCTCTTGCTCCAACGCTCGTACTGGTCGCGAATACGCGTCCCCATGTTCTTTCGCCTCGCTCACTTACTTCGCTTGTCGTGACCTGATGCGCGCGAGCTCCAATTCCCGTTTGGGTAGCTTCCGCGATTTCTTCACGACGATCCGCAGGATGATCACCCGCGCTCCGCTGGCAACAACATAGATCGCCCTGGCAATTCCGGCGGCGCCTTTGAGCCGCAACTCCCAGAGAGGCCCTTTGATATGTTTGACGTACGGCTCGCGCACTTGCTCGAGCCCGAATGTCTCGATGAGGCCGCTGATTCTCTGCAGACAGGCCAGCATGTCCTCGGGCAGAGAATCGATTTCACGATCCACGGCCGCATTCAGCGTTTGGACTGAGCAGGCTACATCCATGCGAAATATAACTATTATGTTATATAACCGCAATATCGCGACGGAACAAGGGAACCGTTTGGAGGAAGAGTGGCGCGGTGCGGTCGTCAGGTGCAGTGGTGTTTTCAGACACAACTTTTGAGAACGGGCTGGACTAACCCGTAGCGATCACTCACAAACTCGAACCGGAAGCAGCCCGGTCACCGCTCAAATCGTTTGGCGGGCGCCAAAAGCTGAGCTTTCCCAGAGGGACCCGTCGCCGAGAGAGACGCGCCAACCTCAACAATCAAGATCGAAATCCCCGGAAATTCGCCTTGGCAGCCCCAAATCCCGGCCTGTATGATCCGCAGCCCTTTCACCTTGCCCCACGCATCGACCGGCCATTCCGGCCGTGATCGCGGGGGCACGAAGCCGGCCCAAACCGGCGGGATACCACAAGGAGACGCGATGCGGCATTACGAGGTCGTATTCCTCGTGCACCCTGATCAGTCAGACCAGGTGCCGGGAATGATCGAACGTTACCAATCCCTGATTGAACGCGGGGGTGGCAAGGTGCACCGGTCGGAAGACTGGGGCCGGCGCCAGCTCACCTTCATCATCGCCAAGATCCACAAGGCTCACTACGTGATGATGAATATCGAGGTCGGCGAAGAATCGCTGTCCGAACTCGAGAGTTCGTTCCGCTTCAATGACGCGGTGATTCGTTACCTGATCATCCGCCGCAAGAAGGCCGAAGTAGGGCAGTCGAAGATTTACGAGGAAGAGCTGCGCGAGCAGGAGAAGGACCGCGAGCGTGATCGTCGCCGCGAAGAAGAACTGGCGTCCCGTCGCCGCGACAACCCGGGCGAAGAAGATGCCCGCACCGACGAACCGGCCGAGGAGAATGCAGAATGAGCCGATTCCGCCGTCGCCGTCAGGGTGAAGTGAATATCACCTCCGAAGACGTGGACTACAAGGATCTCGATTTCCTGAAGCAGTTCATCGGTGAAACCGGAAAAATTGTTCCTGCCCGCATTTCCGGCGCATCCGCCAAGTTCCAGCGCAAGCTTACCACCGAGATCAATCGCGCCCGGTTCCTGGCCCTGCTGCCGTATACAGATCATCACAAGTAAGGAGCCAGAGGAGTCATCATGGTCCACGTGATTCTGCTTGAGCCAGTTACCAACCTCGGCACTTTGGGTGACGAGGTCAACGTGAAGCCGGGTTATGCCCGCAACTATCTGCTGCCGCAGCGCATGGCTGTTCGTGCCACGGACGAGAACCGCCAGGTTTTTGAAACCAAGCGCGCCGAACTTGAACGCGCTGCCTCTGACAAACTCACTGCCGCCCGTGGCCGTGCTGCGGGTCTTGAAGGCGTGACGGTGACGGTGTTCGCGAAGGTTGGCGACGAAGGCCGTCTTTTCGGCTCCGTTGGCACCGGCGAAGTTGCCGATGCACTCACCGCTATTGGTCAGGAAGTGCGCAAGTCCGAAGTGCGGATGCCCGCTGGCGTGATTCGCATCACCGGCGAATACGACATCGACATCCAGCTGCATTCCGAAGTGACAGCCACCGTTAAGGTGATTGTCGCCGCCGAATAGGCGGAGTTCTGTTCGCAGGAGCAACTTCTCACTGGGGTTGCTCCCTTTCAGTGTCGCCCGGCGGTCCGGACGAACCTCCGGGCGACACTTTCTTCCTCCCTCCGTCCAATCTTCCTCTGGTCCACGGCGCTACCGCGATCTACCCACACCGCGTTCAGTATCCACCCACAACTTATCCACTGATTCTCCTTTGCATGTGCACAACATGCGCGTAAACATATCCACCCGCCGACGGCACCCAACTCGATGTCCGAACAACCCATATCGCCCATCCGCGAGCGAGGCTTTGCGCCCTCATCATTGAAAGTTCCGCCTCACTCCGTTGAAGCGGAGATGTCGGTGCTGGGTGGCCTCATGCTCTCGAACGAGCGCTGGTTCGACGTTGCCGAGATCTGCACCGCGAACGATTTCTACCGCCCGCAGCACCAACTGATCTTCGAGGCCATGCAAGCCCTCGCCGACGGCGATGAACCCCTCGATGCGGTCACCGTCTCCGAGAGGCTCCAACTGAACGGCATGCTCGATCGTGCGGGTGGTCTCACCTATCTCGCCGAAATCGTCGACAGCACACCCGGTGCCACCAACATCCTCGCGTACGCGCGCATCGTGCGTGAACGCTCCACGCTCCGACAGATGATCGGCGCCGCGAATCACATCGCCGAGATGGCATTTGCACCACAGGGCAAGGACATCGGCTCGATTCTCGACCTCGCCGAGCAAGAGGTGTTTCGTATCTCCGAAGGCCGCATGCGTGATGGCGGCCCGGAGAAAGTGAACGACCTGCTCGCTTCCGCCGTGCAGAAGGTGAACGAACTCTTCGAATCCGGCAGCAGCCTCACTGGGCTTTCGACTGGCTTTGATGATCTCGACCGGAAAACGGCAGGGCTGCAGAAGGCCGACCTCGTCATCGTTGCCGGCCGACCTGCAATGGGCAAAACCTCGTTCGCCATGAACATCGCTGAACACGCCGTCATGTCTGCCAAGGGCGCGGTGCTGGTGTTTTCTATGGAAATGCCTTCGGAACAACTGGTGATGCGTATGCTCGCGGGGCTCGGACGCATCGACTTCGGGCGCCTTCGCACCGGCAAACTGAAGGATGAAGACTGGGCGCGATTCACTGCCGCCGTTGCACAGCTCAAGGATAAAGAACTCTTCATCGACGACACGCCGGCGCTCACCCCCAACGAGTTACGTTCGCGGGCCCGCCGTGTGGCGCGTATATCGAAACACGGCATCGCCCTCATCGTCGTCGACTACCTGCAGCTCATGCGTACGGCGCAGGAAGCGGAAAACCGTGTGAACGAAGTGTCCGAGATCTCACGCTCGCTGAAGTCCATTGCCAAGGAACTGCACTGCCCGTTGATCGCCGTGTCGCAGCTCAATCGCGGCCTCGAGCAGCGTGCTGACAAGCGCCCCATGGCATCAGACTTGCGTGAATCCGGCGCCATCGAACAGGACGCGGACCTCATCCTCTTCATTTATAGAGACGAGGTGTACAACGAATCCTCCGCCACCAAAGGCACCGCCGAAATTATCATCGGCAAACAGCGCAACGGCCCCATCGGCACGGTGCGTCTTGCCTTTAACGGCTCGCTCACCAAGTTCGAGAACCTCGCCTCCGACATCTACTCCAGCTACACCTGATGGCCGGAAAAAAAGCCAGAACCGCCTACGTCTGTTCCGACTGCGGCTCGGAACATCCCAAGTGGCAAGGTCAGTGTGGTGAGTGCGGTGCGTGGAATACCCTGACGCGCATTTCCATCGGCCCGGTTCCCGAAGCTACTCGTGGTTACGCCGGCGCAGAAAGCGAAGTCAAAAAGCTCTCTGAGGTCACAACTGAAGAGGTTGCCCGCATCTCGACAGGCCTTGGTGAACTCGACCGTGTGCTCGGTGGTGGCCTGGTTCCCGGCTCCATGATCATGATCGGTGGTGATCCCGGCGCAGGAAAAAGCACGTTGTTGCTGCAAGTCTCCACCATGCTCGCGCAGCGCCATAGCGTGCTCTACGTTACCGGTGAAGAATCCCTCACCCAACTCGCCATGCGTGCACATCGGCTCAAGCTGCCCGTGGATGATCTTGTTGTCGCTTCGGAAACCATTGCCGAGACCATCGCACAGGAGATCGAACAACGTCGCCCCGAACTCGTGATTCTCGATTCCATCCAGGTGATGCAGCTCTCAAGTGTGGAATCAACGCCCGGCAGTGTTGCGCAAGTACGAGAAACCGCTGCGTTCTTTACGCGCCTCGCAAAGCGTACCGGCACCATCTTCATTCTTGTTGGTCACATCACCAAGGAAGGCAGCCTCGCCGGACCAAAAGTTCTCGAACACATGATCGATGCGTTCCTCATGCTCGACAGCCCCGCCGGTGCGCGCTATCGAACGTTACGTAGCCACAAGAATCGCTTCGGCGCTGTGAACGAACTCGGCATCTTTGCGATGACGGATCTCGGCATGAAGGAAGTGGCAAACCCTTCCGCCATCTTTCTCCAACGAGGTGACTTCGATGCGCCGGGCAGTGTGGCGACCGTCACGTGGGAAGGCACACGGCCATTGCTCGTTGAAATCCAGGCGCTGGTTGATGAGGTGCAAGGCGGTTACGGCAAAAGAGTAGGCGTTGGCCTCGATCAACAACGTCTTGCCATGCATCTCGCTGTGTTGCACCGACACTGTGGTGTCGCGCTCGCGGATCAGGATGTGTTCGTCAATGTCGTGGGTGGTGTACGTATCAATGAGACCGGTGCAGACCTCGCCGCTCTACTCGCGGTGTTGTCGTCATTGCGGAACAGGCAGTTGCCGCGAGACCTGATTGTGTTTGGTGAACTTGGTCTGACGGGCGAAGTAAGGCCCGTGGTGAATGGACAGGAACGATTGAGAGAAGCCGCCAAGCATGGGTTCAAGAGAGCTATCGTGCCGTTCGGGAATCGGCCGAAGGACGCGATCAGCGGGATGGCGGTGCACGGAGTAAAGAGTTTGTCTGCTGCGCTCGATGCCGTCGCCGATTGGTAGCTTGAGACACTCACAAAATCCAAGTTAGTATCTCTCGCGCACCTAACTCGAATCGGAGGGAATCGTCGATGAATGCTGATGTGGAACTCGATATGGATACGTTGATTGTGATGTTCTGGTCTTGGCAAGCCCACGATCTTCGGTCCAGCCACGACGTTAGGATTTCCTCGCAGCTGCTGATGATGGTTGCAGGCGGTTATCCGCCCAGTCTGTTTTGAACTGGGCGGGTGATCGCCCACCAAGCGACCCATGCAGACGGATCGCAGTGTATTCTCCTCGCCACTGTTCGATTACAGCCTGTGCTTCCCCAACCGATTCAAACGCCCAACGGTTCAAACAGGTTGAGCGCAGTATGGAATTGAAGCTCTCGGCGTATGCGTTCTGCCATGGGCTCCCAGGCTCGATGTAGTGACTGCCGATGGCTTTCGACTGCATCCAGTTCTTGAGTGATCGCGCCACAAACTCAGGTCCGTTATCACTGCGGATGTAGTCGGGCGTACCGTGCGCTTTCTTCAGTCTTACAAGTACAGTGATCACGTCTCGGCTCGTCATGCTGCGCCCGCATTCAATCGCCAGACACTCTCGGGTGAATTCGTCCACAACGACCAAGCAACGCAGGCTGCGACCATCCAGGCTCTGGTCGTGAATGAAGTCCCAGCTCCAGACCTGGTACGGTCGCGTCGCCTTATTCGCCAGATGGGTCGAACAGCCTAAGGCCTTACGTTTTCGGGTCTTTTTCGGTACCTGGAGGCCTTCCGTTGCACGAATCAGCCGAACCTTCTCCCGGCCGACGGGATAGCGGCAACGATCCAGCAGATCGTAGATCTTCCGATAACCCCAGCAGGGATGCCGATACGACAGTCGTACGACTTCCTTGGTTGCCGCATACGGCAACTGCCGAGATCCACGATGCCGGTGGGTTGAACGGTGGATCGCCAAGACCCTGCATGCCTTCCGCTCACTGACACCGAACGTCTTCTGCAAATATTCAGCCGCTCGTCGTCGCTCAGGAAGGCTCACCACTTTTTTGAGTTCACGTCCTTCAGCATCCGGTTATCGAGCGTCAGTTCCGCAACGATCTTCTTCAGCTGATCGTTTTCATGCTCGAGTTCTTTCAGCCGTTTCACGTCCGACACCTGCATACCCGCGTACTTCGCCTTCCACCGGTAGAAGGTCTGCTCTGAGATGTTGTGTTTGCGGCACACATCCCGAGTCGCCATGCCACTTTCGGCTTCCTTCAAGACCCGAACAATCTGTTCTTCAGTAAAACGCTTCTTCATGGACTCCTCCGTTAAGGAATCCTAACTCAGCAACTGGACCGATTATGAAAGGGCTAACCAGTACGACACTGAACAGAGTCGAAGCCAAAAACGTCAGTACACCCCGCACCACCAGAAACCGTCAGTTTTGACCCGGAATAGAGTCGTCAATTACGGCGCCGGTTGCTCATCTCGTTCATTTGCGCTGAGAAAAGAAATTGAAGAATCTGACCGGGTACTCGCGCAGGTTCAGGCGGCCGCGTCTTGCCGGTGCCGGAGCGCTTCGGCGAGGTGATCTTCGCGCTCCGGACCATTGCGAATCGCATCGAGATAGACCTTGAGATAGCTGCGATCCACCACCGCTCCCGCAGCTTCGATCTGTGGTTCAAGCAATCGGTGCAGTTCAACCAGGTTGTACCACGGCACGTTTGGGTAAACGTGATGACCGATGTGCCAGTTGATGTTGTTCCAGAAAAAAGAGTGCACTGGGTTCGAGATGATCGTCCGTGTACCCGCCAGTTGTCCCGCATTCCAGGGTGTACCGTAATGTTCGGCAATGAAGCGCATCGAGTTCAGGAGTGAAAAGAAAAACACCGGCCAAAGCCAGACTTCCAGCGTCTTCACCAGCACGCCCTGCTCTGCGGCCGCCGACAGAACCACCCAGCATACCGCTGCCTTGAGTGCGATCTCGAAGAGATGAATGCCCCACAGCGCTGCGCCGAACTTCTTCACCGGGTAGATGAAGTTGAAATGGATGAAGCTCAACAGGCCGCCAATCAGAGGGTAGGCATAGAACAGAACAAAATCACCGAAGCCCCTCTTACCCATCGTGAACGCATCCGGATCGAGCGGTGAACGGTTGAAGCGATGATGTTCGAGGTGGTCTTCCTTGAAGGTGATGAAGGTAACGAAGATCGGCATCATCGACACGATACCAAAAGCGAGGTTCGCCGTTCGGCTTTCGAACATCGCGTTATGCGTAGCGTCGTGCATGAAGGTGACCATGCTCATCCACAGGTAACCGAGTGCCACGTAGGCCGACCAGCGCAGTAGTTCGCTCTCTGTCACCCATACAAGCCAGGTCAACAGCACCATGGCACCGACGAACAGCGGAATCTTGATGAAGTTCGGCAGGATTCGATGCGTCCGCATGCGAGCCAAGTCTTCGCGGGATATCCTAGGGCGTTGAAGTTCGCTCAAGTTGCTCTCAATCAGCCGAGTGGCAACGCTAACACAGCCCGGGCACAGGGTTGCGCCCAGTTTGGCGCGCATCCAACAAGGCCATGCTGCGTCGCGACTAGGACACCGTCAGCCCTCGTCGGTGCGCGATCCTGTCGGGTCAGGCGCTACTCAACGCGCGGATCGAACACGGATCCGCCCGTCGACTTCCGCAAGTTCGCCAGATCCAATCATGCGTCGAACCTGTTTCAGAACCCGTGCCTCAGCGTCCGCCGTCGACCGCGTCATCCCCACCATTCTGCACACGCTGCGGGCAAGTTCGTCACGCGGGGTCGCGCCTGACGCGCCGAGCACATGCTGAATGATCACCGCGATCTCGGCCCTCGCCGTTTCATAGATTCTGCGACGCGAGGACTCCGACTCTCCGGCGATGCGGAAATCCTTCCAGGTCAGCACGTCCTGTTTTTCGCACCACCAGAATGGCTCTTCATCATCCTCCGTACTGTGGGCACCGCGGGGCAACAATGACAGCAGGCGCTGGGTTACCTTCGTGCCTGTACGATCAAACCCCCACGCCCGAGCAGCCTTCTTCAGCAGTACTGATTCGGCGACAGGCGCCCCAACGGAAGTGACGCAGGCGGCGGATGAGTACGGCAGCATACTGTTCCTCGGCATGAACCCGGTTTGGGCCAGCGCACTGCTGAATGCAGCCGTACGTCGTAGCGGCAACATGCAGTTGCCGGCAATACTAATGATCGTCAGCTCGATCCTGCAGGTGCCGATTGCGGGGCTGCTGATTCTGGGCACGGGCGATTCTGCCGGGTTGGGGCTGCCTGGCGCGTCGGTCGCGGTGATCATCACCTCAGCCGTCAATGCCGTGATCCTTGGCATCTATCTCTGGCGACGCACATCCAGCCCCCGATTGCGGCTCGACGCGCTGCGACTCGAAGGGCGCTACTTCTCGGCCATTTTTCAGGTTGGGCTTGTCGCCTCGCTGTCACCCCTTTTTGTTGTGCTCACCGTAACCCTGATCAACGTTCTGGTCGGGCGGTTTGGAATGGAAGCGCTGGCCGGATACGGCATCGTTGCACGGTTGGAGTTTCTGCTGGTACCGCTGGTGTTCGGATTCGGCGCGGCGATGGTGTCGCTGGTTGGCACCAATGTCGGCGCAAAACAGCTCGAGCGCGCAGAACGGATCGGCTGGATCGGAGGCAGTTGTGCAGCAACAGCAACCGGTGTGGTGGGTCTCACCCTCGCGCGCTTCCCGGCACTATGGCTCACGCTGTTCGCAATTCTGGGTGAACTGCCCTGGCAAACCGGTGAAACCTACCTCCAGATTGTTGGTCCCGCATTCCTCTTCCGGGGACTCGGTCTCTCGCTTTATTTCGCGTCTCAGGGCACGGGCGCCGTGAAATGGCCGGTGATCGCATCATTCGAGGATCTTGAAGCCGCGAGCGAACACCAGCCTGATATGCCTGTTGTGCCTGCGGTCGATGATGTGATCTCCCAACGCCAGGACAGAGGGGCGGAGCGGTTTCCGTTTCCTTACACGGTCGGTACCAGCGTAGAGGTCGAAGTACTCGATGGCTGGAATTCTCGAGATTCAACCTCAAGCGACCAACCCATCCAGCTTTGGATCCGTGGCGCCCTCGCAACCACCGGTGACGCGCGTATCCAGCAATGCGCTCTCGTCTACCTCTCAGACAACACGCTTCTCTTCAATGGCATGCGCCGGCATGGCTCCGTCATGACCGGTTATCGCATCACAAGTCTCGATCATGCGCTCTGGTTTCATCGCGTGCTGGACTGTTCACAGTGGATGTTCTACGACCAGCAAGGTCCATCCGCGGCCGATGGGCGCACCATGAACCATGGCCGGATCTGGTCAGCGGACGGCGTTTTGCTCGCCACCGCCGCCCGGGAAGGGATGTTGCGGAAGGTCTGAAAGCTCAGGTTCGCTGCGTTCAGACCCTCTCAAACCGGTAAGGCTCGAGGCTCTCCTGCGCTTCCCGCCGGAACTTGTGCCAGCGGTTGCCGCCGTAGTACGCGAGGCTGCCAGGCTCTGCCTTGCCATGATCGTTGTAGTAAGACAGACAATCGCGCAGCGGCGCTGTCGCGGTATCCGCCTTAGCACAGTGATCGGCATAACGCACTTCGGCTTCTTTACGGATATCGACCTTGTTCACACCGGTATCCCGCATGGTGGTCAACAGCCAGGCGACATACTCCGAATGCGATTCGATCGCATCGGTGAAGTTAAAGCTGCCACCACCGCCCTGCGGACCGGTGATGATGAAGAGGTTGGGAAAACCCTGAGTATGCAGGCCGAGGAAGGTCTTCGTACCCTCCTCTTCCCACTTCTCGCGAAGGGTCTTGCCGCCTTCACCGACGATCATGTTGAAGGTGGATGTGGCCATCCACTGGAATCCCGTTGCATAGATGAGTACATCCAGCGGGTACTCGATCCCTTCGTGTACCACACCACGCTCATTGATTTCCCGCACACCGCCTGAAGCGGCACAGTCAACCAGGTGCACATGCGGCAGGTTGAAAGTGGGCAGGTACTCGTCGTGGAAGGTGGGACGCTTGCAACCATAGGGGTAATAGGGTTTCAGCGCCGCAGCCGTCTTCGGGTCTTTGACAATCGTATCCACGCGCGCTCGGATCTGCTCCATGATGCGGAAGTTGGCTTCGAGCTGTTTCTCCATCAGCTCTTCCATCGTTAATTCCCGTTCGTAGGTCTTGCGTTCCTTGAAGTCCGCCACCTTGCCCGCGAGGTAGTCATCGTTGGCCTGGATGGCGGTACGACCCGCCGAGATTTTTGCAAAGCGGGCTCGCCTTGCCCGAGCCCAACCCGGCTCGTTAGCCCAGGCAGCCCGCTCTTCATCTTTGGTCGCGCGTTGGTCACGGACATCCACCGAGGAGGGCGTGCGTTGAAACACATAAAGCTCGCCCACCGTTTTGGCTAGCTCCGGGATCGCCTGTACGGCGGTCGCACCAGTGCCGATGATGCCAACCCGTTTGCCGGTGAGGTCGATGTGATAGTTCCAGCGGGAGGTGTGGAAGGACTCGCCATGGAATTTCTCCATACCGGGAATACGGGCAAGCTTGGGCGTGGTGAGAATGCCGTTGGCGAGCAGGACATAACGCGCCTTGATGGCATCACCGCGATCCGTTTTCACCGTCCAGCGTCCGGTTTTCGCATCCCAGAGGGTAGTCTCGACCGTGGTGTGAAACAGGCACTTCTCGTAGAAACCGAACTTCGTCGCCATGGCCTGGCAGTACTCGAGAATCTCGAAGCCCGAGGCGAACTTCATCGATGGCACATAACCCATCTCTTCGAGCAGAGGAAAATAGCTGTAGGCCTCCACATCACAGGCGATGCCGGGGTAGCGGTTCCAGTACCAGGTCCCACCCACATCTCCGCCTTTTTCGCAGAAACGCACGTCCTGAAAACCGGCCGCCTTCAGTCGATACCAGAGCAAGAGGCCCGCAAAACCTGCGCCGACAATGAAGATCTCGCATTCATCCTGGAGTGATTCGCGTGGTATGGGCTCCGCGGAATAGACGTCGGCCAGGTACCGCGCAAATTCGCCCTCCATCGCCATGTAGTCATCCGCGCCACGGCGGGTTTCCTTGAATTCGCGGTATTTGGTCTGCTCGGCAGCATTGAAGGTTGCGCCCGGTGGCAACTCCGGCAGCGTCGTGAGCCGGGTGTCGCTGATGATCGAATAGCCTTTGCCTTGAATACGTTCCGTGGCTTTCGCTGCACGGGTGTTGAATACCTTGAGCCCCGTTTTTGGATCGATCTTGATGGCAGGTTCAGACATTTTTGGCGTCGTCGGGAAGGAAGAATTGAGTATTGCGCGGGACGGAGCCCACGGGCAAGGTACCCCCAAAATTTGGATGAACGAGGCACAGCCGACATGAAAGCACTGCTGGTTGTCTTCACGGACCCCGTGCCCGGGCAGGAGGACGCCTACAACCACTGGTACACCCACGAGCATCTCCCGGACTGTCTAGCCGTGCCGGGTTACGTACGGGCAACCCGCTACCGGGCGTTTCCGGGTCTCGAGCGGTCAGTTGCACAGGAATACCTGTCCCTCTACGAACTTGAATTGCCTGATGTCGCTGCCCTCGAACGGATT
>Ga0194132_10007043_pt1 | contig 17028 bp, 18 predicted proteins | sample TA2KigOf80mmetaG_FD_148612 | JGI IMG/M metagenome (GOLD analysis project Ga0194132, IMG submission 148612) | Freshwater microbial communities from Lake Tanganyika, Tanzania - TA2015054 Kigoma Offshore 80m | ecosystem: Environmental > Aquatic > Freshwater > Lake | place: Tanzania: Lake...
AGGACATCCTGCGCACCCTGTACGCCTACGGCCACAGCATCGACTGCGGGCTGGAAGCCGACTGGATCGACTGCTGGACCGGGGACGCCGTGCTGAAGTGGCCCAACCGCGATCCGATCAAGGGGCACGCGGCCCTGCGCGAGGCGTTTCACAAGCACACGCACGCCCCGCAGGCCTATCACAAGCATGTCATCGTCGAGCCGTGCATCGTGATCGACGGCGACCGCGCCACGGCGCAGACCATGTTCGCACGCCTCGACCGCTATGCCTCGGGTCCCGCGGTCCGCAGCTTCGGCCGCTACCTGGACGTGCTGGTGCGCTGCAGGGACGGGCGCTGGCGCTTCACCGAGCGCGTGGCCGAGCGCGAGGCCTCGCGCGCAGAGACTCCCATCGGCGCGCATGCGCCGGTCTAGGCGGGCGGCGGTGGGCGCATGATCGCCTCGCCCTGTGTGAAGACCTGCGCCATCGACCCGGTCACCGGCTGGTGCCTGGGCTGCGTGCGCGACCTCGACGAGATCGCCGGCTGGTCGGCGATGACCGACGCGCAGAAGCAGGCCGTGCTCGAGCGCATCGCCGTGCGGCGCGCGTCGCTGCCTGCGACGTCCGGTTTTGCAGGACAGGGCGCAAGGTAGTTAGCGCGACCTGCCAGGCGCAGGTTCCGACAAGCGGAGGACTCGACCATGCAACAGCGAAGCGCAGGGGCGCCCGTGCTGGATCTCAGAGGAAAGGTGGCGCTGCTCGTCGGCGGAGGTGGCCAGGGCATCGGTGGGCACACCTCGGCGGCACTTGCGCGTGCCGGCGCTGCGGTGGCGATCGCCGACCAGTCCGACGAGGCGCTCGCGGCAGCCCGCGCCCTGCTGCCCGGCGATGCCCGCGTCGAATTCATCCGCGCGGATGTCACGCGGGAGGAAGACGTCCATCGCCTGGTGGACGAGGCACTGGCGAAGTTCGGCCGCCTCGACATCCTTGTCAACATCGCCGGCGGCACGCGCGGCGAGTCGTGGGGGCCGATGCTCGGCAAGAACTCCGAGCAGTGGGATGTGACGCAGATGCTCAATCTCAAGTACTGCTACCTCGCGGGCAAGCGCATCGCGCGGCACCTCATCGACGCGGGGCGCCCGGGTGCCATGGTCAACATCGCTTCTATGAGCGCCTATTCGGCGCCGAACCATGCGTCCTATGGCGCGGCCAAGGCCGGGCTGATCGCGCTGACGCGCTCGATGGCGCTGGAGTGGGCACCGCACGGCATCCGGGTCAACGCGCTGTCGCCCGGCGCCATCGACACGCCGCGCACCCGAGCGAGGACGAGCGACGAACTGATGCGCCAGTACAACGCCATCCTGCCTTTCGGCCGCAAGGGGCGGCCCGAGGAGATCGCCATGGCGGTGCTGTTCCTCGTCTCCGACATGGCGAGCTATGTCAGCGGCCACAACCTGCTGGTCGACGGCGCCTGCACCATCAAGTTCTCCGGCATGGGCCCGGGAGGCCAGCAATGAGGGCGACTGCCGACCTCTGCGACGCGCATGACGATGCGCTGGTCCTCGAGCTGCGCCTTTCCGGCTATGGCGGCCGCCGCGCCTTCGAGGGCCGCGTGCGCACGGTGCGCTGCTTCGAGGACTTCGGCCTGACCCGGCGCATCGTGGAGGAGCCGGGTGAGGGCTGCGTGCTGGTGGTGGACGGCGGCGGGTCCGTGGCCTGCGCGATCTTCGGTGCGACCATGGCGGAGATCGCCGCGAAGAACGGCTGGTCGGGCCTGGTGTTCAACGGCGCCATCCGCGATGCGGTCGAACTCGCGGCGCTGGATATCGGCGTCAAAGCGCTGGGCCTGCATCCTCGACGTGGCAGCAAGCAGGGCAGCGGGGAGGCCGACGTTGCCGTGCAGGTGGGAGGCGTGCGCATCGTCCCGGGACAGTGGCTGGTCGCCGACGAGGACGGCGTCATCGTCCTGCCGGGGAAGCCGCTATGATGCATCGGGGCACAAAAAAGGGGAGGGAGCCATGAAGGGAATGAAACTCGGGACGCAGGCCTGCGCCCTGCTGTTTGCCGGCGCGGCCGCGGGCCTGCCGGCGCCGTCTGCGGCGCAATCCGCGGGCAACTGGGATGCCGTCATGGCGGCGGCGCGCAAGGAGGGCCGGGTGCTGCTCTATAGCGGCGCCGTGCCCGCGGTCACCGACCGGATAAAGCGCGAATTCGAGAAGTCCGTTCCTGGCATCGTGATGGAGGTCCATCGCGAGGCAAGCGGCCCCATGCTGGCAAAGCTCGAGGCCGAGCGCAACACCAACGCCGATGGCGCCGACCTCGTGATCACCACCGAAGTGCTGTGGCTGGACAACAAGCAGAAGGAGGGCTTGCTGCGGGCCCCGGTCGGCCCGGCAGCACAGCCCTGGCCGGCAGCCTACCTGCGCGGGCCGGCGGTCCCGGTGCTGTCCGTCGAACCGCTGGTGATCACGTACAACACCACAGGCATCAAGACGCCGATCACCGGCTACCAGGACTTTCTCAGGCCCGAGTTCAAGGGAAAGTTCGCGACCTCGACCCTCGCCTCCGTCACGGTGATCGCCTGGTACGACTGGCTGGACAAGGCCCTCGGCGCAGACTTCACCGCCAAGCTCGCCGCGCAGCAACCCAAGCATTACGTCGGCACCATCACCAGCACGCAGGCCACCGCGTCCGGCGAAGTAGTGGCGACGGTCTACAGCAATCCGGGCGCCGCGGTGCCGCTGCTGGAAAAGGGTGCGCCAATCAGGATGGTGTTTCCCAGGCCGGGCTTCGGTTTCCGCTACGGCGGCGGCCTGCTGGCATGGTCCAAGCGCCCCAACTCGGCCCAGGTCCTGATGAACTACATGATGAGCCCGCAGGGGCAGACCGCCTGGGTGGGGCCGGGCGGCATCGCCAGCCCGTTGCCCAACATCCCGAACTCCGCGGATGCCTCGGCCTTGCAGGTCTTCGATCCCTCGGCCTTCCCGCCGGAGGTGCAGAAGGCGGTGACCGAGAAGTGGAACCGGCTGTTCAAGGCGAATTGAGCGGGCGCAGGCGGTTCCGAGCCAGGCGCGAAGCGCGAAGGAAAACGCAGTCGAGGAGAAGCCCGTCATGAGCGAGGACAGTGCAAGCCAGCCGCTGCCCCGGCGCAAGCAGATCGTCACGACCAAGGGTCCCGCCGTGGGCAGGATCACCGGCATCAACCACATGGTGCTCTACACGCACGACATGGACGAATGCGTGCGCTTCTACCGCGACCTGCTGGGCATGAAGGTGGTCCGCACGGTCGGCTGGTTCGAGAACAATGCAGCCTCGCTCAACAAGGCCGCGAAGATGAGCGCGGGCCCCACGACCGGCGACGGCGGCGTGAAGGTGCGTGCGCGCCAGGTGTTCTTCCAGATCGGCAACGGCGACCTGGTGTCGTTCTACGAGGTGCGCGAGCTGGACCGCAAGCCGAATGCCTCCATCGTCTCCTTCCTGTGGCCGAAGACGGGCGCGCAGCCGCCGCGGCACCTGCAGAAGCTCGACCACCTGGCTTTCAACGTCAGGAGCCGGGCCGACCTGCAGTTCATGCGCGAGCACCTGATCGCCAATGGCGTGACGGTGTCGGAGCCCGTCGAGCGCAGCACCGCGGAAATCAAGAACCGTTTCGTCATCTCGATCTACTTCTCCGATCCCAGCAACAACCCGCTCGAGATCGCCACCCTCGACCTCGACGACCCGGTATGGGAGGACTACGACTACAGCGAATGGTTCCGCGACGAGGACCCCGCGCCCTCGCTCCTCAAGTAGCCGCGGCCTGAACAGTGGGTAGGCAGCGTGCGGGCAGGCGGCAGGCACTTGGCCGGCAGGTGTCCATCGTCGGCGTCGGCATGACGCGGCAGGGCGCGCACGGCAGTGCCGACGGCTATGCACTGGCGCTGCAGGCCTTCAGGAGCGCCCTGGACGACGCTGGCATCGGCGACAAGCACCGCATTGACGGCCTGCTCGGCGCCAAGCAGTTCGACGGCAGCGGCATCGACCCTGTGCTGTTTGCCCGCGCTGCCGGCATCACGCCCGCGGTCTCGGGGGCGCTGGATTAATCGTCGGCGGCCTTCACGCTGCACTACGGCGCGTCGCTGATCGCCGCGGGCGCCTGCGACATGCTCGCCTTCGTCTACGGCCGCAACCCGGCCGGATCGATGGTCGAGTTGTCCGGCGCGCAGGAGTACGACCTTGTCCACGGCTTCTTCAACGCCGCCGCGGTGCACGGCCTCTCCTGGGTCGAGCACATGCATCGCTACGGCACCACCACCGAGGAGCTCGGGCGCATCGCCGTGCAGGCACGACGACATGCCGCGCTCAATCCCGACGCGGCGCTGCGCGAGCCGCTGAACATGGAGGACTACCGCGCCAGCGCTCCGCTGATCTGGCCGCTCTGCGAACTCGACGTGTGCCGGATGAGCGGCAGCGCCGCGGCCATCATCATGGCATCCAGCGACATCGCGAAGGACTGCGCCAAGCTGCCGGTCGACTTCCTGTCGGTGGGGCGCGAAGCGACGCACGCGTTCGAGCGCGGGGTGCCGATGAGCTTTTCGCCCGAGCGCCGCGCGGCCAGGCAGCTGTACGAGGCGGCGGGCATCAGTCCGCAGGATGTGGACGTTCTGTTCCCGTACGATGCAACAACGGTGGCTGCGGTGGCGGCGCTGGAAAACTACGGCTTCTGCAAGCCCGGGGAGTGCCAGGACTTCGTCGGCGACGGCAGCCGCATCGGCCTCAACGGCGAACTGCCGATGAACACGCATGGCGGGCACCTCTCTGGCGGCTACTTGATCGGCCTGACCCATCACGTGGAACTGGTGCGGCAGCTGCGGGGGGAATGCGGCCAGCGCCAGGTGCCGAATGCCAGGGTGGGGCTGTATGCCAGCGGCGGCGGCATCCGTGCGCAGTTCTTTCACGCCGCCACCCTGCTCGCCCGCGGAGACTGGAATGCCTGAGCGCACGCCGCCCAATCCGAAGAACGCGCATGAGCGCGAGTATTGGGAGGGGCTGGCCCGGCATCAGCTGTTGCTGCAGCGCTGCGCAGGCTGCCGATTCGTGCGCTATCCGCCGGGTCTGTCTTGCCCGGAGTGCTGGGGCGAGGCCTTCACGTGGCAGCCACTGTCCGGACGGGGCAGCGTGGTGTCCTTCGTCTGGTACATGCGCTCGCTCGACCGCCGCTTTCCGGAGGTTCCCTACAACGTCAGCCTGGTGAAACTCGCCGAAGGGCCGGCGATCATCTCCAACGTGCTCGGGGTAAAGTTCGGCGAGCTCGCCGTCGGCAATGCGGTGCGCGCTGCTTATCTCGATGACAGGGGCTTCACCGCGTTGATGTTCGGGAAGGCGTAGGTCGGCATTGCGACGCGGCTGCGGGCGCGACGCCGGCTGGACCTACATCAGGGTGCTGCCCTGCGCGATCACCCAGTAACGCAATCCCCGCCCGGTCGTCTGCCACGCCATCACCGGCAGCCAGCCGTGTTTCAGCCAGCCGCTGGCCAGGCACAGCGCCTCGCCGACGACGGGCAGCCAGCCGAAGGCCGTCGCCGGTGCGCCCCAGCGCGCAACACGCGCCAGCTGTGTCGGCAGCGGCCTGCCGACGGCCTTGTTGGCTGCGCGTCCGATGAGGTAGTTGGTCATGCCGCCCGCCGTGTTGGCGAGGGTGGCGATGACGACGGCCAGCCAGGACAGGTCCGGGTGAAGTTTCAGCACCGCGAACAGCGCCGCTTCCGAGGACAGCGGCAGCAGCGTGGCGGCGAGAAAGGCCGCAAGGGCGAGCGAGGCGAGGCTGCCGTCGGGCGAGAGCACTGTTTCCATGGGCGAAGCTTACCTGCGCCCGCACCGTGGCGGACGCCGGTGCCGTTCCCGCACCCCCCGGTCATCGCCAGGCAGCAGCGGGCCATCGTGTAAAGTAGCGGCCTTGCATGTGCGCTGTGGTTGCCCATGACAACTGCAGTACTGGGCACATCCCCACTCTCCTCGGCACGCCATGAAAACCGACTACCTGCAACGCATCCTCACCTCGCGCGTCTATGACGTCGCCATCGAATCGCCGCTGGACCTCGCGCCCAGCCTCTCGGCGCGCTTTGGCAACCCCATCCTGCTCAAGCGCGAGGACATGCAGCCGGTGTTCTCGTTCAAGCTGCGCGGCGCCTACAACAAGATGTCGGGGCTCTCCAAGGCGCAACTCGGGCGCGGCGTCATTGCCGCCTCCGCGGGCAACCACGCGCAGGGCGTGGCGCTGGCGGCGCAAAAACTCGGCTGCCGGGCGGTGATCGTCATGCCCTTCACCACGCCCAGGATCAAGATCGACGCCGTCGAGGCACGCGGCGCGGAGGTCATGCTGCTCGGCGAAACCTTCTCGGATGCCTATGTCGAGGCACTGCAGATCGCCAGGAAACGGAAACTCACCTTCGTGCACCCCTACGACGACCCGGACGTGATCGCCGGGCAGGGCACCATCGCCATGGAGATCCTGCGCCAGACGCACGCGCCCATCCACGCGATCTTCGTCGCCATCGGCGGCGGCGGGCTGATTTCCGGCATCGCGTCCTACGTCAAGCGCCTGCAGCCGCAGGTGAAGGTCATCGGCGTGCAGCCGGTGGATTCGGACGCCATGTATCGCTCGCTCAAGGCCGGCCGGCGCGTGGCGCTCGACCATGTCGGGCTGTTCGCCGACGGCGTGGCGGTCAAGCAGGTCGGCCTGGAGACCTTTCGCATCTGCCGCGGGCTGGTCGATGAAGTCATGCTGGTCGATACGGACGCCATCTGTGCCGCCATCAAGGACGTGTTCGAGGACACGCGCTCCATCCTCGAGCCGGCGGGCGCGCTGTCGATCGCCGGGGCCAAGGCCTACATCGAGCGCGAGGGCATCCGCGGCGAGAAGCTGGTGGCCATCGCCTGCGGCGCCAACACCAATTTCGACCGCCTGCGTTTCATCGCCGAGCGCGCCGAAGTGGGCGAGCACCGCGAGTCCATCCTTGCCGTGACCATTCCCGAGGTGCCGGGCAGCTTCAAGAGGTTCTGCACCGTGCTGGGCGCGCGCAACATCACCGAATTCAACTACCGCATGTCTGATGCGAAGGATGCACACGTCTTCGTCGGCGTCGAGGTGCACGATCTCGAGGAGACGAAGAGGATCCGGCGCACCCTGGTGCGCCACGGCATCAGCTCCGACGACCTGTCCGACAGCGAGATGGCCAAACTGCACGTGCGCCACCTGGTCGGCGGCCGCTCAACCGCCGCCAGGGGGGAGCTGGTCTACCGCTTCGAGTTCCCGGAGCGCCCGGGCGCGCTCATGAAGTTCCTGTCGCACATGCGCGCCGACTGGAACATCAGCCTGTTTCACTACCGCAACCATGGCGGCGATTACGGCCGCGTGCTGGTCGGCATCCAGGTGCCCAAGAAGGACATGGCCGAGTTCCGCCGCTTCCTGCACACGCTGGGGTACCCGTACTCGGATGAGACCGGCAACCCGGCCTACCGCATGTTCCTCGGCCAGCCGGCCGCGGCCTGACCGCGGCAGCCGGCCACCTTCGAAGATCATGGCCAGCAAGACCAGGTTCATCGATGCAACGGTGATGGTCTACATCGGCAGCCATTCCCTGCGCGAGCATGCGCTGCTGGCCGAGCTGCGCGCCGAAACGGCAGGGCTGCCCGAGGCCCAGATGCAGGTGCTGCCCGAGGAAGGGCAGTTCCTCGCCCTGCTGGTGCAGGCCATCGGCGCGACGCGATGCCTCGAGATCGGCACCTTCACCGGCTACAGCGCGCTCGCCGTGGCGCTGGCGCTGCCGGCGGGGGGCGCTCCTCTGCTGCGACGTGAGCGAAGCCTGGACCGGCGTGGCGCGGCGCTACTGGCAGCGCGCCGGCGTAGCGGCGAAGATCGACCTGCGCATCGCGCCCGCGCTGCACACGCTGGACGCCCTGCTTGCCGGGGGCGAGTCCGGGGCGTTCGACTTCGTCTTCATCGACGCCGACAAGCCGAACTACCTCGCCTACTACGAGCGCGCGCTGCAACTGGTGCGACACGGCGGCATCATCGCCTCCGACAACACACTCTGGTCGGGTGCGGTGGCCGACCTGAAGGACCAGACCGACAACACCCGCGCTCTGCGCGCGCTGAACGACGCGCTGCTTGTGGATGAGCGGGTCGCCATTTCGCTGCTGCCACTGGGCGACGGAGTGACATTGGCGCTGAAGCGCTGATCCAAGGTGACGATGTTTCGCCGGTTTCGCCATGCGGCGAGCAACTTTTCTTGCTTCGCCAGGAAAAATAACCAAAAGAAGGCGACCCCGGAGGCGACGGTTTCAGTGCTCAGTTTCCAACAGCTCACCGAAACTCCCCCTGCGATGCTCGTCAGCGCTGGCGGTGCGGAACTCGCCCGCTTCGATGCCTCAGACAGTCCCGGACGAACCCCCAGCGCTGCCTGCGCTTCTCGGCGTCCCCAACGGGGAACGGCACCCATCCACTGTAGAGAAGTACTAACAATTTGTTAGGATAGTATCTACCGAATGTACTTTTAATACGTAAATACTGACTTCGGTGATTATTCCGTGGCGGCTTTTCCGGGGCCCCTGATGCGCCGCCGGGCAGCGGAGCAACGCTTGGTGCGGTCGGCGAGGACAGTCTGAGCGGGCCGCGTAGCGGGGAGCGCGTTCCGCAGCCGCCAGGCATTGCGAGCGGCGCAGGGGTGTCGCCGCAGGCGACCGGCGCATGGGGTATGCTTTCAGCTCCGACGTAACATTGCGCGTTGCGCAACGTGAGTCTTCGCTGCAACTTCGTGTCTCTGGATACTTGTGTTGGCGAAGCAAGAGAAGTAACACGCCGTCAGGCGAATTCTCCTGCCGTCCTGTGTCACTTGTTCGGCTTGGTCACGAACGCACTTGGCATCTGTCCGCGTGCGAGCCGGCCCCGCGGCTACTGCCGGCCGGCCATCGTGTACATGTTCCAGAGCCGGAAATACAGCACCGACGTTTCGACCGTGGCGTCGTAGACCAGCTTGCGCGCCTCGGGCGTCACGGCGTGGCGGGCGACCATGTCGGTGCCCTCGTCGCCGTGCTCGATGTCGGTGGTGATGTGCATGGTCCAGAACACCAGCTTGTCGTCCGGAATGGCGTAGTTCTTCTTCAGTGCGGCGCGCATGCGTGTCAGCGCCTCCGGCACGAAGGTCTCCAGGCCGATGCCGATGGCCGCCAGCGGAACGTACCAGGGCCGGCATTTCGCCATGAACTCGAAGTAGTCCGTCACGCGTCGGCTGTCGGCGAGCTGCGCGGTGCGGCGGATTGCCGCGGGGTCCATGCCGATGGCGGCGGCGAAATCCAGCATCAGTTCGGGGTGCGCCTTGGTGCCCGTGAAGATGCCCAGGCACTCTTCGGCGAGGTTCTTCACCAGGGCGGTGCGCACCTCCTCGTGCGGGCAGCTCACGTAGATCTGGCCGATCCACGGCAGCATGTTGCGATTGTGCAGGTACCACTGCTCGATGAGCAGGCGCAGCTGCGGCAGCGTCACCGCGCCCGACTCGAGTGCTGCGAGCACCGGGTGGTCGGCCATGCCGCGCCCGGGCCGGCTGCACTCGCTGCGCAGCAGCGCGACGAATGCCGCCGGCGTCATGGCGCCGAGTTCGGCCGCGGAGACCTCGCGGATGGGAGTTGCGTCGGGTGCATTCATGGGCGTTTCCTCCAGGGGTGTCGTCCGCTGCGCCTTGCCGCGGGCGCCTACTTGTCGGGTTTGGTCTTCAGTGCACTTGGCCGCGACAGCATGCGCGCCGACCACGCCGCCACTGCGGGCGGCGGGGCGATCTCCATCAGCGGCAGGAATTCCAGGAACGGCGCGTAGCAGACCTCGGCCAGCGTGTAGCGGTCGCCGACCAGGTACTCGCGGCCCCCCGCGAGGTAGATGCGCTCGATGATGTCAAGGTGCTTCTCGATCTCGGCCTTGGCCTGCGCGATGGCCTTCTCGTCCCAGCGTTCCTTCGGCAGGAAGCGCTTGGGGAAGATGATCGTGCCGGCCGGGCGTGTCATCTGCAGGTCGCACAGTTTCATGTGCATGTCCACCAGCGCGCGCCCGCGCGCGTCCGCGGGCACCAGCGGCGGCTGCGGGTGCGTGGCCTCCAGGTAGTTCAGGATGGCGGTCGACTCGTAGAGCACGAATCCATCCTCTTGCAGCGTCGGCACCCGCGCATAGGGGTTGTAGGCCAGGTAGCCGGGCTGGCGGTGTGCCTTCTTCTCCATGTCGACGGCAACCAGTTCGTGGGGGATGCTCTTCTCGTCGAGCGCGATCAGGACGCGGCGCGAGTAGGTGGAGCGCGGATGGTGGTGGATGCGCAGCATGGCGGGATCTCCGGCGGGTTCGATCGGGTCAGTCGCGGTCCGGCGGGGCCGGTGGTGGAGTATGCGCGATGGTACCCGGTGTGTCTTCTGCCCAGGCCATGCCCGGGGCGACGCTTCGTTCAGGCTCGATTCGCGGCCAGCTCCGGCGCGCCGAGGTACGTCAGGCGCGGGCCGCGCATTTCACTTTCCGTGTCACCGTCCCTTCGATAGATGCCGGCTTCCGTCACCACGTAGTCCACCGGGATGTCGTGCGACTGCGGGTAGATGGTGGGCAGGCGCGCGAACTCGTTGGCGACGCCGATCACCAGCGAGCGCCGCGGCAGCGCCGCCAGCGTGCGGTCGAAATAGCCGCCGCCGTAACCGAGGCGATAGCCGTTGTCGTCGAAACCCGCCATCGGCAGGATCACCGCCGTCGGCGTCACCGGCTCGCCCTGCGCGGGGTAGGGAATGCCGAGCGGCCCGGAGGCCATGGGCATGTCGGGCGTCCAGGCGCGGAACTGCAGCGGTTTTTGCGGCGCCACCACCACGGGCAGGATGATGGTGGCGCCGGCGCGGCGCAACCTGGCTGCGATGTGGCGCGCATCATATTCATTGCGGTGAGGCCAGCAGATGGCGACAATTGCACCAGCGGCGTGCTGTGCGAGTCCGGGAAAACCGCGCTCGATATGCCGGTCTATCGCCTGCCGCCAGGCCTGCAGTGTTTCCTTCGCGACCGCCATGCGTTGATCGATGAGGGCGGCGCGCCGGTCCGCGCGCCAGGCCGCCAGATCCCCGGGCGGAGACTGGCGAGACGCATTGGGCGGCGGCTGGATGCGCGGGGTGGTTGACACCTGAATTCCTAGCGGAAATAAAGGCTTGATGTGGTATTGTTCACGCAAATGATGAAGAGCCGTTCCACTATAGCACTGCTCGCGGCCAGCCTGTGCGCCACGTTGCTGTCGTCGCTCCTGTCTGCAGCGGCGCAGGCGCGTCCGCTGGCCTGGCAGAAGGCGCCCAACCCGGACCAGGCTGTGCTGGAAGCGCGCGATGCGTTTCGCACGGGCGACAGTGCCCGCCTCGCGCGAGCCGCGCAGGCCGTCGGCGGTCATGTGCTCGAGCCCTGGGTGGGCTACTGGCACTTGCGCCTCAAACTCGAAGAGCGCACTACCGAAGAAGTCCGCTGGTTCCTCTCGCGCAATGACGGCAGCCTGCTGGCCGAGCAGTTGCGTCGCGACTGGCTGAAGGTGCTGGGCCGGCGCGGCGAGTGGGGACTGTTCACGGAAGAGGCGCCCCGGGTATTCGGCGACGACCCCGAAGTCACCTGTTACAGCCTGCTCGCGCGTGCGCAGATGGGCGATGCGTCGGCGGCCGCCGAGCTGCGGCCGTTGTGGCTGGCGCCGCGCGACTTGCCGGAAGGCTGCGTGCCCCTGGTCGACGGCCTCCTGACTGCGGGCCAGTGGGGCCCGCAGCAGGTGTGGGAGCGCTTTCGCATGCTCGTCGAGGCCAACCAGCTGGCTGCGGCGCGCCGCCTGGTTGCCCGCCTGCCGCGCGACGAGACCCCCGACCTGAAGCTGCTCGACCGCGCCATCAATGCGCCGGTGCAGCACGTGGAGGGCAACAGCCTCGCGAGGCGCACGCAGCGGGAGCTCTACATCGCAGCGGTGCTGCGCATCGCGCGCGACGACCCGCCGCTTGCGGCCAGTTACTGGAGGCCGCCCGTGCGCGAACGCTTCACGCCACCGGACCAGGCGTGGGTGCTTGGCGCGATCGCCACGGCGGCGGCGCGCCGCCACATCGCCGATGCCGTGGGCTGGTTCGCCGAGGCTGACCGCCTCTCCGCCGGGATCGACGGCCTGCTCAATGACGAGCAATGGGCCTGGCGCGCGCGCATCGCCCTGCGCCAGGACAACTGGGGCGAGGTGCAGGCGGCCATTGCACGCATGTCGCTGGCGGGCCGTACCGACCCGACCTGGGTCTATTGGCTGGGCCGCGCGCTGAAGGTGCAGGGGCGGACGGCGGAGCAGCGTACCACCGCGGAGGCGCAGTTTGCGCGCATCGCCGACGACTTCAGCTTTTACGGGCGGCTGGCGGCAGAAGAGCTTGGCCGGGTGGTACATGTGCCGGCAACCGCCGCCAGCCCGACCAGCGAGGAAATGGCAGCGTTGTCCGGCAATGCCGGCTTGCGGCGCGCGCTGGCGCTGTACGGCCTCGACCTGCGGACGGAGGCCACGCGCGAATGGAACTGGGCCATCCGCGGCATGGACGACCGCTCACTGCTGGCGGCCGCGCAGCTCGCCCGCAACAATGAGATCTGGGACCGCGCCATCAACACGGCCGACCGCACCGTGGCGCTGCACGATTTTAACGTGCGCTACCTGGCACCCTACCGCGAGGTGCTGTCGGGTGCCGCGAAGTCGCGCGCGCTGGAGGAGCCGCTGGTACTGGGGCTGGTGCGACAGGAGAGTCGCTTCCTCTCGCGCGCCCGCTCCAGCGTCGGCGCCACGGGCCTGATGCAGCTCATGCCCGCCACTGCACAATGGGTGGCAGGCAAGATGGGCATGAAGGACTACTCTTGGTCGCGCGCGCACGAGCCGCAGGTGAATGCCGCGCTCGGAACCTTCTACCTGCGGCGGGTGCTGGACGATTTCGATGGCCATCCGGTGCTCGCGGCCGCCGCCTACAACGCCGGGCCGGGGCGCGCGCGCCGCTGGCGCGACGCACGGCCTCTCGAAGGCGCCATCTACGCGGAATCCATCCCCTTCAACGAGACGCGCGATTACGTCAAGAAGGTGATGTCCAACACGATCTTCTACTCGGCGGTCCTTGGCGGCGAGGCGCGCACGCTGAAGTCGCGGCTCGGCACTGTCGCGGGGCGATCGGCTGCCGACGGGCTGGTGGCGCTGCGCGCCGACCCGACGCCATGATGCGAGGGTCGCCGGCGCGGATCGCAAGCGGTCTTCAGGGGCCGGTACGCTAGAATTCATGCATGACACGCACCGCTCGCGCGGGTGCTGGGCGAAGCAGTCGACGCAATGGATGTAACAGGCGCCGTTGACGCTATAGGCGCACCAGACGCAACACGGCAGGTTTCTGCGGGAATATCGCGTGGCAAATATCCTCGTCCTCGGTGGCAGCGGTTTTGGCTCCGGCCGGCCCATGGCCGTACGGCCATGGACCTTAACTTTCGCCGTGGCGAGAGTGAGCCTGCGCCGAAACCTTTCGGCATGCAGCGACATGCACGGTCGGAAACAGGATTAGCGTGGCGAAGATTCTCGTCCTCGGTGGCAGCGGTTTTATCGGCAGGCACATCGTGCAGGTGCTGGCGGACCGGCAGCATGAAGTCGTGGTACCGACGCGGCGCCGCGAGCGCGCCAAGCACCTCATCGTGCTGCCAGGGGTGGACGTGGTGGAAGCCGATATTCACGACCAGGCCGCACTCGTGCGCCTGCTGCGGGGCTGCGCCATGGTCATCAACCTGGTCGGCGTGCTGTCGAGCCGGCAAGGCATGCCCTACGGCCCCCAGTTCGCGCGGGCACATGTCGAGCTGCCGAAGAAACTCACCGCCGCCTGCCGCGAAGCCGGCGTCTCGCGGCTGCTGCACATGAGCGCGCTGAAAGCACGGCCGGATGGCGAGAGTGGTTACCTGCGCTCCAAGGGCGATGGCGAAGCGTGGGTGCTGGCGCAGCAGAAGGAGCTCGCCGTCACGGTGTTTCGCCCGTCGGTCGTGTTCGGCCCCGGAGACAGCTTCCTCAACATGTTCGCCTCCCTGCAACGCTGGCTGCCGGTGCTGGTGCTCGGCTGCGCCGATGCGCGCTTTCAGCCGGTCTATGTCGACGACGTCGCGCGCTGTTTCGTGGCAGCACTGTTCGACCGTTCGACCTACGGAAAGGCCTACGACCTGGTCGGCCCGACGGCGTACACGCTGCGCGAGCTCGTGCGCCTGGCCGGGCGCGAGAGCGGCCATCCGCGCTGGATATTCCCGCTGTCGCGGCAGCTGTCCTTTCTGCAGGCCTGGTTCATGGAGGCGGTGCCCGGCGTGCCGCTGTCGCGCGACAGCTTCCGCTCGATGCAGGTCGACAACGTGTCGCCGGCGAAGCTGCCCTTCGGCATCGCGCCGACGCCGATCGAGGCCGTCGCGCCGGGCTGGTTGCGCAATGCCGGTCCGCGCGCCCGCTACGCGTCGTTCCGCGTCAACGCCGGACGCTGAGTCCTGGATACGCGATCGGCGGCAACGCCGCCCCCGGAAAGGCCGATCCCTCCACATGCTGACCCTCGTCATTGACAACAAGGCCTACTCCTCGTGGTCGCTGCGGCCCTGGGTGTTCCTGAGGCATCACGGCATCGCCCTTACCGAAGTCCGTGTGCCGCTCTACGTGGGCGACTACAAGGCGCGCATCGCCGCGTATTCGGCGGCGGCCAGGGTGCCGGTGCTGGTGGACGGCGAGATCACGGTATGGGAGTCGCTCGCCATCCTGGAATACCTCTGCGAGCGCGTTCCGGCGGCTCGAGGCTGGCCGGCCGATGCCGCGGCGCGCGCGCATGCGCGCGCCATCAGCGCCGAAATGCACTCCGGCTTCCCGAGCCTGCGCCAGCACCTGTCGATGAATATGCGCAAGGTCTATACCTGGCGCGAGTGGCCGCCGGAGGTGGTGATGGACATCGCGCGCGTCGAGTCGAGCTGGGCCGAATGCCGGCGCAGCTTTGCCGGTGCCGGCAGCGGCAACGCAGGCCCTTTCCTGTTCGGCGCGTTCACTGCGGCCGATGCGATGTATTCGCCGGTGGTGTGGCGCCTGCACGGCTACTCGGCGCCCGTCAGCGCAGCGACGCGCGCCTATCTCGACGCCATGCTGGCGCTGCCGGCGATGCGCGAGTGGCAGGCCGGCGCGCAGGCCGAGGCCGAGGTGCTCGCGCAGTTTGAGCGTGAAACCTAGACACATGTTGCTGAGAGGACGCCGCCATGCCCAAGTTCGAACTGGTCATCGCCAACAAGAACTACTCCTCATGGTCCATGCGCGCCTGGGTGCTGCTGCGCCAGGCCGGCATTCCGTTCGAGGAAATCCTGCTCGCGTTCGATCAGGACGTGAACGTCATCGGCATCGAACGGTATTCGGCGGCCGGCAAGGTGCCGGTGCTGCTGGTGGACGGTCAGGCCGTGTGGGACACGCTGGCCATTGCCGAGACCGTGGCCGAGCTGTTCCCGGACCGGCAGTTGTGGCCGCAGGACCCGGCTGCGCGGCGTCTGGCGCGCTCGGCCTGCGCCGAGATGCACTCGGGCTTCCAGAACCTGCGCAGCTGCATGCCCATGAACATCCGTGCCGCGCTTCCCGGCGTGGGCATGAATGCCGACGTGCAGCGCGATATCGACCGCATCGTGGCGTTGTGGCGCCAGTGCTTCGAGTGCCGCGCCGGGCTCGGCACCGGCGGCGCGCTGCTGTTCGGCACCTTCACCATTGCCGACGCCTTTTTCGCACCGGTCGCGATGCGGTTCACCACTCACGCCGTGGCGCTGCCGCCCGATGCCCAGGGATATGTCTCTTCGCTGCGCGCGCTCCCCGCGGTGCAGGTATGGGTGGCCGAGGCGCGCCGCGATACCCGTTTCGTCGCCGGCGACGAGCCCTACGCCCGAAAATGAACGGCCGCGCAGCCAGTTTCGCGGACCCGCGCGTGGAGCGGTGCGCAGTAAAGCGCGCCCGCGCGAGCTCCCTTGTGCGTGAGAGCGGACCCACGCGTCGACCCGCGCGCGAAGCGGCGGACCCGCGCGCATGAAAAGCTACGTCGTCGGTGGCGCGGTGCGCGACGAGCTGCTCGGCCTGCCGGTGCGGGACCGCGACCATGTCGTGGTGGGCAGCACCCCCGAGGAGATGGTGCGCCTCGGCTACCATCCGGTGGGTCGCGACTTCCCGGTCTTCCTGCACCCGGTCACGCACGAGGAGTATGCGCTCGCGCGCACTGAGCGCAACACTGCGCGCGGCTACCGCGGCTTCACCATCTATGCCGCGCCCGACGTCACGCTGGAGGACGACCTGGTGCGCCGCGACCTCACCATCAATGCCATGGCGCGCGAGGATGACGGCGGGCTGATCGACCCCTTCAACGGCGCGCGCGACCTGCGTGAAGGCATTCTGCGCCATGTCAGCCCTGCGTTCGTCGAGGACCCGGTGCGCATCCTGCGCGTGGCGCGATTTGCGGCGCGCTTCGTTTTCGCCATCGCTCCCGAGACCCTGGCGCTGATGCGCCGCATGGTCGCGGACGGCGAGGCCGACGCGCTGGTGGCCGAGCGCGTGTGGCAGGAATTTTCCCAGGGCCTGATGGAGCGCGAGCCCGAGCGCATGTTCCATGCACTGGCCGCCTGCGGACTGCTGGCGCGCCTGCTCCCAGAACTCGACCTCGTGTTCGATGCGACGGGCGAACTGCCGCAGAACGCCGCGACGCGCCGCATCATGGGCGGCTTGCGCCATGCGGTGCGCGAGCGGGCGCCCCTGGAGGCGCGCTTCGCGCTGCTGGCGCTGGAACTGAAATCGAAGCCTGACGATCCCAGACCGCACGGACCCGAGGACATGCAGGCCATCGCCGAGCGCGTGCGCGCGCCCACCGAATGCCGAGACGCTGCCATGCTCGCGGCACGCCACGCGCACGAGGTGCCGGGCATCGTCGAGGCAACGCCCGAGGCGCGGCTCGCGCTCCTCGAGGCGGGTGATGCCTTCCGCCGGCCCGGGCGACTGCGCG
>Ga0194132_10007045_pt1 | contig 17024 bp, 11 predicted proteins | sample TA2KigOf80mmetaG_FD_148612 | JGI IMG/M metagenome (GOLD analysis project Ga0194132, IMG submission 148612) | Freshwater microbial communities from Lake Tanganyika, Tanzania - TA2015054 Kigoma Offshore 80m | ecosystem: Environmental > Aquatic > Freshwater > Lake | place: Tanzania: Lake...
TCCTGTCCTTTCCGGTTCTGCGGGTCTGGGATCGCCTTCCTTCGTCTTTGGCTCTTGGCTTGCCGGGCGCCACGTCTCGGGGGGCGGCTGTCGCAGGTCGTCCAGGCTGGGTTCGGGAGGGCCGTCCAGGTTGCCCTTTCTCGCCTCCTTGATCTCCTCGGCCCATTGCTCGCGGTTCGGTAGGTATTCCGTTGAAAGGTCGATTCCGCCCTCGCCGCCGTTGTCGTTCTGGCCGGGCGCCGGGTCTGGCTGGGGAGACTTTTTTTCACCCCGATCATCATCCATTGTGGGCATGGCTGCTTCTGGCCGAGGCTATTCAGGCGCCGCCTTGATCTTCCCTTCCTGGTGGTCAAAGACGAAGGACTCAGTAATAAACACGCCGGACGCTTCGTCCAGACGGAAAACCGTCACCAGTTTGTCGTGCCAGCCTTTGGAAGCCGTATCCCGAGACGTAAAAAGTAAGGGAAAGGGCGAACGGCTCAACGGAGATCCACGTTTCCGTGGTGCCAAATCTGCCTGTCGTCAGCCAGACGGCATCGTCTTCCTTCAGTTGGCGCAATCCGTCGGGCGGATTGCCCAGTTCGGCGGGTGGCGAGTCAGGTGTTCTTACCTTCAGGAAGGCGTTCGCGATATTCTTACCAGCTTCGGGAATAGAGGCCGGCTGCGTCAGGAAAAACCGAGTGAACAGGTAAAGCAGATAGGCCAAGAATGTCCCACCTGCCACTCCTCCGACGAGTTCCCAGTTGACTTCCATCTTTTTTTGCGGCTTGATCTATTTTCTATGTTGGATATGCGCGTACCTACAAACCCACGCGAATCTTAGAAAAAGGATTGTCGGACGACAAGACCCAACACCGTGATACCACGCCAGACATCGCTGGTCCCCGACTGATCTACAGTGCGAGAACACTGCAGCCGGGTCCAGTGCCTTAACAGGAACGCAAAACTTTGCCGCGGATCAATGGGCACGCTCCACGGGATTTGGAGGCGATTACCGCCCGCCGATACAGATGAGGTCTCCCTCCGTCCGCAGGTAAATCCGCCCATCGACCACCGCCGGCGAGGCGAGGATGGGCGAGCCAAGGTCGTTCCGCGCGATCACGTCGAGCGTGTCGCCGGCGCGGACCACGTAGGTGATGCCGGTCTCGGACGCGAAATAGAGCAAATCCCCCGCCACGATCGGCGATGCGGCGAAACGGTCGTTGACCCGTTCGAGATAAATCAATTTTCCGGTGACGGCGTCGAGGCAACTGAAGACGCCCGTGTCGTTGGCGGTGTACAGCCGGCCCTTGACATAAGCGGGAGTGGGTACGTGCGGACCGCCGCGGACCGCGCGCCAGGCCAGGTGCGTCGCCGTCACATCGCCTGAGCCGCCGGGGCGCAGAGCGAGCGTCGGGCCATTGCGTCCCGAGGCGGAGTAGATCAGCTCCTTGCCGACGACGATGTGCGGTATGACTTCTTGCGTCGGGCCTTTGAGCGTCCAGAGTTCTTTGCCGGTGAGCGGGTCGTATCCGCGGACGGTTTCAGCGCCGGCGAGGATCAGCTCATCGTGATCGCCGACGCGAACGACGACGGGCGTTGTCCAAGTCATGCCGCGTGCGCGTTTGCCTTGCCAGGCGATCTTGCCGGTCGCCTTGTCGAGAGCGAGGAAGATCGAGTCGGTTTGATTCTGATCCTGCGAGAGGATGACGAGGTGCTTGTAGAGGAGCGGGCTGGCGCCGGTGCCGTGCGTGGTCTTGATGGTGACCTCGTGATGCCATTGGAGCTTGCCGTCCATGTCGTAGCAGACCAGGCCGCAGGTTCCGAGAAAGGCGATGACGCGTTCGCCATCGGTGACGGGGGTGGACGAGGCGAAGCCGTTCTTGGGCCAAACCGGTTCAGGAGGCTTGGCCGGCGCCTGACGCGTCCAACGCAGCTTGCCGGTCTGCCGGCTGAAGCAATGGACGAAGCGCTCCGTCCCCATGGCGTCGGCGCTGGTGAGGAAGATCGCATCGCCCCAGATCACCGGCGACGAGTTCCCCTTGCCCGGTACGACCGTCCGCCAAGCGATATTGCGACCATCCTTGTCCCACATCGTCGGCAGTCCGGCTTCGGCGTCGCCTTGCCCCGTCGGTCCTCGAAAGCGCGGCCATTGTTTCTCGGCTCCCGCCGATGGCGAGACCGTCGCCAGCACTGCCGCGGCGGCATCGGTCTTGCGAATCACGGTCCCCGCCGGCTCCGCCTTCGCCCCTTTGTCGAACGGCGCCGCCTTCTTGTATTTGCGAAACCCCTCGCGCATCAGCTCCAGATAATCGGCCCGAATTTTGACACGCCGCTCATACGCCTTCTTGAGTTCCGGGTCCGCGAGCACCTTGTCCTTGCCGCCGTGCTTTTCAAGAAAGCTGTCCGCATTGTCCGCCGTCGCCACCCGCTGCCATTCCGCCGCCAGATCGGTCACCAACATCTTCTCGAGCACCAGCTTGCGATACTTCTCGTTCTTGACGTCGGCTTCCAGAACCTTGAGCTGGGCGTCGAGCGGATACTTTTCTTCGCCCGATTCCGCGGCAGCCCCTATCACAACCGACAACGCGGCCAGCAATCCCAGTTTTCGCACGGCAGATACTCCTGGAGAATAGTTGCGACTTCCGATGATTTATTTACGGAATCCGCCATGGCAATAATTAGCGTGAACGGCGACCGGCCATCCACTTCCGAGCGGCTTGCTGCGCCCCCTAGGAGTGCGGCGGCTTTGGGTTGATAATCCATACCAAGCCCCTCATTTGGAGAATCACATGCCATACCACCGATCCAGGATCGCGTTGCTCCTTGTCCTCGCCCTTCATGGGCCAGCGTTTGCCCAATCGATCCCCGACGTGATGAAACGTGAGGTCTCGCCGGAGGGGGTCGCGTATCTGAAGAAGCTCAACCAGCGCACGCCGTTCGGGACCAACGACTTCAACCTCGACGCGTTACGGCGCGGCATGGGGTCGCGACGGGAGCCGACCATCAAGGGCGTGACGCTGACCAAGGTCAAGATCGGCGACGTGGCCGGGGAATGGGTCGTGGCGGCCGGGGCAGATCCCGAAGTGCGTTTGCTCTATCTGCACGGCGGCGGGTTCGTCGCGGGGTCGGGAGCGTATTACCTCGCCCAGGCGGCGCACATTTCGGCGGCGGCGCAATGCGCAGTGCTGCTGCCCGATTATCGCCTCGCCCCGGAGCATCCGTTTCCCGCGGGGCTCGACGATTGCGTCGCCGCCCATGAGTGGATGCGCGACAACGGCCCGACAGCGGCGAAACCGGCCCGCATCACGTTCGTGGCCGGCGACTCGGCGGGAGGCCATCTGACATTGACGACCCTCCTGGCCCTGCGTGACCGCAAGATGGCGCTCCCCGCCGGCGGCATCGCGCTTTCGCCCGTCACCGATTTGACCCTGGCGAGCGAATCGCTCAAAACCGTTCACGATCCGATCATCAGTTCCAAGACGATGCCGATCTTCCGCGATCATTATCTTGCCAGGAGTGACCCGCGCCATCCGCTCGCCTCGCCGGTCTTTGGCGACTACAAGGGCTTGCCGCCGATCTTGATTCAGGTCGGCGAACACGAGATGCTGCGCGACGACAGCATCCGCGCCGCCAAGAAAGCTCGCGCCGACGGCATCGCCTGCACGCTCGAAGTCTGGCCCGGCATGTTTCACGTCTTCCAGTCGCACGAGCCGTTGCTGCCGGAGGCGCGCGAAGCGATCGCTCATATCGGCGCGTTCATCCGTGCTCAGGATAACGCGGCCCTTGCCAAGACGCTCACGCTGTACGCCTCGTTCGACAAGGGGCTCGACGCCGATTACTCGCGCGGCGACAAGCAGTGCTACGTCCAGCAAGGAGCCAAGCTCGTGCTCGCAAAGGCCAACGACGAAGCGAAGATCGTCGCCGACGCGGGACGGTTCGGCGGGGCTTTGCATTTTCCAAAGAAGGGAACGACCCGGCCATCGTTCAAGGACGGCGGCGTGCTCGGCTACAACGACAAAAGCTGGAGCGCCAGCGTCTCCGCCTGGATGAAAATCGATCCCGACAAAGACCTCGAACCCGGCTATTGCGATCCGATCCAGATCATCGGCGACGACACCAAGAGGGGTTACATCTTCATGGAATGGTCCAAGGACGAGAAGCCGAGGCTCTTTCGCTACGCCATCCGCCCGCTCTTTCACATTTGGAACCCGAAGAACCAGGCCTGGCACGAGATCGCCGCCGACAAGAAGCCGATGGTGGAGGTGGCCCAGGCGCCGTTCGCGCGTGACAAGTGGACGCACACCGTGTTCACGCTGGAGAACATCAACGACAAGGCGAAATCGGCGGTGGGCCGACTGTACATCAACGGAAAGCTGCAAGGCTCGATCGAGAAGTGGGACATGAAGTTCGCCTGGGACCCCGCGAAGGTGCTGCTGGTGCTCGGCGCCAATTACGTAGGCTACATGGACGACCTGGCCGTTTTCGATCGCGCGCTGACGGAGGCGGAAGTCCAACGGGTCTACGGGCTCAAGAAGGGGATTCGTGAGTTGTATAGGTGAGTCTTCGTTTAGCGCCCGCAGTATCACGCGCAGCGGCGTCATGGCGCTGCGTGTGATACTGCGAACGCTAAACAAAATCCCTACAGCCCGGGCAAGGGCGCCGTTGCATCGCCGAAGCGATTGATGCGGACGCCCATGCGCGTCATGATCGACAGGTACAGGCTGCACATCTTGCGGTTGTCGTCGCCGCGATTCAGGTAGTCGAGCACGCGGCCCGTTTCCAGCGTGCCGCCCAGGCCGCCGACCAAGAGCAACGGCAACTTGCGCGAATCGTGCTGGCTGCCCGACCACATGTTCGACACGAACATCAAGCACGAATTGTCGAGCACGGTCGATTCGCCTTCGCGCATCTGGTTGAGCCGATTCGCCAGGTACGCGATTTGGCTGACGTAGAAATGCGTGACGCGGTGATAGGCGTCGGAATGATCCTCGTGCGACGTCGGGTGATGCGCCTGACGCACATCGAGGAACGGATAGAACAGGCCCGACAGATCGCGGCACATCAAGAGCGTGGCCACGCGCGTCTTGTCGGTCTGAAACGCCAGGGCGATGATGTCGGTCATGAGCCGCAGATGTTCGCGCAAATCTTCAGGCAGGCCATTCGCAGGCCGGCGCATCCCATTCGGCCCCTGACTCCTGACTCCTGATTCTTGACTCCGGGTCCGCTGAATCCGGCGTTCGACGTCGCGGACGCTTTCCAGATACTCGTCGAGCCGAATGCGGTCGGCCCCGCTGACCTGGCGATTGATGTCGGTCGCCTGGTCGCGCACGCGGTCGAGGATGCTCAGGTTGCGCCGGCTGCCTTGATTGTCGAACAGGCTGTCGAACGCCAGCGACGGGTAGACTTCCATCGGCACCGGCGAGTTGGCGTTCTGCCAGGATATGTGCGAGCTGTAGGCCATCGAGAAGTTGGTCTCGTGATAGCCGGTGATCGGTTGCTCGCAGCCGAGGACGAGGCTAGGCTGGGGCGTATGGTCTTCGAAGTGGGCGGCGAGGACTTGGTCCATGCTGGTGCCGCCGCGGAGCACGGCGCCGCGCTGAAGGGCGGCCCCGGACAGGATGTTGCCCGTCTGCCCCGGATGAATGCCGACGCCGGTCGCGTTGCGGTTGTACAAGCCGGTGATGACGTTCAGCTTCGTGCGCAGCCCATTGAGCGGCTGCAAGCTTCGGCCCAGCTCCATGTCGGCCCCGCTGCCGCGCGCCGACCAGTTGGGCGGCGATATGCCGTTGCCCATGAACAACACCGCGAACCGCTTGGGCGCCGCAGCCGGCGTCGCTTGTTGGGCGTAGCCAAACGGCAACGATTCCAGCCACGGCAATGCCAGCGAGCAGCCGACGCCGGTAAGGAAGGTTCGGCGGGTGAGGTCTTTGGATTTGAGGTTCATGCGCGATTCCTCGATTCGACGCGTTGAGTTGGGGCAATTGTATCACGATCCGACATTGCCAACAACCGACTTTGCAATCCCTTGTGTGCCGACCGGCGCTCGGCCAACCGACGAGCCGTGGTTCGCTGCACGACATCTTTACCACGGCGTACCGTAAACTGACGCAGCAAGAAATCCTCGAATGGTGGCCCAGCGAAGAGGAAAAGCCCGACCGCAAGACGTTGGCGCGCTGGCTCGCCCGCGCCGTCCAACAAAAGGCGATTTGCAGCGAAGGCGCCGGCCACCGCGGCAACCCGACACGCTACTGGCTCGCCGAGCGCGAGCCCTTGTTGTTTCCGGGAGACGGCGCAGCGCAGGCGGCGATCGATGCCTGGAAGGCGAAGTGCGAGGCGGAGACGCGCGAGCGGTTGCTGGGGGCGTTGGGAAAAATGGCCGGGACTGATTCAAATCCGTCTTGCTGACTTGACTCGAAACGCTCGTGTAGCTCAACTTAGGCAATAGTTCATTCGTTACAACCTTTCGAAGACCGAAGCCTGTCTGGTTCCAAAAAGTCGTTCATGAAATCGCGTGGCAAACACATCTGTCATCCCGGCAACGTAATCACAAACAACACGGCTGACAGGCTGATCCTCAAGTCGTTTACGACTCGATTCTCCGAGTAGGTAAGCGGGATCCGACACAAGAGCATCAAAAATACTCGCTATGATTTGCCGACCCCTAAACTCCAAGGTCTGCACCTCCTGAGACCTGATGATACACTTTGGAATCAGATCCTGCACGGCGTCAAGGAATTGCTTTGCCCCGTCATTTAACTTGACTCGATATTTCAGAAGTGGTGAGTCAAAACCAGCTTCCTCGTAGACCTGGATCGAGGCGATCAGCTGCCGGATGAAGGAGCCAATCGTCAGCTTGCGCGAGCCCGATCGCGCTTCTAGACCGAAAAGCCGAGATCGAAGATCTTTGTTGTATTTCTGGTCGCACTTTTCCGCCCACTTTAGAATATCCTTCCCCATTTCTTCAAAATCGTTCCATGATATGAGCTTCAACGAGATCCCATCCTCTAGGTCATGAATGCCGTAGGCGATGTCATCCGCCAACTCCAGAATCGATGAATCGAATGACTTGTGCAAGGTTCTTCCCGGCTTATGGTCAGTCGGTTCTTCCTTGAGAGCCTGAAATCGCTCGCGATCGGACGGACTAAGCACATCGAATATCCAATCATGCACGATGTCATTTTCGGAATCCAAATAACACTTGGGAGGTTTCCAATCTTTCGTGGGGAAGTGACTCGAACCGGGCGGTACCTTTCGATTAACTCTTGAGTATGGAGCCGGGTACTTCAAGATGCCCAAAAGCGTCCTGCGTGTCAAATGCAGGGCGAACACCTCATTGGAATTCTCCACGACAGTATGAGGCTCCATTCGAGAGACTATTCGAAGCGATTGTCCATTCCCCTCAAAGCCACCGCTGACCTGCATGGCATAGTTCAGCGCAATCTCGCCGCTATGTCCGAACGGTGGGTGTCCCAAGTCGTGTGCGAAACAAATCGCTTCAATCTGTGCCGCGTCTGGCAGAAATTGCCAGTACATTTTTTTTGCACCGACCGCAATCAATTCGAGAACAATACCCCGTCCAATTTGCGCGACTTCCATCGTGTGCGTCAATCGAGTCCGATGAAAGTCGCTTTCGCCGATTCCAAGCACCTGTGTTTTAGCTTGCAAACGCCGGAAAGCTGCACAATGGATAATCCGAGACCGATCCCGTTCCTGGAAGGGGCGGTGATCGTTCGGGGCACGCTCTTGGGGCAGTCTTCGCGCGTTCCAACCAAATTCTTCTGTCTTGAACAAATCTGACATGGCATTCCCTTTTTTGGAAGGTCGCGTGTTCTCTTTGTCTTACACCACCGCTCACCGCTCCCGGAAACAAGCTGTTTACGGTCAATTCCACTTCCTCGCGATCGCCGTGGAAGGTTGCGGTGAAGTATTGCAGGAAGCCGGCGAAGCCGAGCAGCGGTCGGTTCAGCGGGGCTTCCGTGAAGGCGATCCAAGCTCGCCACTCGCAGAGTTCGCTGCCGTTGGCGATGCGTAAAGTGGCTTGAACGTAATGAAGAGTCGCCGGGACCTGGCCGACGCCGGCCGCGGTTCCCTCCGGCGCGTTGGACAAATCAAAGCCGAGTTTCGTGGCCAGGATCGTGGGAAAGACGCAGTCGTCTGACGCGGGGTCGAGATGTGCAGTTTCGATCGTCGTGCCGCTGGGGCCGATTAGCGTGACGCCAATTAGCGCGCGAGGGCGAACGAAGTCGGCCGCCAAGGGAGACCACGGGCTTCTTCGTCGCCAGGAGCTTGTAACGGAAACGCAGCGCCATGGGCGATCATCCGAGCGGCGGATCGATGTAGTCGTGCACCACTTCATCGTAGGCCAGTCCCGCTGCTTCGACCTTCTCGTCGAGTTCCGTTCGTGTGTTCCCGAAAACCAGGATTCGCGTCCCGTCGAGACTCCACGCGACGTGCTTTCCCGAGAACGCGCTGAGCTTATCTGCGGGAAATTTGGCGCGGTTTTCGTCGAAGGCGCGAAGGTTCGGCGCCACGAGCGGCTTGCCGTTGGTTTCCATGGCTGGCTCCTCAACTGCATTTGCGACAAAGTTCAGCGTAATCGGTTGCGCCGTGATCCACGAGCGATATCTCAATCAATCGGCTTGGCTCTCTTCGCCAGTTGCATTTTCACGAATCGCCTGGTCGATCTCTTCTCGGTTGCCGTCATAGTACGCCCATGCAGCGGCCAGGTCGGCCAATTCCAGCGTCGGATAATAAGTCAGCAACTCGGCATCATCGGCGCCCTGAAGCCGATAACCGACGAGAACGCAAACCGGGATGCGATGCCCGCGGATACACGCATCGCCGCCGCACACGTTTGGCGTTTTCGTGATCCGATTGGTGATCGTGGTTCCCATGGCGTTGCTCCTTGATTCCATTCTACCTCATCGCGTCCGCTTCTCGCCCTCGTTTGTTCAAAAACTGCGGGCTCGTCACGATCGACTCGATGATACTGCCGAAGCGATACTCGTCGTTTGCGAGTTTCGACTTCATCGCGGCGAGCGTCTTGCGATCCGACAACTGCAGCGTGCGGCCCAGGCCGTAGGAGAGGAGTTTTTTGCACAGGTTGTCGACGAAATCGTCCTGGCGTCTGTCTTTCAAATACGCGCGCAGGCCGGCCATGCCGGTGCGCGATTCGCCGTCAGGGAATTCAGCGGTCAACTGCACCGGCCGACCGCCGAGGTCCTTGGTGCGGCGTTCGCCGATGGGGCCGAAGGCTTCGAAGACGACGCCGACCGCATCGAAGCGCTTGTGGCAGCCGGCGCACGCCACGTCGGCGCGGTGCCGGGCCAGGACCTGCGGCAACGTCAACTCGCCCAGTTTCGCTTCATCCTTCGGCAACTCCGGCACGGTCGGCGGGGGAGGCGGAATCGTCTCGCCCAAGATGCGGCGCACGACCCAGTAGCCACGCTTCACCGGGCTTGTCCGCAACCCCGGCGCGTTCTTCGTCATGAACACCGCCATCGGCAACAACCCGCCACGACCGTATTTGTCGGCGTCGGCAACATGAACCCATTCGTTTAGCCGCTCGCCTTTGGCGAGCGCGGGCATGCTCATCCCGTAATGCTTCGCCAGCGCCGGATTGACAAACGTGTCTTTGCCGTAAATCAAATCATGCACCGAGCGGTCGCGCTGAGCCACGTCCATGACGTAGCGCACCGGCTCCTCGAACATCGCCGACCGCAGCTCGTTCGTGAACGAGGGAAAGCGCTCGCGATCGACGGCGTTGTGCTCTTCGAAGCGGCGGAAGTCGAGCCAGTTGCCGCCGAACTCGGTCGCCAAGCCACGCACCTTCCGATCGCGCAACATGCGGCGTGTTTGGGTGAGCAGCACGTCCTTTTTGTGCAGGTCGCCTTTTGCCGCGTGATCGAGCAACTCGGCATCGGGCATGCTCGACCAGAGAAAATAGCTCAAGCGGCTGGCGAGTTCGTAATCGGACAAGGGATCAATGTCACCCGATCCCTTACGGGGCTCGGCTCGCCTTGTGAAGCGAAAGCAAAAGTGCGGCGACACCAGCACACTTGTGATGCAATCACGCAGCGCCTCCTCATGGCCCGGATCGTCCTTCTTGCGAAGCTCACGATAGAACGCACGCAGATCGTCGGCTTCTGCTTTCGTCAAGGGCCGACGATACGCTTTCTCCGCGAACCGGACGAGCGCATCGAGATGGGTCGGTTCCGCGGCCAAGCGATCGCGCTCGACCTTGCGGATCGTCGCGGACATGTTCTTGAAGTAGCTTTCGATCGCCTCGACCGCCTCGGCCTTGGTGCCGCGCTTGATCGCCTTGGCCAAGTACAACTTGACGAGCTTGTCCATTTTTGCCTGGCTCGTGCAATCCTTGTCCTCGCTGCGGGCGAAATCGAACTCCGCCTCGAACATGAACCGGGGCGGCTCGGCGCGCTCGAAGAAGATGAAGTCCGCGTATTGTCGCAGCGGGGCCAGCGTCATGAAGTTGAGTTCGTCCCATAGCGCATCAAGCTCGCGTTTCTGTTTCGCGTCGAGGATCATTTCGCAGAGCGGTTGATCGTCGCGGAAGTAGCCCTGCATGAGGTGGAAACCCGCGGTGAGCGGACGTCCCTTGTCCGCCTGGTTCGGCGCGAAGTAAGGGCCGCGATCGGTGATGACGAACGCAGCGGGGAAGACATCGCAGAATTGCTCCAGCGACTTGCGGGCCATGTCGGCATCCTGAATCGCAAAGTACTTCTTGAGATTCGCCTCCGATTCCTTGAGTTGATCGGCCAGCTTCTTCATGTCGGCCAACGGATCGCCTTCGTACTTGCGATGCTTGCTCGCGAACTGCTCATTGCGCCACAGCACGATGGGTTGAGCGCCCTGCGACATGCCGTTGACGCCAATTTTCTTGACATCGACCTTGAGCTGCTTGCGAAGGCGAAGGACGAGCTCCCGCGCCTCTGCCCGATCGTACGTGTTCGCAGCGATTTTGCTTTTCAATGCGGCGAGCGGGCCGACGGCATCCGGTGCATCCAAGGCCTTCACGACCATCGCCAGATAACGTTCGCTCAGTTTGTTTTCAAATGCGAAATCGGCGATCGTATCGTCGGACCGGGCAAGCTTGGCGCGATGATGATATTTCCACGCCGCCAGGAAATAGTCGGCGTAATCGACCTCATGGGCCTTGTAGAAATCAATGATGCGCTGCACGCAATACTTGTCGCGATCGGTTTCCGTCACCATCGGGTGGGGGCCAAAATTGAAACCGCTCGGCCTGAACACGGCATGCTCGGCGACGTGGCGGGCGGATGCGAGATATTTCTTGAGCAGGGCCGGCGACATCGTCAGCGATTCGCCGGTGTTGTCAAAGCCGGCTTGATTGGCGGGATCGACCGGGAACTCTCGCGTGGGCCGAATATCGACGCCGGTCAGGTCGCGAATGGTGTAGTCGTACTCGGCATTGCTGAGTCGGCGCGCCAGCACGATGCCCGGATCGCCGGCCGTGCGTTCGGCTTCGAAGTCGCGCAGGTCGCGAATCCACTGGATGACGGCGACGCGTTCCTTCGGCGTCGGCTGCAACTCGGCCCGGCTCGGCGGCATCTCCTGTGCGCGGAGTCGATCGCGCATTTCTTCCCAGACGCCGATGTTCTTGACCACGGCCGCCATGCTCGCGTCTTTGCTGAGATCGAGCTCCGCTTGCTTCTTCTTGGCCCCATGACACGACACGCAATAGCGATCGACGAATGGACGGACCGTGGAGGCGAAACGCTTGTTGAGATCGGTGGCGTCCACCACCACCTTGGCTTTCGTCGGCGCTTCGGTCGCGTTGAGTTGGGCCAACGTCAAGCCGAAGAAAGCGCCGCCGAGGATGCAGACAAGAGGATAGCGTAGCATCGGACACTCGTGAAATGGGAATTTCGATCCGCGTATCGCTCCCAGCCCGGAGCGCAAGCGACGGGAAGCGAGGGCGCGTCGCTTGCGCTCCGGGCTGGGAGTAGCGCTCTACTTTTTCTCGTCCATGGCGGGCTCAGGTTCTACTTGCGTGCGCCAGATGCGGACCGTGCCGTCGTTACCGGCCGAGACGATGAAGCGTTGATCGTCGGCGACGGCGACGGCGCGGACGGGGCCTTGGTGCCCGGTCAGACTCAGGCGTTCCGCCGTACGATCGAAAATCTTGACGGTGCCGTCGATGCTCGCGGAGAAGACCGAGCTCGGACCGTTTTTGTTGTACGCCAAGCCGACGACATCGCCGGAGTGCGCGGCGTGGAAGCCGCGCGCGTCTGGCTTGTCTTTGTCGTCGCCAATGCGGGCCGCGCCTTTGTCGAAACGCCAGTAACGAATTGCGAGGTCGCTGCCGCCGGTGATCATGATTGTCAGCGTTGCGTGAACGCCTTCTTCGTTTCGCTGAATGTCGACGTCGTAGAGAACGATGGAATCGATCGATCCGCGCTGCAAGTTCTCGATAAAGCGCGTGGTCTTCTCGCCGAGCCGATACAGGCAAGCCGATCCGTCCTTGGCGCCGGAGCCGAAGATCGTGCCGTCGGTCGTGAAGGCGACGCAGCGAACCTCGGCCTTGTGCCTGGTATGCGTTTCGATGAGCTTGCCGGCCTTGGCGTCCCAGACCTTGACGGCGTTGTCAGTGCTGCCGGAGACGAGCGTATCGGCCTTGGTGTCGGTGGGGCAGAAGGCAAGGCTGGTGACGCCGGCGGTATGCTGCGGCAGCGAGCGCGGGTCCTTGGCTGTCCAGGCGTCCTTGCCGTCGCGTTTGATCTGCCAGATCTTGATTTCGCCTTCGTTCTTGGCGTTGCGGGTTCCGACGGCGAGCAAAAACTCTTCCTTGTCCTTGGCTTTGCCGATCTCCGCTTCGCGATGAGACGAAAAGGCGAGCGAAGTCACGGGTCCGGAATGCGGTGCCAGCTCCGCGACCAGCTTGTTCGTCTTCGGATTCCAGAGCTTGACAGAGCCATCGCGCGCGCCGGAAGCGAGGAGCGAGCTGTCCCGGCTCAGAGCCAAGGCGACGACGGGCGCTTTGTGGGCGGCGATAATGTCGACGCCATCGGAGATTCGCGCGGGATCCCAAACCTTCGATGTTCCGTCGGCGCTAGCGGAGATGATGAAGTCCTTGACGTATGCGAGCGCGTTGATCGAGTCGCTATGCCCCATCCACTGTTTCTGCTCGGTGCGCGTCTTCAGGTCCCATTGGCGAACGACCGGATCGACGCCGGCTGCAATCACGGATTTTCCATCGGGCGCAAAGGCGACGGCGAGGACATTCGGCCCGTGCAGGATCGGCGCGTTGGCGTCATCTAACGATTCCGGGTTCCAGAACCGGACCGACCCGCCGTCGACATCAGCCGACGCGTCCGTGCCGGCGCTGGCGAGCATCTTGCCATCGCCGGACAGGGCGAGGGCGGCGATCGTTCGATGCGGGGTCGCCTTGGCCTTGAGCTGCTTTCCGGTCGCGGGGTCCCAGGTCATGATGCGCGCTTCGTCGCCGGCGCTGACGAGCGCCTTGGCGTCACTGGTGAAGACGAGCGCCTTGACGGCCGCCGTGTGTTCCTTGAGCGTGTGCTTGCCTTTGCCGGTTGCCATGTCCCAGATAATGATCGTTTTGTCGGCGCCGGCCGAGGCGAGCTGGGTCGCGTCTTTGCCGAATGCCAAGGCGTGGACGGCGTCGGTATGGCCTTCGAGCTTCTTGGGCTCCTTGGTCACGGTTCCGGCGTCGTCCTTGAGTTCGCTCAGGTCCCAGACGCGAACGATCTTGTCGTCGCCGGCGGCGGCGAGTGTCTTGCCATCCGGCGCGAGAGCGACGGTCAGCTTCTTGGCGGTCGCGGAGATCGACGTGATCAGCCTGCCTTTTTGCAGGTTCCAGATGCGCACCTCGCCGTCGGCGCCGCCGGTTACTGCTCGTTTTCCGTCCTGCGACACGGCGATTGCCTGCACACTGCCGCGATGCGAATCGAGGCCATGGCGTTCGCTGTTGAGGCGGTGCCAGAGGTGTTTCCAATCGAAGCCCCGTAGGTCGGGGAACGTGGCGATTTCGGCGATGTTCCGAATCGCTGGTGAAGCATCGAGCATCTTGCGGGCGAGCGCCGGGTTGCCGGCTCGCATCGCCAGTTGTGCCGACGCCATCTGGGCGTGGTAGAGAGGCGGCCGTTGTTCCTGATCGATTTCTTGAATGTACCGTTTGAGGGCGTCATTGAGCAGCTTGTTGTATTTGGTCTCGATTTTCTCTGCAATCGTCTCGGCATCCGGCGCCGGGTTGTAGTGTCGCGTCGCCCAAAAGGTTGCCGCGGCGGCCAGAAACATGAGCGGAATCATGATCCAGAGCGTGTCGCCGATCTTTGTCCAGGCGTAGTTGTCCTTCTCTTTCTGTGCGTCGAGCTTTCGGCCCAGTTGCACCAGACTGTCCTGCGCGACGCTGACGTACGTGTCGATCGTGCCGCCGATCAGAAGCTCATGCACATGAAACAAGCCGGCCTGATCGGCGGCCTTCGTGACATTCGGCAAGGCGGGATCGCCCGGCGACGACCAGCAATCGCCCAAATCGCCAGCCAGGATGATCTTGCGGCTGAGCGTGCCATCGGAGTGGCTCATGTAGAGCTTGGCAATTAGGTCGCGTAGCGCCTGCTGCGCCGACATCGTCAGATTTAGCCGATCGAGCGTGAAGTCGAGGTAGTTGGCGACGGCGTCGCGCACGCCTCCCAGGTCGTTGATGTCACCGACCCTGAGCACCGATTGCTTCTTGATCAATACCTGGCTTTCGTAGAGCAATGCGCCGACCGCGTGGAGGATCGCCAGCGGGCTCTGCTGATCGCTCCGCCCAGCATCGACCGCGTCGGCAACGAGGATCGGCGCCATCGCCTCCTCGAATGCGAATCGATATTTCTGGAACGGCGTCTCGCTGCAATACGGTATCGGCTCGCGATTGGTCGGCCAAACCAGCGCGTCGACCATCTCTTGTCCGGTGAGCGGCCGCAAAAAGAACGTGCTCCAGCCCTCCGGTGTTCGGCCATCGGGAAACAGGCCGACGAACTGTCCGAGGTGGTGCGTGCGGATGATGAAAATGAGCTTGCAGCGCGGCGCGACGCGCGACAGCTGCGTCAGCATGTCGATGGCCTTCTGCCGGCGCGACTGCTGTTGCTCGCTGCTGGCCTGCGTGAGCAGTTCTTCGCCTTCATCGATGGCGATGACCAATTCGAACGGCAACACGCGCGTGACGGCGTCGAGAATTCTCCCGAGCGTTTCCTTGTTGTCGCGCAAGGCCAGCCAAAGATCATTGATGGAAAGGCCCGCGTCCTGAGCGGCCTGCGCGTCGTCTTGTCCCGGATTTTGCGTGATGCCGGCGTCGTTCAAACCTGCCTGGATCGCCGTCGTCGCCGAGTTCTTCGTGCCGGTCGCCGTCTTTTGCAACAGCTCCGGCAGGTCGACCGTGACCTGGGCGCCGGCTGGCGTCGTGTACGTCAATGGGGCGGCGCAGAATGCCAGCAGGGCGTCCGCGAACTGGCCGGCCAGGTCGTTCGTCGCCCGCAACACCAGCACCGGCTGATCCTTCTCCGCCACCGGGGTCTCGCTCGGCGTACGGTCGCGCAAAAACTGAAAGCCGACACATTCTTGCTCCAGGTAGGGGAAGAGACCAGCTTGCAAGAAGGATGTCTTCCCGACACCCGGACCGCCATGCACGATCATGCCGAGCGTGTCAGCATGGTCGATCGCCGAGGCGCCGCGCACGGAATCGTTCTCCCGGCCAAAGAACAGGGCGCGGTCCTCGGGTCCGTACGGCGCGAACGGATGGTACGGCAACCGGGGCAACGGAGCGATGTCCACGGGAAGCTCCGCTTGCGGTCCGTCGGTCGCGCCTTCCCCGACGGCGCGCACCTGCGGCGGGCAGAAGGCGTCGAACGCAAGCGCCGTCGGGTTTTCTTGCCGCAGCGTGCGCAGAATCTCGCCGAGGTTGTGCGTCCCTTCCACGAAGCGCCGCGCGATGGCATGACCGACGGCAAAGGCTTCGGGGGCGGAGAGCAGCGTCTCAGCCGCGATGACGCCGCTGAAGGCCGCCGTCGCCTCGGCCAGGAGCGCGTGCCAGGCCGCGCGCTCCGATAGATCGCCGCAGCCGAGCAGGAGGATGAGTGGATCGGGATTGCCATCCTTCGGCGCCCCCATCCAGCGTTCCAGATCGGCGACGCTGAAGGTGTCGCGGCCGAGCCACATTTGCCCATTCTCCAGGCGAACCAAGACCAGCAAGATATCGGGCGCCAGATCGCTGATGCGCGCTTCGAGGTCCGACGCTGAGGCGACGGGTCGGTCGTCGGCGAGCGCCTTGAAGAGCGCACGCTGATCCTCACCCAGTTGTTCGACCAGCTGCGGGTCGGCGGCGAAAAGCTGCATCGGGTTTTCTTCGGCGGGATTCTGCCGCAGCGTATTGACACGACGCCCGGCGGCGAGGCTGAAGCGCCGGCCCCAGAGCCCACTCGCGGGATCATCCACGAGGACGTTCCATGGAATCAGTCCCGGTCGATCGCTCAGGAACTCGATCTTCTCGACGCTGCCGGAGTTGATGAGACCGGTGAGCCAGGCTTGGACGGCCGGCGCGGAACCCTGGTCATCCGCGTCCATGCGGAAGACCATGCGATAGAGTTGTTGCCCCAGCGGCGTCAGCTCCGGAGAGTCGGGCGTCGCAAAGGCCACGTGAATCCGATCTGCGAGGCTGAGCAGCGCGGCCTGCTCGGCGCCCTCCACATGGTAGGGCTCGAAACTCGCCGATCCTTCCGACCAAATGAATGTGATTCGATCCGCCCGATGCAAGACTTGACAAACGATGCGCGCCACCATTTCCTCCCGTTCGGCCTAAATACCATCAGATAGTAGAATGCCGTAGGGCGGCTCTCCTGAGCCGTCCGGACGGCTCAGGAGAGCCGTCCCACTCTAGATGGCCATTTTACAAGTCCCTGAGCAGTTGTCCGTTGGGTGGCGACGGTAGGGGCGAGGTGTGTAGAGGAAGCGGTCGAAACGCTGGGGATCTCGGCCAAACCACGCTCGACCGAATCGTTGCT
>Ga0194132_10007048_pt1 | contig 17019 bp, 15 predicted proteins | sample TA2KigOf80mmetaG_FD_148612 | JGI IMG/M metagenome (GOLD analysis project Ga0194132, IMG submission 148612) | Freshwater microbial communities from Lake Tanganyika, Tanzania - TA2015054 Kigoma Offshore 80m | ecosystem: Environmental > Aquatic > Freshwater > Lake | place: Tanzania: Lake...
GGGCTCGGCATCGCCTCAATCTGGCGGCGAACCGCGTCCGCGGTCAGCAACAACCCGATCGCCCTGTTCGTTGGTGCCGGCTGTGATTCCATGCGGGCAACCTACCATGCCGCTCCCGCACACCATGCCAAAACCGGAACTTTCTACTTTGCCAGCATCCGGAACTTTCTATTTTGCGCCGACACACCGCCAGAGGTCCGCTACGGACAGCCCCGCCGGTGGATCCAATCCCAGGAATCGCAGCGCCGCCTCCAGTTCCGGCACCGGATCCGCAACATTCAGTGCTCCCGCGTATGTCTGCTTGCTCAGCTTTTGGCCGAGACCGTTTTTCACAAGCGGCAGGTGCAGGTACGACGGAGTGCTGTATCCCAGCGCCCGCTGCAAGTGGATCTGGCGCGCGGTGGAATCAAGCAGGTCCTCGCCGCGAACGATATGCGTGACGCCCTGGAACTCGTCATCGACGACGACAGCCAACTGATACGCCCAGCATCGGTCGGCGCGTAGCAGGATGAAGTCGCCGCTGGTCTCCAACAGGCACTCGGAGAAGCGGCCCAGGCGCCGGTCCATGAACTCGACCGGATGCTCACCGGCTCGGATGCGCCAGGAGCGCGGCGCACTGCCCTTCAGTCCATCACGGCAGTTGCAGACGTCGTGGCGCGTGCATCCGCACGGAAACGCGGCGCCCGATTTGCGCAGGCGATCGAGCGCGTCTTCGTAGGCCGCGAAGCGGTGGGATTGCACCAGCACCGGCCCATCCCATTCGAAGCCGAACCGCTCGAGCGTCCGCAGGATCGCGTCGGCTGCGCCGGGCACGCACCGCGGCTGGTCGACATCCTCGATCCTCACCAGCCACTGGCCTCCGTGTCCGCGCGCGTCCAAATAGCTGCCAGCAGCGGCCACCAGCGAGCCCAAGTGCAGCGGTCCGGTTGGCGAAGGCGCGAACCGGCCGCGATAGGTCAAGGCATCTCCCAGACCGCGACCCGGTACCGGTCGAGCTTCGCCGGATCCACGCGGTATCCGAGCCCCGGCACGGTGGGCATCGCAATCCTTCCGTCGTGGACGGTGATGAGCGGATCCACGATGTCATCGGTGAACCAGCGCAAGCTCGACTCGACGTCGGTCGGATAGTTGCACCCATCGAGCGCCGCCAGCGCGGCTCCCTGCGCGCAGCCGATCCCCAGCTCGGGCATTGTGCCGACCCAGATGCTGAGCCCAGCGGCGCGGCATAGCGCGTGAACCTTCAGCGCGTTGGCGAAGCCGCCCACGCGCTGGATTTTGATGTTGGCGATCCTCAGCGCACCGAGCGAAATCGCGCGTTCGACATCAGCGATGGATTCGAGCGATTCGTCCAGGCACACCGGAGTCCGCAGCATTGACTGGAGCTCGGCGGATTCGGCGATCATGTGACCCTTGAGCGGCTGCTCGAACATCAGGAGTCCGAACTCGTCCATCTCGCGGAAGACATCCGCGTGTTCGAGCGTGTAGTCGCCGTTGGCGTCTGTCATCAGCGGAATGTTGCCAAACTCCCGCCGGACTGCGCGGACCAGCTCGACATCCCGTCCGCGCTCGATCTTGATCTTCACGCGCTTGTAGCCTTCGCGCATGTGACGCTCGATCGCCCGCAGGAGGTCAGCGGTATCGTCGTACAGCCCCACGGCGAGCCCCGAGTCCACTTCAGCGGCGGTGCCGCCGAGCAGCGTGTGCAGCGGCACGCCTTGCTGCTGCGCGCGGATATCCCAGAGCGCGGTCTCGATGCCCGTCTTGGCAAAGTTGGATCCGGCGAGCGAGTCGAGCGGATGTCCCGCGATGACCCCTGGTGCAAGGCTTTCGCAAAGGTCCCGCCAGCAGGACTCCGGCGTGTCGGGACCATAAAAGCTGCCTGCCATCGGCGAGGACTCACCCCACCCGGTGAGGCCTTCGGCGCCAACCTCCACTACGATCGCGTCCTTCTCGGAAACCGCGCCCGAACTGATGCGGAACGGTTCACCCAACGGGACGCGAACATGCGTCAGGCTAATGTGGTCGATTGTCATGGCCGTCTTGCGATTATGACATCGCGGCGGCCGGAAAATGAACTCGGGTTACGCGGACCGTACGCTCAGGTACAGGCCGCCAAACAGGACAACGCTGATGATGGCCACACCAACCCACACCATCAGGCGTTCTTTTGCGGAGGAGGCGTCTTTGGCGTCTTTCCGCATTTGATCATCGATGCTATCGAACATGGTTCCACCTCCCGTGGATATAAGGACGATTGCTGTTGAGAGGCCTGAGCCAGTCTGATCATACGCCAAATTTAGCCGAAAGTCCAGTGCGATCCGGTCGTGTTCGGTCGTGTTGCGAAATGGCCGGTCCAGGACGACAATGGGAAGCATGACGGTGGACGAGTTCCTCGCGTTGCCGGAATCCGATAGCCGGGTGCTGGAACTCCGCAACGGGGAGCTGGTCGAATTGTCGAGTCCGAAAAAGCGCCACAGCCAGGCTGTCGTCCACCTGAACCGCATGCTGTTCCCCTTTGCAGACAATTCCGGCTGGCTGCAGCAGGAATTTTAGTTCCGCCCGGAGCCGGAGTACCAGCTTCGGCGTGCCGATTTGGCCTGGGTCCCCGCATCGCGATGGGCGGCGGTCGCGAGTGAGGACTGCCTCCAGGGCGCCCCGGATTTCGTGGTGGAAGTCGCATCGCCATCGAACAGCGCCGAGGAGCTAGCGGAGAAGCGCCGGATCTGCATGCGCAACGGATGCCGCGAGTTTTGGGCGGTCTATCCGAGGATCGAGGTGATTGATGTCACCACCGCGGCGGGAACCAGTTCCTACGGCGCGGGCGACACGATCCCGCTGAGCGTGTTCCCGGGCAGATCGATTGCGGTGGATGCGGTGTTCGGGGACCGCGCTTGCTGAGCGCCCGGGTCTTCTCCCATGATCCGGCCGATGGCGTCGAAGAAGGGTTTGTAGCACTCCGGCTGCCCGCATAGCTGGGACCGCCGGGCCGCAACACCGCCACTACCGGATCTCCTGATACCGCGCCTTCGCTTTCCCATAAAGCTCCCTCAGCCCACCATCCCCAACCGCCGCCGGACGCGCAATCAGCTCATCAATCCAGTCAACAAAGTACCGCCCATCCGCCGAAACGTCGCGCTTGCCCTCCAAAAACAACGGCGGCGTATGCGCAAAGCGTGGAGTCTCCCTGGTCCGCAAGAAACACCGCAACGCCGCCCACCGGTGATCTCCAGCCGGAACCTTGAAGCGTCCCGCCGCACCCATCCGGTGGACCACTACGCCGCTGGCAACCAGCTCGCAACCCTCCACGGGCTCCCGGGCTAGCGTCCGGACCGAACCCTCAATCGACCCGCCCGCCGCCCGCAGATCCCATTCGAGCAACGGGCCATTGGTGATGAAGCTCCGTCCCTCCCGCAGCCCCTGGTACCACTTGTCCACACTGAACGCGCCATCGATCTTCACGTAGACCCGGTTGTACCCAACCGGATTCGGCAGCACGCCGCTCGCCGCACCCGCCGACGGAGGTACCCGGAACCCGAGATTCCAGTAGCGGTAGAGCAGCGACAACGTATAGTCCAGCATCCCGCGCGGCCCCGGGAACTTCGCCGTGTCCCGCGGCCTTCCCCACGCCTCATTATCGAGAACGCCGTATTGATTGAGATGATTGTGCGCCATGCCGATCGAATCCGGCGTCTCCAGCGCCATCATCACCGGCGTCTCCCACCAGATCGGCTTTTCGAGGTCGAACCAGGGGAACATCGCGCCGCTCTTCTGTTCCCGCGCGCGCCGGACATGCTCGATGCCCGCCGGAGTCCAGACCTCGTTGGTCCGGACACCCGCCGGGATGAAGGTCTCAAGCCCCAGCGGCCGCGCGAGCTGATGCAGCATCCACGCGCCTCCGCCTCGCTCGTCCTCGGCGTTGCCGACCGTCATCCAGTGAGTATCGGAAATCCGCCGGACCAAGTCTGTCGCCGGATACTGCTTGCCAGACCACAAGTCGGTCCGGTTCCACATCGTGAACACGGCGCCGAAATTCAAGTCTTCCGCCTCCAACAACGCGGGGACGTCGTCCATCGGCCGGTGGACATGCAGGTCGCCGGACCACCAGCCACGCGCCCGCATGTTGGCCCAACGCCGCGGCTGCAGGGTGACCGTCTCGCGCTCCTTCACCTCCGTGGTGTGGACGATCCGCTCGTACTCGAGTCCGCGCTCGACCACCACACGGTAGCGGCCGGGGCTGACGTTGATCTCGAATCCGCCCTTGGCCACGAAGCTGCCAAGGTACGGGGAACGGCGCTCGGCACCTGGCGGTCCACTGCGGATCACTCCGCCGGGCTGGCGCAATGCGCCATCCGGTGCGTGGATCTCAAACCGGGCCCAGGCGGGACGCCCGTCGCCGCCGGTCACGCGGACTTCGAGCGTCGCCGCAATCACCGCCTGCGTGAGCACCGCTGCGCAGAGTCCCAGTCGCATCATCAAAACCGGAACTTGACGACCATCTGCAGGGACCTCGGCCCGCCAATCTGGAACCGCGGCGTCAATCCGCTGCCCGGTGTTCCCGCACCCAGCATCAGGTTCAGCAGCGATGTCGATTCCCCGAACAGAGGGCTCGCCAGGAACCGCACGGGGTCGGCGAAGTTGACCTTGTTGAGCGCGTTGAACGCTTCCAGGCGGAGCTGCAGTCCGGTCTTCTCTGAAAGCTTGAAATCCCGGCGGAAGCTCACGTCGAGCTGGTTCATGCCCAAGCCTGCCAGCGTGTTCCGGCCGAGATTGCCCTGCACGAACTGTCCGGCCGAAGTGAACGCCGCGCGATTCAACCGCCGTCCCCCCGGCGCGCGCGGATCGCTCAACCAGCGGGGCGCCGCCGGCTCGACGTTCGGGCGGAAGGCGTTGGCCAGCCCGATGCCCATCGCGAACTCGGCGTTTTGCAGATCCACGGGAAAACCGGTCCGCGCGCGGAACACGCCGTCGATGGCCCAATTCCCGGTCAAGGCGCGCCAGCCGCTGCCGGGCCGTGTCTCGTAGGAGAAGGCCGCATTGAGAGCGTGGCGGACATCGAAGTCCGACGACCCGCGGTCCTGAGCCGCGCTCGATCCCTCGCCGGCCCAATAGAAAGCCGCGTCGGTCGACCCGGTGTCGATCGAATGAGACCATGAATAGGACACCAGCGCGCTCACGCCCTCAGCCATCCGCGCCCGATACTGCAGTTGCAATCCGCGATAATCAGACCACCCGGTATTGGTAGCCAATGCGAATCCCACGAAGTTCGCCGCGGGCCGTCCGCGCAGCTCACGCCGCAATAGGTCCCGGCCCTGCGAGCCAACCAAGCTTGCCGACACCGTTCCGCCACCCAAGCGGCTGGATGCGTGTTCCGCTGTGATGTTCCACTGACGGACGACGGGGAGCTTCAGGGACGGATCGAAGTTGTAATCGAGAATCCGCCGGGTGGATCCGCCGTCCGACGAGGGACTCCCGATCTGCCAACTGGCCGCCGGCCGTCCATGGACGAGGTCGGTCGAGATCCCGAGGCTCGAATCGTAGTAGACGCCGTACGCGCCCCGGACCACTGTCATCCCGTCGGGCCGGACCCGGTAGGCAGCCCCGAAACGGGGCGCGATGTTGTTGTAGCGGAGCGGCCAGATGACGGACCGCGTGGTGCCCGCGATGCCGCCGGGGAAGGGGCCCTGGCCCGGCAGCCCGCGGTTCTGAATCGGCGGCGGGTTGAATTCCCAACGCGCACCGCCGCTCACAGTGAGCCGCGACGTCACGCGCCAACTATCCTGCCCGTAGACCGAAAGCTCGCGCAACAGCGTGCTGTTCTGCGCCGCGAGGGCAACGGAGCTCCAAACGTTGCCGTTGGTGAGCAGGTCGGTCACCGAGTCGGCCATGATGTTCACGTAGTTGACGAACAACGGCCGGTTCGGGACCAGCCGGCGGTAGTCGACACCGCCGCGGACCTGGTGGCGCGCACGGGTCCACGTGGCGGTCCCGGCGAGATTCCATTGGTGCTGTTCGGCCGGGCTCTCACGTCCCGACAGCACCTGCCCAATTCCGGAAATCGACAGGATAGAGAAAGCGGAGCAATCGGGGGGGGTGCGAGCCGCCTGTGCCACGGCGGTGGCGAATGTGCAGTCGGGCTGTCCGCCCGGAGTGTTCGCGTGCCAGACGGATTCGGCGCGCGCCCAGTTGGTGCTGAAACGGAAATCGGCGATCCAGTTGGCGGTGATGCGGCCGTTAGCGCCGCCCGCGAACGACCGGGAAAGGATCGAGAGGTCGTTCGACTGCCAGCTTCCGAACTGGCTGTTGGATGGAGCCTCATTGAAGCGTCCGAACAACGTGACGCGAGAGAACGGCGCCCAGTCTGTGCGGATGCTCGCGCTGCGGAGGTCCGAAGGACGGACTACCGTGCTGGCCCACTCCGCAGTCTCGCTCGAAAGCAAACCGCGGTTCGCCTCGGGAAACGGAGCAAGCAACGTGGCGAACCGCGGCGGCGCCGACCGGCGGACTTCGGGGGAAGGCACAGGGGTCCGCCACAACATGGGCTGCCGCAGGGAGAGATCTTCAACTGCCCCGAAGAAGAACGCACGGTTCCGGCGGATCGGGCCGGCGAACGTGGCGCCCGTGTCCTTCAGGTTCGACGGCGCCTTGGGCATGTTGAACCGCCTGGCGAACCAATCGATCGAGTCGAGCCGTTCATTGCGGAAGTACCCGAACAACGATCCGTGAAAATCGTTGGTGCCGGACCGGCTGCTAATCGCAATCTGGGCGCCGGGCAGCCGCCCGTATTCCGGCAGGGCGCTCGATGTTTGAATGCGGAACTCTTCGAGCGCGTCGAGCGTGATCAGATTGTGGAAGCTGCCGAAGGCCGTCATGCTCGGGAGAACCCCGCCGGTCACACCCGCGGGTCCGCCGCCCGCGCTGACGCCAGTGTTGACGCTGACGCCGTCAACCGTGAAGTAGTGGGAGTTTGGGCGCTGGCCGTTGGCGGTGAACTGTCCCGGCTCGCCCCGCGTGGCGGGCGTAGTGACGGTTCCGGGTGCGAACTCCAGCAGGCTGTGAATCCCGCGCCCGTTGATGGGAAGCTTGTCGATCCACTGGCGGCTCACAACCGTCCCCACGGAGGCGTCTTCGCTATGCAAGACCGCGGGGCTGCTCTCGACCGTGATGGTCTCCTGCATGGGACCCACTTCCAGGACGAAGTCAATCTGGGTGACCTGCGTCGGATCCAGCTTGATGCCGAAGTGGACGGCGGTCTTGAATCCTTCCTTGCGGATGGTGACTTTGTAGCTGCCGGGCGCAAGCGCTGCTACGCGATAGGCGCCGTCGGCGCGGCCAGTCGCTGTGCGGCGGAACCCCGTGTCCTCGTGAACAACAGTGATACCGGCTAGTGGAATCCCTGCGCCCGAGGAGTCCTGAACGAAGCCCGCGAGATGGCTCGCCTGCTGGGCGGGTAAAACACCCGCGCCCAGCAGTGCTGTGAGCAGCACCGCGAGGCCAAGCCGCACATATTCTCCTTACCTCTTAATGATACGCCTGGACGAGGCCTTGCAGTTGGGTAAGGTTGGTTAACAAATCAGCGGGGAGATCGGCGGAAGCCGCGCCGGCTCCGCCGAGCAGGGATCCGAGCATGCGCTCCGTTCCGCGCGCGGTCTCGAAGAGCACCTCCGCGCCAGCTTGCCAATTGGCGGGCGGGGTGACATTCAACGTCACCGGACTTGCTCCGAGGGCCACGAGTTCCGGCTGCATCGCCCGCGCCACGGCTGCGGCGTGCCGCGCCATTGCCTGGGCATGGCCGGCCCGGATCTGGCTCAAGGTCTGAATTCCAGCCGCCCCGAGCGCCGTCTCGACCGCTGGCGGGAATTGGGCCGCAAGGCGGCGAAGCGCGTGTACGCGGGCCATCATCTGGTCGGAACTGTCGAGAACGCGGCTGGAGAAAGCCTCGAACGCGGGATGTCCGCCAAGCTGCTGTTCAAGCTTCTGCTGGAGCGGTGAACTCTGGCCCCGGACGGAGGCCCCGCGCTGATTCGGCGTTCCCACCGACAGCACCCCCGTCTCCGGGAACTGGAAGCTGACGAACGGCACGCCGTCAAGCGCGGCACGCAACTCGGCTTGGCGCGCGGCCTCGATTCCGATGCCACGGACCGTGACCGTCTGGCCATCGCGAACCACTTCAACCGGCTCGCCAAGGTCGGCGCCAATGCGGTGCAGGCGGGCAACCGCCTCAAGCTCGTCAACCGCCGTTGGACCAGCAGGCACCGCAGCGGTGGGCGTGGGATTGGGAAGTGCCGGAGCGGTGGGCGAAACCGGTGCGGGAACGGCGGCGATTGCGGCGGTTGGCTCCTGGACTTCAGAAATCTCGATCTTCTCGCCGTCGCGCAATTGAATCTGGGTGCCCGAGGCGTGCAGGTCAGCGGCGAGTTGAATGGACGCCTGGCTTACCGCGCCCGTATCCGCCGTCGTGCGGATCTCGAACCCGGAGCCGAACTCGGCAACGGAATCGGACTTCGACGCGAGGCTGTCATGCCAATTCTGATAAGAGCGCGCACTGAGCGGCTCGTCCCAGCTATAGTTGGCCTGCACGAACAAGGCGCGCATCTCGCCATCGCCCGAGAATGCAACCGCCGGGACGGCCCGCGGAGCCACCAGCCGGGTGAACTCGCGCTTGGCGGTGCGGATCTTTACGTGGCGCGGCTTGGCGATCTTGGGTTCGACGGCAGAAGCGCGGCGGAGCAGTTCGGCGGCTTTCACCGAAGGAGTATTCCGGAACGTGTCGGTCACGACGAACCCGGCAACCAGGGCGAGTGCCACAGGGGCGAGGCGGGCTGGAGATGTGAAGAAGGCGCGGATCGATCCGAACAAGCGGGCGGCGGCGGACGGCTGGGCGAGAGCAGCGCCGGCCAAATCAAATTGGCGATAGATGTCAAACCACGGGCGCGGCGGGGCGGGGAGGAGACCGGCCGACACCTCGCGGTAACGAACGTACTCGCCGATGGATTTCTGGACGTCGCTGTGAGCGGCGCGGCACTGCCAGCACGCTTCCAGATGTGCGCGCATCTCGGCGGCTTCCTTCGTGCTCAATTCACCGTCTGCGTACCGGAGGATCTCTCCGGCTTCCGGGTGGACGCTGTCGTGTCGATTCATTGCAAGCCTTCCTCTTCTTTGCGCAGGCGGTTGAGCGCCCGGCGCAAAAACTCACCGACCGTCGAAGCGCTGATTCCCAGGATCTCGCCAATCTCAGGGTAGCGCAGGCCTTCCAGGCGGAGCTGCAGACAACGGCGCTGCTGCTCGGACAATCCGGAAATGGCCCGGTTGATCCGGACCATCCGCTCCCTTTCGAGAAGGGAGGCTTCCGGGTTCTTCACCGGATCCATGATCCGGACTTCCATCTCCGGGTCAAACGGTTGCGCATTCTGCCGGGCCCGGAGCTTCAGACCCAGATTGTGCGCGACCCGGAATACCCATCCCCTGCGGTTTTGTATGTCCTCACCCTTCTTGAGGCTGGTGTACAGCCGGAGGAATACCTCCTGCGCAGCTTCCTGCGCTTGGGGGGGATGCAAGCCGAGGGTCAAAAGGTACCGGTAGACATCGTCCCGCGCCTCCTCGAACAACTGGGCGACTTCATCTTCGAGAGTCACAGTGCTTCGAACAGGGCGGAAAACGGCTGCCAGTTCCTCATGGAGCGGGTAGTATGGCATTAGAACACGCCTTCAACCTACCCAAAGACCCCTGGCAACGACGTTTCAACTACACTTAACGCAAACTTTTCTGATTTCAGAGGATTACGCAGAACGGTGTCGTTGAAATCGATTCCTGACGGTCTTTGGTTACGGAGAGCCCAAGCCCTAAGGCGTTGCCAAATGAGGAGTTCCGTCTCCGTCACCATCGTTACCTATAATAGCCGCAGGTTCATCGCCCGATGCCTGGAGTCGCTGGCCGCGCAGACAGTGGCGCCGGCCGAGGTCGTGGTGGTCGACAACGGGTCGGATGACGGCACCCAGGATGCGTTGAAATCCATCAGCTTCCCTGTCCGGCTGGTGTTGAACCGTGAGAATCAGGGCTTCGCCGCGGGGCAAAATCAAGCGATCGCCCACACAACTGGGGACTGGGTCCTTACCCTCAACCCGGATGTACTGTTGGGGCCCACCTTCCTGGAGAAGTTGATGGAATCCGCGGCGGTTGATGACCGGGTGGGAACGATCTGTGGAAAACTGCTGCGCTTGAATCCGGATCTCTCGATTCCGGCCGAGCCGCGCCTGGACTCCGCTGGAATTTTCTTCACTCCAAACCTCCGCCACTTTGACCGTGGCTGGAATGAGGCGGACGGGCCCGGGTTCGAACGCATCGAATACGTTTTTGGAGCCAGCGGTGCGGCGGCGCTCTACAAGCGCGAGATGATCGACGAAATTTCCTGCACTGACGGGTTCTTCGACCCGGACTTTTTCGCCTACCGGGAGGATGCCGATGTCGCATGGCGCGCCCAGTTGCTCGGCTGGCGGGCACTGTACACTCCGGCGGCTGTGGGATACCACGTCCGGAGGGTGACTCCGGAGAATCGCAAGAGCCTGCCGCCAGCCTTGAACCGGCATTCCGTGAAGAACCGTTTCCTACTTAGAATCAAGAATATAACCACCGGAGTGTACCGGCAGAACTGGTGGTCGGCGACCCTTCGGGACGCGCTTGTGGTTGGCGGGTGCCTGCTTTCCGAGCACTCGTCATTGCCGGCATTTACGGACGTGGTACGGATGTCCCGGAAGGCATGGGGCAAGCGGCGCTGGATCATGGCGCGGCGCCAAGCGCCGGACGAGGATTTGATTCGTTGGTTTAGTTTTGAGCCCGCGTCCCGCCCGTTGGGGTGTTTTTCGACGCCTGGCCAGCCAGAAGGGCCACGAACGACCGGGCAGGTAGCCGTCGCCGCCCAGAAAAACTCGTAGTCTAAAAAAAATCCAAAAAATTTTTGCCAGGGTGTAGTTGGCCAGACGTGGTGCCGGGTCTTAGTTGTCGGAAAGCATCTCGTCTGCGCGTCGCTCCTTGTGCTTGGATGCTGAAAGATCTCCGGCAGGGCGAATCGAACATGCTGGCCGGAGATCATCCCTCGGCGATCTTTCAGCATCATCTTTCATAGGTTTTCATTTCGCTTCTCCAACGCATTTGGCCGCATCAGTTTCCTCTGATGCGGCCTTCTTGTTTAGATGGACCAGTTGAGCGGATTTTGGCGGCTGGCGCCGGAACGGGTGGTCCGTTGGGTGATGCAGCCGCTGATCGGCGCGTGCATTGTTGGGATTATCTACTGGTCGTGGAATACCGCTGCGGTTCTCCGCACTTGGAAGCGAACCCCCGGTGTGATCACCGGTACGGCTGAGGAAACGGCGGTCGAAGTCACGGTAGGCGATCTTTCGGACGGCACACGGATCCAAGTTCCGGTGCATCCGGGGCATCTGTACTCCAACTGGACCTACGTGACCGTGCTCGAAAACCCGGCCAAGCCCGGGGAGCGCCGGATCACCCACTGGTTGGCATTCGCAGACCTATGGCAGCCCGTGCTTTGGTACGCCGCATGGGCAGGAGTTCTGCTTGCGGCCCGCTCCATGCTGCGGCGTGCGCACCACGGCTGTGTGCTCAACTGGGGGGAGAACGGCTGGGTACCGGCCCAGTCGCCCTACATTGCGCCCGCACCGGAGGTGGCCGGACTCCGCGAGCCTGGAACGGCCTGGATCGCAGGGATGGCATTCGGTGCAATCCTTGGCATCCCGTTGGCGAGCGGCCTGTTCCGGACGGCGGCGGGACCTCTGGCGGTGATCATGGGCGGCGGGGGCTTGTTGCTGATGGGCTTTCTTGCCTGGTCCGCTGCCGAAGACAGGACCCGGGAGGTCCGGGTGGACTCCGAGGGCATGGAAGACCGGTCGATCTGGAGGATCCGGCGTACGGAATGGAAGGTGATCCGCGAAGTCAAGCTGGTGGACAGGCGGAACGAGGACGGGAAGAACCGGCGGTCCAAATCCAAAGGGCCGCCGCTGATGGCTTGGAGGTTCGCGGATGCCGGCGGACGGGGTGTCTTCTATTTGCCGGAAAGGATGGAGCCGAAAGAGAAGCTCCGCGCGATTGTTAGAATCGGGCAAGCCAAGGCGTCTGGCGGTGGGGTGTAGACTGAGATCATGCCGCTCGTCCTCCACAACCTCGGCCAGTACGCTCAGGTATTGCTGCGCGGCCCGGTGCTAACCGATGACGAGTTTTTGGAGTTTTGCCGCGAGCACGAGGACCTGCGAGTGGAGTCGAACGCGGAAGGAGCGCTTGAAATCATGCCGCAGCCCGGGCCCGAGACCGGGATTACGAACAACGACATCGCGGGAGATCTGAGAGCCTGGGCGAGGGCCGACGGACGGGGACGGGCAATGGGATCGAGTGCCTTGTTCCGGTTGGCCAACGGAGCTCGCCGCAGCCCAGACGCGGCTTGGGTCGAGAAGTCGCGCATTCCGCAGCGGGCGATCGAAGGCCGGAGCCGCCCGTGGGAACTTTGCCCGGATTTCGTGGTCGAGATCCGCTCCACAACCGACCGTGTTTCGATCCTGCACCAGAAGATGCTCGAGTGGATGGACAACGGCGCCCTTCTCGGATGGCTCGTGGATCCGCTCGAACATACCGTCACCATATACCGGCCCGGCCAGCAGCCGGAGTTGTTGAGGGAACCTCAGTCCCTCCCAGGCGAGGGTCCCGTGGCCGGTTTTGTCCTCGATCTAGCGCCCATCTGGGCCGATTGGACGATCGAGTAGCCCGTCAAAACCCAGAATCGTCAACAACACCGTCTGCGGACCCTTCCATGCCCCCTCCGGCTCGAACCACTCTTTCAACGAATGCGCATTGTCGCTCCGCCCTCCGCCTCCCAGCGTCACGGCGGGAATTCCGAGGCTGATCGGAAGGTTCGAGTCGGTACTCCCGAATCGCTGCACCGGCTCGTGTCCCGTCGCGCGCGAGGCTCGCATCGCCGCCTGGACAAGCGGGGAAGCCTCTGGCGTCTGGCCGGCGGGCCGGTTGGAAACCAGCTTGTGTTCTGAGGTCAACGCTGCTCCGGAAGCCGCGTGCTTTTGATTCTCGGCCTCCACGCCCAGCCGGATGGCCTCCAGGAACTTGACCTCCAAGCGCTCGAGCTCGGACGGATCTTCCGATCGCAGATCCACCTCCAACCAGCTCTCCTCGGCGATCGCGTTGACCGCGGTGCCTCCACCGATCCTCCCGACGTTGAACGTCGTCTTCGGCCGCGCGGGGACTTCGAAATCCGCCAGCCGCGCGACAATCCGTCCAATCGCATGCGAAGCGCTCGGACGCCCGAAATTGCCGTAGCTGTGTCCGCCCGGACCCTTGACGCTCACCCGGTACCGCTTCACTCCGGTGCCGCCATTGGTCACCGTAGCTGGATTTGTTCCGTCGATTGAGATGAAGGAATCAATCCGGCTCCGGTGCCGGCTCTTCTGGAACAGGTACCGGATCCCGGCGAGGTCGCCCAGCCCCTCCTCTCCGACATTGGCGACGAACAACAGCGTGCGGCTGGTCTTGAGCCCAGCGTGGTTCATCGCTTCGACGATCGCGAGCATGGCCGCGAGTCCACGGCTGTCGTCGGCGATCCCGGGCGCGTGCCAGCGGCCGCCCTCCTTACGCACCTTCGTGTTCACGCCCGGAGCAAAAGAAATGTCCAGGTGGGCAGCGATTGCCAGAGTCTTCTCGATGCGTCCCGGACGCCAGCCCAGCACGTTTCCCTGTTCATCGATCTCCACCCGCGCCAGCCCCACGCGCCGGAATTCGGCTTCCATGAACCGGGCCCGCTCGGCCTCGTGGAACGTCGGCGCCGGGATCTCGGCGATCTGCACCTGTTTGGCCAGATGCTCCTCGTGATGGCCGCGCAGATAATCAAGCGCCTTCTTCACCTCTGGCGTCTGGCCGAGGGTGCACATCGCGGAAATCAGGAGCACGGGCACGGATTTTCGCATCGTTCCATGGTAGCGCTGCTATAATCGCCCCGATGGCGGCGGCTTTCCAGCATTTTCACACCTACTTCCTGCTGCCGGTCTCCATCGACAAGGAAGCAGTCAGCGAGGATCATCCCGAGGTCTTCTGCAGGCACGCCAGCTGGATGTCAGGTCTCGAGGAGTGGATCCGGCATCCGTCGCACCGGCACGGCGAAAAGCTCGTCGCGGCCATTGGTGGATGGAAGCGGGCCGCCTATATGACGTTCGATGTCGATAGTCCTGCCTATCAGGACATGGTGTTCTTCCATCCCTTCGTGCGGCGCGTCTTCTTCGATAGCGCCGAGTTGTGGACCGACGCCACGGAGAACGAGTCGCTGTTGCAGTGCTTCGCGATGACGCCGCCAGCCGGGAGCAGGCTCTGGTTCACCGCCGAGGATGCAAAAGGCCGGTGCGCTTCGGTCGAGGTGACGGATCTGCGAATGTTCCTGTTTGCCAACGGCATCGGGATCCTGTCCATCGGCGTCGAGGGCATGAGCATCCCCGAGGCGCAGGCGCTGTGGATCAACGAGATGATGCGGAAGATCTACCCGTCGAGCAGCCGTCAGCTCCGCGAGGGACGCGCGCCAAGCCGCCTTGCATTCGAATGGGAGGCGCCGGGCGGATCCGGGCGCGAGACACTGGCGGAAGAGCGTTTCGGGCATGTCGAGATGACCGGATTCCTGCCTCCGATGGCACGCACCATCCAAGCCCTGCTCCATTTCGCCGACTACGAAGCGCAGGAATACGAGCCGGTCCTCGACGAGCGCATGATCGTCTACACCTACGCGACGATCGATCCTGGCTCGGTGGGCGGGGAGTTCGTCCGTTCCGACCAGTACCAGGTGCTCCTCAGCCGCCTCCTCTACGTCGACCGCGCCGGGCCGGACTACCGCTACGACCCCGATTTCACGGTGAGTGAGATGTACCGCCAGCTCTACCGGCGCTGGGCGCACCAGGGCACCTACTACGGATTCACCAGCTACAGCAACGTCACCTGCTCGATCGGCCATTTCGACTGCGACGAGCACGAGCTGCGGGAGGGATTCCTGATCCACCGCATGTTCACCACACGCTACTACCTGATGGCGCTGGTGACGCTGTTCTACCGCGCGACGTTGCTCGATTTTGCCGAGCGGACCGCCCTCGTCTCAAAGCTGCTGTACGCCGACCACCAGCACGGCCACCGCATCTCGACCGGCAATGTCCGGCTGACCGCGGAGCTGCGGTCCGATTTTCTCCACTTTTCCAACTACTGGTATTTTGACGAGCTGGCCAATAAGGACGAGGAGAATCAACATTTCCTCCTGCAAGTGCGCGAGTACCGCATCGACTCCATGAAGCGCGAGGTCGAGCAGGAGATCGACAAGCTCAACGACTCTCTTCATGGCTACTACCAGTTCCGCAACACGGAAGCGGTGAACCGTCTGGCCATGCTCAGCCTCATCCTCGGTGCGGGCGCCGTGGTCACCGGATTTTTCGGAATGAACTTCAGCGGGCTATTCGGCCGTGTCCTGTTTGAGCCGCCGGCCGGACAGACGCAAGCGCACTGGGCTTCGATTCTGTTCGTGACCCTGTTCGCCGTCTGTACACTGTCGTTCGGACTCTACGTCGTGATCTCAAACTGGGCGGACTACCGGGAAAGCCTGCTGCCGCGCTGGTGGCTCGCACGGACGGCACGCCACATGGGCAGCCTGCGCCGCCGGTAGCACCTCACGCCGCACCCGTCATCACCTGGGCGGCTGCCACCAGAAGCCGGTCCCACGCGGCGCGTGTGGGGCCGTCGAAGTCCTCCTGCAGCGCCATTCCCAAAGCCCACAACAATGCCTGCCGCAACAGGTCATAGTGTTCCGGCCGGACCCCGTAGGTTTCGTGGCGGCGGCCCATCTCGCGCAAGTCACCAGCAATCGCGTCCAATGTACCGGCGTTGCCCACCAGAACGTCCAATGTAGCGGACAACTTGGCAGCCTGGGTGCGCAAGTCCCCGCGGAACATGGAGCGCGCTCCAGGATTCAGTTCGAACAGCCGGCCGTAAAACAGCAGCACGACGGCATTGGAGTCCGCCGCAATCAGCGCAAAACTCCGCCGGATCAGGTCCGCGTCGCTCACCGGCTGGCCTCCTGACGCAATGAACTCTCGATCCGCCCCATCAGTTCTTTGAGCTTCGGACTGAACTCCTTGTCGCCGGAAACGGACCGCAGGTCCTCGAGGGCTATTTCCCAAGAGCGGCGGGCCTCCGCGGTCCGTCCGGCCTTGCTCATCACCATGGCCGCCGAATCGTATGCTCGCGCGCGGACTGTCTTCGCACTCACCGTGTTGTGCTCCTTGAGCCCCGCCTCCGCGGCGTCGACCGCTGTCCGCGCGTGTGCGGCCGCTTCGGCCGTAAGTCCCCGCTCCGACGCATCCGCAGCGAGCTTTCGGAGGATGGTCACTGCAGTGCCCGTGGCCGATGGAAGCGCCGGGCCGGTACGCAGGCAGTCGGCGGCTCCGGACCGGTACATCATCCGCGCCTCATCCATCCTTCCCGCCGCGGCGTGGAGGTCTCCGACGGTCGCTTTTACGGATCCCAGGTTCGACACAACGTCCATGTTCCCCGGATCCTTTCGGGAGGCTTCGCCGAGCTTTTGCACCGCCAGAGTGGCCCGCTCCAACCGTTCATCCAGCGGACCGATGGGCAGCGCCGCAACGCGGCTGAGCGCCATGCCATAGTCGATGAGCGCCCGCTGGTTGCCAGGACCGGATTGATGCAGCCGGCGCGCTGATTCCAACATTGCGCCGAACGCCGCCCTCGCTCCCGCGGTGTCGCCCAGATTCTCGAAGCTGGGGTTCCCCAGCACATCGCCCAGATGGCTGTAGGCGAGCATCCGGTTGCGTTGAAAAGTGAAGTTGACAGGCTCCAGGTGGCAAAGCTCCTCCCATTGTGCCACCGACTCTTCCATCATTTTGCGTGCCTCGCCGAGCCGGCCCAGGGCGCGAAGCGCTGTCGCCGCGGTGGACGTGGTACCAGCGATCGCCGCGCGAGCCTCCC
>Ga0194132_10007049_pt1 | contig 17014 bp, 13 predicted proteins | sample TA2KigOf80mmetaG_FD_148612 | JGI IMG/M metagenome (GOLD analysis project Ga0194132, IMG submission 148612) | Freshwater microbial communities from Lake Tanganyika, Tanzania - TA2015054 Kigoma Offshore 80m | ecosystem: Environmental > Aquatic > Freshwater > Lake | place: Tanzania: Lake...
CCGGATCGGCGTGGTGAGCGCTGTGCCTGCCATCGGTCCCGCCTCCTTCCTCCTTGGCTCCAACACCAAGTAGGGGAGGCGTTTCCGTTTCAACTGTCAAGTAACTTCCACACTGGGTGAACTCCAGGCGCGGCGCGCTCCCCTACGGCTCGCGACTAACGAAACAAGCCGCGTTTACTTCTTCTCGTCGCCCCATTGGGGTAAGCGGCCCGGCGTGAGCGGCGCGCCGAACCCGTCCAGCTTCTTTTCGAGCGCGGGCAAATCCACCTCGACCAACTGGCGCAGCTTCGCCAGCTCCGCGCCGAACTCCTTCGCGGCGATGGCGTACTGCTCGCGCGCGGTCGCGGTCGGCTTTGCCAGAATCTCGTCGCCGGCGTTGGCCGCGTAGCCGATGCGCTCGCCGATGGACGTGGGAGCGTTCTCGTTGCGGCGGCGCAGCTCGTTGTCGCCGCGCAGCGCGCGCAGGATGTCGCGATTACGGGCGATCATCTCGCGCACCGCGGCCTTGCTCGCGTCGTCGGCCTTCGGCGCGGCGTCGAGCGCGGCGCGAATCTGATCGAGGCGCGTGCCGGTTTCGGTCGCCACCGCGCCCGCGCCGGTTGCGGCCTTGCGCAGCTTCTGCACGTCGCGGTGGAACGCGACCTGTTCCTTCACCTCGTCCGGGCTGGGCGCGCCGAGCGTGTCGAGTACGACGTTGAACTCGACCGCGCCGGTGATCGGCGCGGCCACGCCGCGCACGCGATGGTGAAGCGCCGCCTTGTACTTGCCGGGCGCGACCAGCGGCCCCGCCCCGCCGGTCACGCTCGCGGCGGGGTCGCGCAAGTCCCAGTACACGCGGTGCAAGCCCTCGCTCGTCGGGCCGTTCACCGTGCGCACGATGTTGCCGTCGGCGTCGGTAATGACGAGGTACACGGTCGGCGGCTCCTCTTCGGCTTCGGCGCGCAGCTCCTCCGGCGTCGGGTACGGCACCGGCTCGCCCTTCTTCTCGGCTTCGCGCTCCGCCTCCTTGCGAAGCTGCTTGCGGCTCTTGCGCGCGTCCTTCAGATGGTAGGTGAAGCCCGCGCCGTAGGTCGGGTTGTCGGCGGTGAAGAACGACGCGCCCAAGAACGCCTTGCCCGGTTCGCCGTACTGCGCGTTCGGGATGAAGAGCGTGGCGTCGCGCACCGGGAACAGGATCGCGTTCTTCGCGAGGTCGTCCTTGTTCATCCCGCGGAGCGCGGCGTAGTCGTCGATGACGTAGATGCCGCGGCCGAACGTGCCGATCACGAGGTCGTTCATCTTCCGCTGAATGCACAGGTCTTTGACGAGGATCGTCGGCAGCCCGCCGCGCACGCGCTGCCACTTCTTGCCGCCGTCGAGCGTGACGAACAGGCCGAACTCGGTGCCGCAGAACAGCAGGTTCGGGTCGACGTGGTCCTCGGCCACGCAGTACACGCTGCCGCGCGCGGGCAGGTCGCCGGCGACGCTGGCCCACGTCTTCCCGCCGTCCGCGGAGCGCAGCAGGTACGGCGCGAAGTCGCCGTTCTTGTGGTTGTTGAAGCAGGCGTACACGACGTTGGCGTCGTGCTGCGAGGCGACGATCTTGCTGACGAAGGTGTTGGCGGGAACGCCGGGGAACGTGTCCACCTTGCGCCACGTCTTGCCGTCGTCGTCGGTGATCTGAATGAGGCCGTCGTCGGTGCCGACGAACAGCACGCCGGCTTTCTTGGGCGACTCCGCGAGCGCGGTACAGTTTCCATACGGGCTGGTGGAGCCGTGCTTGAAGATCGCGTCCGGCCCCCACAGTTTGCCCATCACCACGAGCTTGTTGCGGTCGATGGCGCGCGTCAGGTCGCCGCTGATCGCGGTCCACTTGTCGCCGCGGTCGTCGCTCTTGTACAGCTTGTTCGCGGCGAAGTAGAGCCGCTTCGGGTTGTGCGGGCTGAGCACCAGCGGGCTGTCCCAGTTCCAGCGCGGGGTGGGTTCGCCCGCGCCCGGCATCGGCTGAATCTGGACGCGCTGCCCGGTCTTGCGGTCGAACCGACAAATGACGCCGTATTGCAGCACGCCGTACACGGTGTTGGGATCGGTCGGGTCCACCTTGCAGTGGAACCCGTCGCCGCCCTGCACGACGAACCAGTCGCCGTTGTGGATGCCGTGCTGACTGCGCGTGCGGGCCGGGCCGCCGAGGGTGAAGTTGTCCTGCGTGCCGCCGTACACGTGGTAGAACGGGCCGGTCTCGTCGCACGTCACGTCGTAGAACTGCGTGACCGGCAGGTTCGATTTGTGGTGCCAGTTCGCGGCCTTGTCGAAGCTCTCGTAGATGCCGCCGTCGCAGCCGACGAGGTAATACTTCGGGGCTTTGGGGTCGATCCACATGCAGTGGCTATCGACGTGCTTCCACTTCTCGCCGAGCGCCGCCAGCGTCTTCCCGCCGTCGTCGCTCACCTGAATGAACACGTTCATCACGTATAGGCGGTCCTTGTTGGTCGGGTCGACGACGATGTGCGAGTAGTATTGGGCCTGCGAGTTGAACGGGTTGCGGCGCTCCCACGTGAGGCCGCGGTCGGGGCTACGGAAGATGCCGCCCGCGCCGTCGGGTGCTTCGATGATGGCGTAGATGATGTCCGGGTCGGTGGGGGCCATCGCCAGCCCGATGCGGCCGAGGTCGCCGCCGGGAGCGCCGCTGGTGATCTTCTTCCACGTCTTCCCACCGTCCGTGCTGCGGTGCAACGCGCTGCCGGGGCCGCCGTTGATGATCGTCCAGACGTGCCGGCGGCGCTGCCAGCTCGCCGCGACCAGCACGTCCGGGTTCCGCGGGTCCATCACGATGTCGGTGACGCCCGTGTGCTCGTTGATCTCCAACACCTTGTTCCACGTCTTGCCGCCGTCGGTGGTCTTGTAGAGGCCGCGGTCGCCGCCCTCTTTCCACAGCGGCCCCTGCGCCGCGACATACACCGTGTCCGAGTCGCGCGGGTCGATGACGATCTTGCCGATGTGTTCGCTCGTCTTTAGGCCCATGTTCTGCCACGTCTTGCCACCGTCGGTGGTCTTGTAGACGCCGTCGCCGTAGGCTACGCTGCGCTGGCTGTTGTTCTCGCCGGTGCCCACCCACACGACGTTCGGGTTCTTCGGGTCCATTACGACGCAGCCGATGGAGAACGAGCCTTCGCCGTCGAAGACCGGCGTCCACGTGGTACCAGCGTTGGCGGTCTTCCACACGCCGCCGCTGGCGACCGCGACGAAGTAGTGGCTGCGATCTTTGGGGTGAACGGCAAAGCCGGAGATCCGACCCGACGTGACCGCCGGCCCGACGAGCCGGGCCTTGAGCGCGCCGAGCGGCAGGCCGGGTTCCTTCTTCTCGACCTTCGGTTCCGCGGGTTGCGCCGGTGCGAGGGCCAGCGCCAACAGCAGTGAGGGGGACATCTGACGGCCCGTGAGAAATTGGTGGGAAACTGGTTCGTGTTACGGGTGTTGGTAGTATTGATAGTGAGTCGTGGCGTCGCACCGCCACAACCGCCCACCCCGCCCGAATACGGCCGCCTCCGGCCGCATGTGTCTCCCCCACTCGCCCGGTTCGTTTCTCCGAGGTGTCGGAAATGGCGGTTCATTCCCCCCACACCGCGCGCGGCCGGCGCGCCGGGTTTACGCTGATCGAGTTACTCGTCGTCATCGCGATCATCGCGATTCTGATCGGACTGTTGCTCCCCGCCGTGCAGAAGGTGCGCGAGGCCGCGGCGCGCATGAAGTGCCAGAACAACCTCAAACAGCTCGGCATCGCGATGCACGCCTATCACGACGCCAACACCAAGTTTCCGAGGAACTACCGGCAGATCGGCGGCAACGCGTGGGAGGCGACCAGCGCGCACGTCGAAATCCTGCCGTTCGTGGAACAGGACAACCTGTACCGGCAGTTCCAGCAGAACCTGACCAACTGGGGCTACACCTACGGCACGCTCATGAACACCAAGCTCTCGGTGTTCCTGTGCCCGTCGGCCCCGCCGGGCCCACAGCGCGGTACGCACCCCCACGGCTGGGACGGGCCGGGTAGCAACTACGGCTGGAGCACCGGCAGTTCGGTCGAGACGGTGTGGGCCGGGAGTAGGTTCAACGGCATCATCGCGTTCCAGATCGACCGTGCGATGAAAGACGTCGAAGACGGCCTTTCGAACACGCTGCTCGCGTCCGAATTGCTCTCCGGGTCCGGCTCGACCGGCTCCGCGGGCAAGTTCCCGAACGACTTCTTCTACGTCGGCAACGGCCGGTTCAACGCGGTGGCGAACAAGAACTTCCCGACCGCGGCCGAACTGACCACCATCGGCACGCTGGCCCGCAACAGCCCCATCGGGTACAAGTCGAACAACGGGACCATGTGGGCGTGGTACTCCGCCGGGCAATCGACGCTGAGCACCGCGGCCCCCCCGAACTGGCAGTTCCCGACTACCGGCGGTGACTGCTGCCCCGGCGGCGCGCACGACTGGGGCTACGGGATCGTGCCGCCGCGCAGCGCGCATGGCACCGGCGTGAACGGGCTGCTCGGCGACGGCTCGGTGCGGTTCATCCCGAACTCCATCGACACCTATACCTTCCAACTCCTCGGCCACCGCAACGACGGCTTCGTCGTTCCCAACTACTAACCGAGGGCGCAGCGATGACGAGCTTCCGTTTCGCCGCGCTTCTGGGCGCGGCGTTGGCCCTCGCGCCGGTGGGCTGCGGCCCGACCGGCAAGGTCGAGCAGCAGGACATCGAGGTGAAGCCCAACAGCGGGTTGGAGCAAGCCAAGACGCTGCTGGGCAACTACGCGAAGGGCCAACTGCTCGGCAGTGAAGTGACCTCATTCCCGAACATTGTCGAAGAGGTCCGCAAGGCCGACCCGACGCGCGCGGACATTCTGGAAAAGGGCTTTGCCGAGCTTCAGAAGCCGAAGGTCAACGTCGCGGCAAAGGCCAAGGAACTCCTGAAGCAACTCGAACCACGGCCCAACGGTTGACGCGCCGCCGGCGCGGCGCGTTGGCTCACGGCTCACCCCATCAGAGCGTGGGGTGAGCCGTCTTCGCGACATCCGCGCCCGCGCGACGAGGGTGTCCGCACACTCCGAGAGTACGGGGCGCGCAACGACCTCACGCCGCACGAGTTCTACCTGCTCGGCCGGTTGGCGTTCGATTCGGGCAAGTACGCGGAGTCGGTGAAGCACTTCGAACTGGCCGCGCGCGTCCGCCCCGGCGTCACCGCGGAACACATGGCCGGGCTGGTCCGCGCGCTCCTCGCGCTCAACAACATCCCGCTCGCGGAGGCCGCGCTCGACCGCCTCAAGTACCACAACCCCACCAGTTGGGAGGCGGCGCGCGAAGAGGCCCGCGTCCTCGGGCGCAAGAGCAAGGTCCACGCCGCCCGCGCCGAGTTCGACGACGCCCGCAAGTTGAAGGACGCGGCCCGCGTCGTGATCGTGAAGTACCCCGGTTGGGACTCGCAGCCGTACCTCGCCTCGCGGACAGGCCCGCTGTTCGACGAGGTCGGCCTGACCGCCGACGCCGAGGCCGCGTTCAAGAAGTACATGGAGTTGACGGAGCACGCGACCTCGCACGTGCACCTCGCGGTGTTCTACATCCGGCACAAGGAGTCGGAGAAGGCCATCGCGCTGGCACGCACGCGCGAGAAAACGGCCCCGGTTCTCGTGACCGCGCAGATTCTGAGCGGCGCGGTGCGGGCCAAGCGCCCGGACGCCGCCACCGAAGCGCAGATCGAGGCTTGGTTGGACGAGGCGCGGGGCAGGGCCGGTGGTAACAGCGAAGTCGAAGGCGGACTGATCGGCGCGCGGGCCGAACTGCTCGACGCACAGGGCAAGTACGACGAGGCGATCAAGGAGTACGAGCGGGCGATGGCGAAGCACAAGAGCGACCGCGTGGTCAACAACCTGAGTATGCTCATGGTGCTGAAGGACGGGAAGAACACCGACGAGGCCATCAAGCTGATGACCGAGTTGATCGGCGTTCGCGGCCCGCAGCCGGGCTTCCTCGACACCCGCGCCGTGGCCTACATCCTCAGCGGGCGCGGTAAGGAGGCGATTCAAGACCTCAAGATCGCGCAGGTGCAGTCCGATCGCGCCGTGTACCACTACCACATGGGCTGGGCCCTCGATCTCGACCGCGAGGTCGCGAAGTCGGTCGGCATGCTGCCGGCGAAGGAATTGGAGCGCGCGAAGGAACTGGGCATCACCGCCGCCGACCTCCACCCGTTGGAGAAGGGGCGCTACACGGAACTCCTGCGCAAGCACCTGATCGTGGTGAACGACCCGTGACGCGCGGTACAATCGGCGCTCCCTTCGCCCGGAGCGCCCGTCATGCGCGGCCCACTCTCCCTTGCCGTTCTCGTACTCGTTGCGCCCGCGGCGCGCGCCGAAGACCCGGCCGCGCGCGTGGTCGCGTTCCACGGGTACACCAAGGCCATCGAACTGAAACTGGGCAAGACCCGCGCCGTGCTGTGCCCGCAGGCCGGCGGGCGCGTGCTCGCGTTCGAGGTCGGCGGCGTAGACGCCATGTGGATGGACGAGGCCGAAACGAAGTGGCAGCCCGGCAAGCCGGGGCCGATCACCGCGGGCCGGTTCGACTACGGCCCGGAACTCGTCGTGCCCGCGCACCCGAAGGCGTGGGCCGGTGAGTGGGCCGCGGAGATCGTCGGCGGCAACATCGTGAAGATGACCAGCTCGATGGACGACCCCGGCGGCATCCAACTCGTGCGCGAGTTCCGACTTATCGTTCACGGCACGCACGGCCTATCGTGCAAGCAGACGATGACGAACGTGTCGAAGGAGACGCGCGAGGTGTGTCACTGGGGGCGGTCGTTCTCGCCCGGCGGCGGCATCTGCGTGATCCCGCTCGGCGACCGTCCCAGCCGGTTCCCCAGCAAGTACGCGATGTACGAGGACGGCACGACCATCAACGTGAAGGCGCAGGACGCCAACATCCGCGCGCGCGACGGGTTCCTCGAAATCCTCGCGCCGCCGCGCAAGCCGAAGCTCGGCTTCGACACCTACGCCGGCTGGCTCGCTTACGCGATGCCGAACAACGCGCTGTTCGTGAAGCGGTTCCCGGCGTACCCGGACCGCGTGTACAACGAGGCCGCGGGCCTCACGCTGTCGGTGTGGTACCCGACCGGGTCGCGCATCGAACTGGAACCCATCGGCCCGCGCGAGCGCCTCAAGCCGGGCGAGTCCGCGTCGTTCGAGGAAGTGTGGTGGCTGCTGTCGCACCCGTTCCCGAAAGCCGGCGAGAAGCTCGACTTGAAGGCGCTCGCCGAACAGGTGGCGAAGCAGACGAAGTGACGGCGCTCTCAGACTCAGAGATGTCGCAGATGTGATCGGGGTCAGAAGCGGTAGGGACGGGCGCGGCGCGAGGGGTTGGTTCACGCCTCTCCCCCATGCTTTGGTGGGGGAGAGGTCGGCCCGGCTTTGCGAGACGGGTGAGGTGGAGCCGAGCGCGCCGAGGGAGCTACGCGAAGCGCGATTGAGGTGTTGAGCGCCCCCTCACCCGCCGGTCGCAAAGGCGACCGGCAACCTCTCCCCCACCAAAGAGTGGGGGAGAGGTGTGATCTACGCCCCGTCGTTCGTTTCGCGCTACACCCACTTCGGTTCCCACCCCTTGCGGTAGGGTTTCGTCAGCAGCGCGGTGGCCTCCTTCGAGTTCGTCACCGTCAGCGCCGCGCTGTCCCATTTCAGCGTCTCGCCCGGCACGCGAAGCGCTACGGTTCCGAGCAGCACGGTTTCTGTTAGCGCGCCGGCGTAGTCGAAGTGCGACGTGACTTTGCCCTCGCCCCGACAGGCGTCGGCCCACGTCGTATAGTGGTTGACCGCGGGTTCCGGCTTGATCGGGGCGAACTCGCCTTCCGGCAGCAGTTTCGGCATCGCCACGTGCGGCACCAACAGCGTGCCCTTCGTGCCGAGCAGCAGTGAGCCGGAACCGGGCAGCTTCGTGTCGGCCTTCAGGCCGAGTTTGTCGCGCGGCGGGAGCTTGCCCTCGCCGTCGTACCACGTCAGCTTCACGGTCTTATCCGCGGTGCGGTCGGTGCCGGGGAACTCGTACTCGACCACGGACCACGTGTACCACACCTCGCGGTTCATTTCGGAACGATTGCCGCGCACGGTGGTGGGGGCCGTGAGGCCGAGCGCCATAAACACCGGGTCGAGGATGTGGCACCCGAAGTCGCCGAGTTGCCCGTTTGAGAAGTCCTGCCACGCGCGCCAGTTGAAGTCGTGGTACAGCCTCGCCTTGTACGGGCGCTCCGGGGCCGCGCCGAGCCAGTCGTTCCAGTGCAACTTCTCCGGCACCGGGTCCGCGGTCTTGGGCCGGTCGGGGGCGAGGATCCACCCCAACTTCCCGCTCTGCCACGAGTGGACCTCTTTCACCTTCCCGATGGTCCCGTCGCGGACCAGCTTCACAGCGGTGCGGTACGCCTCGTGCGACTGAATCTGGTTGCCCATTTGGGTAACGACGCCGTACTTCTTCGCGGCCAGCTTCATCTGCCGGGCCTCGTGAACGGTGTGCGTCAGCGGCTTCTGACAGAAGACGTGCTTGCCGAGCGCCATCGCCGGCAGCGCGATTGGGGCGTGCATGTGGTCCGGCGTCGAGACCGACACCGCGTCGAACGTCTTGTGCTGCTCGAACAGCTTGCGCCAGTCCGTGAAGGTTTTGGCGGCCTTGAACTTGGTGGCGGCGCGGCCGAGGAACTTGTCGCTCTCGTCGGTGTCGCACAGGGCGACAACGCTCACCTTCGGGCTGGCGCTGATCTGGTTCGAATCGTCCCACCCCTTGCCGCCGACGCCGACGGAGGCGAGGCGCAGGGTGTCGTTGGCCCCGTACACGCGGGACCAACTGGACGCGCCGAGCGCGGCCACGGAACCGAGGACGAACTGGCGACGGGAGAGACCGAGGCGTGCGGACGGCATTGGCGTGGCCCGGTGGGAGGGTGAGCGAAAGCCCGACTCTACCCGCACGGGTCGCGCGGTTCAACAGGCCGCGCGGGAAGTTGCGCACACCGTGTCCGTTGCGGCGACGGTGAAGTCGTCGGCCGCGGCGCGGGCGCGCTGTTCGTCGCGACAGGCTTCGATCAGTTGGGTGCGCAGGGCGAAGTCGCCGACGCCGTGCCGGTCCCACGCGAGGATCACGGACGAGGTCGCGGGGTTCAACCCGGCGACGCGCGCCAGCCACATCACGCCGGCCTCGTGGTCGAACCGGCACGTCCGCGGGTGGTTCCAGCCGATGTGCGACGCGAGGCACCCCATCGGCAGGGCGCGGGTAAACGAGCCGTGGACGAGCAGCGGGCTCGACTTCTCGAGTAACTCGACGAGGCGACTCAAGCCGCTGTCGGTGACGTGCGGCAGCCACGAATCGCGGAACTCGGCGAGCGGCTCGGAAATCGGCATGGCGACGGCTCTTCCTCCGCGGACGGCCGCGGACCCGGCACAACGGCGCACACTCTGTAACTGCTGTAACGCCAAAATGATAGGACGGACCAACGGGCCACAACGACCGGGAACGAGGGGCAGGACGATGGGTGCGCCCCGGCGAAGTGAGGGCATCATAGAAGGCACGTTTCAGGGGTGTCAATAGGCCGCGGCCGGGGTGAGATTCGTGCGGCGGTCGGAGCGTTCGGGCCGATTTCCGGTTCCGGGTAACCCCAAACGAGTTACGGCCGACGCCCGCGGCGCATCTCCGCGGAAAAAAAATCCGAAAAGGTGAAGAATTGAATAATGGTGCTATTGGTCATCGCTTTAGTCGCGATAATGTTCGCTTGTGTTTGTGGGGTGTCACTGTGTCTCACAAACTCGCGGAGTTCGTTGGGAAATTGCCGTGCCAGTGGCGCGCGAATCGTGCACGCGCCGTGCGGTGCGAGTGACAACGCATTGTCACTCACGCCGCTTGCGCCTTCGCCCGTTACCCCTGACGCTCGGGGCGCAGCGCGCGTACCTGCGCGCCGGCCTTCCACATCTCGCTGTCGGCGATCTCCTTCAGTTCTTTCTCGAGTTGCTGACGGTAGTCCGGGCGGCTGTTCGCGTCCAGCGTGCGGCGCGCCTCCTCGCCCGTCGCCACCGACTGGTACAGCTGCTCGAACACCGGCTTCGAGGCGTCGCGGAAGGCCTTGAACCAATCGAGCGCGCCACGCTGCGCGGTGGTCGAGCAGTTCGCGTACATCCAGTCCATGCCCTTCTCGGCGATCAGAGGGTACAGGCTCTGGGTCGCCTCTTCGACCGTCTCGTTGAACGCCTCGCTCGGCGAGTGCCCGTTGGCGCGGAGCACCTCATATTGCGCCAGCCACAGCCCGTAGATCGCGCCCATCAGCACACCGCGCTCGCCGGTCAGGTCGGACACCACTTCCTTCTTGAACGTGGTCTCGAACAGGTAGCCGGAACCGATGGCGATGCCGAGCGCGAGGCACCGCTCCCGGGCGCGGCCGGTCGCGTCCTGATGGATGGCGAAGCTGCTGTTGATCCCGCGGCCTTCGAGGAACAGTCGGCGCACGGTCGTGCCGCTGCCCTTCGGCGCGACGAGGATTACGTCCACGTCCGGCGGCGGGATCACGCCCGTCTGGTCGTTGAAGACGATGGCGAACCCGTGCGAGAAGTACAGCGCCTTGCCCGCCGTCAGGTGCGGCTTGATCTTGGGCCACATGTCCTTCTGACCGGCGTCGGACAGCAGGTACTGCACGACGGTGCCCTTCGCCGCGGCCTCTTCCGGGTCGAACAGCGTCTCGCCGGGCTTCCAGCCGTCTTCGAGGCACAGGTCGTAGGCCTTGCCGCCCTTGCGCTGGCCGACGATGACCTTGATGCCGTTGTCGCGCATGTTGAGCGACTGCCCGCGGCCCTGTACCCCGTAGCCGAGGACCGCGACCGTTTCGCTCTTGAGGATGCTCTGGACGCGGTCGGGCGGGAAGTCGGCGCGCTCGATGGCCTGCTCCACGGTGTCGCCGATGCGAATCTCTTTCATGGGTCTTCTCGCGTGACTGGGGAGGGCGTATCTTCTGCGGGAGAGGCTATCGAAAATTATCTCGACGGCAAGAAATCAAACATGGACACGAGCGACGCGCCGCAACCGGCCGAGGCCCCGGACGCGGCCCACACCGCCGACGTGGTGGACCGGCTGATCGCGAAGTGGCGCGCCGCGCGCCCGGACCTCGACCCGTCGCCGCTGGAAGTCGTGGGGCGCGTACTGGTGCTCGCACAGCACCTCGAACGGAGCGTGGAGGGCGCGCTCGACAAGCACGGTCTCGCGCTGGGCCAGTTCGACATCCTCGCGACGCTGCGCCGCCACGGGAAGAAGGGCGGGCTGACCCCGACACAACTCCTCGAAAGCGTCGTCCTTTCCAGCGGCGGCATGACGGCACGGCTGGACGCGCTCGCCGACGCCGGGATGATCTGTCGCAAGCCGAACCCGGACGACCGCCGGATGGTGGTCATCGAACTGACGGCGAAGGGCCGTCGCATCATCGACAACGCGACCCGCACGCGATTCAAGGAAGCAAACGACTCGCTGCCGGCGCTGGACGAAACCGAACTGGCGACGCTCACTGGCCTGCTGCGCAAGTGGCTGACGCAGGTCGCGGGGTGAAGCGGGGCGAAGTAAAGCGGTTACTTCGTAGGGGCCGAACTCAACGTCTTCACGAAGAGAACCTGACGCGGGTCGGGGGTCTTGCCGCCGAACCCGATGAACGGCCGGTTCGAGAACGTACCGCTGACCAGAACGGTTTTGCCGTTCAGTTTCGCCGCCGACGCCTTCAACTCTTGGTTCTTCCCGAAGTCCAAATCCCATGTGTCGTAGAACACGACCAAGCAGGTACCGCCCAAGAACACGTGGACGCGGGCGGTGTCCTTTTCCATGTGCAGCGTCCCGCGAATCTCGGCCGACAGGCGGACGTAATCCGGCGGGGGCGCGGGCTTCTCGTCCGCCCCGGTCACAACACCGGACGCGGCGCAAAGCACAACCAGTGCGAGCAGTTGAGGTAACGGCATTCGACCCTCCGTCGTAATCGGTGGTTGACGGATTCCGCCACTTGCACGAACGCCCGCGACGCAGTGACTTGCGCGCCGATCTCATGCAACGGCACAAATCAAAAACGGTTGCACAACGGGCGCGCTCCTCTGCGTAGGTGCCGCTTGCCGAGCGGCTCCGCGATACCCGGCTGAAGCGCTGCACGGAACCGCGGCCCGCACCGCGCTCGATAGCGGTGCCGCTCGGCTCCCGTCACCTACGGGCGAAGTGGCGCAATTTCAAAATCGGTTTCACAACGCACGCGCGCCCCCCGCGACCCGCCACGATGTTGCAAAACGAAACGCTCTGGTACAACTGGCGCATATCAGAATGTCCCCTTTCCGTGGGCGGCGAGCTCCGCGCGGAACCGCGGCGCGCGCCGCACTCAACAGCGGTGCCGTTCGGTCGGCGGTACCTACTGAATACTATACGTCGGTTTACTTCTGATCAAGCTCGGTAGGGGTCGAAACTGGAGGTATGGCGCGCCTTCTCGCCCTTCGCCTTGTTCGATCGCGCCCGGGAAGCGCGAGCCGGTTGTCCATCGCGTCGCGCGCGAACGCAACAACCACCGCGCGCGGCGGCAAGGTGCGCGGGGTTTGCTGCCATAACGACTCCGAACGATGAGGCTGGTGTCGGCCGTGTTGTGCTATCGGCCGAATGTGAACGTGTGGAACAGCCGTTCGGTGTCGGTCGCGGTCGCGCGAGGCATCCGCGAGCGCCGACCGACAGCCGGATGGTGCGGCGAATCTCCCGAACGCGGCCTTTCGCCCTGAAGGGGCGGATAACAAGCCGTGCTCGTAGTGACCCGCTTCAGCGGGTCGGGCGCGCGGGCGCTTCGCGGGAAGCCCCAGCGCGATGACCCGCTGAAGCGGGTCACTACGAACATCACGCAGACACGTTCAATTCTCTGGCCGTCGGGCCTCGTCGCAAAGCCTCCTCGACCGCGACCTACGAGATTCGCCTTACACCCGCGCCAGATGTGTCGGAGGTCCACTACTTGCCGCCCGATGGCTCCGGCCCTTCGCCCGCTTCGGTCGCGTCACCGGGTTGGTTCCAGATGGACTCCCACATGGTGCGAGTGTTGGCTCCTTCGGCGACTCCGCAATCGCGCGCAGCCTCCTTGGCCTCCACCTCAACAAAGGCGTGAAATGATCCTTCGAGGGTGCGAAACACCAAGTATCGTCGACCGCCAGCGCCGCTAAACGCATTGAAGCCGAGTTGCGTTCCCTCGCGCTTATCCTTGAGTATCTGAAGCTCTCACAAAGAGTGATTCACACGCTGCGCGTGATCGTACCTTTGTGGCGAGCGCGGGGCAACGTCCCTCACTCGTCCACCACGTCTTCCAGCTTCGAGATGGCGATGACTTCCGCGCGGCGGATCAGGACGCGCTTGCGGTTGCGCTTGATGCCGGTCGCGGCGGAGTCGGCGACGTACAGCTCGCGCGTCGTTTCCGTGTCGCGCAGGTCGTGCAGGTCCGCGTTCTTGAGTTCGAGGTGGTGGTCGTCGTACCGCGTCAGCTTGCCCAAACACACGTAGGGGCTGACGAGGTCGATTACTACCTTCTGGTCGAGTAGTTCGTCGAGCATGGCCGCGCGCCTCAGTTCGCGCGCTTCATGGTGGGGAGGTAGCGGTAGTACACTTCGAGGTTGAGGACGCACACGGCCGTTGTGCCGAGCCGCCCGCAACTGGAACCGAACCAGCCCGTTTCCGGGTCCCAACTGCCCTGCTTCGGGTCGTCGGGCTTCCGGATTTGCGCGCCCACGAGCCAGTCCCGCATGCCGTCCTTGCGGGTGCCGTCCGCGCCCTTCGGCCCCTCGTTCCACGTCTTCCACTGTTCGCCGTCGTAGCGGCTCAGCACCTGAGTGGCGTAGTAGTAGTAGTAGAGGTTCTTGACCGCGCCGCGCCCGGCGGGCGGGTTCTTCATCAGCCCGGCGACGCCGTCGGCCATGCCGGGGTGCGCCGGCCCCCATCCGTCGATGGACGAGCGGCACAGCAACCCGACCGCGGTCAGGCCCGTGCCCGGCGCGGCCCCGGCGCTGTCGGTGTAGCCGTACATCGACTTCTTCTGGCCCCCCGCCGAGGAGTCGAGAAACTTGACCGCCTTCGCGATCACCTTGTCGTCCACCACCAGCCCGCCGTGCTTGGCCGCGTATAGCGCCTGCACCTGCCAGCCGACGATGCTGGTGTCACCGTTGCTGCTGGCGCTGTAGCCCCAACTCCCGTTCGGCCCCTGCGTCTTCTGGATGTAGTTGATGGCGGCTTGGGCCGGGGCCTTCAGCTTCGCGTCCTTCGTGACCGCGTAGGCCTCGATCAGCCCGAGGGCGGCGATGGCGTTGGAATAGGCCTCGGTGCTGAACCGGCCGGCGTTCGCGCCGTTGGCCGGCATTGCCTTTACGAGGTACGCGACCCCGTCCGCGACCGTCTTCTGGTACTTGCCCTTCGGGTCGGTGTGAGTCTGGCCCGCGCCGAGGAACGCCGTGAGTGTCAGCCCGGTGGCGCAGGCCTTCTGTTCCTTCTGGCCCTGATCGAACTCCCAACTGCCGTCGGCCTTCTGCTGCTTGGCGAGCCACGCGAGACCGAGGGCGACGGCGCGCTCGCTCTCGGCAGTGCCGCCGTTGGCCTTGAGGAGTTTGTCTTTCGTGGCCCCGGTGCGGCCGGCGAACGGCGGTCCGCCCTTCGGTTCGTCGATCTTCGGGTCGGTCAGGTCCGGCGGGCCGAACGGATCGACCGCCGGTGGTGCTTCGATCACCGCCTTGTCGAGGCGGTCGAGGTCCGGCAGCGCGGCTTCGATCTTGGGGTCGATGCCGGTGTCCTCGTTGGTGAGGTCGCGCTCGCCCGGTGCGTGCGGCACCGGCGTGACCGCGACCTCGTCCACCGCGGCCCAAGCCAGAGGCAGAGGCGGCTCGATCCGAACGCGCGCGCCCGATTGCGCATCCGCCTCCGGTTCGGGCGCGGGCGCGGGCCGGGCGCAACCGAGCGACACGACTACGAGCAGCAGCGCGAGCGGAACGAAGCGCATGGGCTAACCCTCTTTGGGAGACTCTTTCTTATACCGCGGCGCGTGGCGGTAGTAAACCTCGAGCGCGAGCAGATTGAGCGCGGTGGTACCGATGCGCCCGTACTTGGTGCCGAACGCGCCCGCGTCCGCGTCCCAACTGCCGAGCAGCTTCGCGTCGTCGGTCTTGCGGTGCTGTGCGCCGGCGATGAGGTCGCGCGTGCCGTTCGAGCCCTTTGGTCCTTCGTTCCACTCGCGCCAGCGGTCGCCGCCGCAGTGCAACAAAACCCACGAGGCATGGTACACGTAGAGCGCGTCGCGGTCCTTCGCGCCCGGCGGGTTCTTCGCCAACCCCGCCGCGCCCTCGGTCATGCCGGCGTGAGCCGCGCGCCACTCGTCGATGAGGTAGCGGCACAGGAGGCCGGTCGCGGTGGCCGTTGTGCCGGGCTTCGCGCCCTTGTCGCTTGTAGTGCCGAACGCCGCCTTTTGTTCCCCGGTCGCACGCGCGTCGAGGAACTTCACCGCATTCTTCACGACGCGATCATCGACCACGAGTCCCCCGAGCCGGCCGGCGTCGAGCGCTTGGATTACCCACCCGGTCACGGCGAGGTCGCTCGCGCCGTCGCCCTCGGCCCAGCCGCCGTCTTTGGCCTGCGCCTTGTGAAGGTAGTTCAGGGTCGCTTGTGCGTGCGGCCGAACCGCCGGGTCGAACGTCAGACCGTAGGCTTCGCACAGGGTGAGCGCCGCGAGGGCCTGTTGCGTCGCGCTCGTGCTCGCGCGCCCGGCGTTCGGCCCCGGCGTCGCACACGCTTTGATCAGGTACGCGAGGCCGGCTTGCACGGCCTTCTGGTACTTGTTGCCGACGGTCGGCTTGTGGGTCTGCCCCGCGCCGAGGAACGGGAGCAGGGCGAGCGCCGTTGTGCCGACGGCGTCGTCCTTGTTGTCGCGGTCGAGGCTCCAACTGCCGTCGTTCCATTGTTGGCGCGCGAGCCACGCGAGGCCGAGGGCGACGGCGCGCTCGCTGTCCGCGGTCCCGCCGTTGTCCTTGAGCATCTTCTCCTTGATGCGGCCCGCGCGCGCCGGGAACGCCGGCACGACCGGCTTCGGCTCTTCGATGGGGTCGTTGCCGATGGTGTCGAGGAGCTTGCGCAGTTCGTCACGCAGTTCGGTGCGCTCGGGCGTGCCGAACAGCGGCACCGGGGCGGGCGTGGGCGCGACTTCGCCCGGCGCGCGCGGCGTCGGCGCGAGCGGCACGGGGTCCGCGGCCGGCGCGACCAACGGAACGACCGCACCGAGCGCGGCCAGCACGAACAACCGAGACATGGCGAATCCCTCGGGGAGTGAGAGCGGAGCTACTGGCCCCCGTTGGACGCGGGGACGGGGCGAGAAGTTTCCGAAACCGCGCGCTCAGTCGGCCAGCGGTACGCTTCGGGGCGCATCAGGTTCCACGCGGTGCGCATCTTCCCCCACGCGGCGCGCCAGTAGCGCCGCAGCGACCACCCGCCGGCGCGCAGCGCGCGGCGGTGGCCCAACCATATTGCCAAGACGATGCCCGTGAACAAAACGGTGTGAACGACGGCGCTCAGCGCGTGGCGCGGGCGCGAGTGCGCGCGGCGCAGCAGCGCCAGCCGCTCGCACTGGAATCGGATGTGCGCCACCTCGTCGCGCAGGATTTGGTGGCACACGCGCCCCAGCACCACCGACCCGCCGGCGCGCCGCACCGCGGCGTAGTACAGCAGCGCGTGAACTTCCACCATCACGACGACGGTGGCGCACGACTCGATGCGGCCGAGGAAGTGGCGGAACAGCCGGAACGCGGCGTCGCCCCAGTACCAGCGCAACCGCGGCACCCCGGCGAGGTCGAGGAACCGGCCGAGCGCGGCCCCGTGCCGCTGCTCCTCCGCGATGAACAGCTCAACCGCCTCCGCGAACGCCGGGTCACCGGCGCGCTCCGCGTGGCGCTGCGCCGCGGCGCGCAGGCGCGACCCATCGGACGTTTCGCCGAGTTGCCACGCGCGGA
>Ga0194132_10007052_pt1 | contig 17010 bp, 16 predicted proteins | sample TA2KigOf80mmetaG_FD_148612 | JGI IMG/M metagenome (GOLD analysis project Ga0194132, IMG submission 148612) | Freshwater microbial communities from Lake Tanganyika, Tanzania - TA2015054 Kigoma Offshore 80m | ecosystem: Environmental > Aquatic > Freshwater > Lake | place: Tanzania: Lake...
GCCCCTCTCCTCGCCCAAGGATCGAAAGCCGGGTCCAGATCACCCTTGGAGATCGAGACTGATTCAACCAAAACCAGTCGTACTGACAAAATCACTGAGCAGTAAGACTGACAAAGTCATTGAGCATGGACATCGTTTCTCGGCGCATAAGGATGAATTCTCGGACACCCGCAAGACACGGTGACAACCTCGGCCATGGAAGGTGTATCATGTGCCACATTCATTAGCCGAGGTCTCACTATGTCGAACGTGCCAATGACGTTGCCGCACCTGGCGCTCGCTGTTCAGGAGAACGAATTCTTTCACAACTCCACATTCGCGGAGCGGTCAGACGGTAGTATCCTCCATGCGGCCAAACAAGTCTTTACCACGTCGGCAGATGGCGGCCTTACCTGGTCAGAGCCGCACCGGAAGTACGACACGAACGGCGACATCGTCGGCGGCGACAACAACTCTCTCGTCAGGCTGGCCAGCAACGGCGTTGGGCTCGCTACATACGGTGTTGAGGACGATGCCAGGAAGGATGTTTACTGGGATATGCGCGCCCCGTATGTCAAATTCTGGCGGTCGCAGGATGGCGGCGAAACTTGGGAGCCCCCAGTTAGAATGACCGAGAAGGGCGCAGGCGCATTCATGTACCAGGATGTGCTGCTGAGGACGGCCTCCGGGCGCATCCTTATGCCGGTGTACCTGACCTATGGCCAGTACACATTCAGGACCGGCGAGGCGTGGTGGGGTACGGGAAAGCTTGTGAACGGCCACTGGGTCTCCACTGCTGCCCACTTCTCAGACCCTTCGTTTTCAACCGTCGCCGTCTATTACTCGGACGACGACGGCCGAACGTGGCAACGCAATAAGGACGGCGAGCTCGTCATCCTGCTAGATACGGCCATGGTCTTCAGCCACATTGGCGAGCCATCCGTAACCGAGGTCTATCCCGGTTGCCTGCTCATGATCTCGCGCACCGGCCTGGGCAGGCTTTTCCAGGCGTGGTCATATGACAACGGTGAGACGTGGACGCGGCCCATGCCTTCCTCGCTGGCATCGTCTCCCGCCCCGGCCCAGATCAGGACTCTTCCCAACGGCCACCTGCTGTGCGTGTGGAACCAGGAAAGCGAGGAGGAGACGCGCCGGGGCTACAACCGCACGCGCCTTTCGTCCGCCATCTCCCGCAACGGCGGGAGCGTCTGGGAATTCTTTCAGAACATTGAGTCGCTTCATGAGACGACGCGCGTAGAGCCGGGTCCCGTGAGGTTCCACTTCCCTGAAGAGCGCCACTCCGAGCCGGGCCGGCCTGCCTTCGAGCGCGACCCGTCGTACGTCCAGCCGTCCATTGCGCACGGGAGATGGTCATATCCATCGGTGCTTGTAATGAAAGACCGCGTGCTGGTTGCCCACACATATGGGATGTACGAGGAGCACCACGAGTTGGCGCAGCTCAATACCCCCGCCAGGATGCCCGACCACGCTGGTCCGAAATTCAACCAGAAGCTCAAAGTGCTGCCGCTGGAATGGTTCTACGGCGGCAAGAAGCCGGCCGACAACCCGTTCCTCAAACGCGCCCACGAGGCGGCAGTGCCATGAAGAATAGTGAATTGGGAATAGTGAATAGTGAATTATCGGACCGGGGTCATCCTGCTGTTCAATTCACTATTCACTATTCCTAATTCACTATTCGCGAACGGAGTGAGCATGCCCAACGTTCCTATGACGCTCCCGCAACTGGCGCTGAAGGTGCACGGGACGCAGTTTTTCCACTGGTCCACATTCGCCGAGCTTGAAGGCGGGCGGGTGGTGCACTTCGCCAAGGGCCATGTCACGTACTCCGATGACGGCGGGATCACGTGGACGGCGCCGTTCGAGGCGAGGGACGTGAACGGCAACCCGGTGGGCGCGTCCAAGTCCGCCCTCGTGCGACTGGACGGGAACGCCATCGGCGTGGCCGCGACGATGCAGGAAGAGCTTACCGCCGCGTTGCCGTTCATGCGCGCGTATTACCTGGCTTTCTGGCGCTCCGAAGACGGCGGCCGCACCTGGAGCGCGCCGACTCGGATCAGCGAGCCCGGCCACGGGTCCTATATCTACCAGGACGTCTTCCTTCGAACGAGCAGCGGTCGCCTCGTTTTGCCTTCCTACATCCTCTGGGGCCAGAATAGAGGCGCCGGCGAGCCCGCGTTCCCGGCATCCGGCAAACTGGTCCGCGGTCAGTGGGCGAGCACCGGCGCGCACTACTTCGACCCCCACTTCGGCACGGTCCAGGTGCACTACTCGGACGACGACGGCCGAACGTGGCGGACGAACCGCGACGGCGACATCATGGTGCTGATGGAGTCCGGCATCTGGAGCTATTGCGAGGAGCCTTCCGTTACTGAGGTCTCTCCCGGCCGCCTGCTCATGATTCACCGCACCGGCCTCGGCCGCCACTTCGTGTCCTGGTCGCACGACAACGGCGAGACGTGGACCCGACCGATGCCGACGCCGCTGGCGACCAGCACAACGCCGGCGCAGATACGCACTCTGCCGAACGGTCACCTGCTGTGCATCTGGAACCAGGAGACAGAGACCGAGGCGCGAATGGGCTACAACCGCACGCGCCTTTCGTCCGCAATCTCCCGCAATGGCGGCAGCGTGTGGGAATTTTTCCAGAATATCGAGTCACTGCACGAGACCACGCGCGTGGAGCCGGGTCCTATCCGTTACCATCATCCGGAAGAGACCCACAACGAGCCGGGCTTACCCGCCCCCGAGCGCGATGGAAGCCTGGTCCACACGGCCGCCGAGCATGGCCGGTGGTCGTACCCATCCGTGCTCGTCATGAAGGACCGCGTTCTTGTGGCGCATACGTACACGGGCTATGAGGACGATGAACATGAGGCCAGGCTCCTGCTTGTAGGCGGCGGGAGGGGCTCGGTCCCGGGATCGTTCAACCAGAAGCTCAAAGTGCTGCCGCTGGAATGGTTCTACGGCGGCAAAAAGCCGGCGGACAACCCGTTCCTGAAGTGGGCGCACGAGGCGGCGGTGTCGTGAGAATAGTGAATTATGAATAGTAAATAGTGAATTATCGGACCGGGGACCGGCTGTTCAATTCACTGTTCACTATTCATAATTCACCATTTGGGCTACGCGACCCAGGAGGAGTGTTTTGAAGGTTTACATACTTGTCGATTCCGAGGGCCAGGCAGCGATAACCCGCGAGCAGGACCCTGTTAAGGTCTATGGCCCTTGGCAGGCTGACTACAACCGCCGCAGGGCAACGGACGAGACGAAGGCGTGCGTGGAAGGCGCGCTCGCCGCCGGGGCGGCGGAGATCCTCGTCCACGACTGCGGCTTTATACGCGGCGTCAGCCCTGGCGGCCTGTTGCTGTACTACGATGAGCTCCCGCGCGGCATCAAGATCGCCATGGGCGGCGCCGCCATGCACAAGGTGCTTGCCACCGACACGTTCGACGCCGTGATATTCCTCGGTCACCATGCGATGTCCGGCACCCCGAACGCCGTGATGCCGCATACGTTCAGCGCCTCCGAGGTAGAGAACATGTGGCTGAACGGGAAGAAGATCGGCGAGATCGCAGTGGAAGCGCTGCAATTCGGCGTTTTCAACGTGCCCGTCGCGATGGTCTCTGCGGACGAGGCCGGGTGCAATGAGGCGAAGGAATGGCTGGGCGACGTCGAGGTCGCGCCTACAAAGAAGGGCCTGGGCCGTCACCAGGCTATCTCCCTCCACCCCAAGGACGCCGACGAGCTTATCCGCCGGAAGACCATCGCTGCCCTCAAGCGCGTCAAGGACTTCAAGCCTTACAGGATGCCCGGCCCGCTTGAGCTGCGCGTGGACTGCTACATGGAAGACCAGGCGGACCTCCGGGCGAAGATGCCTCTCACGGAACGCATCGGCCCTAAGAGCGTCCGCATCCGGACCCAGAACCCCCTCGAGCTTACCTACCAGATGACCGCCGCAGGCTCCTGGAGCTGGCTGGGAGGGGGGGAGACAAGGTCCATCCCGCCGTGCTGGCCTATGAGGAAATGGAGAGGCTGAAGTTTTGAAGATAACTTCCCTTGAGCTGGCCGGAATCAAGTCCACACGCGAGATGGGCAAGTCCGGCCCGTCCGACCCGAAAAAGGCGGTCTCGTACCACGTCGTCGTCTTTCTGAAGACGGACGCGGGCATAACCGGGCTCGGCGAGATGTCGGATGTCAATTTCCCGGTCACCCGCGACACCGTGGCGGCGCTAAAGGGGAAGCTGGAGCCAATTCTTGTGGGCCAGTCTCCCCACGACCTCACGAAGGTGCAGACGGCCCTCCGCACCCAGAAGTGGCAGCACCAGGTGCTCTGCGGGATAGACATCGCCCTCCACGACGCCGTCGCGAAGTCATTCGGCGTGCCGGTTTACCGGATGCTGGGCGGCAAGGTCAGGGACCGCATTCCGTTCTGCTACCCGCTGGCCACCTGCAAGACCGCCGAGGACGTGGCCGCGAACCTGGGCCGTATCGAGCGCGTCACGGCCATGGGCCACATGGCCTTCCGCTACTACTTCGGCGCGGACCTGGATATGGACGAGCGCCTGCTCGAGCAGATGCGCCGCCGCTGGGGCGACGCCATCGAGCTCTCCGCGCTCGACGCCTCCGGCTGGCTGGACGTCGAAACGGCAATCACGGCCACCAACCGCCTGGCGCCCTACCGGCCGGTGCTGGTGGAGTCGCCGGTAAAGGGCCGCCACAACGCGCCCACGCAGGACTTCCTGGCCGTCAAGCTCGCCACAAAGGTGCCCATGGGCGAGCACATCGTCGATTTCGCCGTCGCTACGAGGCTCGGCGGCGCCGGCGCGGTGGACGTGTGGAACATCGGCATCGGGTATGAGGGTATCACCTTCTGCCGCAAGCTCTTCGCCCTGGCCGAGGCCTACGGGGTGAAGACTCTGCTGGGCAGCACCGTCGAGATGCAGATCGGCACCGCCGCGCGCGCCCACACGGCGGCGTCCATGCCCAACCTTCACCTCACGTGCTATCCCGCCGGCCCGCTCGTCTACCAGGAGAGCTACTCCCGGCAGCCGGTGCAGTATGATCAGGGCCACACCGTCGTCCCGGACGGCCCCGGCGTCGGCGTGGAGATAGACATGGAGAAGCTGGAGAAGCTGGCCGTTTAGCACCAGAATCCGACAATTGTGAGGTCAACACATGACGCACGCCAATATGCCGGCAATGTCCACCATACGCGCAACGGAGATCAAGCCGCCTCCTGCGTGGGCGCTCCTGCAGCGCCAGCTAATCGCTGTGCAGGAAGAGGCCGCCCGGCAGTTCGTCGCAAAGTACTGCCACCCCAACGGCCGCATCTTCTACATCCAGGACGTGGACGACGTCTACGAGATCTTCTACAACTGGGGCCTCTTCTACGCCATCGGCGGGGATGAGAGCATCTGGAAGGCGGCGCTGAAGGCGTGGAACGCCACGACGCGTTACTTCGACGACTCCACCCCACGCGACCACCGCGAGCCGGCGCACCCCGCCTTCCGCCCGCAGCTCCACAACGAGTACTACAACCAGGCGGGTCCATGCGACTGGTTCCACATGGGCGAAGGCAACATGGCGTTCTACGACATGGGCGTGGCAGACCCCACCATCGCCGAGAACGCGCGGCGCGCGCAGCGCTTCGCCGCCATGTACATGGGCGAAGACCCCGAAGCGCCCAACTACGACCCGAAGTACAAGATCATCCGCTCTCCCTTCCACAGCAGCGTCGGCCCCATGTTCCACATGGACCTGTCCCGCGTGAAGGCCTACCTCGACCCCTGGTACCGCCTGACCGGGCAGGGCATCTTTGGCTTTGCCCAGCGGTCCAACCTCCACCCGGTGGTAAAGGACCTTGAGGAGGACTGGTTCGAAGACCCCAAGCGCCGCGAGGAGATTCTGAAGATCTTCTCCGAGGTGGTGCTGGATGGCGACGTTGCGGATAACCTGGCCGCGACCGCGCTCGTGACCAACGCTTACCTGTACACAGGCAACGAGCGCTTCAAACGATGGGTGCTCGAGTACACGGACGCCTGGCTTGAGCGTCTGCGCCAGAACAACGGCATCCTGCCCGACAACATCGGCCCGCACGGCAAGGTAGGGGAGAAGCGCGGAGGGCAGTGGTGGGGCGGCCTGTACGGATGGAACAGCCGGTGGGCCGGCGACCACAACTTCATCAGCGCAACCATCGCCGCCGAGTGCGCCGTGCTGCTCACCGGCGACTTCAAATACATGGAGCTCATGCGCTCCCAGATCAAAGTCCTTCTGGATAACGCCAGGGTGGAGCCTGACGGGCAGGTGCTTGCGCCCCGGCGAATGACCGAGGAAGGCTGGTCGGAGTACGAGCCCGTCAAGATACTGGAGTTGGCCCACGTGTGGCACGCCACGCTGTCGAAGGAAGACCGCGACCTGATGGCCCGTATACGCGAGGGCGACAAGCAGCGGAACTGGAACGATGTGAAGCCGGAGCCGGGCCGCCGGGGCGGAAACCTGGAGCTCGCGCGGTTCCAGTACTACGACGGCATGCTGCCGGACTGGCCGGAAAAGGTGCTCCACGCCGAGCTGGAGTACGCCCAGGTCGCCCTCGCCCAGATACAGGCCGACAAGCGGGACCTCGAGACGATAGTGAAGGACAACCGCTTCCCGCCGCACAACCCCAAAACGCCGGACAGGACCGCATACGGCGGCGAGAACGCCAACCCCGTCCGCACCGTCGGCCTCACCCAGGTCACGATGGGCGCGCCCCGCAGCCTGTACAACGGCGGCCTGCTGCGTGCGACGGTGCGCTACTACGATGCCGACCGCACGCGCCCCGGCCTCCCGCCGGACGTGTCAGCGCTGGTGGACGCCCTCTCGGCCGACAAGGTGGGCATCCATCTCGTGAACACCAGCCCAACCGAGACCCGCCGCCTCATCGTCCAGGCCGGCGCGTTCGGAGAGCACCTCTTTACAGACGTGACCTACCAGGCCGCCCAGCGCAAGGAGAGCATCCTGAACCCGTTCGGCTACGTGGCCGAGAAGGTAGCGTTCAAGGAAGCGCGAGTGAAGGTCGAGGGCAAGTACTTCGCCGTGGATCTGCCGCCGATGGCGTCTGTGCGGGTGGAGGCAGGGATGGCGCGTTTCGTGAACAAGCCGTCGTACGCCCACCCGTGGCACGGCGACCGCCTGCCCCTGAGGCAGTAGGCGGAGCGGCGACTACGCCCCCGCCACCTTGCGCACGGTCCACGCCAGCTTGCCGACCTCTTCTTCCGTGTTGAAGAAGTGGCAGGAGACCCGCACGGCGGCGGGGTAGGGCACCTTGCGGACGAGGATATTGTGCCCGCCCCAGAGCCTGGCGACCAGGTCCGAAGGCACCATCCCATTCAGGGTGAAGGTCACGAGCCCCGTGCACTCCGGGCCTTCGAATCGTGATGTGACGGTCACGCCTGGGATGGCGAGGAGCTGCGCCCGCAGCCCTGCCGCCAGCGCGAGGTTGCGGCGTTCGACGTTCTCGATGCCGAACGACGTTACGAAGCGCAGTCCCTCGATGTAACCTGCCCGCAGCGGCGCGCTGGTTGTGCTTGCCCCGAACTTGGCCGCGTCCTTTGTCCTGAGCTTGTGGCCCGCCGGGAACTCGAACGCCTCAATCGACTCGTAGCCAGCGGCGTTCGACTGTATCTGAAGGGCCATCTCTTTTCGGACGTAAAGCGCGCCCGTACCGTCAGGCCCAAGCAGCCACTTTTGGCCGGGCATCGCATAAGCGTCGCAACCGATGTCGCGCGCGTCCACGGGAATGTGCCCGGCCGCCTGCGCCCCGTCCACCAGGTACCACAGCGCACGCGAGCGGGCCAGCCTGCCGATCTCCCTTACCGGCATTCGCAGACCGCTGGAGTACTGGACATGGCTGATGAAGACCATTCGCGTGCTGGGCGTCACCGCCGCCGCGAATTTCCGCGCTATGGTCAGCTGAGTATCGTCCGTCGACACCTGCACCACCCTCAGCTTTACACCGCGGTTAAGGCTTGCAAGAAGAATCGGCGCGGTGATTGAAACGTGCTCGAGGTCGCAGGTTATCACCTCGTCTCCGGGCTCCCAAGGCAGGCCGGACATCACGATGTTGATGCCCTCGGTGGTGTTCTGAGTCAGGAGCACCTACTCCGAAGCGCATCCCAGCAGGCCCGCCGTCGCCTCCCGCGCCCGCTTCATCACCGCCTGTCCGCCCTCCACCACGTCCAGCGCCGTCCGTGCGCCAAACTGCTCCATCTCCATCCGCTCCCGCACAGCGTCCACCACCGAGACCGGCGACGGCCCGGCCCACCCGGTATTCAGATACGTCATTTTCTGCGTGGTCGGTATCTGCGCGCGTATTGCGGCGATGTCCATTAGCGATACCTCCGAAGCTCTTCGGTAGGGGCGGGTCTCAAACCCGAACCTATCGGGATCCGTTCCACCGGGTGTCAGCCACCAAAACGACCCGCCGACAAAGCCGTAGAGGGAACTCACAGGTTCCCTCTACGCATACAATGCCCTATCTCTGGCCTACTACTAACCACCAACTACCAACTACTACTTCGCCTTGGCCACAAGCTCCTTCGCCTTCTCCAGCAGCTTGGACATCTCCTTACGGATTTCCGGCGTGGCGGTATCCGTGCGCGAGGGCAGGCGGGAGACGCCGCCCTTGAGTCCCGCTGCGTCCATCCAGGGCTTCACGAACACACCCTCGCCGGAGGTCTGGCCGAGGATCTTCATGTTGAGCTTCCAGTACGGGTCCTCGAAGGCGCTGTGCAGCGCGTCGGCCTCCTGGAACTTGCCGGCGGTGAGCAGCTCGTGCACCTTCCAAGAGTGCTGCGGGTAGAAGTTGGGAACGTGGCTGACCCACGCCTTCGCGCCCAGCATGTACCCGTAGGTGACCAGCGGGCCGTTGTTGACCACGCCCGCGCGCGGGATGAAGTACTTCAGGCCGGCGATGTAGTTCGGCAGGTTAGGGGAGGCCCACTTCACCGCGACGGTGTTGGGTATCTCCATCAGCTTCTCGGCCACTTCCATCGTCATGTCGTACTTGGAGCCGCTGTACCAGTGGCTGTAGGCCGCGAAGCCCACCTTCGTGTGCTTGGAGACCTCCTTGACCCACGCGATGTAGTCTTCCTGCTTCACGTCGTAGTAGTACGCCGAGCTCATCTGCACGATGTCGATTCCGACCTTCTCGCAGTGCTGGCAGAGGTCGATCGTGGTGCGGATATCCGTGCTCTGTACGCTGGCGAATGTGGGGATGCGATACCGGTTGGCGATCTCGGCTGTCGCCTTGATGACCGCCTTGCGCTCCTCAACGGTCTGCACCGTGAAGTCCCCGCCCGATCCGCAGGCGATGAACACGGTGTTGCCCGGCTTGGCGCCCTCGTCAACGATCCACTGGATGTTCCTCTGTGTGGTGTCGATGTCAAGGTCGCCGTTGTCCTTGAAGGCCGTCGCAAGGGGAATGACGACGCCGTTCATCATCTGCTTCGCTTGAGCTACTGTAATCACCTTGTGCTCCTCCTGAGTCATATCAACGTTTCTTGCTGCGGCGCATTATAGCAAACCCGCCAGCCTTCTCATCTCCCCCTCAGGGGCCCCGATTTCACCGGGGTGGCTGACAGAGAGGGTGCCGGCTGTTCGCCTTGCCGACTGCCCACTGCTCACTGCTCACTGCTCACTGCTAACTGCCTTCCTACGCCACCACCGGCCAGCCGAAGCTGATCAGCAGCTTGCGCAGGTCCGCCGTCTCCTCCGGGCTGAGCGGCAGCGACGGCGGGCGCGACACTCCCATAGGCCTGCCCAGCAGCGCCATCATCGCTTTCTTGAGCCGGCCCTGACCACCGTTCGTCTGGCGGATGCGGGTGTAGAAGTCCCAGAGCGGCTTTTCCACGGCGTTGTACTCCGCCTGCGCCTCGTCGTACCGCTTCGCTTCCAGCAGGTCCCACACCTTGAAGCTGTGCTCGGGGTGCACGTCAGTGCTGTTCTGTACGAACCCGCAGCCGCCCAGCTTGTGGTTGAGCACTGGCTGGCGGCGATTGTCGATAATGTTGAAGTGGCCGGCCAGCTCGTAAATCGCCTCGTAAGGCACGCCCGCGGGCGGCCCCCACTTGATGCCGATAACCTTCTCGAAGTCGTACATCTTCTTGAAGATCTCCGGCATGATGTCGCCGCCGGGCATCCCTGCGCGACAGTAGATCAGGATGCCGATATCGATCGCGTTGGAAAGTGCCTCAAAGTGGCGAAGGTTGTCAGCATCCGTGGGCGCATTGAATACCGGCGGCGATATCTGCAGGCCGATCGCGCCCAGGTCCTGCGCGCGCTTCGCGTCTTCTATGCAGCGCTTGGTGTCCTTGTAATGCAGTCCGGCCACAACCGCCGCCTTCCCGTCGGAGGCCTGCACCACGGTGCGGAGCAGGGCGGGCCACTCCGTATCGCGAAGCTGCGGCCCTTCGCCCATGGCGGCGGCCACCTTGATGGCGGTGCGGCCCTTCACCAGGCCGTTCGCAACCCACCAGCGGGTAAGCTCGGCCATGCGGCCCAGGTCCACCTCGAAGTCCTTGTCGAAGGCCGTCGGCACCGTCGCTATCGGGCCGCGAATCAACCGGCGAAGCTCGTTTCTATCCATTTGTTCCCTTCCTGCACCGTCTTGTCACCGGCTGTCCACTAACTTCCAACGTCTAACTACCAACTACCGGCCTTCGTCACGGGCCAGCCGAAGCCGGCGAGCAGCCTGTGCACCTCTGCCAGTTCTTGCCGCGTGGCGGGAGCCGACGGCGCGCGCGAGGAGCCGATGGGGTTACCCATCGCTGCCATCATTGCCTTTTTCATCCGCGCCTGGCCGCCGGAGTACTTCATCATCTTGGCTATCTGCTCGCGGAGCGGCTTGTAGACGGGCTCCCACATCGCCTCGGCCTCGGCGTAATTCTTCGCCTCCAGGAGGTCCCAAACCTTCAGGTCGAACTGAGGGTAGATGTCGCACGTCCAGTTGATGAACCCGCGCGCCCCCAGCTTGTGCGCCCGGACCGGCTGGGTGGTGTTGTCGATGATGTTGAGAGATTTCGCCACGTCGGATATCTGGTCGTACTCCTCGCCCTTCGGCGGCGTCCACTTGATGCCCACGACGCTTTCGAGGGCGGTCATCTTGCGGATCGTGTCCGGGTCTATGGCGCCGTTATGGTATCCCGGGACCGTGTAGACGAGGATGGGGATTTTCACGGCGTTTGACACATCCGTGTAGTGGCGGAGGATGTCTGTCTGAGTGGAGTCGTTGATGAAAGGCGTGTTTATCTGCACGCCGTCCGCGCCCAGGTCCAGCGCCTTCCTGCAGTCTTCGATCGTGCGGACGGTGTCTTTGAAATGAATGCCGCAGTACACGGTCGCCTTCCCGTTCGCGGCCTGCACGGCCGTCCGGAGCAGCAGCGGCCACTCTGTGTCGCTGAGCTGGGGACCTTCGCCCATCGCGGCGGCTACCTTAATGACGGCGCGCCCTCGCACCAGGCCGTTCGCGACCCACCACCTCACCATCTCGGCCATGCGGCCGTAGTCCACCTCGTAGTCTTTGTCGAAGGGCGTCCCGACGGTGGCTATCGGCCCCACGAGCAGCTTCTTTGCCTCTGCGCGGTTCATCTCTTGTCCTTTCCGGCCTGCTTGGACTGGAGCGACATCCGGCCCCGGTCGCTCGGCGTCATGAACTCGTCGAACTTCGCGACGAACTCCGCCAGTGACGCCTCGACGGTCGCGGCGGTCGTGTCGATCACCATCTTGTTCTTGAAATGCGACGCCTCGAACTGCTCCTCGAATTTGCCAAGGATGTACTCAACGTCTGCGTCCCGGACGACCGGGTACTCTCGCGGCTCTGCTTCCATACGCCGGCGGATGACCTCCGGCGACGCCTTTACCAGCACGTGCACGGCGTCCGGCGCCTTCTCCATCACCTCGCGTTCAACGCGGCGGGCGAGGTACTCGCGGTCTTCAGTCGTCCCCTTGTGGCCGTAGTCGTAGTACTTCGGCCCGTATATCGCGTCGTCAATCGCCCAGCCGATCATCTGGTGGTCCGGACGGGCATAGAACGACTTCTTGTTGAGGTGGTACTCGATGTTGTACCGGCTGAACATCGCCTTCAGGTTTGGCGTCAGGCCCATGAATGCACGCTTGTCCTCGTCCGTCATCTTGACGTCCGTAGTGCCCTCAAGCGCCGCATCCTTGATGTCCGGCAGCTTCCAGTGGTCGTGGAAGTTGTACTTCCCCGGCCCGAGCGTCCTCTCCGCCCACGCCGCAATCGCCTTCGAAAGCGTCGTTGTCCCCGAGTACTCACACCCGGTCAGAAACAGCCTCATATACGTCCTCTGTCTTGCCGACTACTAACTACCTACTACCAACTACCCTTTAACCGGCCATCCCCAGCTCTTCACCAGATTCCTCAGGTCCGCCAGCTCCGCGTCGTCCAGCGGAAGCGTCGGCGGGCGGGAGTCGCCCACGTCCTGGCCCATGATCTTCATGAGCCCCTTCACGACGCGCGCCTCGCCGTTGGATCGCCAGTTGGAGTGGCGGGTGTAGTAGTCGTAGAGCTTGATCGTCACGCTGTCCCAGAGCGCCTGGGCCTCGTCGTACTTCTTCGCCTCCAGGAGGTCCCACACATTGAGGTCGTGGGGTTGGTAAGCGGCAAGCGTCTCGTTGATGAAGCCGCGCCCGCCGAGCTTGTGGCAGCGGACGGGGTTAGGGCCGTTCTCGATTACGTTGAAGATATGCGCGAACTTTGTCATATCCTCGTACTTCATGTCCTTGGGCACGCCCCACTTGATCGCGACGACCTGCTCGAAGTCGGCCATCTTCATGAACGTATCGACCTCGATGCGGCCGCCCGGCCACCAGTGCGTATGGTAGATCATGATGCCGATGTCGATGGCCTTCGAGATTGCCTCGTAGTGCCGCAGGATGTCGTCCTGCGTGGGGTGGCTCATGATGGGCGGCGAGATCTGGAGGCCGATAGCGCCGAGGTCCTGGGCGCGCTTGGCATCCTCGATGGTCCGCAGCGTGTCCTTGTAGTGCAGGCCGTGCACAATTGCGGCCTTGCCGTCCGCCGCGTTCACGACGGTGCGTAGCAGCGCTGGCCACTCGTCGTCGCGCAGCATAAAGCCCTCGCCCATGGCGGCGGCGACCTTGATGACTGCGCGTCCCTTGACCACGCCGTTGGCGACCCACCACTTCGTAAGGTCGTACATCCGCCCATAGTCCACGTGGTACTCGGAGTCAAACGGCGTCGGCACCGTGGCGATGGGGCCGAGGATAAGCTTCTTTAGTTCGTTGCGGTTCATGGTGGTTATCCTAAGTTCTTTCAGAGTCGGCGGCTGTCCATTTTGTAAGCGTGTAAGCGCCGGGACTCGCCATTCGATTGGGTCCTCAGACCATCCCCTAACCCCTTCCTGCCTTCGGCGGAAGGGGAAAGAATCGACAAAGAATCTGGGGCTCCGCCCCAGACCCCGTTTCAGGGCTTCGCCCTCAGACTCCCGTGCAGGCGGCGTAGCCGCCTGCCTCAGGACCCCTTCCGTCCCAGGGAAGGCCCTTAGATCCCGATGAGTCTTCGAATCGGGAGGCAGTGGTTAGGTGGATCGAGGGCTGTTCTGCCTCGTTCCTCTCCCGTCCCTGTATCTCTCCCTCAGGGAGAGATGTCGCGATGCCCCATCGGGACAGAGAGGGTGTTGCCTTCGGATCGAAGGCTGTTCCTCCTCTCCCTTGAGGGAGAGGCCTACGGGGCCTTGTCCGTAGGGTGAGGGCTGCGGCTGTTCCTGCCCCATTCGTACCTCCCTTGACGGTAGAGGATGTCGCGCCAGCGACAGGTGAGGGTGACGGCCGCTGCACCCAGTCCCCAGCCCCTCACAGAGGCAGCGCGATCTTCTCCCCCCTCTGGGCGCTCCGTGTCACTGCCTCTGCGAACTCCATGTAAAGGAGGCCGGTCTCGAAGGTGTTCATCAATATCGGCTCCTTGCCTCGGATGGCGTTGATGAACTCTTCCTCGGCGCGCCACTTGTAGGCCTTCTTCTCGTCGATTGGCAGCTCGGCAACCGCAGTTGTACCGCGCTTGCCGCCGTAAATCTTGCTCGTCGTCATGTCGATGCGGGCAGTGCCGTTGCAGCCGAATATCCAGATGTCGCTGGGGCCCAGGCCGGTGACCTCGCTGACGCGCATATGCAGCGTTGGGCCGCTGTACATCTCGGCGATGACCTCCACGTGGTCAGGGATCGTAACGACGCGGCGCGAGCCAGCGGGGTCCTTGCGCTCCTTAACGTGCGTGCGCGTGATCGCCAACACGCTGGACGCCGGGCCGATCCATCGCATGAGGCACTCGTACCACGCGCCCATGAGCATGATGTTCATGCCGGAGAGGTCGCGGTCGTGCCGCCACGCAAACGGCACCTCGCGGTTAATGAAGCCGCCCGGGGAAAGCTCCGGCTGGTAGGCCGAGATGGAGCAGTCCACCGCGTAGATATCGCCGAAGTACCCTTCCGCGATGAGGTCCTTGATCGCGTTGTCCACCCGGAAGGTGAACGGCGCGGGGACGACCTGCGCTATGAGTTTTGGCTTGAAGCGCTGCGCCTCAACCATGTCGCGCGCCTCCTCGGCGTTCATCGCCAGGCGCGCCTCGGTGAGGACGTGCTTGTTGGACTCCAGCGCCGCGAGCACGAGCGGCATGTGCATATACGGCCACGTGCCTATGCAGATGGCGTCGGTGTCGTCCGACGCGATAAGCTCATAAGGGTCCTCGTACACCGTCTTGAGCCCGACCTCCTGCGCCACTTTCTGGCCGGACTCCTTGGAGCGGTTGGCGACGCTCACGAGCTCAACGCCCTTGATCACTTTGAAGCCCGGAATGTGCTTCTTGACGGTGTTCTTGCCTGCGCCGACGAAGCCGATGCGAATCGTGTCTGTCATGAAATTGTGGTCCTGGGTTTGAATGTAGAGACGACCCTCCGGGGCGTCTCTGTTCCTGCCTGGAATAACGGTAGCGAATGCCCGGCAATGAGACGCCCCGGAGGGTCGTCTCTACGGGGTCGCCGGAAACAGCACGCGGCCCTTGCGGTTGGTGCGCACGCGGAACAGGTATCCTTCGATCGTCGTGACGTACAGCGTCATGAGGTCGTCCTCTGCCCAGGCGCAGTTCGTGGGACGGTCCACCGGCACCTCGTGCCGCTCCAATACCTTCCCGTCAGGCGAGAAGACGTAGATCGACGGGCCCGACCCGCCCGCCTTCCAGCCTGCTGTGGCGACGATGTTGCCCTGGGTGTCCAGCTTCATCCCGTCGATACCGCGGTCCGGCCAGAAGTCGTGGAGGACACGGAATTTGCCGAGCGACCTGTCCGGGTTGACGGGGTAGGCGCGCAGCTCCTTCTTCTCGGTCTTCTCGCGGCCGCTCTGCGCCACGTACAGGGTCTTGTAGTCCAGGGAGAAGAGGATGCCGTTCGGGCGCGTCGTGTCGAAAGTAACGCGCGTGCAGGAATCGCCGCCGTGCGGCCGCGGGTCCAACCGGTATACGGAATCGTGCTCGATGTCCTTGTTCGCGCGCGTCTCGCTCTCCGGCCCGGCCGCGCCCTCGTAGTAGGGGTCCGTGAACCAGATTCTCCCGTCAGGATGTATCGCCAGGTCGTTCGGGAAGTTTAGCCGCTTGCCCTCGTAGCCGTTCACTAGCGCCGTTACGCTGCCGTCCGCCTCGTACCGCACCACGCGCCTGCCGCCGCCCTCGCAGGCGTGGAGGCGGCCCTGCGCGTCGAACATGAGCCCGTTTGCGTAGTTCGTGTTCTCGCGGAAGACAGTCGACATCTTCCGCTTCGGGTCGTACCTGTAGATCCGCTGCGCGGGGATGTGACTGAACAGCAGCCCGCTGCCGTCCCACTGCGGCCCCTCGGTCACGCCGCCGTAAGGCCCATCCACCTGCTCAAACTTCCATGCCATATGGGACTCCTATATCACTTCCTTCGATTCGCCTACCTTTGCCGATTTCGCGCCGGTGAGCTGTTCGCCCACGGCCCTTATCGCCCCAAACTCGTCGCGGAAGGCATTGTGAAGGCTGCGGGCGTCAGTGCTGTACAGGACGAAGCGCGCGCCCTCGCGGAGCCACTTCTGCGTCTGCGGGATGGTCTGGTGGTGCACGAGCGTCGGGATATTCGCCTGCCTGCTGAGGCGGATGATCGTCCGCACCGCCTACTCGTACCTGGGGTCGTCGTACTTGTCGGGAATGCCCAGCGATATCGAGAGGTCGTTGGGGCCCACGAAGATCGCGTCGATGCCCTTCACCTTGAGGATGTTCGGCAAGTTCTCGATCGCCGGGACGCTCTCGATGCCGACGATGCAGACGTTGTTCTTGTTCTTGTCTTCGAGATACTTCTTGCTGGCCTCGCTCGGCAGATCGCCCGTTTCCACGGCTTTCCGCGCCAGCGCGCCCTGCAGCGGCCTCCACTTCGTCGCCGCGACGACTTCCATCACCTCGTCCACCGTCTCGCAGTACGGCGCAAGGACGCCGTGCGAGCCCGCGTCCACGGCCATAGTGACGTAATGGGAGTCGGGGATACGGATGCGGACGATTGGGCAAATGCCCGACGGCAGCATGGATGCCATGAGGTCCGCCATCTCGGTGCGGTCGCGCGGCGTGTGCTCGGAATCGATGATCACATAGTCGAGCCCGAAGCCGGCGACGGGCACAGCCCAGCGCGGGTTTCTGATCATGCTCAGCATCGTGCCGTAGACGATGCCGCCGGACTGCACCTTCTGCTTGAGCTCGTAGCCGTTCATCGCTCCTCCGGTCTCGCCGTCAATTGGGCCTCCGGCAAGCTGCGCCGGACCGCCTGACTGATTGTAGCCGCATCGTGGGAAGTGTCAAGCCTGCGGCTTGGTAGTGTCTTTGCTCAGTGATATTGTCAGTAGGTAACTGCTCAGTGAATATGTCAGTCCATGAGAGGACTACATTTGACCGAGCGAGAAGCGAAGAGAGCACAGATACTGAACCTTGTTCTGGAGGGGCGT